>WNGE01002258.1_pt1 | contig 30397 bp, 24 predicted proteins | sample 5400651 | NCBI WGS metagenome assembly WNGE01 (sample SAMN13153370, study PRJNA577476) | soil metagenome | isolation source: 60 cm soil or saprolite under grassland replicate 2 | place: USA:California | collected 2016-06-15
GAGGTCTTCACGTTTGGGCTGACCTGGGAAAACAGGGGCTGGCTGGTGGGCCGCCCACGGGTTAGGCGGGCTCAGCCCACGTTATCCGGAGGTCGCTGTTCCGGTTCCGCGGCCCGGGTCATGCTCGCGCCGGGCGGGGTTTGGCTAGCGGTTCCAGCGGGGGTCGGCCTCGGCGATGGCGAGGCTGAGTTCCTCGAGCTCGGTGATGAGCTCGCGCAGGCGGCGGTGGTTGCTGAACCAGGGGCCGTAGTCGGCGAGCTGGTCATCGGACAGGATGCGGGTGGCGGTCTTCCCGTTTTTCTTGCGGGTCCACTGGTGGTAGGGGCCGTGCCGCTGCGGGGGGTCGGCGCGGCAGCGGCAGCCGGGGTATCCGCAGCGGGTCATCCGGTCGGCCAGGGTGCCGGGCAGGGCGAAGCTGACGCCGGCGAGGCGGGCGGTGATCTCGGCGGCGATGGCCGCGGCGCGGGCCTGCTGGGCCGGGGTGGGCGACACGCTGCCATTGTCGCAGCCGGAATCCCTCGTCTCACGCATCTCGTTGAGTATAAGTGCTGTATGGGAACTGCCGAGAGTGCCGCCTATGTCGCCTGCTGGCGGCCGTCGTCGGTGTCGCCGCCGGCGGCGGCGTTCGCCCGGGACGTGATCGCGGCGGTGGCCCCGCAGGGGCGGGAGCGGGCGAAGAACCTGCTGTGGGCGGCCGGGAAGCTGGCCGACTGGGCGATCGGGCTAGGCCTGGAGGCGATTCCGGAGGTGCTGCTGCACCCGTCGGTGGCCGAGCGGTTCACCCGGTGCGCGCCGGGCCTGTCCGGGGTGGCGCGGCGGACGCTGCGCACGAACCTGCGGTTTATCGGCCGGCGGGTGGTCCCGCAGTTCTATCCGGCCGATCTGCCGCTGCCGCGGGAACGCTCGAAAGAGCCGTACAGCCCGGCGCAGATCGCCGGGTATCTCGCGCTGGCGGACGTCCAGCCCACGACCGGGCGGCGGATGCGCACTGCCGGGCTGGTCTGCCTGGGGGCGGGCGCCGGGCTGATCCGCGGCGACCTGCGCGACGCGCGCGGCACCGACGTCGCCTGCCGGTCCGGCGGGGTCGTGGTGACCGTGCGCGGCGCCCGGCCGCGCACGGTGCCGGTGCTGGCCCGCTACCACGCCCGGCTGCTGGCCGCCGCGGCGTTCGCGGGGAGCGGGCTGATCTGCGGCGGGGCCGATCCGGGCCGCCGGAACGTCACGAACCCGCTGGTGGCCGCCCTCGACGGCGGGAGCGGGCTGCCCCGGCTGGACACGTCCCGGCTGCGGGCGACCTGGCTAGCCGGCTGCGCTGAGACGCTGGGCCTGGCCACGTTCATGCATGCCGCGGGGATCAGCTGCTCCCAGCGGCTCGGCGACCTGGTTGCCGGGCTGGAGCCGGCCGGGGAGGCCGAGGCGGTCAGGCTGCTCGGAGCGGCGCGCCGGCCATGATCCCGCTGGCGGCGTTCGAGGAGATCATCGACGCCTCCGGCGCCGGGCCGCGGATCGAGGCCATGCTGCCGGCCGGCGTGCGGCCCCGGCAGCTGAGCGTCCGCACCCTGCTGGCCGGCATGTGCCTGACCCAGGCTGACGGGCGGCCTGCGCACCTGACCCGCGTGCACCAGGCGCTGACCGCGCTGGGCGAGGACGACCAGCGGCGGCTGGGCGTGATCGCGGACTGGAAGCACGGGCCGCACCGGCTGACCTACCGGCAGACCGAGTACACCTTCGGCCTGGTCGCGGACGCGCTCGGCAAGGACGAGCCCGACGGGCTGCCGTCGCAGGCGCTGCAAGCAGCCTGCGATGACCTGCTCGAGGCATCGATCCCGGCCGGGTTCCACGATGCCAGCGCGTCGCTGGCCGTGGACTGGACGGACCTGGAGTCCTTCTCCCGCCCCCCGCCGCGCGGCACCAGCGACTGCGCCGACCCCGAGGCGTCCTGGGGCCACCGCAAGAACAACCTGCTGCGCAGCCAGGACGAGCTGTTCTACGGCTACTACCTGTCCGCCGGCATCATGGTGCCCGAGGAGAACGGGGCCGCCGTCCCCGAGCTCGCCCGCCGCGCCACGCTGTCGTCACCCCGGCACGACCCCGTCCGCGCGTTCGCGCCCGTGCTGACCGCGATGCCCGCCGCCGGCATCCCGCTCGGCGACGTGCTCTCCGACTCCGGTTACGCCCACCGCGACGCGGACCAGACCGCCGAGCTGGCCCGCTACAAGCTCGGCCGCCTCACCGCCGACGACGCAGACGGCTACCACCGCGTCGCCTGCCCGGCCGCCATGGGCAAGATCCGCTGCCCGCTACGGCCCTCATCGATGACCCTGGACCGCGGCCGGCCCGAGATCCTCACCCCGCCGGAGCACCCCCAGGCCTGCTGCACCCAGCAGACCCTCACCGTCCCGCCCGAGGTGAACGCGAAGACCGCGCAGAAACACGACTACCCCTCAGCCGCGCACCGCCGGTCTTACGCCCGCCGCACCGGCGCCGAGCGCGGCTTCGCCACCGCCAAGGACCCCGCCAGCAACGACATCAGCCGCGGCTGGTGCCGCCTCATGGGCCTGGCCCCCCTCATGCTGTTCACCGTCACCCTGCTCGTCGTCCGCAACCAGCGCATCCTGGCAGCCTGGAACGCCCGGCAGCAAGAAAACCAGCGCCGCGCCGCCGCCGGCCTGCCCCCGAAAACCCGCAAACGGCGCCGCAAGACCCTCGCCGCCCTGGCCTCCGCGCCGCCATAGGCAGCGCTGCATCTGCGGAACCACAGCCCGCGCGAACGCGTGCGGCACCCGGACACCAGGGCCAGCAACAACTGCAGGCGGCAGCATGCCCGCAACCCGGCCGCCCAGCACGGAAAGCCACCCTAGAAACACTCGGCGCACACGGCACGCCAGCAGCCCGAACCACGCCAGCCTGCACGCCGGAATGTCACACCAAAACGTGAAAATGGTCCCCACTGAAACGTGAAGACCTCCTGGGAGCCGGTGAGCGGATTCGAACCACTGACCTGCCGTTTACAAGAAGTACGGCCTCCTGCGCCTTGCGCGCTACCTGCACAGATGGCACAGGTCATCGCACTGACGGCTCCCACTGCGCTGGGATTATTTGGCGCGTCGTTCCACGAACCGTTCCACGCGGACGGCGAGAAACGGGCCGATGGTTGTAACCGGGCGTAGTGATCAGAACCTATCGGGTGAAGCCCATCAGATGCGACGCCACTACCCTGACCCGACGCTCTGGCCCCGCGCCGCGAAGCATCTGGCAGGATGCCGGTAGCTACCCGAGCGGCCTGGGGAGGAAACCGGTGCCTGTCCGCTTTCAGTTGGTCATCGACTGTGCCGACCCGGACCGGCTGGCACGGTTCTGGGCCGCCGCGCTGGGCTATGAGCTCGCGCCGGCCCCGGCTGGATTCGCTACCTGGAACGACTTTTACCGCGAGCTGGGGGTGCCCGAGGAGGAGCTGGTCGACGGGGCGGACAGGATCAGCGACCCGGAGGGCCACGGGCCGAGCATCTGGTTCCATGTCGTCCCGGATGCCAAGGCGGTCAAGAACCGGCTGCACCTCGACATCCACGCCAGTGGCGAGCGGACGGACCCGATCGAGACTCGCAGGAAGCGAGTCGACTCGGAGGCCAGCCGGCTGGCCGGCCTGGGCGCCACCATTACTGGCGCATTGTCCGAGGAAGGGCTCGACCACTACGCGGTCGGGATGAAGGACCCGGAAGGCAACGAGTTCGATATCAACTGACCGCATCAGCCGAGGCTCGAATCACGTAAAGGTTAAGAGCACCAGCAAAGCGGGTGGCCGAACAGGTCGACCGGGGTTCGCGCCCTGGCGGGCCGTGGGTCGTCGTAGAGCAGAGCAAGGGTCGTAGCCGCCTGGCACATGCAGCAGACCCTGTGGGCTGAGGTGGGTTCGCCGCCGAATCACTCGTAAGGCTCGCTGTCCCTTTCGCTGTGGCGGCATCTCAGCGGCCCGCCATATCGAGGCCAGGCAGGTCACGCGGTCACTTCGCGAGCCTGAACATGACGGCCAGGATGAAGGAAAGGCGCAGGAACTGCAGATCAATCGCCTGTTCTGTAAACCGATTTGTAAACCGGACGCGGCAAGACAGCTCGAGACGGGGGAGACGGAGCCGACGGAGCGAGATGGGATCGGTCTCGTCCGCCGAGGTCACCGCACCCGCGAAAGACAGCCCGAGACAGCGGAGACGTGCGTCGTATGGCTCATAACCCAGCGACGACCGGGACGTCTCCGGCCGTGCACTCGGGCTCCAGGATGATCGCCACGGCCTGCGCGTGGGCGTGCGGTATGGGCAGCAGTGCAAACCTGACGTTCTGCTAGGTCATGCGAACAGCGACTCTACACGCGGGGTCCTGCAGCGAGGACTGACGTACTTGACTTACTTCAGCGGAGGCACGCTACGGTCGGGAGATGCCCCTTCCTTCATGCGTGGAGTCGGCCGATGCCTCGCATTGAGGATCGGTTGCTGAAAGCCGTCATCTACCTCTACGGGAGCGAGGAGGCCGCGGAGAGCGGAGAGCCCGGTGGAAGTGGATTCCTTGTCGGGGAACCGTGCGCGATTCCAGATGCCGTGTTCCTGTTCGCGGTGACGAACGCTCACGTGATGAAGTCATGCCCGGTCGTGCGCACAGCGGGTCCGCGCAACGGTCGCGTCATCGTTCGTGAGGAGCGCGACTGGTATCGCCACCCTGACGGGGACGACGTGGTCGTCACGCCAATGGGGTTCGCGCCGAAGGATGCTCGCGACTTCTCTGTGGACTACGTGCCGCGCGAGTGGTTCGTTACGCCCGAGAACTTCAGTCACGCTACCCACGACGTGACTGACATGCCGCCTGGCGTTGAGACGCATGCACCGTTGGATTACGACTGGGAACACCAACCTCTGGGTTGGCCATTCGGCCCCGGCGAAGAAGTCGTGATGCTTGGCCGCTTCCTCGGCTACGACGGAACGGACGAGAACAAACCTGCCGCCCGCTTCGGGCATCTGGCGATGGCGTCGCCAGTGCCCATCAAACATCCGTGGGGCTTCACGCAGCCGAGTTTTCTTATTGAATGCCGGTCTGTATCCGGATACAGCGGCTCTCCCATCTTCATCTACCGGGTCCAGACGACGATAGCTGCTGGCCTGGTAGCCATCGGTTCAGAACGCGGCGGCAAAGCCGCGCTGCCTCGATTTCTCGGCCTTGATTGGGGGAATCTTGATCGTGTCGGTCACAACGACTACGCGATCGATTGGGCTGAGACGGACGCTGCCGCATCATTTCCTCGTCGTTCCGGGATGATGGTTGCGGTGCCCGCTTGGCGACTGACAGGACTACTCGACTCAGAGGAAGTGCAGGACGTGAAGCGAAAAGCGGGGGACAAGTCGGCGGAGGCCAGCGAAGGCGTCAACTTGGCGGGATGGTCATTGCCTCCAGGTTGATGCACAGGGCTGCGGGATATTTGCGGGTGATCTTTCGGCCATGTCGCAAGACTCACCGCGTCCGAACAGGTCAGCCTGGGTGGCTAGGGGCGAAGCGTCACGGTCTGTATAACCACCGGCTGATGGTGCTCGCCGTCGTAAACCAGCCCAGGTACTATCACGGTGGCGCCCCCAGAGGTTCAAGTCCTCTCAGGCCCACCCAGGTCAGACAAACCGAGCCCGACCCCGTGCTGACGACGTTGGATAACCCCTTGAGTGACCCCGCCGAGCGAGACGATCCGGTCGGGGCGTGGCTGTCGCTCCCGCGCCGGATCTACCTCGACACCTCCACGCTGCAGAAGCTCTACGACTTCGGCGGGGAGATTTTCGAAGGCGAGCCGTTCGAGCCGGTCGGCCGGGCGGCCCGGGTCCAGGGCCCAGGGGTTCGTCAAAGTCAGCGTGACAGCGCGTGACTGATTCGGTGGGTCCAGAGCATCCGGCTAGCGGCATTTCGGGGGTTCTGCGGTCGTCGGGCTAGTCGCGTTGTGTAGCCGGACTGGTGTGCGGCCTGCGTGAGATCTGGTTGCAGCGGGCGCGGCTCGTGGTGATGATTCAGGTTTCCACGCCAGAGATCCGTCACCAGGGAGACCGCGCCCGTGTCTTCATCATGGCTTGCCGGCTGCATCTCCCGCCACTTTCCCGGGGGGACCGCGCCGGATCCGGTACTGCTGCGGGAGTCGCTGGAGGACCGGCTGACCGATACGCGGAAGGCGCGGGGGAAGCGGCATCCGCTGCCGTCGCTGGTCTCGGTGATGATCGCGGGCGCGGCTGCGGCGCACGGCGGGCCGCTGGCGGTCGCGCAGGCGGCAGCGGGCTGGGACCAGGATGTGCTGGCCGCGCACGGCTGCCGGGTCAGCCCGCGGACCGGGCTGCGCGTGGCGCCGTCCGCCTCCATGCTGGGCAGGCTCGGGAAGCTGCTGGACGCAGACGAGCTCGAGGCGGCGCTGTCCGCGAGCGTGGCCGCCGCGGCGCTTGATCCCGCGATCCCGGCCGCCTATGCCGCGCACCGGCAGGACGAGCGGCGCAGGGCGGAAGAAAAGCGGGGAAAGAGGATGCGGAAGCCGCCGGCTGCGGAGAGCTTCCGGGAGGAACGCGGCGACGGCTGGTCCCGCCCGCACCCGGCCCATCCCTGGCTCGATCCCGCCGTGACCGGCGATCCCGGGCACGTCCCCGCACGCCAGGGGGTCGCGGTCGACGGGAAGGAACGCAAGCTCGCCAAGGCCGGCGGGAAGAAGAAGGTGCACCTGCTCGCCGCGGTCACCCACGTCCCCGGCCTGGTCATCGCCCAGGACAGGGTCGCCAAGGCCGGGAAGGCGAACGAGGCGACCAGGGACAACGCCCTCTACCTGCGGAAATCCAAGAACGCGCACTACCTGTGGCCAGTCGAGCATGCTTCACACTGCTCCTGTTGTCTGTCATAGCGTGTCAAACAGTCCAGCCTGGCCGCATCCGACCTGGATACGCAGGCCTTTGCGGCGTCCCTGGGTGAGGTAGACGGCGTTGAGCTCGCCGCGCTGGACCTTGTGCAACACGGTCTGGCGGGCGATGCCGAGGTGGCTGGCGGCCTGGCTGAGGGGCAGCCAGCCGTCGGGTGCCTGGGGCCGGATGCGGTCGCGGAGCTGCTGGTCGACGCGGATCTGCCAGGGGGCTCCGGGAGTGAGCTGCTCGCCGGTGACGAAGCCATCGCGCAGCCACCGGTAGATGGTGGCGCTGGAGACGCCGAGCTGGCGGGCGGCTTCGCCGATGCTGACCACGGTTGCATCATTGCGGCCGGGGGTGACATTTTCGGCCGGCGGCTGGTATCCGGGGATGCCGTGGTAGGCGCGTAGCTCCCTGACGTGGGCTTTCCTGAAGGGGAGCCCGGTGGCGGTGCGGCGGTTCTGGTTTCCCAGGATCTGGGCGATGGTGGTGTCGTCGTAGCGGGGGGCCAGGCGGCGAATCAGGGCGAGGGTGTCTTCGCTGGTGGTCCGGCCGTGCTGGCCGCTGGCGGGCAGCGGCATCTGCGCTTCGGTGCTGGCGCCGCCCTGCCAGATGATGCGGATCTGGCAGGTTCGCCCGCCGTCGTCGCCGGGGTTCCCGGCGGTGGCGACGATCTCGGTGATGACCGCGCGGATGAGTTCCTTGCGCTGGGCGTGGGTGGTGGCCGGGGCGTCGAAGACGGCCTTCAGGTCGGCGCCGGCGGCACTGATCCAGGCGGTCTCCTGGCTGGTGAGGGTGACGGGCTGGCGGGTGCGCTGGGCGGCGAGCTGGTTGTCCGCGGCGCGCGCGGCTGCGAGCTTGTCTTCCAGGGCGGCCTCCAGGGTCCGTGCCACCAGCCGGTTTTCCGGCTCGACGTTGTCGTACTGGCGCAGCGCCCGGTCGGCTTCGTAGCGGGCGCGTTCGGCGGCGCGTTCGAACACGGCCAGGTTCTGGCGGTACCGGGTCTCGGCGTCGGCCAGGGCCCGGGCGGTGGCGGCCAGGGAAGCCGGGGCGAGCACGGCCAGCAGTTCGTCCAGGACCGTTTCGTGCAGCCGCCGGCCGCCGATCCACTGGCAGGACCTGGCGCCATACATCTGGTGCGCCCGGCCGCACCGGTAGGCGGGGCCGCCGCCGGAGGGGTAGGCGACCTGCATGAGCCGCCCGCACCGGCCGCACCGCAGCAGGCCCTGCAGCCAGGCCGCGCCTTCCCGCGCGGCCCCGCCCGCGCCGCCGGCGGGCTGCGGTGCGTTGGCGGCCAGCCGGGCGATGTTGGCGTCGTAGGCGTCCAGGGAGATGTATCCGGGATGATGGCCGGGGATCATCACGGCCCACTGGTCGCGGGGCAGCCGCCGCTGCCGGGTGATCACGGTGCCGCCGGCGTCCAGGTGCTTTTCGGTCTTGCTGCGCCCGTAGGCGAACACCCCGGCATACCCGGGGTGGATCAAGATGTCGTGCACGGCCGGGTAGCCGGCCTGCGCCCAGGTGATCTTCTGGGTGCGGATGTCACGCCGGGGCAGCCGCAGGCCGTCGGCGCGGAGGCTGACCACCACCTGCCGGGCCGAGCCGAGCTGGTCAAAGCGGCGGAACACGCACGTGACCGCTTCGCGCACCGCCTCATCGGGGGTGATGATCACGTGGTCATCGTCGTCGTAGTCCAGCCCGGCGGGCAGCGTCAGCCGCAGCTCGCCGCGGGCGGCCTTGGCGCGCAGCCCTTCGGTCATCCGTGCCCGCAGCAGGTGCAGTTCGCATTCCGAGAGGGTGCCCTTGAGGCCCAGGACGAGCCGGTCGTTATAGCTGGCGGGATGGTAGACCCCGTCGGCGTCGGCGATCAGCGTGTCGGTCAGTGCGCACAGGTCGAGTAGCTGGTACCAGTCGGCGTTGTTGCGGGCCAGCCGCGAGGATTCCAGCGACAGCACGATCCCGGCCTTGCCCAGCCCGACGTCGGCGACCAGGTCGGAAAAGCCCTTGCGGCCCTGGGCGGAGGCGCCGGAGCGGCCCAGGTCGTCATCGATCACCACGATCTGGTGGTCCGCCCAGCCCAGCTGGCGGGCACGCCCGGCCAGGTCGTACTGCCGGAGCAGGCTCTCGGTGTTGCGGACCGTCTGGGCCAGCGTGCTCTGGCGGACGTAAATATAAGCATTGCGCCCGAGGTGGGCGGGGGCCGGGTCAGCCATCGTCCCGCACCGCCCCGCCGTCCTGGCCCCTCCGTCATCACCGGCCAGCACGCCGGCCGCGATCATGGCCGCGAGCAGGCGCAGCACCCGGGTCCGGGCCGCGTCGGGCATCTGGTCCCATACCCGGCCGCGGTCGCGGCCTGGCCAGGGGATATCCAGCGTCAGCTGGCGGGCAGGCGCTATTGTCATGGCGCGCACGTAGGTTCCCTCTTTCCTGATCATGAGCGTGACCTGGGACGAGGCGAACTTACGTGCGTGCTGGCCGCCGGGCGGGAGATTTCCCCGTCCCGGTATCGAAGGCGGCCCGGCGCAGGCAGCGACGTGGCGGCCCGCGGGCTCCGTGCCGGTGCTCATGAGGTGTTCCCGGCCGTGCCGCGGGCACCAGGACGCCGGGCCGCCGGCCCGCCAGGACCGCCGGCAGCGGGCTGTGTCCCCGCCCCGCCGGCGGCGGTGAGGGCAGCGAGCAGGCTGTCATGGCGCTCGCGCTCAGCGTCCAGGCGCTGCTCGGCGCGCCGGGCGCGGTCACGCTCGGCTGCGGCGAGCTGCCCGGCTGCCTCCAGCCGGGCCTGGTACTGCCCATCCAGCGCCTCCCGCTCCCGGGCCGCGTCCTCGCGGGCCTGCCGGGCCTGCTCCCGGGCGCCGGTTTCGGCTTGCCGGGCCCGGGCCAGCTCGGTCTCGGCAGCACGGACCGCTGCCGCGGCCCGCTCGCCGGCCTGATCGCGTTCCGTCCGTGCCGTCTCAGCGATCCCGGCGGCCTCGGCGGCCTGCCGGCCGGCGCGGGCCAGGGCGGCTTCGGCATCGGCGCGGGCACGGGCAACTTCCTCAGCTAGCTCCCGGCGGGCCTGGGCGGTCTCCGCGCGAGCGCGGCGGGCCTCTGCTTCGGCGGCCTCCCTGCCGTGATGGGGGGCCTCAGCCGCTTCCAGCGCCGCGAGCATCTCCTGCCCGGCCTCGGCGGCACGCGCCTCGGCGGTGACCGCCCGCGCCTCGGCGCGGCGCCGGGCCGCTTCGGCCTCCGCCAGCTGCGCGGCCACCACTTCAGCATCCAGAGCCGCGACCTGCCCGCGCGCCAGCGCAATCAGCGACCCTGCCTGCCTGATCAGCGCCTCCAGCGCGCCGATCGGGTCAGCGGCCTGCCCCGGCGGCACCGCGCCCCCGTCGCCGCCCGCCGGCCGCGCAGCATTATGGAAACGACGCGAGCACGCATCACCGCAGAACACCCGGGTCCGGCCACGCCCGGACACCGGAACCAGGTTCCCGCAGCCAGGCCGCTTGCAGCGACGCTGGCCAGGCTCCCCGTCCAGGGCCGTGCCGCCGGAAGGCAGCAGCACGGACTCCGTGACCACCGGCACCACGTCCGCCACATCCGCCATCGAGATCCCTTTCCTTTCCCATCTCTTTCTTCTCCCGGAAATGAGCGGAAAGGAAAAGGGAGGGCCGCGAGCACGGCGATCGTGACGCAGCAGGCCACGCAGGCATCCGTCACCCCGTGTCCCGGCAAGCCAGCAGATAACCGCCTGCCGTGACAGCCGGGCAGCGGCAGCCACGCCGGGAAACGCCGCCGGCGATGACCGCGCGGGATCCGGCCCGCCGATCGCGTCCAGCACAGGTGACATGCCCGGGAACTGGCCCGAGCCGCCCCAGCAGAGCAGGCAGGAAATCCCGGCCCGGCTCGTTACCGGCCAGGACCAGACCCATCCCCGTCCCGCAGCCGCATCACCACGGCACGCAGGCGGCGCAGGCCATCGCCATCCAGGACCAGCCCAGCACCCGCACCAGCCCGATCCGCGCCGAGCGCATCGGTCGCCTCCGCAGCCACCAGGCCCGGCATCCCGTCGGGCAGCTCCACCTTCAGATGCGGCACCCCGTCCACGCGCCGCACCGCATAGGCACGCAGCCTGGACCCATGCAGCGGATGCGTCACCGCCGTGACCACCACCTCGCACGGCAGCTGGCCACGGAAAAGTCGTAGTCTGTCGCCCTCTTGGTCCTCGGCAACCAGCCGAACCTGAACGCGCAGCTTAGCGCCCTGCCCTGGGAAACGACCCCGGTCGCGGCCGCCACCAGCGAGCTCAGCCGCGGCCGCATCGAGACCCGCACCATCCGCGTCCTGCCCGCGCCGGAGGACACCGGCTTCCAGGACGCGGCCCAGGCCATCCTGATCGAGCGGTACACCACGTACAAGAAGAAAGGCCAGTGGCACACCCGCGCCGAGGCCGTCCTCTACATCACCAGCCTGACCGCGCAAGAGGCCACGCCGGACGACCTCCTCGCCCACGTCCGCGGGCACTGGCGCATTGAGCACGCCCACTGGCTACGCGACGTGATCTGGAAGGAAGACAAATCACTCATACGAACCGGAAACGGACCCCAGGTCTGGTCCGCCATCATCAACCTGGTCATCACCCTGTTCCGCATACACGGAGTAACCAGCTACACCGAGGAAACCCGCCTCTGCGCCCAGGACCCCCGCCGAGCCCTCCGACTGCTCGACCTCACGCGCCTTTTAGCAGGCTAAACAGCGCACGCGACTTTGACGAATCCCTGGTCCAGGGCCTGGCCGATGAAATTGACGTCCTGCGGATGATCTTCATGGTCAACGAGCGGGCCATGTTCGAGTTCGTCGTGACCGAGGCGAGCTTGCGCGAGGTTGTCAACCGGACCCACCCCGGGTACACCCAATGGGTATATGACGTGCTCGACACCTGGTTGATCCAGGCCGAGGGCGAGCAGCCGCCGACGCCGGGTAGTACGTTCGATGACCGACGTTTTGGCATGATCAGCATGAAGGACCGTCAGCTGCTTCAAGAGGCGCTTGACTGGCGCTGCGACGCCTTCATGACCATGGAGCGGCGCTTGCCTACTGCGGCTGCGTTCATCGAGCGAGAGACCGGCCTGAGGGTAATACAGCCGACGACGTACCGTGATCTGCTGAGCCGTTTCGCCCGGCTTTACTACTGACAGCGCAGCGTGCTTGCTGCGCCTCCGTCGCGGGGCCAGTCGCCCGCTTGAAGCGCCGAGCACCTGGGCTACGAGGCCGTCCAGCGGCGGCATCTCTCACAGCTTTCTCACGGACTGGCCGGACAGCACCGGACCACGGCGCCCGCTGTCGGACATTCGACACTCCATGACCTGCTGCTTCCGGATTGCGGGGCACTGGCCGGACAGATTGCACTGATCTACGGATCAAATGGTTGCCCTTCTGCGGGCGGCAGACAGGCTTTCTCCAGCAGACGTACCGGCGAATGGTTACGATTGGTTCCACCATATGTACTCTCTGACAGGCTGCGGAGGCTGAAGTTGTGACCGATAAGCAAGCATGGGAACGGGCACGGCTGATTCCTGTATCAGGTATCACCGGCCCGGATGAGCAGGAGCGGCGAGGCGTCTCGGCACTGCTGGCAGTCATCAACTCGGTGCGGGAATTCGGGCGGGCGATAACAGCCCCGCTCGGTGCTCCCGCTGGCATTCCGATGGCCTACATTGAGGTGCCCTTCACCAGTGGTGAGAAGAACCTACGGCCCGATGGGGTCGTTCAGGTTAAGCGGGGATCAGCACTGTGGACTGTGCTGATCGAGGTGAAGACGGGCGCGAACGAGCTGAAGGCCGCGCAGGTGGAGTCTTATCTCGACGTGGCCCGCGAGCAAGGTTTTAACGCGGTCCTGACGATCTCCAATCAGCTGGCCGGGGCGCCGGGCGAGCATCCGCTGACCGTGGATAAGCGGAAGCTGAGGAAGGTGAGCCTGCATCACCTGTCGTGGAGCCAGATCCGCACCGAGGCCCTGGTCGAGCAGGGAAACAAGGCAGTCAGCGACCCTGACCAGGCGTGGATCCTCGCCGAGTTCATTCGCTACCTGGAGCATCCCCGATCGGGTGCGGCCGAATTTGAGGACATGGGCGCTTCCTGGGTGGCCGTCCGCGAGGCCGCCCGGGCGGGCACGCTCCAGCCCGCGGATAAGGGCGGTATCGATGTCGTGCGCCGGTATGAGCAGCTGATGTCCTTTGCCGCCATGCGCTTGTCCCGCGAACTTGGCGTGGATGTCCGGCCAGTGCTATCACGCGGGGACATGAAGGACCCGGACCGGCGGCTGCAGGCCGCGGCCGCCGCGCTCGCCGGGACCGGCATTCTGTCTGGCGGGTTGCGCGTGCCGAACGCCGCAGCTCCGATCGAGGTCACTGCCGACTTGCGAGCCAGCCGGATCCGCTGCTCGATGAGCGTCGACGCGCCGAACACGGGACGAGCCACGACGCGGCTGAACTGGCTGCTGCGCCAGCTGCGCGATAGCAAAGGCCAGGTCAGTATCGAGGCGACAGCTGTCCGCCAGCGCGGCAAAGGCGCAGTCCGGACACTCGCAGAACTGCGCGAGACACCGAAGCTCGCCATCGAAGACCCTGCCCGGGAGCTGCGAGCCTTCACTGTCTCACTATCGGCTAACGCCGGAACCAAGCGCGGGAAGGCGCGCGGCTCATTCGTGACATCGATCCTGGAGACCGTCGAGAACTTCTATGCCGACGTTGTGCAGCACATAAAGCCCTGGACGCCCCCGCCAGTGAAAGTACGCGACGACGAACCCCAGGTCGCCGGTAGTGACGACGTGCCACAACAGGCCAGCGCAGCCGGCGCACGAACCGGAAATATCGGGGACCTGGCACAGGCCTCCACGCCTGAGTAGCCAGCTGGCATGGGATATGCGCGGGATAGCCATGCGCTGCCCCGCCGACAGAGCTGCATACACGCAGGTCAAGGATCAGAGAACCAGCGAGCTTGCACCGTCTGTAAAACTGTCGGCCCCCCGACAGCGCGGTCCCTCCCGTTGGGTGGGCCACGTGACGGGTTGCGCACGGGAGCGCATGGACAGCATCGAGAAATCGCATGCCAGGATGCGGATCGGCTAACGGATTTGCTAACCACCGGTCGGGACGGGGGAGACGACGCGAGATACCGGCGACGTTCAGCGAGGCCTTCGCCAGGTCAGCGAGACGCGCCGGAACGCCGGAGACGGGGGAGACGCGCGTCGTATGGCTCATAACCCAGCGACGACTGGTAACGTCTCGGCGCGCCAGTACGTGGCCACAACGAAGCGCAACCGCCGTCGGAAGCCGGCCAGCGGCGCATTACGAGGGGCCTGCTCCCTGGCACTGATGCCATGACCTGCACCGATACCGCGACGGATCACACTTAGAGCGCTGATTGCACTGGAATTTCACAGCCTCCCGTTCCACGACTCGTTCCACGATCAGCCACTGACCGTCGCTCGCTGTGGGCTCAGCGACACCACCCTACTGGTGCGCAAGCCCGGATCGGCCCGCTGTTGCACGGTTATGAACCATACGACGCACGTCTCCCGGTCTCGCCGGGTCTCCGATGGCCGAGCCGGTCTCGGCGGATAGACGATAGACCGAGTGGGTTCACGCGGAGCTTGGACGTCTGCTGTGTCTCGACCTGTCCCGCCCCGTGCCATGCACGAATCTGGTTGGGCTGCGGTTCCCGGCCGGGAGGCAGTGGGCGCGTCGTCTTGGTTGACCTGCGGCGGCCATCTTGCCGCGTTTTTGAGCACGCTGCCCGTCCTCGCCATCATCCTGACCTGGGATGCATGGCCTGCGGTTCCGGCGTACGAGTCCCGAGCCTAAAGACCAGCAGGGAACGGCGCCGACTCGCGACCTTGCTTATGTTAGGGCTCGCGGCTAGGCCCGCGGTAGTGCTCACGTTGGGGTCATGCCAGGAATCCGGGACGTGCTCGCGATCGGGATGCGGATCGGGTTCGCAGTGGCGCTCTAGGCCGGGCTGGAGACTGATCCTGATGAGTACTCTGTCGCGGACCCACGACAGATCCTCTGCGGAAACCTCGCGGTCGGGTCCGCAGTCGGGCTCGCGACCGCGGCCGCGGTCCTGCTCGTGTCCGGACCCGTGCCTTGGTCCGCGATCAGACTCACGTTCGTCTTCGTTCTCGCCCTCGCGGGCGGCCCCCTGGATATGCCCTTTGCAGGGTTCCCGATCCTGGGTTACATTGCGCTCCTCCTCTACACACGACGCTGAAGCGATCATTGGCTGCCCTGGCGGCTGGGGAAGCTTTCTGCATTGGTGCTACCAAGCCGGACTGGTCCGCGTCGCCGGAATCGGCTACCAGTTCCGCCACCGGGAACTACAGGACTACTTCGTCCGCAACCCTGGAGCGCCCTTGAAAAAGCTTGCAGCGGAAAGTGTCGCAGACCTCCCACAGCAATACCATGACCTGGGCAAACGCCGCAACGGCAGCAAGCATACGCGCGTATTCGGCATGATTATGCACTTAGAGGCGATCTGGCGGCCACATCACGCGCCCGTCATCCTCCCTAGCGCTGACGTCCGAACGTGCCGCTACGACCGACTTTGTCGGCCTGGCGCTCGTCACTGGTGGGGTGTTACTGGGAGCGGTTATAGATGGCGTCCATTTCGGCGAGAACATTCTCGGCTGTCGCCGTACGTATTCGTTTAGCCTGGTAGCCGACCGCGAATGCAAAAACGGCAATAACGCTACCCGATATAGCAATCATGATTAGGAGCGGCGTAACGAACACAAAGTTCTTATGAGATTTACCTGACAGCTCGGAGTCCGCAGAGAGCCATACGGGAAGCGCGAGGATTGCACTAACTGTAATTCCGATACAAGTCCAGCTTACAGCGGCGAGATAAGGTATCGGCTCCCTTAGGCTGGCAACCTTCGCATGCAGCTGAGACCAATCAGACTGCGTAATCGTAAGCCGTCTCTCACTTGTCGCCGGAACATCGGGCTGCCGCCTTGAGAGTGAAGATAGAATACGAGCAATTAGAGTACGTCTAAGCGGCTGTGCCGATGGTCGCGGGTACCGCTCGGCGGTATGGTTCGTCCGTCTTGGCGGCGTTGGGGGCAAAGATGTATCCGACATAGCCGGACTGTACCTCAGCACACGCTTGCCCGGGAAGCCGTTACAGTATTTTTTCTGAGGCGTCGGCCGTTACGGCTCCGGCTACCTCAATTGGAAGATCATCGGAATGTTATGGCAGGTGTCCGTTAGCCTGAACGTAAGTTCACCAGCTTGACACTAGGACGGGAACGTGTTCTTCCCAAGTGCTCGGGGCAAAACCCCGAAGCATCTGACCGATAGCAGCAAGCGCCAAAATATTCGCGACAGGAAGGACTTGGGACGATGATTTACAGATTGACGCGAATGAGCATGCTGCAATATCTACGATTGAGGCTTTTGGCGGCACAAAACTGACGCCCACGACCACCCAGCCGACCAGTGGTCACTTAATGTAGCTGGAAGATTTCATATGGTAACCATCGTCGAGTGGACCTGAGAGGTCGACCGTAAGTTGATGATCTTTCCATGCCCTCAGCGCACGTTACTACAGAGATGGCTTCCAAATGAGAGGATTTGGCTGGCACGTCCGGTTTCGCTTTAGCGCTACTGGGTTGCTGTCCTGCTTCCAACTAGACGGACAGGTTTCGAACTTGACTCGGCGACAAACTGGGAGAACGATCGATTTATGCGTGACGTGAGGCTTCCCGGTACTGGTCGGCGTAGACCACGGCTGTGGAAGTGCCGCGTTTGTAACGCTGTCTTGTGGGGCGTAAGACGACCAGGGTGCCCCAACGGCCACGGACTGATGTCTCCAGAATCGAGTATTTCATAATTAGGTTTTGGGAACGTCTCTATCCATTTCCTTAAGGGCTGAGCAGTAACCGCCTGCGCTGGCTATAGCTGCAAGGTAGCTCGCCTGACCAAGCGCTGCGAAGCCAGCGGTTATGATCGCGCTCGCAGCAAGGTCAATGCCTGACCCTAGCAGGATTATAGGAGTCAGTATCGCGAGCGACAGGCTGACAAAGACCAAAGTGCAGTACATTTCCAGCCGGTCGCGGAACTTGTCATGGTCTATTTGTACTAGACGCGGCGCCAATGCGTACCGCCGGAGAGCGAAGCCTTCCACGTCTCCATCTACGTTTACCAGCTGGTCTTCGGTAGCGCGAATCAGGTTGCCGAGTTTTGTCGGCAATATACGCTGGGCAGCTTCAGGGTAGAATGCTTCTTCACTATCGAGATGATCTATTATTGCAATACGCCACGCATCACACCAATACGTCCAGTCTAGTCCTTCGAGTTGCGTACTTTCCTCGTCGGTGATATGAGGAGGCTCTAGTTCGAGCGCTTGCGCCTTCATTGCGTTGACGACAGGAAAGGAGATTCCCGCTCTCAGCATCTTGGGTTCCGCGCTGTAGAACGCCTTTTCCGATGCTCTTATCCGCCGCTTGGCGAGACTCATCTTCCTGCGTACATGTCTGCGGATCATAAATGTGCGAGCAAGGCTTGGGAGGCCGCGCCTTCGCCAGTAACCTTCAAGGGCCCTAATCGCTTCAAAGGAAAACGCCTGGGTCACTACCGTCGCAATGATCAATGTCGGAATTATTAGTACCAGTACTCGAACCGGATCGACAGTCAGTGCATGTACGGCCTTAAGTAGGTTAGCTTCCTTAATAGCCCGGAATTCCAGAAGGATCGCAACGCTTGCGGTAAGAAATGCTGCTGGAAGCCAAGCAGTCAGCGTGAGCTGATCGAGAACTCGAGCAATAAACGCTGAGACTCCATCGGGGGAGGCTGCTGGAGCGTCGGGCTCGTTAGCCGTACTCGGCGACACCATGCGCGGCAGGATCTCACATTGAGTTGACTCTAGGCTTCCGCCGCGCCGTAGTTGGATATGGGCCCGTTTGGCTTCAGATTTGATCAGCAGCCTCGCCGCCTGCCCATCAGGTATGCCCGATCGGTCAGCGCTGCGCTCGGAGAACAGAACTATATCCTCGGCGAGCAAGCGAGGCTTCCGACGTGGAGGCGGAACGAGTCGCGTGACCGCCGCACCTCCTAGGACAGGGATCAACCGCCGCCTCCGCGACCGTCGCCGCACCGTACGGTGGAGTTTCGCTACGAGGTTCGACCCTGTCTCATGCGTCAGCATGAGGTCAGCTTAATACATATGTTCGAACCAGTCTAGGTCTATTGCTCACACTGACGAACACGCTCTCCAACCTCGGGAGATGTAGGACAACGAGTGATGTATCTAGTAGTTGCTACATGATCCAGGACTGGGACGCTTACGATCGTCCGCTGGATGGCATCCATCGCCGAACCAGGCCGACCCCGCGATGGATCGGCCTGTGCCGCAGGTGGGCAGCGGGGCGGTCTCAAGCGCTGGTCGTGCGGTCCGCAGCGCTTTGTCAGGAGACCTCGTGCCGTTCCCAGCCGGGAGGCAGCTTGGGCAGGCCGATCAGCACGTCCAGGCCGAGGTGCTCCCACAGCAGGGATTTGAGGTGGCGGCCCTCGATGATCTCGATGCGGCTACCGTTGCGGGCGGCGAAGTCCCGGCTGGCCTTGCCCACCCAGGATGTGGTGACCAGGACGCCCTTGGCGGCGTTCTTATCGTCCATGACGCCGGCCAGCGCATGCACAGCCTCCAGCCCGACGATCTTGCTGTACCGCTTGGCCTGGATGATGCACAGCCCGCCCACGATCGGGTCCTCGTTGACGGCGACCCCGTCCACACCCTCGTCTTTGGAGGCCTGGGTTACCCAGGACTTCATGCCCATCGCCTCGAACAGCTCCCGGATCAGGTGCTCAAACTCCACCGGCTTGAGCGCCAGCAGGTCCGGGCGGCTGTCCAGCCCGGCGATGACGTTCATCTCCTCGACGAACTTGAACTTCCTCAGGTCGAACTTCAGGACCGGCTCGACTGGCTCCAGGTCATAGGGATGCTCAGAGATCAAGGCGTTGAGGTAGCCACGCAGGCACGCCTTCGGGTCTAGTTCGGGTTCGTCCAGGACGATCTCAGCGAAGGCATCGCGCGGGGCGTGGACGCTGAGCAGCAGCGGCCGGACCGGCTTGCCGGTGGCCCGGTCCTTGGCCGAGACGTACCCGTTGAACACGATCCCGCCGACCAACGCGGACGGAACGACATCGAACGCCTCGGCCAGCGTACGCAGGGCCACCCGGGCGATCAGCTTCTCATACAGCCTGTTGATCTCCGGCTTCTTGCGCAGCTCGGGCTGGACGATGTCCTTGGCCTTCGCGTACCGGTAGCCCGTCACCGCCGGGATCACATCTTGGCGGGGCAGCTCGTACTCCACCAGCAGCTCGCGGGACTCCGGGATGTACTGCGCCGCGCACGAGCCGTCCAGGCCCTCCGGGTACACCGAGGTGGCCAGTGCCCTCTGGACCGCCGCCACGAACGCTTCCGGGCCATGCGCGCCGAAGGCGGCCTCGGCATGGCGGCTGTACGTGGCCAGGTGACGGCTGCGGTCGGTAAGCAGCCGCTCGAACGCGGCCGCCGTGGCCCGCACGGCCTCGGTCCTGACCTCGGCTTCCGCCACTCGCCGTTCCACCGCCCGGCGGCGCCGGTCCGCCTCCCTGGCCTGCCGCTCCCGGCGCTCGGAAGCCTCCCGCCGCTGCTGCTCGCGGGCCTGGGCCGCCGCCCGCTGCTCCTGCTCCCGTGCCTGCTTGGCGGCCAGCCGCTCCGCCTTCGCCGCCGCCTGCTGCCGCGCGCGCTCGGCCTGCTGCTCCTCCCTGAGCCTGGCCTGAGCAGCGCGTTCCTCCTCCCGGCGCAGCTGAGCGGCCTCCTTCTCCGCCTGAGCCGCGATCCTGCGATCTTCCGCGGCCCACGCCCTGGCGGCCTGTTCTTCCAGCTTCCTTTGCTGCAGCTTGGCCTTCTGGCGGGACTCATACATCTGGGCGAGCAGCGACTTTCGTCTGGGCATCACGTTCTCCGGGCAGGGCAGCAGCACATCACGACCGCGACAGACCGCAATACGGCACCTACTTAACGTAAGAGACAAAGCCGCCTCAGCCAAGAGCCCGCCCATTGCCAGAACCCCGAGGTTTCGCCAACAGCAGGCGAGCCTGGCACGCCAGCACCGGCGGCCTTACAGCTCCATTTCCGCGTCGTACCCAGCCCGCCTCCCCAGGTCTGGCGCCGGCTGAGCCCGGGATTCACGCTCGACGCGGGCGCTGTACTCCGCCCGTGCCTGGCGCTCGGCGGCGAGACGGCCAGCCGCTTCGGCGGCCCGCCAGAGCAGTTCGCCGGCGCGGATCGCCTGATGGTCAGGCACGGGGCGGCTATCAGGCCCACCGACGGCCGCGATGACGCCGCGGCGCTCAAGTTCGGCCTGCGCCTTGGCGGCAGTTTCCCTGATGCTGGCGGTGGCGGCTGACCATTTCTCGTAACAGGCGTTGCCGGCTTCCAGGTGGCGGCGATCGGCGGCGAGCTGACCGGCGAGGATCGCCGCGTTTGCGGCCCCGCCCTGGTCCTGGCGGGTGGCGGCGTCGGCGGATTGCTGCCAGGCGTCGGCTTCGGCCTGGGCACTGAGGCGGAGCTGACGAGAGACATCGGGCGGGGCGCTAGCCCGGGCGCGTTCGGCTTGGCGGGTCCGGGCTTCGAGCTCGCCGCGGGTCATGCCGCGGATAATGGCGGCTTCGTCGCGTATCTCCAGGGCGCGGATCGCGGCCAGGCGCATGCCTTCGAGTTCAGGGCTGCTGCGGTGCGGAAGGAACGAGACGGCCTGCTGGGGGTCGGTGATCCCGGCGGCTTCCCGGTAGGCGGCGGCCGCTCCGGCCCGGCAGGCGTATTCCTCACGCAAAGCGCTAGATGCCCCGGGGGCCACGACGCCCAGGTGCCGGGCCAGCCAGGGTTCTGGGCTGGCGGCCAGCTGCTCGCCGAGGGCGCGGGCCCTGTCATCCAACGCGCCGGCGAGCTCGTGGGCGAGGGGCGGGGCGGTGGCGGGTGTGCGCTGCGCCCACGTGGCGTCGTGGCGTAGGTCGGGCAGGGCGAGGCGCTGCAGGCGGTGGTGCAGGACGCGGGTGATGGACCGGGCGCGGTCCATCGGGGCGGCGGTGATCTGGTCGATGAGTGTGTTGATGTCGTGTCCGGCGAGCTGGGCGGCGCGGAGCCGCTGGTGCAGGGCCGCGCGGGAGGGCTCGCGGTCGTACCGCCAGGCTTCGGATTCAGTGAGCCGGGCCTTGATCTGCTCATCGATGTCCGGGTACAGGGTCTGCCGGACGGCGGCGGACCACAGGGTGAGCAGGTGGCCGGTTCCGCCGGCCCAGTCCTGGGCCTGGCGGATCTGCTCGGTGGCGGACAGGTCGCCGTCGTCGCGCTGCATGATGCTGGCGAGGACGGATTCGGGAGTGGCCTGCTGGTAGGGCCGGTGGCCGGGCGGGACGGTTTTTCCGGTGACGACGTGCACGGTGTTGGCCTGGCGGCCGCGGGTCATGCCGACGTAGAGGGCCTGCCGGGAGAGCGATTCGGTGACCAGGAGGTGGGCGGTGTCGACGGTACGGCCCTGGGCGACGTGAACGTTGCCGGCGTAGGCGAGCTCGGCGTTGGCCGCGAGGTAGGCCCGGGGCACCTGGAACGTCCCGGTCCAGGTCCCGTCCAGGCGCTGCCGCCGAACCACGGCGTCAGGGCCGCGGAATGCGGCGATCACAAGGGCGTCGCGGTTGATGAGCTGTCGGCCGCCCGCGTCGATCGCGGTATTCAGGCGGGCACGGACCAGGTCGCCGACGCCGGCGTGGTTGCCGTCGGCCAGCGGGGCCTGCGGCGGGCCGACGGTGCCGATCTGGGTGAGCTTGGCCTGGACGCGGCGGGAGAGTCCGGCGGCTTCGGCGTTGGATCCGGCGAGCAGCAGCACGTCCTTGCCACGCAAGTGGTCCGCGAGCCACATCGTGGCGGCGCGGTCGTAGGCGGCTTCGGCATCGGCGCCGCGGATCCGGCCGTGCCGGTCGTAGACGACGGCCGCGGCCAGGTCGCCGTCGCGGAGCCGGACGCTGGCTTCCTGTTCCCAGGCCGCGTCGAACCGGCGGACCTCATGCAGTTCGGCGGCGGGGATCTCCTGGGCGAGCAGCCGGAACATGCCCCCGGCTTCGACGGCGCCGAGCTGGGCAGTGTCGCCGGTGGCGACGATCCGGGCTCGGGCCTGCCGGGCCGCCTCCTGCACCATAGCCAGATCTGCCGTGCCGAGCTGGCTGGCCTCATCGATGACGAGCACGTCGTCCTGGTGCAAGGGCACGGGGCGGCGCAGCTCGTCGGACCCTTCGACCTTGCCGAGGAATTCGGCGATGTTGTAGCTCTCGCTCAAGCCCTCGTGGGCCAGGACCCGGGCGGCGTTGGTGGAGGTGGTCAGGCCGATGACGCGGCGGCCGGTGAAGGTGGTCCACAGCCTCGCGAACTCGGCCATGGTGTGGCTCTTGCCCGCCCCGGCCGGGGCGACCAGCACGGTGGTGGCCGCGGCCGCGGTCAGCATCATCACCACGGCGTCGCGCTGCTCGGCGGTCAGCCCGCTGCCCTCGGCGGCCACGCGTGCTTGCTCCTCGCCGACCGGCTGCGGTACTTCCCGTTTGGCGGCTACGAGGATCTGCTCCTCGATGTCCAGGTGGGCCAGGGTACAGTACCGTTCCTCGTTCGGCGGCCGGTAGATGCTGCCGCCGTCCGAGGCGCGAATGCCGAGACTGGTCACGTCGGCGGGGTCCGGAGCAGTGACCTGGACGACCTCGGCGCCAGCCCGGCCGCAGACGGCCAACCTGGCCACCTCGTCGACCACCGCCTGGCCGTCGGCGCCCGGATCGAGGACCGGGAGCGCCCGGTGCACCTCGAACCGGAGCTGAGCCATCGACCAGACCGCGTGCAGCTTCTGCACCTCCGCCACCGCGATCCGCGCCGCCCTGCGCCTGGCCGCACCATCCAGCACGGCCGGTGCACGCCCGGCACGCTCGGCGGCGAACCGGGCAACCTGCTCGTGCACCGCCGACAGGACATGCACTTCGCGGTGCGCCGTCTGAGCTTCCCAGGCGGCGAGCCGCTGCGCCGCGGTGGGTTCGGCCGCACCAGTTCGCCCGGCGATGGTACGCCGCGCTTCGGCCTTGGTGCGCCGGGTGTTCTGCCCAGCCTGCTGGTGCAGCAGCCACAGCGTGCGCCGCGACGGCGGCCTGCCGTGCACGGTCTGGTATTCGCGGGCGAGCCGGTCCAGCTCGCCGGTGACGGCGACGGCGCGGGAGGAGAACAGGTCCATGACGTCCTGGCTGACCCCGCCGACCTCGGCGCCGTTGCCGTCCGCCCGGGGCACCATCGCGTACCCGAGGGCGGACAGTTTCGTCTCCAGGATCCGGTCGGCGACCGGGGCGACGGCGAGCCGCTGGTTGTGCAGCGAACGGGAATCCAGGGTCCGCCATTTGGCGTCGGCGCCGTCGGCGCGCTGGACCCGGTTCCAGATCGCCACGTGCACGTGCAGCTGCGGGTCGCCGTCCCGGGACAAGTGGTGCAGGAACAAGCTGGCGGCCAGGCCGCCGCCGTCGCGCCACTCCCCCGTGCGAGCCGAGTGGTGGCCGGTGCGAGTGTAGGTGGCGTGCCGCTCCAGCCAGGCGACCGCTTCGCGCGCGGAGTCCATCAGCGCGGCCTCGATCTCATCAGCGCGGGCGTTGAACGCGGCGGCCTGGTCCTGGTCGCCGCGGTCGCGGGCCTGCCGGGCCGAGACCCGGTAGGAGGCGTGCAGCACGGAGACGCTCTTGACCACGCTGACGGTCACGTCAAAGTACGGCACGCTGTGCGGGTCCTTGCCACGCGCGGCCGCGCGGACTTCGGCCAGCTCCACGGTGCTGGCGTACGGGTGCGCGGCCAGGTAGGCCGCGGCCGCGGCGGCTTCGCGTTCCTGGGCCTTCTTGGCTTGCCGACGCTTGACCAGGAGCTCCCCGCCGGGCCCGGTGTTCTCCTGGTACAGGCGCTCAATGACATCGGGGTCCACCTGCCCGCTCAGGCCAAGCGTCGCGGCGCCCTTCCCGGCCCATTCCCCGGGTGGCTCTCCCGCCGCGGTGTAGTACGACATGGCCCCGGCGCAGCCGCCGCGACCCTGCCCGCGGGTGAAGTATGCCACGTCGTGGCCCGCGTGCAGCGTGACGTTAGCCGACACGATCCGTCGCTGCCTGTGCCGGTTCCGCGTTCATCGTTCGTGATGCCTGTGTCCGATGCTTTTGGATCACGACGCGAAGGTAAGCGAGGACTGCGCACGTTTTGCGGATTTGCCACGGCGGCCGACTAGTAGGGGCCGCTTGCATGTCCGATGAGGGAGTACGCGGGCATGGGGACCGCGCAGACCGCGATGCTGTTCTCCGGCGGCCGACGGCGCGCTGGCTCACCGGAGGCCTCGCGTGTCCGGCTCCGCGGTAGCCAGCTTCGCCAGATCGCCGAGAACCATACGGATCGGCAGCCTCATCGCCGCCGGCTCGGCTCGGCTCGGCTCGCCGATGCTCGTACGGCATGCGGACGGCAGGCCCGGACCGTTCGGTCGATGTGGGCTTACGGGGCCTGCGGATCGGCGACCCGTACCTGCTTTGTGCCAACGGACCCGGCCCGGTCGTAGGCGACCGAACGCACTTTTATGTACTCACTTCGCCCGTCGTATCCGCCGACGCGTCGGCCAGCTGGACGTCTTAGCCGGGGCCTGGCCGACGTGCCCCGGTTGACTCCGTACCGCTGGGCAACGGTCCTGCAAGCGGGCCAAGCCGGCTCCCGGCTCCCACTTCCTGCTGAGGATGAGCCCCCGCAGATCAGTCACGATACCGGGTGCCGCGGGACGCCCGGCGGCATGTCAGCTGCCGCCTTCGTGCCCGATGCGCCGGGGCGTATTGGCGTACCATCGCCGTGACAATGTGCCCGGGCAAATCCGGGCACAAATAGGCCCCCTGGACCATCCGCCAAGATCACCCAGAGGGCAAGGCCCCTGCGACAGGAACCCGTCCATGCAACCTAACACGGTAAATACCCACCACGACACAGACCCACCGCCCCTAGCCGCGGTGCCGCCTGAGCTACTGGAGACAGTGGCCCGGGCCCTGGCCGCGGCGCTCATCCCGCCGCCACGACGCCCCCCGCCACCGGAAACGGAGCAGGCCGCCCCGGACTTCCTGACCGCCGCACAGCTCGCCCAGCGGCTCGGAGTCTCCCGGGAGACAGTCCGGCGGCTGGCCATCGCCGGGAAGCTGCCGCACACCATTGTGTGCCACGGCACCCGGAAAACGACCCGCCGCTATCCCCGGCGGTTCGCTGAGGAGTTCGCGGCCAGCGGCTTGGAGGTAGCCGACCTGGCCGCATTCGCCGCCGCCTGGCGGGCGCGGGTCACCGCGCCCGCACGGTGACGGCCCGCCCACCGCGGCACCGCAATCTGGCCGCTCCAGCGCGTTTTGCTGCGCGCTGGCGGGAGCTGGCTGCGTGCCGCGGCGTCGGGCTTAACCTGTTCTTCCCCGAGCGCGGCGAGTCGGCCGGGCCAGCGCGGCGAGTCTGCGCAACGTGCCCGGTCCGCCAGCCGTGCATGGACTACGCCATCAGCAACCGGATCACCCACGGCATCTGGGGCGGGCTGACCGAGCGGGAACGCCGCGCGCTGCGGTCCGGCTGGGTGCGTGCCTCGCGGCGGGAGCGTGACCGGGCGATCCTGGCCGCCGAGGCGGCAGGGTATACGGCGGCGGCGATCGGCCGCTCGTTCGGCCTGTCCCGTACGTCGGTGACCCGGATCGTGCGGACCGAGAACGACACGGGTCGGCCCGGATGAGCCGGACCCCGGGGAGCCGGGTCATTGCGTTCGCGACCTGGCTGCTGGCGCTGCTTGGGGCGGGGTTGATGTATGTCAGCTTCGACGCCCAGTACCAGTTCATCTTGGCCCAGAAGGGCGTCCTGGGCGTGTCGCTGATCGAGGCGGTAATGCTGGACGCGGGCATGGTCATCTTGTCCGCGCTGGGCATCGGGCTCGCGCAGGCGGGCAAGCCGTCCGGCAGCGTCCGGGTCCTGATCACGATCTGCGCGGGCGCCTCGGCGGCCATGAACCTCGCCGCCGCGGACCCGGCCAGCTGGCGGTCCGTGGCGGCGTACGTGTCCGCCCCGGTGTTCCTGGCGGTCATCACCGATCGGGTGATCGCGGTCATCCGCCAGCACGTCCTCCCGCTCGACACCGAATCGGCCTGGGCGCCGCTTGGCGGTGCCGCCGTGATCATGCTGCGCCTGGCGGGCGTCGTGGCCTTGTACCTGCTGCGGACCATGCTCGCGCCGTCCGGCACGCTCCGGGGCCTGCGCCAGATGGTGCTCGACGCCGCACCAGTGCCCGGGACGACGGATGTTCGGCGGGCGGGTGGTGAGCCGCTCCCATGCCCCGCCCATGATCACGAGATCCCGGGGCACGGATCTGGGCAGCCATCTGAGAATAAGAACGCCGTCCAGGTCCCCGGCGATGCCGACGGCCGGGGCGCCGGTCAGCCTGTTACCGGGTTCGGCACCAAGAAGGCCGCGTTCTTGTCCCGCTACCGGGTTCACCCGGAGTACGGGAACCGGTCAGCGGCCGGGCGGGTCGCCGCCGAGCTCGCACCGCTCGCGGGCCTGCAGGCCGGCACCGGGCGCACTTACATTGCGGGGGAACTGCGCAAGCTCACTGCCATGGCCGACCCGCGGCCGGCAGAGGAGAGACGATGACCAGCCCAGAGGCTGAACCTCCCGCGCGGGCGCTCGGCGAGAGCCTGGCCGCCTTGGCCGTCCAGGTAGCCGCGCTGCGCGGGCAGATTGCGATGATCAACCAGCGGCTCGACCAGGCCGGGCTCCGCGGCGACCTGGACCTGGCCGCCCGCTTTGAGGAACTCGCCCAGACAGTGGCCGACGCACTGGAAGCGGCCGCGCCCCGCGGTCCCGCCGCCCCGTACTGGATCGGCCTGGACCGGCAAACACATGGGGCGCAGCTGGCCGAGTTGCGGCAGTGGGCCGATGCCGTGCTCCGCCGGCACTACGGCAGCTATGAGCTGCGGGAGTGCTGGCCCAGCCACATCCACGCCGTCTGGGAACTGTCCACCCTGGCCGCCGCCTGGCACCACGCCTACGACGGCCAGCGGCCCGACCTGGCCCGCGCCCTGGAGTTCCACGACCGCTGGCTCCCCGGCACCACGCGCCGCATCGCCGACATCACCCGGACATGCGCGCCGGAGTGCGTCACGCGCCGCCGTCCCTGGTGACAAGTCCGTGTGACCCGCGGATCGGGCGCTTTAACGAGCGCCTTACCTGCTGGGCGAACCGCCGCCATGTCTGGGGGGTGAACCGGAGCACGGGACCGGTGCGGTCCTTGGTGTCGCGGATGGCGATCAGGTCCTGGTCCTGGCCGACTTCGACGCATTCGCCACCGTTAGCACCGGAGTAGCTTGACGTGCGCCATCGGGGGCCGCTAGCTGTGTCCATCTGGATATCGCCTCTGTGATCAGTTCTAGGGAGCGGGTCCACGGCAGAGCGTCGGATCTGAGCATCTCGAACAGTCGCGCGGTCTTGCGGACGAGTGCCGGTTCGACGACGGTCATCCCCTGCACGCCCGTCTCCAGGTGCGCGGACTGCTGGCCACCTGCCGCGGTGGCGACCCAGAACGCCCCGGACAGCCCAGCGTAAGCGCCAGCCTGTTCGGGAACCAACTGGATTGTCACGTTCGGCCTGCGCGCTGCCTGCGTCAGGTGCTCAAGCTGCCCGGCCATGACCGCGGCGCAGCCGATGCAGCGGTGCAAGACCGCCTCATCGAGCAGGGCGCACAGGTCGGGCGGATCGTCCCGGTCCAAGATGGCCTGCCGACCGGTCCGAGCCGCCAGCTTGGCCTCGATGTCGCCGTCGGTGTCGAGCCGCCAGGACGCCAGGATCTCGCGGGCATACTCCGGTGTCTGCAGCAGGCCGGGTATCAGGGCCGGCTGCCAGGTGTGCAAGGTGACCGCGTCGCGTTCGATGGCCACCCAGTCCAGGAACCATGCCGGGATCCCGGTAGACCGGCGGGCTAGCGTGGCAAGCCTGGTGGTCAGCTGGTCCAGGCCGAGGGTCTTGACCAGGGCTTTCATCACGTCTTCGGAGGGCGGGCGCTCGCCGGTCTCGGCCTTGGCGATCACACTGCGGTCATAGCCCAGCATCTGCGCCAGCTTGTCCTGGCTCGTGATGCCAGCGGCCATGCGGGCCCGGCGCAGTTCCGCGCCCAGGAACGCGGCGGGATTGGTCTGCGGATCACGATCGTTCGCCATGGCCCCGAACTCTCGTCGTGGCATCGCTGCCGGCAGGTGTGGCGGCTGCGTGGCGGACAGTGCCCGCCACGTAGTCATTGTGCTACCCGGCTGGCACGTTGGACAGCGAGACCACACCGCCGCCCGCCCTGTGAGGATCAGCCACCGATGACCGCCGAACCCGACACCGTCGAACCGCCCGAACACCCGCTGCACGCGCTCGCGACGTTCGAGCTTCGCGACTACCGCCGCAGGCTCGAAACCGCCATCGCACTCGTCAGCACCCGGGATTCCGCCGCCCCGGTCCGGGCCGGCCTGCAAGCCAGGCTCCGCGACGTGCTGGCCGAGCAGGACGACCGCGCCAGGATCGCCCATGTCTGACGATCACCGCCCCGAGATCGCCCAGCTCACCGCCGGCGAACTGGACCGGTACGCGAACCAGCTCACCCGCTGCCTCAAGGCCCTGGACACCCGCGCGCCGATCCGCATGCGCGTTCAGCATGAACTGGCCGAGGTCCGCGCCGAACAAGACACGCGCGCCAGGACAGGCCAGCCCGCCGCCCAGCGCCAGTACGACGCCGCAGGCCTGACCGCCGGCGAGCTGGAGCGGACCCGGCGCGAGCTGGCGGCAAGCCTGGCCCTGGCACGGCCAGGCTCACCCGCCCGCGCGCCCATCCAGGCACAGATGGCCGCCATCGACGCCGAGCTTGCCGCGCGGGACACACGGCCCGCCTGAAGGGTGCCAGGCTCTTGTTACACGATGCTCGCCATGGTCGTCTGTGCGTGGTCCCCGCGATTTCCGCAGCCCACCATAGGTACCCGTCTCACGGTGAGCGGCGATGATGTCCATGCGTTCCCTCGCAGACTCCAGTAGAAGCTCCTGGGCGGTGTGATGACTGGACGGCACCGCCACCGTCACTGCCGGGGGCCTGGTCTCCCGGCAGACGCGGCAAAGCGAGGGATGGGGGACTCTTACTGGCCACCACCGGGGATCAAGACCTGGCCATACCCGGGGGACTTCCTCACGGCCACGGACAACCGGGCAGCGGTTCTTCCCATGCAGCAAGGTGGCTAACCAGGTTGAACTCGTAGTGCATGGGGTCACCAGGGCTCGATTCTCAGGCCGGTGGCGGTCAGGCAGCCGTCGATCAGGTGCGGCCGGTACTGGATCTTCTTCAGCTTGCGCTTGACGATGCGGACCAGGCCGTCCACGTCAGCAGCGGCGAAGTTGACCATCGACCGCTTGAGCAGCGACCAGATCCCCTCCGCCGGATTGAGGTCCGGCGCGTACGCGGGCAGCCGGTAGATACGCAGCCATTCCTTGTTCTCCGCGGCGAACTCCGCCAGCTCCGGCGCGAGATGGATGTTGAGGTTATCCCAGCACCACACCAGGGGAGCTGACAGCTGACGGTGCGCGGCGATGATCAGGTCCCGGTAATCAGCCCAGGTGAACCCTTCGGCTCGCCCTTGCGGCGGCGGTAGGCCAGCAGGTGATAGAACAGGTGCGGCCGGTCCCCGGGCCGGTAGCACGCTACCCCGGCGATGCTGACCCGGCCGCCCCCGGCACCGCGCACCTTCACTACCGGGCGGGCCCCGCGCGGGGCCCAGGTGCGGCCCTTCGGCGGCCTCAGCCCCTGCCCTGCCTCGTCCTCGAAGCAGATGAAGGCGCCCAGGTCGCGCGCCGCCCTTTTATCTGCGGCCACACCTCGGCCTTCCACACCGCCACGGCCTCGTCGTCGCGTTCCATCGCCTGGCGGACCGGGACCTGGGCCGACCAGCCGTGCCGGCGCATCAGCTTCGAAGTGCCCTCGATGGTGTAGCCGACGTGGAACAGCCTGCCGATCAGCGTCTTGATCCGGCCCAGCGTCCACCGCTGGTCATTAGCGAACCCGTGCGCCAGCGGCCCCCTCCGCAGCTCGAGTTCCAGCCGGGCCCACTGCTGCGGGCTCAGCCGCTCCCGTGACACCGGCCCCTTCGACCGCAGCGCTTCAGCGCCGCCGTCGCGCCAGGCCCGGTGCCACCGCCGCACCGACCCTTCGGTGACCCGCAGGTCGTGCGCGATCTCATCAATCGTGTCGCCGCGGGCGAACCGCCCGGCGGCCTGCAGCCGCAACTGCTCACGCCGCTGCTGCTCGGCGGGCGTGTACCCGCCCCGTTGCGCATACCGCATGCCTTCGTCATACGCCCGCAGCCAGCCGACGTCACGACCTGATCTCTACGAGTTCAACTTGGTTA
>WNGE01001415.1_pt1 | contig 30376 bp, 31 predicted proteins | sample 5400651 | NCBI WGS metagenome assembly WNGE01 (sample SAMN13153370, study PRJNA577476) | soil metagenome | isolation source: 60 cm soil or saprolite under grassland replicate 2 | place: USA:California | collected 2016-06-15
GCCCGTCCCCACATGGCCTGTGCCATATGTCCGGTGCCTTGTGCCCAGCTTCGACAGTATTATAGAGACTCTGTGCCCGCCGGTTCTCAGCCCGTAACTTCTCCCGCCCTGAAGTCGGCTCCATCGCTGCACCAATTTTTCGCTCCTGGCGGACTGCTCTCGCGGACCCATCCCGCCTACGAATTCCGGCGCGGACAGTTACAGATGGCGCAGGCAGTCGAGCGAGCCATTGAAGAACGCAAGCATCTGATCGTGGAAGCCGGAACTGGAACCGGGAAAACGCTCGCCTATCTCATGCCGGTGATTCGCTCCGGCAAACGCGTGATTATTTCTACTGGCACGAAGAATTTACAGGAACAACTCTTCCACAAAGACGTCCCATTTCTTGAGCAGGCCTTATATCCGGAAGGCGATCGCAAGCTCAGCGTCTGCTACATGAAAGGGCGCAACAATTATCTGTGTCGTAAAAAGTTGTACGACCTCACCGGGCAGCCGGTCTTGAGCGGCCTTGAGGAGATCGAGCAGTATCGCGCGATCGCCGCATGGGAGGCAACAACACAAAGCGGCGATCGTGCTGAGCTCGCGTCGCTGCCGGAGATGAGCGCCCTCTGGCACAAGCTTGACGCCCGCGCTGATACCTGCCTGGGCCAGAAATGCAGTTCCTGGGACAAATGCTTTATTACCGAGATGCGGCGTCGCGCGGCGGAGAGCGACATCATCATCGTCAATCATCATTTGTTCTTCGCCGATCTGGGCATCAAGCAGCAGGCCGAGGGCGCGCCGGATGCGGGAATTCTTCCGGACGCGGGCATTGTGATATTCGACGAGGCCCACGAATTGGAAGACGTCGCGGGCAGCTATTTCGGCATTTCTGTGAGTGCTGGGCGACTGGAAGAACTGTGCCGAGACGTGGAAGCTTCGTTGCAGCGAAACCGGATGTACACGGCTTCGCTTTCAGGAGCGGTTAAAAGGTTGCGTGAGCGATCTGGGTTTTTCTTTTCGCTGCTTCCAGAAGGTGAAGGGCGATTTGCGTTCGAGAATCGACGTGAATTCCTCGAAGAAAACGGAGACGAGTTTATCGGACTCCGGCAATCGCTGCTTCGGCTGGGCGCAGAGATCGAGAATCTTCCCTCGAAGCCTGAAGAGGTCTTCGCATTCGCGCGCCGAGCGCAGGAATTGCAGGTTCAGGTAGGGTTCGTCATGGAGTCGGAAGACAAGAACACCGTCTTCTGGATCGAGCGCCGTCGCAGTGGACGGGAAAGGGCAAACATCTCCATACAGGCTACGCCGATTGATGTCGGCCCCATACTGCGCGAGTGCTTGTGGTCGAAGCTTGAAACGTCGGTACTGACTTCCGCGACTCTAGCGGTAGGCGGCGGCTTTGAATACATTCGGGGGCGGCTGGGGGTGGAGCACGCTCGGGAAGAGGTGTTGCCGTCGCACTTCGATTATCAGAGCCAGGCATTGTTCTACGTTCCTCCAGATTTGCCAGATCCCCGCACGCCTCAATTTGCTCCCAAGGCCGCAGAACGCATCCGGCAATTGCTCGAGATCACACGAGGACGGGCGTTTGTCCTCTTCACCAGTTATGCCCAAATGCGGGACATCTATCAGCGCTTGCTTGGCTTCGTCGAGTTCCCGATGCTGCTGCAGGGCGACGCGCCAAAGAATGCACTGCTCGAAGAATTCCGCCTGACGCCAAATTGTGTATTGTTTGCGACTTCTTCTTTCTGGCAAGGTGTGGACGTGCAAGGAGAACAACTAAGCTGCGTGATTATTGATCGGCTGCCGTTCGCCGTGCCGTCGGACCCGGTGGTTGCCGCACGGGTTAGAGCGATTGATGCGGATGGTGGCAATGCCTTCTTTGAGTATCAGGTCCCGGCCGCAGTGATTACTCTGAAGCAGGGTTTTGGACGGCTGATAAGGTCATTGCATGACCGCGGACTTCTGGCACTGCTGGATAACCGAATTTTGAAGAAGCAATATGGAAGAGTATTTGTGGAGAGTTTGCCAAACTATCGGCGCACAACGGACCTGGGGGTTGTGGAACAGTGGTTTCTCCCTGAAGAGAGTGGTTAACTCCAGCCGAGCATTCATCTGAGCAGTTTCATTCCGGCAGTATTCGAAGCGCTACGATCGAAAGTCAATGTGTATTCGCAACCAGCTTCACGTCCGTACTGTTCGATGAGGTAGTCGCCAAAATCGGCGTTGCCACGACAGTATTCACCTAGCGCCATCCAAACTAAATCACTGCGTTCCACAATGACACCCCTGGTGCGCAGCAGGGCCTCGACGACGCGCTGGATCTGCTGGCGAGAGGCGTCGTAAAAGCTCCGCATCACCCACACCGTTTCGACCAGCGCCACCATAGAAATGAAACCTGGCTTTTCAAAATTGAAGGATTCAAACAATCGCGTCGCAACTGGAGTTTGGATGGCATCGTCCTGAGCAACAAAACGGATGATCACGTTGGTGTCGAGTCCAATCATCTTTTCAGGGAGTTCAGCTTGCGCATGGCAATGGCCCCGTTCATCTCTTCGATCGAAACAGGCTTCTTGGGTTTGGGGATCAACCCCTTAAGCTCCTGCACAGAACAGGTTGCAGGGAAAATAACGAATCGTCCCTTTTCGACTTCGACAAAGTCTATGCGGTCACCGAAGCTCACCCCCAGTGCAGCCCGCACTTCTGCCGGGATCGTGATCTGGCCCTTGGAAGTTAAGGTAGCACTTGGCATCCTTATATCTTACCATTATATTACTTTCCTTACAAATCGTAAGGAGCGCGAAAGCGAAAGACGCAGGCCGCGGGCCCGCGGAACTCTAAGACCTTCCAAGCAATGCACGGCTGTAAAATGCTAATGAACGCATTCATAAGAAATATCTGGGGTTCCATGTTCGAAGTCACTGTTGAAGATTCGTTTGCTGCTGGGCACTACTTGCGCAATTACAAGGGCAAGTGTGAGAACCCGCACGGGCACAATTACAAGATCAGGGTAACTCTGGCTGGAAGGGAACTCGACAAAGCGGGTCTGCTGCTGGATTTCAAGGACCTACGCGAAGTGATGAAGCACGTCATTGAGCGGCTCGATCACCAGATGATCAACGACATTGTGCCTTTCACGGATCTGAATCCTTCGGCTGAGAACCTGGCCAAGTATTTTTACGACGAGACCAACGGACGGCTGAGGCAAGTGACCGACGGGCGGGTTTCTGTTAAGGATGTCACTGTCTTTGAGACCGACTCAACAACAGCGAAGTACAGTGAGTGAATGGAATGGATCTACGGGTGTCTGGCCCGTAGTTGTTGGACGGGCGAGGACGCCCGTCGCTCCATAGTTGAAAGAAATGCAGATCACCGAAATCTACAAATCGCTTCAAGGCGAGTCCACGTATGCCGGGATGCCGTGCGTATTTGTGCGGCTGACAGGCTGCAATCTTCGCTGCATTTGGTGCGACACTGAATACAGCTTCTATGGCGGAAAAAAGATGACTCCGGAACGGGTTTTCGATGAAGTCGAGGACCTCAGTCCGCATGGCGGTTTAGTCGAGATTACCGGCGGTGAGCCCATGCTTCAGGAGCGCGAACTGGTTCCACTAATGCAGCGGCTTATTGATTCTGGGTACAAAGTATTGCTCGAAACCAGCGGCGAGCGTCTGCTCGATCGAGTTCCACCAACTGTCATTAAAGTGATAGATGTAAAGTGTCCCGACTCCGGCGAAGGCGATACATTTCACATCGAAAATTTGGAAACTTTGCGGCCGCACGATGAAATCAAGTTCGTCATCAGCGGGCGGAGCGATTATGAGTTTGCCCGCGGCTTCACCGCGCACCATAATCTTGCGCGGCGAGTCAATGCGGTGCTGTTCTCTCCGGCGTTCCGCAAGGACGCGTCGGGTGCGCGGGACGCATCCAATTGCCTGGTTGATCCGCAGGAGTTGGCCGAATGGATGTTGGAAGACAACGTTCAAGCTCGGCTCGGATTACAGATACACAAGCTGATTTGGGATCCGGCGATGAAGGGAGTGTAGGGATCGGGTGATCGGGGCCATCCGGCGATCTGTGATCTCTGATATTTTGCAATCGTGGGCATAGATCACCCGATCATCCGATCGTCAGATCACTCGATCCGCCAAAATCACTCAATGATTCAATCTCGCAAACCTCGGGCTGTTGTTCTCCTCAGCGGAGGTATGGACTCGTGCGTTTGTGCCGCATTGGCTGTGCGCGATTGCGAAGCTGCCGCGCTGCACATCAGCTACGGCCAACGCACGGAAGAGCGCGAACGAGATTCGTTTCAGATGATTTGCGACCGGCTGGGCATTCAGAAACGCTTGATAGTGCGGAATGAAGCTTTAAGACTTATCGGTGGCTCCGCTCTAACGGACGAGAAAATCCAAGTCCCTGACTCTCGTGCCCTCAGCCATGACATTCCCGTCACCTACGTTCCCTTCCGAAATGCGCACTTCCTGGCGGTGGCAGTGAGTTGGGCAGAAGTGCTTGGTGCATCTAAGATATACATTGGCGCGGTCGAGCAGGACAGCTCTGGATACCCCGACTGCCGACCGGCATATTACGAGGCGTTTAACGAGGTGATTGAAGCCGGAACCAAGGCTGGCGGCATCGAAGTCGTGACTCCGCTCATCGCCATGCGTAAGTCTGAGATCGTCCGCTTGGGCCTTGAGCTCGGCGCACCGTTCGACTTGACGTGGTCCTGTTACAGCCGTGAGGACCGCGCCTGTGGTGTGTGCGACAGTTGCGTGTTGCGCCTTCGGGCGTTTCGAGAAGCGGGGTCTGTTGATCCGCTTCCTTACGTTCCAGCACCGCAGATGGTATAAGTTTCAGTGCCAATAAGAGGACCGCTCTGCCCCATGCTGCGGGCGGCCTGGCCAGGAGGCTTGAATGAAACGCAATCTAGTTTTCATCACGTTGTTTGCAATTCTCTCTGCTCTCTTAACAATTCCGGCAGTCGCACAGACTGCCACCGTAAAGGGCGTTTGTAAAGACGCCCAAGGCAACCCGATCACCGATGCTCAGGTGGTGTGGCACAACAACGACAATGGCCGCACCTTCAACCTAAAAACCAACAAGAAGGGCGAGTATTTTTCCCTCGGTATCGAGAGCGGCAAATATAACGTCACGTTGAGCAAGGACGGGAAGGAACTGGACAAAGTCAGCAATTATCCGGTCACCGCCGACGAAATCAACCTGGATTTCGATCTCAAAAAGTCCCAAGAACAAGCGGTGCAAGATACTGCCAAAAAACAGGGCATGACTCCTGAGCAGGTCAAGCAGATGCAAGAGGCCCAGGCGAATGCCCAGAAATCCAATGCCAACATTAAAGTGGCAAACGACAAGCTCAAAGCCGCTTCTGCTCAGCTGGATACGGCGGCAACTGCGGCGAAATCCGGAGACACGGCCACGGCTAATACGAACTATGACGGCGCCATCTCGACGCTGAATGAGACCGCGCAATTGGTACCGAACGAGGACCTGGTCTGGTTCAGGCTGGGGGCAGCATACTTGGATTCTTCCAGGGTCCAGACCGACGCAGCGGAAAAGACCAAGCGCTACTCGGAGGCGTACACAGACTTTCAAAAGGCGATTGACCTAAGAAAGACGGCGATGAGCAACGCTGCCGCGCAGAAACCCGGACAAGGCGGGAAGCCGGCCGAAGTGTCGGACCAGGCAAGACTGGCCGCTTATTACGACAACCTTGGTTCCGCGGCGTCAAAGACGGGGAAGTCAGCCGAGGCGGCCGAAGCGTACAAACAGGCAGTTGCTCTCGATCCCGCGCATGCGGGGCATTACTACGTCAATATGGGAATTGCCTTGATGAATTCCCCCGGAAATCCTAACTCACACAAGGAGTCTCTTGAGGCGTTTGATAAAGCGATCGCCGCGGACCCTAACAATGCCGATGCGTACTATTTCAAAGGGCAGAACCTGATCGGCAGCGCCACCATGGACAGTAGCGGCAAGATGGTTGCTCCAGAAGGAACCGCCGAAGCGCTTAACAAATACCTCGAACTGCAGCCTAACGGGATGCATGCGCAGGATGCGAAAGGTATGCTTACGGCCTTGGGCTCTAAGATCGAGACCACCTACGGCAGCAAGAAGAAGAAAAACTAACCTAATCTTTTACATATCAGGAGGCGGCTACGAGCCGCCTCTTTCTGTTTGTGTAGGAAGTTACGAAGGTCTATGAACCGGTCGTTCTTTCTGGAATGAGTACGGGCGATTTCGCTAGAGTTGAACTGAAGTGTGAACACGTGGCCCAAGTCGCGTTTTCACAGAGTCATCAACAAACGAAATGGCCGCCCCTGGCACAGCTCTATTTCAAGCGTCACTCGATTCGATTTCGGCGGGCGCCGCCACCGACGATCTGCTCACCGCGATCCTGCGCGCTGATTCGCGCATAAGCGATCTCATCTTCTCTCCGGGGCGCAAGTTCCAGGTACAGGTCAGCGGCGAGTTTATTCCTCTCGACACGCAGGGAATGTCTTCGCTCAGCGCCGATGATACGCGTCGCATTGCAGCGGACCTTATCGGCAACAACAAGGCAGCAATCAGCATGCTGCGGGAGCAGGGCTATTGCGACATTTCGTACGCTCTGGCAGGAGTGGCGCGGTTCCGGGTCAACGTCTTTATCCAGCGAGGTAGCTGCGCTGTGGTGATGCGTGTTATTCCGACTTCTATCCCAGACTTCAAGGGGCTGGGCCTTCCCGACAATCTGCGAGAAATTTCAAGTTTGCGCGATGGGCTGGTTCTGGTTACGGGTCCACGTGCATCGGGCAAGTCATCAACTTTGGCAGCCATTCTCAACCACATCAACGAGACGGAAACCTGCCACATCATTACCATCGAGGACCCAATCGAGTTTCTTCATAATCACAAGCTGGCGACCATTCATCAGCGAGAGCTGCACAGTGACACACCGAGCGTTGCGCAGGCCATGCGGGCAGCGTTGCGGCAGGCGCCGAACGTGATCGCGGTCGGGGAACTAAAAGACCGGGAGACGATGGAACTTGCACTTGAGGCCGCGGAAACCGGACATCTGGTTCTTTCGACTCTGAACACTTTGAACGCCCAGCAAACGGTAGAGCGTATCGTGGCCGCATTCCCCGCGGCGGAGCAGGCAGGCACACGCGAGCGCCTTGCACGCCTGCTTCGGTTTGTGATTTCGCAACGCCTGGTTCCCAGGCGTGAAGACAGCAATCGGATTGCAGTTTTCGAAGTCCTGAAATCGGGATCGAAGTTGTTGGATCGTTTGCTCGAAGGGGTAAGCAGCTCCAGCAATCAGCCGAAATCGCTTGGCCTGGATGCAGAAATTGAGAAGCTGGTGTGCGCGGGAATTGTTACTCCTGAGATCGCACTGGCCCATGCGATTGATCCGCGCGAACTAGCGAAGAAACTGGCGATGCCTCAGAAGTAATTCTCTTCCAGTTTGGCTTTCGCTTTCGTCCCTTCTATCATTTCCTAGTGGCTATTTCGGCGCAATCTTCTGGCATTCTTACCTTTGAAGAAGCACGACGAGCGGTGGAGGAGCATGCCTCGCAACTCCACCCGCGTGGTCGCGAATTGTTAGGTCTGCTTGATTCCGCAGGTCGGGTCCTGGCTGAGCCGATTTTCGCCGACCGCGATTTCCCGCCATTTCCGCGCGCTGCGCGGGATGGATTTGCGGTTCGTTCCGCCGACGTTCAAAACCTTCCTGCCACGTTCGAGCTGACTGGGGAAATCAAAGCCGGCGCAGCCCACATTCCTGATCTTGGCCCTGGACAAGCGATCAGCATAATGACGGGCGGGGCGGCACCTGCGGGTGCAGATGCGATCGTCATGGTGGAGTACACCTCGCGATCCGATACCAGCGTTCACGTTACGAAAGCGGTTTCTTCGGGAGAAAACATTGTTCCGGCGGGGTCAGAGGCCAGGCGCGGAGACAAACTGCTTGAGCCGGGAACGAGGCTGAGTTATGCAGAGATCGCAGTTGCCGCCGCGGTTGGGCGTTCACGCCTTTTGGTCCACTCCAAGCCGCGCGTTGCCGTGCTCGCGACCGGTGACGAAGTTGTGGATGTGGATGTGCCGCCTGGGCCGACTCAGATCCGCAACTCCAATAGTTATTCTCTGGCAGTCCAAATCCAAGAGGCAGGCGGAGATCCGGTACTGCTTCCGATTGCGCCTGACGAGCCTACGCGCTTACGCGAACTGCTGGCAGAAGGACTTGAAGCCGACTTGTTGCTGATTGCGGGCGGCGTTTCTATGGGAAAGTACGATCTGGTGGAGCAGGTTCTCGGCGAGTTGAAGGCGGAGTTTCTCTTCACCGGAGCATTGATTCAGCCCGGAAAGCCGATTGCATTCGGCAACGTATCTTATTCTGAGTCCGGCCGTGAAGGTAAGTACTTCTTTGGTCTTCCAGGTAACCCAATCTCGACAATGGTGACATTCGAGCTGTTTGCCCGGCCCTTGATCGATGCCCTTGCCGGAGCCACTGCACGTAAGCTGGCATTCGTCCATGCGAAGTTGAAGGAGCCCATCAAAACCAAAACTGGGTTGAAGAGATTTTTGCCCGCGATAATCTCAGGCGAATTCGAGCAATCGGGTGTGGAACTCGTCGGTTGGCAAGGCTCAGGCGACATCGCTTCCGCAGCGCGCGCGAACTGCTTCGTAGTTGTGTCGCCAGACCGCGAACTGATCGAAGCCGGAGAATGGGTTCCAGTGCTGCTAAGATGAAAAATCGGCTGTCGGCTCTCGGCAAGACAAATCTGGTCTGCTAAGTGCTAAACGCTAATGGAAAGCCGCGCTTGTCTCAATTGCCAAGCAAACTCTCTCATTTCGATCGCTCCGGCCGCGCCCGAATGGTGGACGTTTCCGCCAAGCCCGCAAATGCGCGCGAGGCCACGGCCAGCGCCTTCGTTGCGATGGAGCCGGCTGTACTCAGCGCACTCGCCACCAACCCCAAAGGAGATCCGTTCGAGGCCGCACGTCTCGCTGGAATCATGGCTGCGAAAAAGACGTCGGAGTTGATTCCCCTTTGCCACCCGCTCCCGCTTTCGCACGTTGATGTCGAACTAAGGCAATGCGAGAATGGGATTGCGATTTCCACCAGCGTGAAAACCAATGCGGAAACCGGCGTCGAAATGGAGGCGCTGGTTGCTGCAAGCGTAGCCGCGCTGACCGTGTATGACATGTGCAAAGCGCTCGATAAGAGCATTGAAATTCGCGAGATCGTACTGGAGCGGAAGTCGGGCGGCAAGAGCGGCGATTACGTTCGAAAGTAGTGGGCTTTCCCGACAACCCAAGGCTGATGGCTAGTATGCAAAGCAACGTCAAACTGCTGCTGGTGGATGACAATCCGATGGTGCTGGCAATGCTGCGGGACGCGCTTTCGCCAATGGCCAAAGTCACTACCGCGAGCGATGGCGCAGATGCGCTACTCAAGGCGGTTGACGATCCTCCAGACGTGGTGGTTAGCGACTATCGCATGCCGGGTATGGACGGGCGCCAGCTGGTTGAGAAGCTCAAGAGTCGCTCAAGCACTTCGGCGATCGCGATCGTCCTGCTCGCAACCAAATCTGATATTTCGGAAAAGCTATCAATGCACGACCACACCGCGGATGAATTCGTAGAGAAGCCCTTCTTCTTGAAGGACGCAACACAACGCATCAAGCGTGTGATTGATAAGATCTCGCTTGAAAAAATGTCGAAGTCATCTTCTTCTGATGGCGTAGTGCGCGGCAGTCTTGCGCAGATGAACGTGATTGATTTGGTCCAGTCGCTTGAAATGGGACGGAAGAGTTGCCTGCTCACGCTGACCAATGAAGGCGATAAATGCGAAATGTATTTCAGCGAAGGACAAGTGCAGCACGCGGCATACGGCACGCTGACGGGTGACCATGCAGTTTTCAAGGTCCTGCGTTGGACCGGTGGCAATTTCCAGATCAATTTCGAAGGCAAGACTAAGCAGCAGTCCACCACCTTGAACACGCAAGGCCTGCTGATGGAGGGTTTGCGGCTGCTCGATGAATCACGGCGTGACAGCGGCGGCCAAAGTGAGGAGGAAGAGGATGTCCTCCTCGATTCCTGAGACTTTTCGCGCGGCAGTACTCACCGTGAGCGATTCCTGCGCACGCGGCGAGCGCAACGACCTATCGGGACCTGCGGTGGCGCGTTCTCTGCAAGAGCATCACTTTTCCATCGTTGAAACTCGAGTGGTCGCTGACGATCACAGCGCGATTCAGAAGGCCATCGTCGAGCTGGCGCGGAGGGCGCGTCTGGTTGTGACCACGGGAGGCACAGGAATTTCCGCCCGTGATGTCACGCCCGAAGCCACACGCACCGTGTGCGGCAGAATGCTCGACGGTATCTCCGAGCGGATGCGGAGAGAAGGCGAGAAGAAAACTCCCTTTGCAGTCTTGAGCCGCGGGCTGTGTGGTGTTTGCGGGACGTCGGTCGTCCTGAACCTTCCAGGGAGTCCTGCGGGCGCAGTCGAGTCCTTGCAGGCCGTCATAGAGCTGATGCCGCATGCCATCCAGTTGCTCGCCGGAAGAACTGAGCACATGGCGAACTGATGAATTGAATCATTCAGACACTTTGGCACGGCAATCGCGGAGGCAATCTACGGCGCGGGACGTTTAATCGCCCGATGATTCAGTGACTCAACGATTCAATTTTCTCTCCGTCATCCGTGATGAAATAGACCCTTGTCCACAATCAAGCACATTCTTGCTCGCTACACCGCCTTCCTGTGGCACATTCTTCGGCCACTTGGCATTTGGGGTGTGTTTGCGGTCGCTGCTCTCGATGGCGCGGCGTTCGGGCTCCCCATAGACGTGGTGGTTGGCACGTACGTGGCGCAGAACCATGCGCACTGGCTGCTGTATGTCCTCATGGCCGCAGCCGGATCCGCACTAGGCAGCCTTGTAGTCTATGGGATTGGATATGCCGGGGGAGAAGAGTTGCTGAGGAAGCGTCTCTCCGCCCAACGTTTTGAGAAGATGCATGATGCCTTCGACAAGCATCCGTTCTGGAGCCTGATGTTCCCCGCAATGCTTCCGCCGCCGACTCCGTTCAAGATTTTTGCCCTTGCCGCCGCCGTGGCTGAGATGAGCATCTGGCACTTTCTGGGCGCTATCTTTCTTGGCCGCACCGTACGATTTCTGGTTTTGGCAATACTTGTAATAAAGTTTGGACCCGGAGTGGTCCACAGGTTACGAATATTTTTTACCGAGCACTATTATTGGGTGCTGATCGTGGCGGGGACGGTAGTGGCAGTTTGGCTGTTGCTGAGGCGGGCGAGAAAGCGCCCTGCCTCAGAAGTTCTAAGTTGAGATCTAAGCAGCCGCGCGATCTCCGCTCATCTTGTCTGATCTCAAGGCAATCAGAACTGGCACCGCAAACATTGCGGCTGTGAAGAGCAAATCGCCGACGATTCTGTGCTGATAAAAAGGCAGTCCAGCGACGTAGCAAAGCAGCAATCCTGACAGAGTCTTCGGATACATCGTGTACGCGGCCCATACCCCGAAGTTACTCGCAACGAAGAAAGCAACAGAACTGGTCAATGCGAATCCCAAGGTTGGGAGAGGCTGTGCACGATCACGCAAGCGCGTCCCCAACCAGACCGTCGCCGCATACCATGCCCAGGAAATGAAGTGATCCCATGCAAAGGGGTAGTTATAAACCACCTTGGTGAGATACACGTCCGTAGCTGCCAGCAGAGCGATGGGAATCCACAGCTGGCGTCGTGATCCGTAAGCCCCAAAAAACAGAAGGGAAGCGCCCACTGGCGTGAAATCCCACGGATGCGGCTGCATGTGCGGGATAACCAGACGAAACGCAATCGCAAGAACCAGGAAAACGTAAGCCAGCATGGAACACCTCGGTTACGATTTTGGCGGTTGGCGGGGCAGAACGTCAAGTAGGGCAATCTTACCGGATCGCCTGTTGTGCCCAGTTGCTATTGCCGCAAGGTCTTGTTCGCTTCAGCCGAATTTCCGATTGCGTCCCCGGAGATGACCATCTCAACTCGCCGGTTCTGCTGGCGGCCCTCAGCCGTTTCATTTGAGGCTACCGGCTCAGTCTTGCCGAGGCCATGCGCTTCAATTGCGTCGGCGGAGATGCTCTGCTGCACCAGGTAATCCCGTACGGCGCCGGCGCGCTTTTCCGAGAGTTGCTGGTTGTACTCATCGCTTCCAATGCTGTCCGTGTGGCCCTCTACCTGAAGATGCAGACTCGGATACGCCAGTACAATTCCGGAAATCTTGGCAAGACGCTCGCGGGCGCCGGGCAAAAGCTCAAAGCTGCCGGTCTTGAACAGCACATCAGACATGCTGGCAATCAATCCACGTGCTGAATCATGGGTCGCAAGAATCGAATTAAGCTGTTGCAGCAGTCGCGCCCGCAGGTCTAGCTTTTCCTTCTCTGCCTGCTGCCGCAACTGCTCGGATTGTGCGGCTGCCTGCTGCGCCTTGGCGGCTTGCTGAGCTAGAGCTTGTTGCTGTGCCACCGCTTCGGCCTTGGCCTTCTCGGCCTCTTCTTTCTGACGCGCGGCTTCTTGGGCTGCCTGCTCGGCTTCCGCCTTCATGCGTTCAGCCTCGGCTTTCGCAGCTTGCGCCTGCTTGGTGGCTTCCTCGGCCTCGGCGCGGCGCTTGCCTTCGGCTTCCGCGTCTGCACGGGCTTTTGCCTCACGATCTTCGGCAGCTTTCTTTTCTGCAGCAGCCTTTGCTTGGGCTTCATCTTCAGCCCGCTGCTTCACAGCCATCACGCGGGCTTCCTCGGCGGTTTGTGCGGTTTCGCGTGCAGCCGACTCGACTGCGGCCTTGCCCTGTTTCTGTCGATAACCGTCTTCCGCCTGTTTTAGTTGCTCATCTGCCTTTGTCAGGATCGATGTCGCATACTTTTCCCCGGCGGCAATGTGCGCAATTCGGACTGCGTTCCGCGCCTCGAATAATTGGAGTGGCGTGGTGCGGTCAATCCCAAAAATCGCGTTCTGGATGTGCTCATTGCTGGCCGAGTAGGTTCCACGTCCCACTAATTCATATTTCGCGCTGATTTCTTCACCTTGCGCGACGTTCTCGGGAACGACATTTTCCATCACTACCATGTTGCCTGGCTGGCTCACGGCCGAGTAGGGCTCGGCAGTCACAACCAGCCCGAAGGTCTGCAAATCGGTGACCGCTTTCAAGTGCGCATTGCCATGGTCGAGAGCGAGTTCCCCGAGATTGTCGGCGCGTCCCTCGGGCGAAACTGCCCATAATACGTATGTCAGATACTCGAGGCCGAATTTCGTCGCCTCCTCCACGCCCTGGAACTTGGCATCAATGGCGATGTTGGTCTTCTTCGCTTCAATCTTCGCTTCGCCACTCGATCCCGGCAGCAGTTCGGTCGCCTGGAATGCCGTTTTCAGGGATCCGCCGGGCCGATAGTGCACTGCCTTGGTGGTACGCGAAACCGGCGCCGCAGGAGTAGCAGAGTTTTGCGCGAGAAGTATGGGCGCGCAGCAGACGAGCACTACAAGACCAAGGAGTCTTTTCACATGTATCCCCATTTCGAAAGAGTTGAAGGAATTCTATCTCTAAACACTGCCTGCGAGGAGATAGCATGCGGCAATAAGAAGTATTGCTACTTTAGTTACCGCTTCTAAGACGGGGTGGCCACCGCCCGCAGATTTTGCGAGAAGTGGGATCTACTTTGCTGCCGCGCCCTTCGCGTTGATTCTCTCGAATGCTTCTTCCGCCCGGCGCAGTGCCTGCTCCACATTGGCGCAAATGTTCTCGCGACCCACTACTTCTTCGAATGCTGCCTGATGCATTATTTCTGCGGGCTGCTCGCGGGCCCCACACAAAATCAGCGTTCGGCCTGAGCCATGCAGTTGCTTCGCGATCTCTTCCAGCGCATAGATCCCTGTGGCATCCATCGCAGTCATATTTCGCAAGCGAATGATGACCACGGGCGGAAGCTCGTGCATTTTCTCGGTGATGACTGAGATTTTGTCGGTTGCTCCAAATAGAAATGGCCCATGAATTCGGAAGATGGTCGCGTAGTAGGGAATGTCTTTGTCTTGCAGGATATGGATGCGGCCGTCTTCAATGTAGTCGTCAGTAACCTGGGAAACTGTGGTCGTGTTGGCAACACGGGTAATAAACAGCAGCGCTGCCAAAATCATTCCGGCTTCGACTGCGACCGTGAGATCCGCAAACACGGTGAGGCCGAGGGTCACAAGCCAGACGCTGATATCTGTCTTGGTAAGCTTGAGCAATTGGGGAATTTCGCGCCATTCGCCCATGTTGTAGGCGACGATCATCAAGATCCCCGCCAGTGCTGCCATTGGGATATAGCTCGCCAGCGGCGCTGCGAAGAGCAGCACGCATAAGAGCGTTAGCGCGTGAACCATCCCAGCGATCGGAGACTGCGCGCCCGAGCGAATGTTGGTCGCAGTGCGGGCAATAGCACCGGTGGCGGGCAGCCCTCCGAACATCGGCGAAACGATGTTCGCGACACCCTGCCCAATGAGTTCTACGTTCGGATTGTGACGATCGTTGCTCATGCGATCGGAAACCACCGCTGACATCAGCGATTCGATTGCGCCCAGCATTGCTACGGTGAAAGCGGGACCAAGCAGGCTGTGGACTAATCCTGCATGCCAGCGCGGGATTGCGAGATGTGGTAAGCCGCTAGGAATTCCGCCAAAGCGTGTACCCACGGTCTCAACGGGCAGCTTGAGAAGGTATGCGGCTACAGTTGCACCGAGCATAGCGACAATCGGACCAGGTATGCGGCTCGAAAGCGCGCGACACGCGATCATCACCGCGACGGTACAAGCTGCCAGCAAAGTCGCGCGCGCTGACCAAGTGGGGGCGGACGCTGCCAATGCTTTCATTCGCAGCCAGAATTCGCCCGGGACCTTTGCGAGTTGCAGACCGAAGAAATCTTTGATTTGTGTGCTCGCGATCAATATCGCAATTCCGTTGGTGAACCCGATCACCACGGGGCGCGGAATGAACTTCACGGCAGAACCCATGCCGGTTGCGCCCAGCACAACGAGCAGCACGCCGGCCATAATGGTGCACATGAATAAGCCATCGATGCCGTGTACTGCAATGATTCCTGACACAACGACGACGAAGGCCCCAGTTGGGCCGCCAACTTGGGTTTTCGATCCGCCTAGCGCGGAAATCAGAAACCCCGTTACGACTGCGCAATAAATTCCGGCCTGTGGAGTCAGTCCGGAAGCGATCGCAAACGCCATCGCTAAAGGCAGTGCCACCAGGCCAACAGTGATTCCTGCAATTATGTCTTTGGAAAACTTGTTGAGGTTGTAATCGCGAAGGCAGAGGATGGATTTCGGCAGCCAGCGGTCGTCAAGAGAAAGATCAAGCCCCATACTTCCCTAAATTATGACAGGTACACCGCCCAATTTCCGTGTTACGGAAGGTGCGGGCACGCGTGGAAAATGCGCTTTAGAAAGCGGAATGCCTTCGATAGATTTTTTCAATTGGACATTGCGCAAACCATTTGGCACATTGGAATCCGTAATCGCTGCCTTGTAGCAGGTATTTATGATTATGCCTATCCGCCCCGTTGCATCTGCTTTCCGGCCTTGTTGTCCCGAATCGAATTAACTGGCACAAATTGCGTTTTTAAAAATTGTCACTACAGCGCCTAAATGCGCGGGAGATATTCGCTATGGACAATAAGCAAGAAGGACGAGCTACGCTCAGAACTGTCGCCGACTACGTGGGATTTACGCCTGGCACCATTTCAGCAGTGCTGAACGAAACCAAGGCGTCGCAACGGATTCCGCAACCGACGAAGGACCGCATCTTTGCCGCTGCTCGCGAACTGAACTATCAACCCAATCCGCTGGCACGCGCTTTGCGCACCGGAAGGCCTTTGCCTGGAAGACCCGAATCACACGAAGCCGGGTTGACTCGCGGTGCGTTGGTCATCATGGATGCGGACCACTTCGTACTCGCAATGAACGCGCTTCAGCAAGTTGGGCTGCGGGTTCCCGATGATGTTTCGGTCGTGGAATTCGACAACATTCCTGCGGCAGTCATGTAAGCTCAACGATCCTTTCATTCGATGTTCCCATGTCTCGCAAAATCGGCGAGACATGGGGCACCCCCTCTATGTGTTCACAGTGCCGTCCTATTCTGCCGACTCAATCTCACAACTTGTGCTGGCCGGATGTTAGATAATCGGCAGCATGGATGCCGTAGAGCGCTTCTCGGATACTTCCTGCGATCCTCCTGTCCGCGGATTTCTTCATCGGCCTGAATCTCCTTCCGGAGATGGCTTGCTCCTTACGCATGGAGCAGGCGGAAACGCTCAGTCGGGCTTGCTGCAGGCGATGGCTCAGGCCTTTGCAGGCCCCGGCTTTACCGTGCTTCGCTGCGATTTGCCATTTCGACAACTCCGGCATTTTGGTCCGCCGAGACCCGGTGACGCGGCTCGCGATCGCCAAGGCCTTCGCAATGCTGTGCTAGCGATGCGGAAAATTGCTACAGGCCGGGTGTTCCTAGGCGGGCAAAGTTATGGAGGACGGCAGGCGAGCATGCTGCTTGCTGAAGAGAAGCTTGCCGACGGGCTGCTGCTGTTGTCGTACCCGCTGCATCCGCCTGGGCATCCGGAAAATCTTAGGGTCGAGCATCTGCCCAAACTTCAGGTTCCGACGTTGTTCGTGCACGGAACGCGCGATCCCTTTGGATCGATCGAGGAGATTGAGTCCGCGCGCAAGCTGATCCCGGCGAAGACGCTCTTGCTGCCCGTTGAAGGGGCGGGTCACGATCTGGGATTCAAAGGGAAGGCAAAAAGGGAGGACTTACCACAATCAATTGTTGCCAGATTCCTCGATTTCTTCGTTCAGGGAACGGGACCTTCGGTCGGATGAAGAAAATGTGGAGAATCGTGCTCTGGACGATTTTCATGGCGTCAATCGGTGCGTTTCTTGGCGGCAAAGATAGTTACGAAACAACCTGGTACGGAGCGTTGATCGATAAGCCTCTATTTCCGTTCGTGGGAGCCCTGATTGGGATTGCCGTTGGGCTCCTCTTTTCTCGGCGACATCGTGCGTCCAAATGACTCGCACCAGTTCCCCTCATTTATAATTCAGCACCTCGATTCTATTTCTTAGGAGCGAACATGGCCCAGCCCACGATGGCTGCTATTCCCGGACTCAAGGACACATACGTGCAATTGAAGACCCGGATGGATAAAGCGGTGGACGATTTTCGCAAGGCGCTGGTAGGGACCCGCACCGGCCGCGCGTCGGTAAAAATGCTCGACGGGGTGACAGTCGAGGCCTACGGATCGCAAATGCCACTGAATCAGATCGCGCAGGTGCACTCGCCGGAGTCACAGTTAATTACCGTGCAGCCGTTCGATCCGACGCAGTTGTCCGCTATCGAAAAAGCGATTCGCGGGGCCGAACTGGGGTTGAATCCCATGAACGATGGCAAGATCATCCGCGTTCCGGTGCCACCGCTCACAGAAGAGCGACGCAAGGAAATGGTCAAGCACCTGCACAAGGTGCTTGAGGACCATCGTACCGCCGTCCGCAACATCCGCCGCGATGGAAACGACGCCACCAAGAAAGCGCTCAGGGACAAGAAGATCACCGAAGACGAAGAGAAACGCGCAACGGCGGAAATACAGAAACTTACCGACGATGAAATCAAGAAGATGGAAGACATGTGCAAGGCGAAAGAAAAAGAAGTGATGGAAATCTAGTAACTGTCGTCGGTCGTTGGCTGTTGGTCGTTGGCAAAACTGAGTAGATCACTAACTGAATACTTTCATCGTGATTCTCGAGTGCGGTTGCGGTACCTCGCCCGTGGTGAGCCCTGCTCTATAATCTCTGAATATGGCGACGTCGGTGGAAAGTTCTGTCTCAGCGAGGGCGAAATACGAGCCTGTAATCGGGCTCGAGGTCCACGTCCAGCTGCTGACCGCGACGAAGATTTTTTGTTCATGCTCGACGCGCTTTGGCGATCCGCCGAATACGAACGTTTGCCCGGTCTGCCTGGGACTGCCTGGAGCTTTGCCAGTGCTGAATCGCAAGGCGGTTGAGTTCGCAACGCTGGCGGCCATGGCACTGAATTGCGAGATACGCGAGACCTCCAGCTTTGCGCGCAAGAATTATTTTTATCCCGACCTGCCCAAGGGATACCAGATTTCGCAATATGACAAGCCGCTGGCGGAGCATGGCTTGATTGAGATTGAGGTTGGACGGGCGGGGACGCCCGTCGCCCCACAGTTCAAAAGAATTGGAATTACACGCGTTCACTTAGAGGAAGATGCGGGCAAGAGCCTGCATGAGGGATTTGCCGGCGCCAGTGATACGACCGCCATTGATCTCAACCGCAGCGGTGTGCCGCTGATTGAGATTGTCAGCGAACCGGACATCGCCTCGCCCGAAGAAGCCTACGAATATCTCACACGCTTGAAAGAGATCATTCTTTACACCGGCGTGAGCGACTGCAACATGGAAGAGGGCTCGCTGCGCTGCGATGCCAATGTCAGCGTGCGTCCGCGCGGAGAGAAGAAGTTCGGCACGAAAACCGAAGTCAAAAACGTGAACTCGTTCCGCTTTATCCGCGAAGCCCTGGAATACGAGATTGCCCGGCAAATCGAGGTTGTCGAATCCGGCGGCAAAATCACCCAGGAGACGCGTCTCTACAACTCCCTGGAAGGTAAGACCTACGGTATGCGATCGAAAGAGCAGGCGCATGACTACCGATATTTTCCGGAGCCTGATTTGCTGCCGCTCGTTGTGGATGAGAAATGGCGCGGGGAAATTCACGCTACATTGCCCGAGCTGCCTGAAGCCCGCCGCAAGCGCATGATGGCGGATTATGGGATCACTTCCCAGGATGCGCATGTGCTGACGATGACAAGGCCGCTGGCCGATCAGTTTGAATCGGCCGCAAAAGCCGCGAAAAATCCCAAGCGCGTGGCCAATCTGGTGCAGAGCGAATTGATGGGGCGGCTAAAGGCCCGTGGGCTTGATATTGAGCAGTCGCCAGTTTCGATGAAGGGCTTAGCGGAAGCAGCAGATCTCGTCGAGAGTGGCGCGATCTCAGGGAAGATGCTCAAGGATCTTTTCGATCTTTGTTTCGAGCGTATGAAAGATTTTCCTGACGTTTACGAGGAGGAAGGACGACCCGCGCAGTCGCGTGATACATCAGCAATCGAAAAGATTCTCGATGAGGTCATCGCCGCGAATCCCAAGCAAGTGGAGCAGTACCGCGCGGGCAAGAAGACCGTAGCCGCGTTCTTTGTCGGTCAGGTGATGAAGGTATCTAAAGGCCAGGCTAATCCGCAGCTGGTGAATGAGCTGGTAGCGAAGAAACTCGGCTAGCATAGTCTGAGCGGCCAGCATCTTCGGTCACTTCCTCCGTCTCGTTCGTTCCTCCTACTATTTCGAATGCGAAGTGAGGGCGAGTAATGAAGATTACCGTCAAACGCGTCTTTATGGCGGCCACGCTGGTATGCGGGGCGGTGACCTTTTATCAGGTCATGAGCAAGCCGCAGCCTGTAGCTACGCCTCAGAGCATTGAGACGGCGCAGGCGAATGCGCAATCGTTTGATCAGAAGATCGAACAACTCGAAACATCAAGAACGCAGGGCGGCTCTCCAGCAGAAGTGCACTTCACCTCAGAAGAAGTGAGCGCCGAACTGGCGCAAGCCATGGGCGCGGTTCCATCAGCTCAGACCATCACTAAACCCGTTAGTGCTGTTTCTTCTTCTCCAGATGCCGTGATTGGCCCGGGACAGGTCAAAGTCAAGGGATACCAGGTTCAGCTGGTGGGCGATGTGGCTCAAGGCCAATTTGTAACGCAAGTTGCTGGACAAGACGTGTATGTCACGCTCGCAGGGCACCTGGGATCACAGGATGGTTATGTCACGTTCGATCCGACAGAATTCAAGGTTGGCGATTTCACCATTCCCGTGTCGCTAGTCAATTCGGCGCTACAGAAGAAACTGGCCGAACAGCGGGAGCAATTGAAGTTGCCTGAGGGTGTCGGCACCCTGCGCGTGGAAAATAGCGAACTGGTAATTACGCAGAAGTAGCCGCTCAGAATCAACCCCGCCGTCTGTAATACACGGCAAACTCAAATCCTGGATTCGGCGGGAACAACTCGGTGATTTTACGCAGGCGTTCGGCTAGAGCGTTAGGGGCAAGCAGCGGATAGTCGCGCTCACGCAGGTCCTGGTAATCCACGTCGAGGAACAGCGACAAGAGATAAATGGAAATCGCGTCAGAAAATGCCGCCGCGAAATAGTCGTTCTTATGTTTCTCGGCGTCAGCGCCTGGGGCAGTGGAGAGTTTGCGCGACTCCCAGGCATCGAGCGAAGTCTCGCCGCGAATGCCTGCCTCCGCTTGCTTCCACACCAAATCGGCAAATTCCCGCGAAACACCGGCGCGTTCCACAAACGCGTGGCCCACGTTGATATAGAACTCGAAGGCGATGGAAAACTTATCATCCATCAATCGCGTGGAGATGAAAACGCATTGCGAGCCAGCAAGTTCCAGGTTGCGGTGGCATACGGCGTTATCGCTGAGCGCGATGTCGTAGCGATCTGCAATCACCGTCTGATCTCCCTGGTTGACGGTCAGCGGGACAAAATAGTAAGCCTTGCGATCAAGAGTGCCGGCAACCGATCCGGGGACGGCAGAGACCATACGCTCGACGTCGGCAGCACCAAGGTTCATCTCGCCGGAAATCGCATAACAAATTCCATTGGATGCCTGGGAAACGGGCGTCTCCCGCACGACCTCGGCCGGCGGACGCGTGATTGCCTGGGCAGCCTGTGACATTCTCGTTATTCTAGCGCAACGCGGCTTCATTCCAGCGCACGAGACCTGGACAAATGCGCCGAGAGCGGTCGTAGTGTAGTTTAGGAATGATGGCCTCTGTAGCGTCATCAATCCGAATGCCACGGTGGTATCTGATTCCAGTGCGGGTGTTGCTGGTGACTTTCGTCGTTACTCTGCTCTCGTTTGCGGTCAGCTTGCTACTCGGGATCAGCGGCGTAGTGTTCGCCGCATCGCTTAAACACGCTCATCCGAATATGGCGCTCGCTTATCGCTACGTAGCGCTTCCGACAGCAGGCATGGTGGCAGCGATTGTGCTGGTTTCAGCGAGTTTTATGGAGGTGCGACACTACCGTCAGGCGAAAACACTCGATGCTATCGAGCGGGCGGGCTGATTCTGACAGCCGTCCGGGAACTCGAGATATGAAACCGCGCATTGCCATTCCACTTCCGCACGGGAGTGATCCCGAATACGCCGAGCGGGCAATTCCTCAGTACGAGCGCGCGATCGAGCTTTCTGGAGGCGAGCCGGTGCGAATACCGCTCGACCACACGCCAGCGGCAGTCATGAAGCTGATTGAGCGCTGCGACGCCGTGTTGCTTCCCGGAAGTAAAGCTGATGTTGATCCGGCGAAGTTCGGAGCGGAAAAGCATCCAAAAACCGAACCTGCCGATCCCAAGCGCGATACTGTTGACGAACTGCTCCTGCAGGATGCCTTCAACATGCGCAAACCGGTGCTGGGGATCTGCTATGGCCTGCAGATTCTCAACGTCTATCGCTCGGGAACGCTTCTGCAGCACATCCAGTCGTCAGTGGACCATGAGGCTGGGCGGAAAGTGCCGGTAGCGCATCAGGTCGAGATTGAGCCGGGGTCACGGCTGGCCGAGATTGTGGGTGGTGAGACGATTGCGGCTAATTCGAGCCACCATCAATCCGCAGACATCGTGGGCGATGGACTGAAAGTCAGTGCTCGATCTCCGGAAGACGGGATCATCGAGGGCTTGGAGGGTACTACGCCAGATCACTTCGTGCTGGCGGTGCAGTGGCATCCTGAGCGATCATTTGACGAGGATGGGAGATCGCGCGCTATTTTTGGCGCGTTGGTCGAAGCCGCTAGAGAGAAACATCGAGAACTAGCAGGCGAATTCGAGACGACTTAGGCTGATAGATGACGCGTTTTCCGCTACCAGGGTGTGCAAAACTTCCGGAAAACATTAAAGCCTTGTAAATTCAGCACTTAGGGTAAATCGTTCTAGCAGTTGCCGGTAAGTTAATGAATTGATAGCAGCTTGGTTGTCCCTACAACTTTCGTGCTATCCGACCGAGTGGTCGGTTTCGGCAAATTCGGCATCGCCTTCGCAACATTCCACAATCTTTCCACAGGGCAGTCACTTCGGACGAAATCTCTCTCCCGCGGAACACGGGGCTCTATTCTTCAAGCCCTGCCGCTCCTCCGGCCAGGGATTCAAACCGGGTTGAGCTCTTCAGGAAGGCCATCTTCACCGTGCCCGTGGGCCCGTTTCGCTGCTTGCGGATGATTAACTCGGCAATTCCATCAAGATCAGGATCGTCGGGCTTGTAGACCTCTTCGCGGAAAATGAAGGCTACTAAATCGGCATCCTGCTCAATTGAGCCCGATTCTCGGAGATCGGCGAGCTGCGGACGGTGGTCGCCTGAACCTCGACTCTCTGGAGCACGACTGAGCTGCGACAGGGCGACGACCGGAACTTGCAGCTCCTTGGCCAGAGCTTTCAACCCTCGCGAAATGGCGGAGACTTCCTGGGTGCGGTTCTCGTACCGCCTGCCACCGCCAGACATAAGCTGCAGGTAGTCAACGAGAACCAGGTCCAGCGCACCCTTTGATTGCTGCAGCCGCCTCGCCTTGGCCCGCATCTCGCTGACAGTCATGCCCGGTGTATCGTCCACGAAAATTGGCGCCTGGCTCAGTTTTTCAAGCGCCTGTGCGATCTTGCGAAGATCGTCTTGCCAAAGCGAACCGGTTCGGAACTTGTGTGCGTCCACGCGGGCGACAGAGCACAGCATTCGTTGCAGGAGGGCTTCCTTCGACATTTCAAGCGAGAATACGGCGACGGTCTTCGCGTCCTCGATGGAAACGTTCTCGGCAATGTTCATTGCGAACGACGTCTTGCCCATGGATGGACGGCCCGCGATGATGATCAGGTCGGATTTTTGGAATCCGCTGGTCTTTTCATCGAGATCGGGGTAATGCGTTTCAAGACCTGTGATGCGGCGGCCGCGCTGCAGCAGAGCATCCACGGAGCCGAACGACTCGCGGACAATCTCCGAAACGCCCATGAAGCCGCGCCCAATGCGCTTTTCCGATAGCTGAAAAATTTGGGCTTCGGTGTCGTTGAGGATCTCTTCGGCTGAATCGCTTTGTTCGGATGCGCGAGCGATGGCGGCAGTGGCGGTGTGAATCAAACCGCGCAGCAAAGACTTGTCTCGAACAATCCGGATGTAGTGCTCGATGCTCGGTCGGTCGGGGACGCCGTCGAGCAGCCCGGTGACGTACGCTGCTCCACCGATAGTTTCGAGTTCGCCATTCCTGCCGAGTTCCTCAGCCAGGGTGATCAGGTCAATGGAACGCGACGAGTCGGCAAGATCCATCATGCGCGAGTAAATGCGCCGATGTGAATCAAGCAGAAAGTCTTCCGGCTTCAGGTGCTCAGCGGCTTGGTTGTAAGAAAGATTGTCGAGCAGTATTGCGCCGAGGATTGAGCGCTCGGCTTCTACGTTCGCGGGAAGAGCTTGCGCGGCGATGTAATCAGTGGTGGCCACTTAAATTGTGCTGGTTATTTTCTTGGCGAGGAATTTTCGAGCAACGCGAAGGTGATAGTACTCGCAGAGTGCTTGTGGATGACGCGTAGATGTTTCGGAAAACGAATGCTAAATTCATTTTTTCGGGAGCTACGATTGCAAGTATCGTTGCAGCTTCAAGTCTCAGCAAAAAGTATAGGCGAAACATAAGCGAAACATCAATATGGGGGAAGACAGGTGCCCGCCGGGGAACCAGACGCAGCAAGCTATGTCTGTACGAAAAAGAAATGCGGTCTGGGCCAGCCACCCAGACCGCATTTGCTATGCGTGAATCTCACCGCTGCCTGCCGCGCTCCGTGCCGTTCCCGTGCTGGCGCTGTTGCCAACACCTGCCCGTTTCCGGCTCTAAGCTGCGACGGTGCATTTGCGCCCGAAGACGCGCTTGCATCCGATCACGTGGTTGGTTGCAGTCCCGCCATGCGGAACCGTTTCTGAGGAGGCCGCAACGCCCGGTTGCCCACAACGCTTTCACGTTCAGGAAACCTCAGCAGTTCATCTCTTGCATTGCTCAAGCAGACCATCTGGCTTGCCGTTCGCGGGCCTTTCGGTCCGTTCACCAAGCTTTCAGATCCGCCTCAGACAAGCTCTCGAGAAAACTGCCGCAGAACCAGCCTTGCGCGATCACTGGCAGCGTAACGTTCACGCCTGCAGTGAATGAACTTTCGCTTATCTCGCGGATTTCCACAATCGGAAATCGCTGGGGTGCTGTGCGAAACCTGTGGAGGAAGAAACTTGTTTGTGGAAGGTGGCGGAAAAAGTGGATGAAATATCGGAGCCATGTCGCAGATCGAAAACAGAGCCTTGGGATGTTATTGACAGTTGAGGGGTTATAGCTCTCGACAGAAGGTTGTCAGACGAATAGAATCCATTTCGTAGCATTCTCATTGCTGCGAGCAGGCTCTATCCGCCGGTTGCGGAGGGGCACTGGAGGACATCGTGAGTCTCACTCCGATTGGCATTCCCCGCCACAAAGTCACTGTTGCATCTCTCAAAGAAAAGAAGCTTCAACACGAACCTATAACCTGTCTGACGGCATACGACTATTCGAGCGCGCGCCTGGTGGATGAAGCTGGCATTGACATTGTCCTGGTCGGTGATTCGCTGGCCATGACCATGCTCGGGCATGAAAACACACTGTCACTCACGGTCGATGAGATGCTCCACCATGTTAAGGCCGCGCGGCGCGGAATCTCGAACGCGCTGCTCATGGCTGACATGCCTTATGGATCATTCCACGTGAGTGCAGAAGATGCCGTGCGCAACGCGACGCGCTTTGTAAAAGAAGGCGGCGCAGAGATGGTGAAGGTTGAAGGCGGGGAAAAGCGTGCCGATCTAATCCGTCGCATCATTGACGCCGAAATTCCGGTCGCAGGGCACATTGGATTGACGCCACAATCGGTCAACCGCATGAGCGGATACAAGGTGCAAGGAAAGACTCTGTCCGATATCGAGCAGCTCATGCGCGATGCCATAGCCCTCGACCGCGCCGGAGCAGCTTGTATTTTCCTGGAAGGAATTCCGCGCGAGGTCGCTGAGATGATCACTGCCGAAGTTTCCACTCCAACAATTGGAATCGGCGCAGGCCCGGGTTGCGACGGTCAAGTGCTGGTCTTTCATGACATTCTGAATCTAACTTTTGGCGCGCCGGCTAAGTTCGTTCGCCGCTACGGAGACGCCGCGGCCGAGATCACGCATGCGGTGCAGGCGTATCGCGCGGATGTGACATCGCGGAAGTATCCGGCGGATGGTGAGTCGTATCATCTATCGGCTGAGACGAAGCAGGCACTGGAATTGCTGCTCGAGAGGAAGCGTACGATGCGTGGACGAAGGCAAATTACGGCTGTCGAATAGTCACCGAATCACATTGATCTGTACCGGCAGGCGCAGCTCTTTCCATGCGCGGTCTGCGGTATAAACCGGGACACCCAAATCCATTCCCAGGGCCAGACAAGCGCGGTCGCCTAAAGACAAACCAATTGGACGGGTCAGCCGCACCAGGTCCCCGGCAATCTGGGCGTGGGCTGCCGTAAAGTCGATCAGTTCACTGATGGGGGCGGTGCTGTCGTTCCACGCCTCGCTCTCGCTGATGCCGCGGCTTATCAGCTTGCTGTGAACTTCCGCCAAATTGACGGTGCTGCAAACCGCGATGCTCAGGAGTCTTGTTGTCAGCTTTTCCGCGCCGGGCTCGCGATTGAGTAAGGCGAGCAAGGCTGAAGAATCAAGCACAACTTTATTCACTCGAGTTCTTTCCGGGCCGCTGCGCGCCGTTCGGCGATCAACTCATCGACCAGCGATACGCCGGGTTTCACGTACTTGCGAACGTTTCTTTGCGCTCGTGCGATGCGGTGCTTCAAAGTAGTGATCCGCAGTTCGTCATCTTCGAGTCGGAGGATTACCTCGTCTCCAGGATTGATCTCCAGAGCTTTACGAAACGAAGCAGGGATGACGAGACGGCCGTTTTCATTCACGCGGGTTCGAGCTTCGTTCTTCATTGTCATAACATAGCACAAATGACATTAAATCTAGAATATGTCATTAGCCTATTTCGAATTCCGTGTCGCAATTGAGCAGTAAACCTGTAGCTGAGAGGAAGCATCTTTAGGGGGCCCCGGAGGGCAGTTTATGCTTCGTGCTCCTTTATTGACCCTTGTTCTGCTCGCGTGGCCCCTTGCGACACAGGCACAGACGCAGGCTAGTTGCACGTTCAACTTCTTTTCCCTACAGACAACGATCACGCAGCCCAATGGAAATCCGGTATTCCTCGAACCTTTCGGAATTGACGATTTCAGCACAATAGTTGGCTTTGGCTATCGAGGTTCCGCTGGTTCCGTCGGCCTGATTCGATGGGCCAACGGCGGAGTCACCCACGTCACAGGAACAAGGGCGCTCACCGCTCGCAACGATCACGTGACCATGGTCGGATACGACAGAGTTAATGAGATATACAGAGGAATTCTGGTGACTGGCCCTACCAGCAGCCCTACCATCACTCCTATTGTTCTCGACGTGAACAACAGCGCCGTCGTCAATCCCACCGGAATCAATAAGTGGGGCACTGTCGTTGGTGAGTATGGCCCCGATCTTAGCAGTTCACACGGATTCAAGCGTTGGAGCAACGGTACTACTCATACCCTAGACTTTCCCGGCGCGGCGCCGAACAGCACGAGACCTGCTGGTATCAACGACCTGGGCACGGTGGTTGGAACATACAAACACACCACCGGCGGCCGTCATCACGGCTTCATTTTTCACAACGGTCAGTGGGCCACGCTGGACTATCCGCATGCCGCGGATACCCTTCTGTTTGGCATTAGCGATGCTGGCCAGATCATTGGTAGCGCGGGTTCGCTATTTCTTTACGAGAACGGCACCTTCAAGGTAATTTCCGTTCCAAATAAGCCGGGGTCGAGTTTGATTAGCACCAGTCCCAAACAAGGGCTGATTCTTGGCCGTACCACGGCCACAGAGGGATTCATTGCCAAGTGTCAGTAAGCTGACCAAGGGTGGTCAATTGAGAAGTCTCTATATCACTCATTAAGGAATTTAACCAATTTTTCACCTTATACCTATCGCGCGAGAAGCCTGGAAATAGATGGAACTCAGCATCCCGCAAAGCGATCGGAAGTGCCCACTATCGCTTTAACCCCAGCGCCTCGACCGTAACCTCATCCGGTGTGTTCGGTCCCTCTCTTGGCCCGTTCATCACGCCGAAGCCCTTTCCGGCATCCCGCGCTCCGAAGTCCCACATATTCCAGCCGATGCCATAGTGCTCGAGAGTCGAGCGCACGTCGTGAATCCAGCGCGCGCGGTCCTGGGGATCGGAGTCCCGGCGGTAGACGCCGAACTCGTTGCAAGTAAGCGGGACGTTCCATCGCTTTCCCCACTCAGCAGCCTGTCCGATCTCGATCGAGATGCGGTTCGCGTCCCAGTGATCGAGTCCGTAGCGAAGGACTTGCAGCCGGTTATATGCGTCCGGTTCCGTCGCGGCAACCTTTTGCGCGGTCTCTAAACTCGCGGGATATGCCAGCTTGCTCTCGAAGTGCCAATAGTTCGCGCCCCAGGTCGCGCCTTGATGGGTGAACGTGTGCGGATCGTAGAAGTGAAAGTTATAAATCACGTTCGTATCGGACAGTGGAGTCAGCCACAACAGGTCGTCGATGTCGGACCAGTTCGCACCGGCAGCAATGATAGTGTGTTGCGGTGCCCCTTCGCGGATTGAAGCAGCAAGTTTCGCCTGCACCCCTGCCCAGCGGAAACGGTCGCGAAATTCGGGTTCGTTCAGCACTTCGAAATACACCATCTCTGGATCGTAAGTCGAATAGTGTTGCGCAATCGCGCGCCAATAGTCCGAGAACTGCTCGACAAAAGTGTCCTGCTGCACCAGCTTGGCCTTGAACTCGCTCTCGGGATGCATGTCAATGATCACCGCGAGGCCATGATCGAGGATCATCTTCACCGCCGCATCCAAATAGCCGAGATACTCCGCCGGAATTTGATCAGCCATGTTGTGACGCATCATTGGCTCGGGATTTACGCTGAGGCGCACGTGATCGAATCCCATGGATTTGATCAGCGCAACGTCATCCGCCATAACCCAGCCGACGAGATGCTCTTTCGTGTACCCCTTGGGGTCATAGACCTGCGCGAACCACTCGCTGAGATTGATGCCGTGGCGCAAGTGAGCCGCGCGACGCTGGGCAAGGGAAAAGTTGGACTGAGCAACAGAGACAATCGAGAAGAGCGGGATAAATAAGAGGATGAATTTGCGCATGGTTTTGGGTTTCGAGTGTCGAGTTTCAAGTTTCGACTGGTTTGCCGTGAAACTGGAAACACGAAACTTGAAACTAGCTTTGAATCGGCAGCGCCCGTACGCGCTTTTTCGTCGCCGCATAGATGGCGTTGCACAACGCCGGCGCCAGCGGCGGAACGGGAGGCTCCCCAGCGCCGGATGGTGGCTCGGTGCTGGAAACGAAGTGCGCCTCGATCCTCGGTGCTTCGTTCATCCGAATCGGTTCGTAATCGTTGAAGTTGCTCTGCATCACGCGGCCTTTTTCGATTGTGATCTGCGCACGAAGGGCATTCGTAAGGCCATATATGACCGCGCTGTGGATCTGCTGGTCGAGAATATTCGGATTCACCACCTGCCCACAATCAATTGCCGCCACAACGCGATGAACGCGCGGTTCGCCGCTTTGCATGGAAATTTCCACGACGTTGGCAGCGTAGGAACTAAAGCATCCGAAACAGGCAATCCCGCGATGACGCCCGGCTGGAAGCGGCTTATTCCACGCGGCCTTCTCGGCCGCGAGTTGCAGGACGGCGCGCAGCCGCGACGTCCGCCAGGTCGCATCGAAGTACTTGATCTCGGCATCCTTCGCGAGAAGATGCAACCGATATTGCAGCGGATCTTTTCCCGCCGCCGCGGCCAGTTCATCTATGAAGCTCTCGCTCGCAAAGGCCATTTGCAGCGCATACACCGCTCGCATCCAGCCGAGAGGAACCGGAGTGTCGGTCATCAAGTGTTCGAGCGAGACGTTTGGAATTGGGTACAGGAACGAACACTCGTCCGGGAAGTCAGGGTCAACCCCGTTTACCGGTGGCGTGCCTTTTTGTCCATTGATCGAAGGTGCAACGATGCGATGCGTGAATGACGCCGGCCAGCCATTCGCGTCGAGAGTTGCATTAAGTTTATGCAGGCTCACGGGGCGGTAGGTCGAGAACCGCATATCGTCTTCGCGCGTCCAAGTGATCTTTACCGGCGCGTTGATGGCTTTTGAAAGTAACGCGGCTTCGACGGCATAGTCGTGTTCGAGGCGTCGCCCAAAGCCTCCGCCGATCAGCGTGACATTGACCTTCACCTGCTCGGGCTTCAGTCCCATGAGGGGAGCAATTGTGTCGCGGCAATCTTGCGGAACTTGCGTAGGCGCCCAGATCTCACACTCACTGCCGCGAAAATGAGCGGTGCAATTGCCGGGCTCCATCGGAGCGTGAGCCATGAATGGCAACTCATAAACCGCGTCGATTTTCCGGCCCGCTGCTTTTGAAACGTCCCCGACGGAAAAGAACTTCACTGCTTTGGATTCGTCAGCATCGTGCAGTGACTTGGAAATATCGGCGGAGTCCAGGTCTTTGTTGGGCCCTTCGTCCCATGTGACCTTCAGGGCGCGCCGCGCTTTGATTGCGTTCCAGGTGCTGTCGGCAACCACTGCGATGGCTGCGTCGCTGATTTTGTCAACGAAAGTGACGCCCGGCATTTGCTTGGCCGCAGCCGCGTCGAAACCAGCAACCTTTCCGCCGATAACCTCGCTGCGCGCGAGCGCCGCATATTTCATTCCGGATACACGGAAGTCAATTCCATATATCGCTGAGCCATTCACTTTCGAGGGCGTGTCGAGGCGAGGCGTGGATTTACCTACGATTTTGTAGCCGGTGGTTTTGAGTGGAGGATTGTCGGGAACGGGAAATTTGCCCGCCGCGGTCGCGAGCGATCCGTAACTTAGCTTACGTCCCGAAGCCGCGTGGACCACAAAGCTGTTGTCAGCCTTGCAGCTTTCGCGTGGCACGCTCCATTGCTGTGCCGCAGCGCTGATGAGCATCTCCCGCGCTTGCGCACCAGCTTTGCGCATCGGCTCCCACGTGCTGCGGACGCTGGCGCTGCCACCGGTTGTCTGATCGCCAAATAGCGTGCTGGCACCAGCCTGCGCGATTTCAATTTGCTTCCAGTC
>WNGE01001865.1_pt1 | contig 30375 bp, 26 predicted proteins | sample 5400651 | NCBI WGS metagenome assembly WNGE01 (sample SAMN13153370, study PRJNA577476) | soil metagenome | isolation source: 60 cm soil or saprolite under grassland replicate 2 | place: USA:California | collected 2016-06-15
TGCAGCGCCAGGTGGTGGAGTTACGACAACAGCGCGGTCTCACGTTCCAGCAGATCGCCGACCGCCTGCACCGGCCACTCGGCACGGTGTTGACGCAAATGCGCGCCGCGCTCGCTCGAATCGGCGCGGCACTGGAGAGCTATCGATGAATCATCCGACCCACGACGAGCTGCTGCTGCTGGCGTACGGCGAGCTGTCCGGACCACGCAGCGCGGAAATCGAGTCCCACCTTGCCGCCTGCCGCGCGTGCGGCGCGGCGCTCGCCGAGCTCGAGCGCGGTCGGGTCGCGCTCGACGTCGCACTGCCGCCGCGGAGCCGGTCGGCGACCAGATGGATTGCGGTCGCGCTGGCGGCCGCCGCGCTCTTCGCGGGCGTCGTGGTTACGAAGCAAGGTCCGACGCGCAACCCAACGGAGCGCTGGACGCCCACGACGACGTGGTCGGCGACGGCCGGGTACGTGGCCGGCGGCAGTGCCATGATCGATATCGACGCCCAACTCACCCGACTAGAACAGGAGCGGACATATGGTTTGCCGAACTAGGGGATTGTTGATTGCGGCGGGCCTGCTGCTGGCAGCGAGCTCGGCCCGCGCGCAGGATCAGGGCCCGATGCCGAATCCGCAGGCGATGCAGATGCAAGTGCAGCAGATCGCGCAGCAACGTCCCCGCGAGGCCGAAGCAGCCGCCCGCGCGTTCCTGCACGTGATCGCGATGCAACGGGGTCAAGGGCCGGAGGAATCGAGCCTCGCTCTGCTCGACCAACTGAAGACCGGTGACCTGGATGCATACTGGGGAGAAGTCGCGCAGCTCACCGTGCAGTTCGACGTCGTCCAGAGTCTCGCGCGGCGCGACAGCGTGCGGGCAGGGCTCGTCACCCAGATGTTCGGCCTCGAGGCGATGGCCCGCACACTGCAGCGCGCGTACCGGAGCGCGAACGAGACCCAGCGCGATGGCATCCGAAGCCAGATCGAGAAGGTGATCGGCGCCCATTTTGACTACGAGAATCAGCTGCGCCGGTTCGAGATCAGCGACATCGAACGGCGCCTGGTCGAGGTCCGTGCCGAGACGCAGCGGCGCGTCGATAAGCGCGCCGAGTTCATCAGGTACGCTGTAGACGACATCATCCGGGACGCCGTGCGCCCGCGGTAGCGGGCGAGTGACCCAATGTCCAGTGATAAATGATCATTGGACATTTGTCATTGATCATTGGACATTCCGATATGCCAAATATCGGCGCCTACCACCCCATCATATCGGCGCCTACCACCCCATCATCGTCCACTTCGCGATCGTGCTGGTCATCCTCGGCGTGATCTTCCGTTGGGTCTCCCTCACCGGCCGCGCGCCCTTCGCGGGGCCGGCGGCCGCGACGCTGTTGATCCTCGGCGCCGCCGCGGCATTCCTGGCCGTGCACTCAGGAACGGACGCGCACGGCCCGGTCGAGCGTATCCCCGGAGTCCGCCAGGCGGTACAGGATCACGAAGATGCGGGCCACTGGGCTCGCAACGTCTTTCTGATCGTGGCGTTGCTCGAGATCATCGCGCTGGCGGCCAAGAAGCGCAGCATCAACGCCGCGCGAGTCGCCCTGTGGAGCTCAGCGGTGGTGGGGATCTTCGGCTTCGCGGCTATCGTGAAGGCCGCCGACCTCGGCGGCGATCTGGTGTACAGCTACGCCGGCGGCGTGGGCACGCGGTCGGGGGATACGGTCGATGTAAACCGGTTGTATCTCGCCGGCCTCTATCAGTCGGCACAGCAAGCGCGCGCCCAACACGACAGCGCCCGGGCCGCCACCCTGTTCAGCCAGCTGGAGCGTGAATTCCCGACCGATACGAACGTGCGGATCCTGGCGATCGAGTCGATCCTGCGCGACAAGCGCGAGGCCCGCACGGCACTCAACGCGTTGTCGCACTTCATGCCGGCAGCTGACGATCGCCGCCTGCAGATCCGACTGGGATTCTTGAGGGCTGACGCCTACGTCGTGGTCGGAAAGCCCGACTCCGCGCGGGCAACCCTCGAACAGCTGCGCTCCGCATTCCCCGATATGGACACGCGCATCCGCGAGCGGATGCGAATGATCAATGTTCAATGATCATTGGTCATTGAACATTGATCATTCGAAGAAGGCCATCCGCTGCGCCACCCACCATGCCGCCAGCGCGCCTGCGATAAAGCCGAGCAGCCCTCCCCACACGCCGAACACCTTGCTGCCGGCGGCACCAACGATCGTTCCGACGACAAAACTGACCAGCGTCTTGAGGAGCTTCATCCCGCCTCCAGAATTCGAAGTGCCGCGGCCGACTCCAGACCACTAATCGACACGGTTTTCCGCCTGCCGGATTGTCCTGCGGTGATCACGATCGCGCTGCGGGGGCGTCCCAGCCGCGCAGCAAGAAACCGAATGAGCTCGGCGTTGGCCGCGCCGCCTGCCGGTGGGGCGGCGACCCTGATCTTGAGCGCGTCGCCATGACGTCCGGCGACGGCGGTTGCTCGGGCGCGCGGCACGATGTGAAGCACGAGTCGCGCCGTCAGGGGTGCAGCCCCTGAAGGACGATTTGCCGCACGATCGCCAGCAGGATGACAGCCACGATCGGGCTGAGGTCGAACCCGCCGACCGGTGGAATAATCCGGCGCAGCGGCTCGACGATCCAGTCGGTCAGGACATAAGCAGGTCGGATCCAGCGGTTGTAGCGGAACATGCCGAACCAGGCGGCGATCACGCGGACGACCAGCGCCACGAACAGGATTCTGTAGAGCAGATTGACGATCAGCGCGAACGTCGCGCGCGGGCCCCCCGTGGCGCTGGCGTAAGCCACTTGCAGCGTGGTCACCAACCAGCCGGCGAGCGACAGGAACACGATCCCAAGGGCTGCGGTGATCACGACCAGCCAACCCCCGGCGTGGATGGGGTTGCCGCCCATGCGCACGATACGTCGCTCGACGGGCCGCATGACGGGATCGGTCACCGCGCGGAGCATGCGGCCGGGGACGCGGAAGGGGGAGACCCGCCGCGTGCGGATCAGCCATGAACCGAACGCAACGAGCGCGGCGAGGACGACCAGCCCGATGACGACGTAGCGCAGAACCGCGGGAACTGCCATGGACTAAGTGTTGTGACCGTACGCCGCAGCGACAATCCGCTCCTGCTCGATCTTGTGCGCGGCGGGGTAGCCCTCCGCCGGACTCGAGCGTTCGGGCCGGGACACGTTCAGCAGGGTCACGCCCTGGGGGAGCACGTCCCGAATCTTGGGCATCACGAACTTGCGCGCGCCCATGTTGCGCGGTTCCTCCTGGACCCACACGACTTCTTTGAGATTCGGATAGCGGCGCGCGTATTCGCCGATCTCCGCGCCGGGGAACGGATACAACAGCTCGACGCGCCCAATCTTGACGTGCGGCGCTTCGGCGCGGCGCGGCGACGCGATGATGTCATAGTAGATCTTGCCGCTGCACAGCAGCAGGCGCGTCACTTTCTCCGGCCAGGTCCGGTCGCGGTCCCACAGCACCGTCCGGAACTTTCCGAGCACCAGGTCGTCGAGCTGTGAGGCCGCAGCGGGAAGCCGCAGCAGACTCTTCGGCGTCATCACGACGAGCGGCCGAATCTCGGTATGGCGCGCCTGGCGCCGCAGGAGATGGAAGAACTGCGCCGGGGTCGTGCAATTGGCCACCCGAATGTTGCCCTCGGCGCCGAGCGCCAGGAAACGCTCGAGCCGGGCACTGGAGTGCTCCGGGCCCTGACCCTCGTAGCCGTGCGGCAGCAGCAGGGTGAGGCGCGAGGTCTCGCCCCATTTCGCCAGCCCCGCAATCAGGAACTGGTCGATGATCACCTCGGCGCCGTTGGCGAAGTCGCCGAACTGCGCCTCCCACAGCACGAGCGCGTTCTGCGCCTCGACCGCGTACCCGTACTCGAACCCCAGGCACGCGTATTCCGAGAGCGGGCTGTTGTGCAGCTCGAAGGGACTCTTCGCGTCCGGAAGATGCTGGATCGGCGCGTAGCGGTTGCCGTTCTGGATGTCGTGCAGCACGAGATGCCGCTGGCTAAAGGTGCCGCGCTCGGTGTCCTGGCCCGTCAGGCGGATCGGCGTGCCCTCCACGAGCAACGACGCAAGGGCGAGTGCTTCTGCGTGTGCCCATTCGATGCCATCCTTCGACGTGAGCGAGTCGCGCCGACGCTCCAGCTGCTTGAGCAGCTTGGGATGAACGACGAAGCCGTTCGGAACGGCCAGCAGCTCGGCATTCAGCTTTTTTAGTACATCACCCGTGACGGCGGTTGCGGGCTCGGGCGCGCTCTCACGAGTGATACGCTGCGGTTCGTCGGCCCGCTGGCCCGATTTGACGGCTTGCTGGACGGCGGTGAGACGCTGGTAGGCGGCATCGGTGTCGGCGGCCGCCGCGGCCGGGTCCACGACCCCTTCCTTCACGAGCTGTGCCGCGTACTTCTCCCGCACGGGCGGCGTCTGTTTGATGCGCTCGTACATCGTGGGCTGCGTGTAGGCGGGTTCGTCGGCCTCGTTGTGGCCGTAGCGGCGATACCCCACCAGATCGATCACGACGTCGGCATGGAATTTCTCGCGATACATCATCGCGAGCCGCACCGCCGCCAGGCACGCCTCGGGATCATCGGCATTGACGTGGATGATCGGCACGTCGAAACCCTTGGCGAGGTCGCTCGAGTAGTCGGTCGAGCGGGCTTCGCGCGGTTCCGTGGTGAAGCCGATCTGGTTGTTGAGAATCAGGTGAATCGTCCCGCCGGTCGTGTACCCGCGCAGCCGCGCGAGGTTGAAGGTTTCGGCGACCACGCCCTGGCCCGCGAACGCGGCGTCGCCGTGCAACAGCACCGGCAGCGCGACCTTCGCGTCGTGTTCGGCCGCGAGGCCGCCGCGATTCGTTTGATTCGCCCGGGTGCGGCCTTCGACGACGGGATTCACCGATTCCAGATGGCTGGGATTGGGGGACAGCGTGACGGCCATGTCCGCGCCGCCCGCCGTGTGATAGACACCCTCGGCGCCGTGGTGGTATTTCACGTCGCCGGTCCCGGCGGTCGCCCCTTCGTTCTCGGGCGTCTCTTCTTTCCGCCCGCCCTCGAACTCGGCGAGGATCGTGTCGTACGGGACGTTGACGACGTGCGCCAGCACGTTGAGCCGGCCGCGGTGCGCCATGCCGATGACCGTCTTCCGCGTCCCGTGCGCGGCGGCGAGCTCGATTGTGAAATCGAGCATCGGGACGGTCATGTCGAGCCCTTCGATCGAGAACCGCTTCTGGCCGAGGTAGGCTTTGTGCAGGAAGCGCTCGAGTGTGTCCACCGCCGTCAGACGCGCGAGCAGCTGCTTTTTTCCATCGGCCGAAAGGGGGCGGCGATGTTGGCCGGATTCGATCACCTGCCGCAGCCATAACCGCTCTTCGTGGCTGCCGATGTGTTCGACCTCGTACGCGATGGTGCCGCAGTAGGTCGCGCGCAGATTCGGCAGCGCGTCGGCCAGCGTCTGGCCCGGCACGTAGGTGCGGAGAATTTCCGTCGGGATGCGCGCCATGATGTCCGGCGTGAGGCCCAACCGGCCACTGTCGAGCGACGGATCACCCGGGGGCTCGCTGCCGAGTGGGTCGAGCCTTGCCGCCAAATGTCCGAAGTTGCGGTGGGCGCGGACGAGGGCGTAGGCGGCGGCGACGTATTTGAAATCATCGGCGTTGGCCGGTGCAGTGATCGTCGGCGTGCTGGGTGGCGGCGCGGGTGTCGCGGATGGTGGTTGTAGGGGCGCAACATGTTGCGCCCCTACCGGCGCATTCATGCTATCGGAAATCGCCTCATAAAACCGCTCTTCGCCCTGCAAGAGGGAATCCAGTTGGCGGAGAAACATCCCCGACTCCGCGCCCTGGATGATTCGATGATCGTACGTGCTCGTGATCGTGATGATCTTCGCACCGCCGATGTCGCGAATCGTGCCGGTCGCGATGATCGAGCCCTGGCCCTTCATCAGCCGTGGAACCGAGGCAACGGTGCCGAGGGTGCCGGGATTGGTGAGCTGGATTGTGCCGCCGGCAAAGTCGTCCGGCATCAGGCGGTTGGTGCGCGCCTTCTCGACGACCGCTTCGTAGGCGGCGTGGAACGCCGCGAAATCCATGGTCTCGGCATGTTTGATGACCGGCACGACAAGAGCGCGACTGCCGTCTTTTTTTTCGACGTCCACGGCGAGGCCGAGGCCAATGCCGCCCGGGTCCACGCGATGCGGCTTGCCGTCGATGTCCTGGAAGTGGTGCGTCATGGCCGGGAAATGCTTGGCCGCCTGGACGATCGCGTACCCGATCAGGTGGGTGAACGAGATCTTCTTGCCGCTTGCGGCCAGCTGCGCGTTGAGGGCCTTGCGGCGGGTGTCGAGCGTGGTCGCCGCGATGTCGCGGAAGGAGGTCGCCGTGGGGACCGTGAGGGACTCGGTCATGTTGGCCACGAGCCGGGCGGCAGGGCCGGTGATCGGAGTCGCACCCGACGGAGCAGGGGCCACGGAGCGCGCCGCAGTTGGTGCTGTCGGGGTCGTTGCTCCCTGCTCCTTGCTCCGTGCTCCCTGAATAATCGGGAGCTCCGCGAGCTTCCCGTTATCGAACAGCTCCCGCCACTCCTGGCCCACGGACGAGGGGTCGCGGAGGTATTCCTCGTACATCACCTGTACGAAGGCGGCGTTGTGCGTACCGAAAACGAATTCGCTCACGGGCTGGAATCTAACGTATCTTATCTGACAGAATGGCTTTACTCTCTCTCACGCTCGTCCTGCTGCAAGCTCAAGCACCACCGACCTCCCTCAGCGCCAGAATCGAAGCGCGCATTGCGCAGGCTCCCGCACGGGGGGTCGGCGTCTACTATCGAGACCTGACGACCTCGGACTCCCTAACTGTCGGTGCCCTCACGCGGTTCCACGCGGCGAGCACGATGAAGATTCCGGTCATGATTCAACTGTTCCGCGACCGGGACGCGGGACTCCTGTCGCTCGACGACTCCATCACCATCACGAACACGTTTCAATCGATTGTCGACAGCTCGCCCTACCAGCTCGACGTCACCGACGACTCCGACTCATCGCTGTACAAGCGCCTCGGCCAGCGCGCGCCGATTCGCGAGCTGATCGAGCTGATGGAAACGGTGTCGAGCAACCTCGCCACGAATCTGCTGATCACCAAAGTGGACGCGAAGCGCGCGAACGCCACGGCACACGCCCTCGGCGCGGATTCGATCCTGGTGCTCCGCGGCGTCGAGGACGGCAAGGCGTACCGCGCGGGGCTCAACAACACGACCACCGCGCGCGACCTGGGCGTCTTGCTCGCCGCGATCGCGAATGGGATGGCCGCGTCGCCCGCCTCGTGCCGCGAAATGCTCGCGATCCTCGGACGCCAGCAGTTCAAGGAAGGGATACCGGCCGGACTCCCGGCCGGGACGCCCGTGTATCACAAGACCGGCTGGGTCGGACAGGTCGTCTATCATGACGCCGCCATCGTCGAGCTGGCGCGCGGCAGGCGGTACGTCCTCGTGGTGACGACGGGCGGGATCCAGAAAGACGAAGACGCGCACGCGCTCGTGCGCGACATATCGCGGCTCGTGTTCGAGCGCTAGCTGACGCGCCGAGTCTTCCTTCTCATGAAGTCCATGAGGATGAACTGGCCCAAAGTCATCGTGTTCGTGAAGTAGGCCTTGCCGCGGCAGATCGCGGATACCTTTTTCACGAACTCCACCAGGCTGCGGTCGCGCGCCAGCATGAAGGTGTTGATCAGGATGCCGCTGCGCCGGCACAGCGCGACTTCGCGATAGGTCGCCTGCAGGATGTGCGGGTCCAGGCCCATCGAGTTCACGTAGATCCGGCCGTCAGGCTGCGTCAGCGCCGACGGCTTCCCGTCCGTGATCATGATGATCTGGCGCATGTCCTTGCGCTGCCCCATCAGAATGCGGCGCGCGAGCTTCAACCCTTCGGTCGTGTTCGTGTGATACGGCCCCACCTGCGCGTGCGCGAGCTGGCCGATCGGGATCTCTTCCGCCGTGTCGTGAAACAGCACGACCCTGAGCGTATCACCCGGAAATTGGGTGCGAATCAGGTGCGTGAGCGCCAGCGCGACCTTCTTGGCGGGCGTGAAGCGATCCTCCCCGTACAAAATCATCGAGTGCGAGCAATCGAGCATCAGCACCGTCGCCGATGACGAGCGGTACTCGGCCTGGTGCACCATCAGGTCGTCGTACTCGAGGTTGATCGGGACGCCCAGGCCCTCGCGCTTCAGCGCGTGCGACAGGGTCGCGTTGACGTCGAGATTCAGGGTGTCGCCGTACTCGTAGCGCTTGCTCGCGGATTCGGCTTCGACGCCGGTCGCCAGATGCTCCGTCTCGTGCGCGCCGAAGCTCGATTTCCCGATACTTCCCAGCAGGTGCTTGAGCGTTCTGAAGCCGAGAAAATCGATGCCCTTGTCGGTGAGATTGAACTGCACCTGCTGCGCGGCCTCTTTCGCCATGCCGCCCGGGCCGAGCACGGGCTGCTGCGCGCCCGGCATCTTTGGCGCCTGTTGCAGGTTCAGATAGCCTTCATCGATCAGCTTCTGCACGATCTGATCGAGCAAGTCGGCGAGCTGTTTCTGGAGCTGCTGGTCCTTCTGCGCGTCGCCGGTCGAATCGCCCCGCAGCACGTTGAGCATGTCGGGGGTGAGCTGGCCCGAGTCCATCAACGCCTGGAGAATCGCCTGGCGCAGCGCGTCGAGTGAGCGGTCGGGATCTTCCTCGCCGAATTCGCCCCAGAACGGATGGGAATACGGCCCGCCCGCAAATCCCGATTGCAGCAGGAAATCCGCGAGCTGATCGAGCAGCGCCTGGAGATTGAGCGTCTCGAGCAGACCGGGGACATAGCGGCTGTAGGTCGTGTATTTCATCGCTCTCCTAATCTAGTACGGCTCAGATCTCGGTTGTAACGACAAAACCATCGTGATCCTGACGCACGCGAATGGCGGTGAAATCGGGGATCGTGGCGTCGGCGCCCGTGAGGTCCCCCGCTGCGAGCATCGTCGTGAGCCCGATCACAAGAGCCCCCGCCGCCCGGGCAGCTGTGATGCCCGCAGGGGCGTCCTCGAACACGACACACGACGCCGGGTGCTGGCCGAGGCGCCTGGCTCCGAGTTGGTAGCCGTCGGGGGCCGGCTTGCCCTGCGCCACTTCTTCGCTGGTCACGACGATCCGGGGTATCGGCAGTCCGACAGCCGTGAGGCGCCGTTCGGCGAGAGGGCGTCCACAGGACGTCACGACGGCCCAGCGGGCTTCGGGGAGCGCGGCCAGAAGTGCGCCGGCACCCGCCACGGCACTGAGGCCGGCGACGTCGGCTAGCTCCACGGCGTCAATCCACGCCGCTTCGCGGTCCGCATCGAGGTGAGGGGCAGCGGTCCGTACCGTGTCGCGCGAGCGGCGGCCGTGCGCAATTCGCAGGACCTGCTCGGGATCGAGACCGTGGCGCTGGGCCCACAGACGACAGACGCGCTCCACGACCGCGCGGGAATCGACCAGCACACCGTCCAGGTCAAACAGAAACGCCGAACACCGGACCTCCATACTCCTTAATTTGAGTGCAAATGACCGAAGGTGCGCGACGCTACGGGTTGGGGGCATTCGCCCACCGCAACTTCCGTCTCTTCTTTATCGGTCAAGGCATCTCCCTCGTCGGCACCTGGATGCAGAACGTCGGCGAAGGGTGGCTGATCCTCACGCTGACCAACTCGCCCTTCTACGTCGGCCTCACCGCCGCGCTCAGCTCACTCGGCGTGCTGCTCTTCAGTCTCTACGCGGGTGTGATCGCCGATCGCGTGGACAAGCGACGGGTCATCATTTTCATGCAGGTCGCCTTCATGCTCGAGGCGTTCACGGTGGCGATCCTCGTCAAGACCGGCGTCGTCGCGGTCTGGCAGGTGCTGCTGCTGGCGACCATCCTCGGCCTCGCGAGCGCGTTCGACATTCCGATGCGCCAGTCGTTCATCGTGGAAATGGTCGGCAAGGATGACCTGATGAACGCGATCGCGTTGAACTCGTCACTGTTCAATGCCGCGCGCGTCGTCGGTCCGGCGCTTGCCGGATTGCTGATCGGCGCGGTGGGGATCGCGTGGTGTTACTTCCTGAACGGCGTGAGCTACATCGCGGTGATCGCCGGCTTGCTGCTGATGCGCCTGCCGTACGCTCCCCGTCCCCCCAAGACGACATCCGCGTGGGCCGGCTTCCGGGAAGTGCTCGCGTACCTGCGGAGCGACCGGCGGGTTCGAACCCTGATGCTCCTGACGGCTACGTTGAGCGTGTTTGGCTTCCCCTACATCGCCATGATGCCCGTGTTCGCGCGCGACGTGCTGCACCGCGGCGCCGCCGGTTATGGCGCGCTCACGTCCTCGATCGGCATTGGCGCGGTGATCGGGGCCCTGGGCGTTGCATTGCGGTCCGGCCGCATCCGCCGGCGCGGGCGGTTGATGCTGGTTGGCGGCACGGCGTTCGGCCTGCTGCTCATGGCATTCTCAGCGTCGCGCGCGCTCGCCCTCTCCATGGTGCTGCTCGCGCTGACCGGCTGCGCGATGATCGTCAACAACTCGATCGGCAATACGCTGCTCCAAACGAGCGCTCCCGATCACCTGCGGGGGCGCATCATGGGGTTCTACTCGTTTGTGTTCGTGGGAATGGCGCCGTTCGGGGCGTTTCTGTTCGGCGCCGTAGCGGAGCACATCGGCGTGCCGACCACGCTCGCGGCGGGTGGTGCGATCGTCGCGCTCACGGTGACGATCGCGGGCTGGATGGTTCCCGAAGTACGGACGGCGTGACCGATATGGCGTGATGTAGGGGCGCAGCATGCTGCGCCCCTACACCCAACGACGTCTCACCTCCGCGACAATCAGGTCCGCCGCCCCCCCGAACCCCAACCGTTCCGCATTCAGCACCAGATCGTACTGCGTGAGGTCCTGCCGGTCGCGGCCGTAGTGCGTCTTGACGTACTGGTCGCGGTGCTGGTCGGTCTCGTCGATCACCTTATCGGCCTTCGTCGCATCCACGCCGAGCCGCTCGATCGCGACCTTCCTGCGGAACGGCTTGGACGCGACGACATAGACGTGCAGCGCGTTCCGCCGCGTGGCGAGGATCGCTTGCGCGCCGCGCCCCACCAGCACGACGCGCCCCTCCGACGCCGCCTCTGTGATCACGCGTTCGGTCATCTGGGCGACGAGCGCTTCTTCGGTCTCGACGGGCACCTGGGTCTCACCGGTGATGAACATCTCGGGCGATGCCACCGCCAGTGTGCGGGCGAGCCGCTCGAGCAGCCCCGGGGCCCGCTCTTCGTGGCGCGCGACCTCGTCACGCGGTAGTCCGGCGCGGTGCGCGACCTGATCGACGAACTCGTTGTCGATCAGCGTCCACCCGCCGCCGAGGCGCTCGACGACCAGGCGCCCGATCTCCGACCCGCCCGACGCGTACTGGCGGGTGATCGTGACGAGGGGCTTTACGGCTGCCGCAGATTCCGTCGGAGATCTCCGAGGTTCAGGATCGGCACGCCGCCCTGGGTCGGCACGAGGATGACCAGGTTGTTCGACGACTTCATGTCGCGCAACACGTCGAGATACTGCCGCATCAGCGCCTCAGGCGTCAGCGTCGTGTTCAGCAGCCGCTGCTGCTCGGCCTGCAGCCGCGCGACTTCGACCCGGTGCCGTTCCGTCTCGACCTGTTGCTCTTGCGCGATCTTGTTGTTGATCGCCTGGACGACCTGCGCGGGCGGCTGCAGGTCCCGCAGGAAGAACGCCGTCACGGTCGCGATGCGGAACGGCGGCCCGCCGGCGCGCGGCTGGGTCACGAGCGCCGAGTCGGTGAGTGCTTCCATAGTGTTGGCGATCTGCGTCCGCTTGGCGATGTCGTTGATGGAGTACTGGACCATCCCGTCACGAACACCCTTTCGGATCGCGTTCAGGACGGCCCCGCGGATCTGGTCCTCGTCGCCGATTTCCGTGTAGATGCGCGGCGCCTGCTGCGGATCGATCTGCCAGCGGATCGAGACCTCGACGTGCATCCCCATCTGTTCGGAGGATAGGGCTTCGATCTCCTCCACCTGAGCGCCGGCCGCAGGCCACTGTTCCTCGCGCGTCGAGAAGCGCTCGACGGACGACCACGGCGAGACAAAACGGATACCAGCCAGCAGCGGTTTGGGATCGACCGTGCCGAACGCGTGCCGCACGCCCGCCTCGCCGGCATTGATGACCACCGTCGTCGCTCCGAGCATCGTGATGACGCCGATCACTAATGCGGCATAACTGAGCAGGCGCAGCGTGCCACTGATCGGCCGGCTGGCCGCACTGTCGCCGCGGACCGTGGCGGCGCCGAGGCGGAGGAAGAAGGCGACCGCGAGGAGTACAAGACCAAAGACGAGCCTGCCCATGGCGACTCCGGTATGTGAAAGAGATGTGGACTACGTAAACAGATTTGGTCCTGTTCCAGGTCCGGCGGGTCCCTTTCCGAAGGGCGGTTTCTGCTCCGACCGCGCCCGCACGTACCCGAGGTCTTCGCTCCGTGCGATGCGCTTCTCGGCGACGAGCCCCTCGAGTATGAGCTCGCAGGCCGACACGACTGAGGCGGGATCTTTCTTGCCGGCGAGCCCCACCTGATCGATCAGGTCGAGCAGGCCGGGGACGACGGTGAAGCCCTTCAGGAGCGCCTCGGAACGCTCATCCGGCGTGATCTTGAGCGCGCCGCCTTCATCGAACCAGTGCACGATGTCGTCCACGTTCGCGCCGCCGACCCGGCCCTCGAAGGTGCGGCCGGCCGCGCGGCGAATCAGATCTTTCGCGATCGTCTCCGACCCCTGCAGCTCCCCTTCATACTCGAGCTCGAGCTTGCCGGTAATGGCCGGCAGCGCCGCGTACACGTCGGAAATGCGCGGCACCACCGTCTTCTCTTTCGTGACGATGGTGCGCCGCTCCGCATTCGAGAGCACGTTGTCGAGCACGCTGATCGGCAGCCGTTGCGACACGCCGCTGCGCCGGTCCACGCGCTTGTCCTCGCGCGCCTCGAATGCGATCCGCTCGATCAACTCCGCCATGAAATCGGGGACGCGGATCGAGCGCGGACCGCCATTGCGATCGACCCATGCTTCCTGCTGCGTGATCGCCGTCCCGAGCTCGACGGTGAGCGGATAGTGGGTCGTGATCTCCGATCCGATCCGGTCCTTGAGCGGCGTGATGATCTTGCCGCGTGCCGTGTAGTCCTCGGGATTCGCGGTGAAGACGAGCGCGACGTCCAGGTTCAGGCGAACGGGATAGCCTTTGATCTGGACGTCACCTTCCTGCATGATGTTGAAGAGCCCGACCTGAATCTTGCCCGCGAGGTCCGGCAGCTCGTTGATCGCGAAAATGCCGCGATTGGCCCGCGGCAGCAGGCCGAAATGCATCGTCAGCTCGTCGGACAGAAGATGCCCGCCGCGCGCGGCCTTGATCGGGTCGACGTCGCCGATGATGTCGGCGATCGTGACATCCGGCGTGGCGAGCTTCTCTACGAAGCGCAGCTCGCGCGGCAGCCATGCGATCGGCGTGCCGTCCCCGTGCTCGGCGATGAGCTCACGTCCGTACTTGGAGATCGGCTCGAACGGATCGTCGTTGACTTCGCTCCCCGCGATGATCGGAATCTCTTCATCGAGCAGCGTGACCAGCTGGCGCAGGATGCGGCTCTTCGCCTGCCCGCGCAGGCCCAGCAGAATGAAATTGTGGCGCGAGAGAATCGCGTTGACGAGCTGCGGCAGGACGGTCTCTTCATAACCAACGATGCCCGGGAACAGCGGCGAGCCGTTCTCGAGCAGGCAGATCAGGTTTTCGCGCATTTCGTCTTTTACGGTGCGTTGGCGGCGGGCCGGGCTGGCCCACTCCGTGCGCTTCAGCTCACCGAGTGTCGTCGCTTGTGTCATGGCTCGACGTTAAACCCCTCAGCCCGTGCTCTGCAACCCTTGCGCGATCCCCCGCACGGTCGCCAGCAGCGCCCGGAACACGTCGTTGTCCGGCCGGCCGGCGGCGCGCCACCGCTCCAGCAGATCGATCTGTAACAGACTCATCGGGTCAACATACGGATTCCGCAACAAGATTGACCGCTGCAGCGCCGGGTCGGAGTCGAGCAGCGCGTTCTCGTGCTTCAACGCGAGCACGTTGGCGACCGTGCGATCGAACTCCGCCCGAATCAACGGGAAGTAGCGGTCGCCAAGCGCGCCGGCGAGACCGGCGTAGCGTGCCGCGATCGCGAAATCCGCCGTGCCGAGCACCATCTCGACGTCGTCGAGCAGCGCCCGCAGGAACGGCCAATCGCGGATCATGTCGTCCAATACCGCAACGCCGTAGCGCTCCCGCGCGCGGTCCAGCGCGGTCCCCAGGCCATACCAGCCCGGCAGCAGATGGCGGCTCTGCGTCCAGGCGAACACCCAGGGGATGGCGCGCAATGCCTCGATCTCGCCGGGCTGTTGGTCGGCAAAGCGAGTCGCAGGGCGGCTGCCGATCTCCATGCGCTGGATGACGTCGATGGGCGTCGCCCGCCGGAAGTATTCGACGAACTGCGGGTCGTCGTAGACGAGCGCGCGATACGCGGCGCGGCTGTCTTGGCCAATCGCGTCCATGATGCCGGTCCAGGTGGGCTCGCGCGCGTCGACGGGGCGGGGCAGGGCGGTGGCCAAGGCCACGGCACTCATGGTCTGCTCGAGCGTGCGCAACGCGATGCCGCGCAGCCCGTACTTCGCATTGATGGCCTCCCCCTGTTCGGTCATACGGAAGTGGCCGCGGATCGAGCGGGCTGGCGCGCTCAGAATCGCGCTCGTGATCTTGCCGCCGCCGCGGCTGACGGTGCCGCCCCGGCCGTGAAAGAACGTGAGATCGACCCCTGACTGCTCCGCCGTCTCGACGAGCGCCGCCTGCGCCCGATACAGTGCCCAGCGCGCCGCGCCGATCCCCGCGTCCTTGTTGCTGTCGGAGTATCCGATCATCACCATCTGGTGCATCCCGCGTTCGGCGAGGTGCGCCCGGTAATAGGGCTCCTCGAACAGGTCCCGCGTGACGGCGGGTGCACGCTCGAGATCCGTCACCGTTTCGAACAGGGGCGCGACGTCCAGTGGCACGTGGCTTCCGCTTGCCAACCCGGCCCACCGGGCGAGGACCAGCACGGAGAGGACATCATCGGCGCCCTGCGCCATGCTGATGATGTAGGGTCCCACAGCGTCGGGCCCGTAGCGCTCCCGGCAATCGGCGATGGCCTTGAAGACCTCGAGCGTTCGCGCCGCCTCGGCGTCGGGTGACGCTGACGGCGTCTCGCCCCGCTCGAGCACCAAGCGCAGTCGCGCGAGACGCTCGGCTGGGGGGCGTGCAGGCCACGTCGGGTCGCCGAGGAGCGTCGCGAGCACCGCGCGATGGACATGCGAGTGCTGCCGCACGTCGATCGTGGCCAGGTGAAAGCCGAACGTCTCGACGCGTCGCAGCAGCCGCAACACGCCGAACAGACCGGCGTGCTCGCCGCGGTGCGCGCGCAGGCTCGCGTTGACCACGCCCAGATCACGCTCGAGCTCGGCGGCGGAGGCGTAGCCCCCCCCGGCGGGGTTATCGCGCCGCGTTGCCTCCAGGCGCGCCGCCATCAGGCCGAACAGCACGCGATAGGGCATGTCGTGATAGCGCGTGGGAATTGCGGCCAGCGCTTTGGGGAACTGCGCGCCATAGGTCGCGACGCGCTCGCGCACGCCGTCGCTCACGCCCGTCCGGGCTCCCGATTGCGACAGCCGGCGCGACAGCTCTCTGGCCTCTCGGGCGTAGCGCTCGAGCACCAGCTCGCGCTGGCGCGCGAGCCCGGCTCGCAGCGTATCGGCGCCGACGTTGGGATTGCCGTCCATGTCGCCCCCAACCCAGGACCCGAAGCGCAAGGCCCGCCCGCCCCCGGCGGGCACCTCGATGTCGTACTTGCCGCGCACGGCCTGCTCGAGTTCTTCGTAGAACGGCGGCACGACACGGTAGACGACATCGGTCAGATAGAAGAGCACGTTCTCCAGCTCGTCCATCACCGTGGGCCGCGCGGAAGGCTGCGGATCGGTCTGCCAGGTGGCGGTGACCTCCTCGCGGATCCGCGCCAACGCGGCGCGCTCTTCATCGGGTGTGCGCGACGGATCGAGCCGCTCGACCAGCAGCCGGCCGATCACCTGCTCCTTTTCGAGCAGGGTGCGCCGGGTCGCTTCGGTGGGGTGCGCGGTGAAGACCGGCTCGATGCGCAGCCGCTGGAGCAGCGTCGCGGCCTGGGGCGGTGTGACGCCGGCGGCGGCGAGCCGGCGGGCCATGTCGGCGAGACTGCCCTCCTGCGGATCGCTGGCGCTGCGCAGATAGTCGCGGCGGCGCCGGATGCGGTGAATCCGCTCGGCGAGATTGACGACTTCGAAGTAGGTGGTAAACGCCCGGACCAGCGTCTCGGCATCGTGCGGCGGCAGGCCGCGCAGCAGCGCGTGGAGCTCGTCGTCGGCGCCGGCAATCGCGGCTCGCCGCGCGCGCTCCACGAGCTGGAAAAAGGCGTCACCACACTGCTCGCGCAGCACGTCGCCGACGAGTGCGCCCAGCGTGCGGACGTCGTCCCGCAATTGCGCGTCCTTCGGAGCGAACTCGACGTCGCGCCGCCTGGCGCTCAGGAGGTTCCCCCTCCCCCTCCCTCGGCTGGCGTAAAGAGGCGGGCCGCCGCGACCCCCCATGCTGGGAGATCGACCGATGCCCGGCCATCACCGCTCACCGCAATCGCATCGCCGTTCTGCTCAACGAGCGTCGTGTGACGCGCGAGCTTGAACGCGTATCCCGCGGGCCACATGCCGACGGTGTGCGGCTGTCCCGTGACATCGAGCAGCTTTACGATGACGCCCTCACCGTCGTCTGCAGGTTTTGCGCCGACCACCATCACACCCTTGTCGGCGTAGAACACCGCGCGGTCTTTTGCGATCAACGGGCCGGGCGTGTCGTTCGTGTACGATGGGCTGACGTACAGCGGCTCACAGGCGGCCCAGCCGCGGCGCACCGGTTCCGCCGCATCTCCGGGCGCGAGCAGCGAGATCCTGAACCGGAAGGTACAGGCGCCACCCTGGGACGCCGCGTAGTTCGTGTGCCAGTAGTTGTTCATCGCGTAGGCGAACAAGGTGCCGTCGGGCACGATGGCGCGTCGCCAGGCGCCGCGGAACAGATCGTTCAGCGTGAACAGCGGTGTATCGGGGCCGCTCCAGAGCACGCCGTCGGTTGCCTCATGCAGCCACACCCAATGCGCGTGACAGTACCAGTCGCGGCAGCTCCCCGGTTGCTGATCCTTGTCCACCGTCATTCTGCCGAGCGGGACTTCGACATCGACGGCGGGCTTGAGGAACGCGAAAGGAAACGCGACGTACAGCGCTTCTTTCGCGAGCGTCGCGGTCTTGACGATGCGATTCTCGATGTCGACCCAGGGCAGCTCATCGTACAGCGTCACGATCGAGGTGATGGCGGGGAAACCGTCGAGCGCGCGCTCGACCACGAGCCGCACGCCGATGCCGGGCAGACGTTCTCGGCGGCACCGCACGAACTTGGCCTGAGACAGCTGGAGCTGCGCGGGATTCTTCAGCTCGTCGCGATTGCCCGAGGTCCACAGCGCGCTGTGCTCGCCGCCACGCGCGTATACGAGCTGGTTCAGACCGGACCAATCCGAGGGTTTCACGCGCTCTTTGCCGTCGGGACCGGTCAGCGAGCGAATCGCCCCGGTCGCGGGATCGAGCTGGACCGTGAACCCTCCTGCCTTGGCATCGAGCGCCTCGCCGTCGGCCGCGGGCGGGCGAGGGGCGCCGCGGTCCGACTCGGTGAGCGCGAGGTAGCCGAGCGGGGGGACTTCGCGGAACAGCACCAGCGCGTCGCCGTCGTCGAGATCTACGGACGCGAGCTCCTTGCCATCGAAGCTGAGCGATTTGCCGGCGCCGCCCTGTACGCGCGTGACGTCGGTGCGCTCCCACGATCCGGCATTGAAGACGAGACGTCCCCGGCCGGTGCGCGACGCGCGACCGAGCCGCAGCAGGCCATCGCTGAGGTAATCGCGCGCTGCGGCGGCGCTCGAGTCGATGAAGCGCTTTTTGTAAGCCCACTGCGCCACGGTCTGGCGCGATGTCGGGGCGCTGACGCTTTCGTCCGCGCCCCAGGTGTGCTCCCCGAACAGCAGGAGGTCCCGCCACATTGCCGCGCGGGCATCGGCGCGGCTGCGGCGGCGCGTCGGCGCATCCTCGTCGCGCGGCTCGATCCGGTCGTCCCACAGCGCGACGATCTCCGATGCGCGGGCCGCGAGCTGCGCGGACCGGAATTCCGCCAGCTCCGCCGCTGTTGAGGCTGCGCCGTCCTCCCAGTAGAGACCGGTGTCGCCGCGCCGCACGGGAATCTTGCTGCCGTAACGCCGCTCGATGTCGCGGAAGAAGTCGTCCGGGCGGCCGGTGACGATGCGGGGCCACGTGAACCGGCGGGCAAACTCCTGCACGTTGGCGACGATGGCCTCCTTCATAGGAGCGTTGTCCTGCCAGTCGGCGCCGTATAGCAGCGCGGTATCATACGGCCAATTCTGGGCCAAAAATGCAGGCTGATTGAGGAGCCAGTCCGACAGGCGGTGGCCCATTTCGTCGGGCCCGACATCGAAGCCGAAGCGCGTGCCGTCACCGTAGTGGTGCGCGCGCCAGTGGAGGACGCGGCTGCCGTCGGGTCCTTCCCAGTAGTAGAGCTGCGGGTACGGCGTGCCTTCGGTCCCGGAAGCGGGCAGCAGGGGCACCGCGCGCTCGGGGTTTGGACCACTGGCCAGGTACTTCACGCCGCTCGCGGCGAGCAGCATCGGGAACGTCAGCGTTTGCCCGGGCACGTCGGTGATTTGCGCGGAGGCAAAGTTCAGACCGCGTTCGCGCGCGAGCTTGCCCGCGGGCCACACGAGCCGCGCGAAGGTCTCGTGATCGAGAATGCCGGTGAGCATGTTCGCGAACAGCGCCTGCCATCCGATCTTGCCGTCACGGATCGCCTGCACCAGCGCGTCGCCCGCTTCCGGCGAGCGGTCCTCGAGGTACGACAGCACCTGCAGCGCGCACTCGGCGGTGAAGTGAAAATCCCGATGCGTGGAGGTCCACGCGAGTGCCGCGTCGAGATTTTTGCGATGGATTTCGAGCGCGCGCTCCTGCAGGTCGGTGTAGCCGACGTCGGTGTGGATCGACGGGAGCCAGTACAGCGTCCAGCGCTTCGCCGGTGTGAGGCGCAGCTTGCGCCGCGCCGCGCGATCCCGTCCCACCTCGACGTCGATTTGAAAATCGGACGGCTCCGACAGCGGGACCCAGACTTCGCCGCTCAACGCGACGCCCTGGGGCGTCGGCAACAACCCCGCCGTGCCGACGAGCGCGCCGCGCCGGTCCGTCACGCGCGCGCGCGCGGCGGGCGCGCTGAGTCCGGACACGGTGATGCGGACCAGGTTCTTGCGTCCCTCGGGCTGCTGAAACAGCGCCGTGGGCCGGGCCTCGACGACCGGCTGCTGGTCCCTGCGCCCCCCGACTGTCATCCATCCGGCGAGCGTGGAGAGGTGGCCGAGGAATGTGCGACGATCAGAAGGCAGCATATTTCCTATAACTTAGCGCAGCTTGACTGCACCGGTCCCCTATGTACGTTTCGCCGTCGTTCAAGACCCCCGTACCTAAACAGGAGCTCGCATGAAGCGCATCGCTTTGGCTGTGGCGGTCGTCGTCATGGCTGCAGGAGCGTGCAAGAAGGCGCAGAACAGCAATGCCGCCGCCGACAGCTCGTCGATGAGAATGGCGGATTCGATGAAGATGGCACCCGCTGATACGACGCACATGATGGCTGACACGTCGAAGGCACACATGGCGGCGCCGACGCCGCCCCCGGCTGCGGCTCCGGCGAAGCCCGCGACGCGGCGTCGTCCGTAGCGTCACGAAGATTGTAGCAGGGCTCAAGCCCGGGCGCCGCCCGGGCTTTTTGTTTCCCGCACCGACCGCACGATCGCGGTGCGCGTGTCGAGCGGCGGCATCCAACCGAGCTCGCCGCGGATGCGCTCGACGGAGTACGGGTTCTCGCCGAGAATGAATGACAGCGCCGAATTCCCGAGCGCCGTGTAACGACCTGGCAGCACCAGCCGCATCACAAGGCTCCAGACTCTCACGCCGATCCGGATCACCGCTACCGGCACGGGAATCGCGAGCGGCCTGAGCCCCAACGCCTCGGCGAACGCGGCGAAGAATTCACGCTGCGTGAGCAGTGGCGCGGCATCGCGCGTGACATTGTAGGCGCGGAATCCCGGTGCGACGGGCCGGTCGAGCGCGGCGAGAATGGCGGAGGCCACGTTGCCCGCATACACGCACGACAAGTGATTCGTTCCGGGCCCGATCTGCGGCAGGAATCCGCGCCGCAGGTTCCGAATCAGGCGGCGCGTGAAAAGTACGTCGCGCTCGCCATAGATGACGTTAGGCCGGATCGCAATGACGGACATCCCGCCCTGTGCCGCTTCCTCCTGCACGAGCTGTTCTGCCGCGCGCTTCGTCCGCGCGTAGAAGTCGGAGCTGGGAAGGGGCTGAAACGGATAGTCCTCGGTGACGCCTCGTGCGCCCGCCTCGTAGACCTTCGCGCGGCCGTAGACCGCGACGGTCGAGATGTGAATGAGGCGCGCCCCCGTCCGCCGGGCGGTCTCGATCGCGAGGCGCGTGCCACCGACGTTCACACGCGTGAATTCGTCGAACGAGTCGTGCGAGGCCACGAGTGCCGCGGCGTGGATGATCGCGTCCACGCCTTGCGACGCACGCTGCCATGTATTCGAGTCGGTGACGTCGCCGACGATCGCTTCGGCGCCGAAGGCTTCGACGACCGCCCGGGAGTGTTCCCGCACCAGCGCCCGCGCGGGAGGCTGTGCACCCCGTGACCGCAGGGCGTCGAGCACATGCGTGCCGACGAGCCCGGCCGCACCGGTGACGAGAACCCTCACGCGGGGCCGACGTGCGGCGCGTCGAAGGGCAGGGCCACCACCCGGGCCTCGCGCCCAGCCGCCCGCACCGAGGCGCCAACCGGCACCTCGCGCCGCACGATGGCGAGGCCGACCCAGCGCCCGAGCACCGACCCGCCGCCGTCAGGCAGCCAGGCGATGCTGGTAACGCGCCCTACCTCGTTCTCCTCGTACGTTACCGCGCTCCACCCCGTCGCCGGCGCCGCGGGCGGATCGGCCTCGAACAGCAGGCCGCGGAGCTGGCGGTTGGCATGCCCCCGGAAATGCAGGCGGCTCACCGTCTCCTGGCCGGTATAGCAGCCCTTGGTATACGACACGCCGCCGATTTCGTCGAAGCGCACTTCCTGCGGAATCGTTTTCTCGTCGACCTCCGAGCTGAGCCGCGGCCACCCCGCGAGGATGCGCGCCAGCTCCAGCGCTTGCGACGTGGCGTCATGCGCGCCGGCGGCACGCAGCCGCCCCCGCATCGTGTCTCGCTGATCAGCGGCGAGGGTGATCTGAAAGACGAAGGGCGGCTCGGTCGCCTCGCTCGTCCGCGCGACCTCGATCGTCACACCCCCCACCGATCCTTCGATGGCGTGGTTCGGCCCCTGCGGGATCGGGATGCCTGCCGCGCCCATCACCGCAACGGCGTGCGCTCCCGCGACGCGCAGCACCGCGGTCTCGTCCGTGCGATCGGTCGCGCGCGCGAGCCGCGGCGGGACCGAGCGCTGCAAGATCAGCATCGCGCGCTCACGACCCTCCGCCGGCACGGTGAACCGCACCCGCGACCCCGCGCGCGCCGCCCAGCCATCGACCACGATCATTCCTTTGGGAGTGAGCAGCGCGCCGTAGACGAATGCGCCATCGCCCGGGTTCTCGATATCGCTCGTAAGGAGGCCCTGAAAGCAGGTGATCGCGCCCTGTCCCGCTCCCACCAGCTCAATCGTGCCGACCTCGGCAGGTGCCACGATCGCACCGGCGCGCAACTGATCGACGATTTCCGCGGGCACCGCGTCCCGCTCGAGCCGCGTCACCGTGGCGCTCGGCGCGCTGGGAAAGACATCGCTCACAGGCGGGCCAGCTCCCCGGCGCTGTGCCCGGCGAACGAATCCCAGACGAGCGTGGCACCGCGGCCCTCGAGCGTGCGCGACGGGTGATTCGTGGTGAGCATCACGCACGCCATTCCCGCGGCGCGCGCCGCCTGAAGTCCCGGCAACGAATCTTCGATGACCACACAGGCGTCCACGGCAATTGAGCGCCGGGCGTCGAAGGCCTTGTGTGCCGCGAGGTAAGCGGCGGGATCGGGCTTGCAGCGCGCGACGTCGTCCGCCGCGATGATGATCTCGAAGCTCGGGCGGAGTCCCGTCGTGCCCAGCACGTGATCGATTTCCCGGCGTAATGCACCGGACACGATGCCCAGACGGAATCGTTGTCCCGCGTCGCGGACGAATTCGGGGGCGCCTTCGACCAGCCGCAATGACGTGGCGACGAGCTCCAGATAGAGTTGTGACTTCTTCGCGACGAGGTACTTCAGCAGCTCGGACGTCACCGTGCGCTGGGCACGACGGTATGCTTCGACAAAGCCGCTGCGATCGTCCAGGCCCAGATAATCGGCGTAGTACTGTTCGCGCGTCAGCGTGATCGCCTCATCCGCGAGCACCCGCTGCAGCGCCTCGCAGTGCTGCGACTCATCATCGACCAGTACGCCGTTGAAGTCGAACAACACCGCCTCGGTCACAACGTTTCCTTGAGCCATGCCACGACGGCCGGCCAGCACGCCGTCCGCGCCTGTTCGCCCAGCACCAAGTCCCGGTGTGATAACCCGGGCGCGATTGTAAGGGTCTTGCGCGCGGCACCCACTCGGTCGACGACCTGCTGGCACGCCTTGGGCGGCGCAAATATCCAGTCGGACCCGCCGGCCACGCCGAGGTACGGCGTGTTCAGCGCCGCGAGGCCCGCAAAGTAGTCGAAGCCATCGGTCCCGAGCCATCTGCCTCGCACGTTCCACTCCATCCATTCGGCGATGATCTCCGCGGCCTCGTCTTCGTTCCCGAAGCGCAGGTAGCGCGCGGGGAATCGCCCGAGCAGCCGCGACACCGCCATCGTCGCGGCGGCGAGGGTACGCCGCACCGGCCCGAGTCGCCGCGGTCCCGGCGTGCCCAGCGTCACGATGCCACGAATCGGTGCCGCCGCCGCCACGCGCGCGAGCCAGCACAGCCCGGCGGCCCCGCCGGCGGAATGTCCGATCCAGGCGAGCGGCGCGCCGTCCGTTTCCTCTCGCACGCGGGCGACGAACGTGGGCGTGTCGTGGAGCACCCAGTCCTCGAACGTCCAGGCCCCGCGCCGCGGTTCGCGCGCGCTTTCCCCATGGTGGCGCAAGTCGGCGAGCCAGACGTCGAGCCCCGCGGCGCCGAGGAAGTGCGCCATGCCGCCGGCCGCCGTTCCGTCTGAGGAACGGAGCCAGAACCGATGGTTCGTGAAGGCGCCATGGACGAGCAGCACCGCCGGACGCCCGTCGCGAAATGCCCGCAGCCGATGCAGTGCCAGCTCGACGCCGTCCGGGGTAGTGACCCGCCGCGCGCCCCCGGTCATTCGTAACGCCCGGCGGCGCGGTAGGCGTCGTCCAGCAGCTCCACGGGATGACGTGCTCGCGCGCGAATGCCGGCGGCCGCGAGTCCCGCGCCGAGCTGCATGAGGCAGCCCGGGTTTCCGGTCGCGACGACCTGCGGCGCCGCTTCACGCAGGCGCTCGATCTTCGCGGCGAGGACGGCGCGCGACATTTCGGGCTCGAGCAGCGTGAACAGTCCGGCGGAGCCGCAGCACTCGGCGGCACCGGGGACGGGGACGAGCTCGAGCAGCGGAATCGCGGCGAACAGCTTGAGCGGCGCCGCGGCGATGCCCTGGGCGTGCAGCAGATGGCACGGCGGATCGTACGCGACGTGCAGATCGAGCGGCGCGCCGGGTGCGGGCGCGGGCGCGAACAACTCCGTCACGTCCTTCACACGAGCGGCGAACCGTTGGCTGCGTTCATCTCCCAGGAGGCGCCCGTAGTCCTTCATCAAGGCCCCACAGCCGGCGCTGTTGACGACGATCGGCTCCGTGCCGTCTCCGAACGCTGCGACGTTGGCGCGAGCCAGGTTGAGTGCGTCTTCATGCAGGCCGGCATGAGCGTGCAACGCACCGCAACACACCTGGCCACTGACTTCCTGGACGGCATGCCCATTCACGGCCAAGGTGCGTACGGTAGCAGCGTGAACGTGGGAGAAGAGGCCCTCCATGACGCATCCGCGGAATAGAAGGGCGGCGAGGGGCGGCGAGGGGCGGCGAAGGGCGGCAGGAGCAACTTGGCGAGCTTTTGCCGCCTTCCGCCGCCCTCCACCGCCCTGCGCCGCCTTTGTTGCGGCCAGCATTCCCATCGCAAACCCCAGCCGTCCCCAGCCGGCGAGCAGTCGCGGGAGTCCAGTCGCCCGCAGCACCCGCGCAAACCAATAGACCACACCGCTGACACCTGGCGTCGTCAGTGTCCACAAGGCGAGGCGTGCGAGGCGGGAGACGCCCCGTGCCGCGGTGATTCGCGCGCGCGCCGCTTCTAGGCCGTGGCCGTATTGCACACCCGACGGGCAGACCGGTTCGCAGCCCCGGCAGCCCAGGCAGCGGTCGAGATGATAGAAGAGGGCAGGGTCGGTTGCGGCGATATCGCCGCGCTCGAGACCCCGCATCAGCTCGATGCGGCCGCGTGGTGAGTCGGCTTCGTCGCCGGTGGCAAGAAACGTCGGACAAGCTTGAAGGCAAAACCCACAATGGACACATGCGTCGAGCCCTTCGAATCCCCCTCGTCCTTCCGTCATGAGCCTTCTGTGGCGACGACGAGAGCACCTCCGGGATCGAACGTGCGGCGCAGGCCGGCGACGAGCGGGCCGACCCCCTCACGGTACGCTCCGAAGTGACCGACGGCGCCACGCAACGGCCAGGGGGCGCGCTCGAGCGTGAGCGGGACCTCGAGTCCGGCGAGCGTGCGGCGGAGCCGCTGGAGCCGATCGATGCTCGCCTCACCAGTCCAGCGGATCGCGCCGGCTGCAGGAGACGCGGAGATCCATTCGTCTCCCAGCTGATGCTGCAGCAGATCGAGCAGCTCGTCGCTCGCGGTGGGGACACCGGCGATGCGGAACGTCACGGGCCGCACTGCGAACCCTTCGGCCAGCCGCATCCAAAACGCGTGTGCCTCTTCGGCGCGGAGCGCCGTGAAGCGGCCGCCGCCGCTTGCGGCGCCGAGTCCCGCCTCGTCGGCCGCCACGAGCGCCGGCGATCCCGCGAGCCGGACGCCCAAGACCCAGCGCTCACGCCGCGCAAGCGCCGGTGAGACGAGCTCCAGTGCGGCGGGCGTCAGTCCTGCGGCTGCAATGTCTTCGCCGACCTGCGTCAGGTCTTCGCGCGCGCCTTCGAGCAGATAGGTCACGTCGGCGCGCGGCAGCGTGCGCAGCCGCAGATGCACGAGCACGATCACCCCAAACGCGCCGAATCCGCCCGCCTGCAGCCGGGTGAGATCGTAGCCCGCCACGTTCTTCATGACGCGCCCGCCGCTCTGCACCATGCGGCCGTCCCCCGTCACGAAGGTCACGCCCAGGACATGATCCTTGATCGGGCCAAAGCCGTGCCGCAACGGGCCGGCCGACGCGGTCGAGACGACGGAGCCGAGGGTGCGGCCCGCGAGACCGGGCGGATCGATGGCGAGCCAGGCCCCGCGGTCGGCGAGCTGCTGGCGCAGCTGATCGAGGCCGATCCCCGCTTCGGCCGTCGCCGTGAGGTCGGATGGCTCGATCGCGGGAATGCGGTCGAGCCGCCGCGTCGTGAGCGCGAGATCGGCGGGGGCGTCGCTGGGCAGCCAGGTGCCGGCGCCCTCGATGCGCACGCGCCAGCCCTCCTGATGGGCGGTGCCGAGCAGCAGCGCGACGGCGTCGGGCGAGCCGGGGGCGATGCGCGGGACGCGGTCGCGGGCGGCCTCTAACACCGCGCCTTCACCCAGTAACGCGGTGACTTTCTCGAGAATGGTCATCGCACAGGCTCTAATGCGGAATGCGAAATGTGGAATGCGGAATTGAAGCCTGCAGTGTCATTTCGCATTCCAAATTTCGCATTTCGAATTGATGTCCACTCACGACATGCGTGCACGGGCACCACTTTGCCGGGATTCACGCGTTCGTCAGGATCAAACACGAGCCGCACGGCGTGCATCGCTCCCAGCGACTCCGCGTCGAAGATCAGCGGCATATACCGCAACTTGTCGATGCCGACACCGTGTTCGCCAGTAATCGTGCCGCCTGCCGCAATGCACGCCAGCATGATCTCGGCGCTGGCCGCCTCGACCCGCCGCTTGAGCTCCGGGTCGGTCGCGTCGAACGAGATGTTCGGGTGCAGATTGCCGTCGCCGGCGTGGAAGACGTTGCTGACGACGAGGCGGTAGTGAGCAGCGATCGTGGCGATCGTGTCCAGCACGTCAGGGAGCGCGGAGCGGGGGACGACGGCGTCCTGGACGACGAGATCGCGCGACAACCGGCCCATCGCTCCGAACGCCTTCTTGCGCCCCTGCCACAGTCGCTCGCGTTCTGCCTCGCTGGCCGCTGACCGCACCGATCGCGCCCCGGACTTCCGGAGCAGCTCGGTGACCACGTCTGTCTCCGCGATCACGGCGTCCGTGTTGCGGCCGTCGATTTCGACGAGGAGCACGGCGGCCGCGTCGCGCGGGTACCCGGCGGCGTAGACCGAATCCTCCACGGCACGGATGCAGGACTGGTCCATCATCTCGAGCGCCGCGGGCACGATGCCGGAAGCAATGATGGCGGAGACCGCCTCGCCGGCGGTCCTGAGTGCGGTGAAGTCAGCGAGGAGTGTGCGCACCGCGCGCGGCAATGCCGTAAGACGCACGGTAATTTTGGTCGCGATGCCGAAGTTGCCCTCGGAGCCGACGAACAAGCCGACCAGGTCCGGTCCCCACGGCTCGCCGCCCGAGCTGCCGAGTTCCACGACCGAGCCGTCGGCGAGCAGCACCTCGAGGGCGAGGATGTGGTTCGCGGTGACGCCGTACTTGAGGCAGTGTGGTCCGCCGGCATTCTCGGCCACGTTCCCGCCGATCGTGCACGCGCTCTGGCTCGATGGATCGGGAGCGTACTGCAGGCCGTGGGGCCGCGCGGCGGCGCCGAGTTTCGCGTTCACGACGCCGGGCTCGACGACCGCGTACCGGTTGTCCTTGTCGATTCGCAGGATCCGATTCAGCCGCGTCAGGACCACGAGCACCGAGCCTTCGTCCGCCAGCGCGCCGCCCGACAGCCCCGTCCCCGCGCCGCGCGGCACGAACGGCACGCCCAGGGCGGCGAGCAGTCGTACGACGGCGATCAGCTCTTCGCCTGCACGCACGTGTTTCTCGCCAACAATGGCGGCGAGATCACGAGCCAGGACGGAGGGCATGCTATATAGTAGTCAAAAGGGGGTCAGGACAGACTGTCGTGACCCCCTCGATCTAGTGAGTTGGCGTGCTTAGGCCGCTCGCCAGAATCCTTTGAGCGCTTTTCCATCCGGCGACTCGCGCAGCTTCTCAAATGCCCGCTCTCTAATCTGACGGATCCGTTCGCGCGTGACGCCCATGAGCGCGCCGATTTTCTCGAGCGTCATCGCTTCGCTGCCCTCTTCGAGTCCGTAGTAGAGATAGAGAATCTTGCGTTCACGCGGCGTGAGGTACTTCTGAAAGATCCGATCGATGAACTCGCGCATCAACTTGCCGTCGGTGCGCTCCTCGATCTCGCCGCCTTCCTGACCCGCGAAGCGTTCACCGAGCGTTGCGGCATCCTTGTCGGTGCGATCGACCGGCGCGTCGAGCGACAGCTCCGCGGCCGTCATGCGGCGCGCGGTGCGGACGTTCTCGACACTGTCTTCGAGGGCCTGCGCGATTTCGTTGTCGGTGGGCTCGCGACCGAGCTCCTGCGACAGGTACGTCTCGGTCCGGCTCATGCGGATCAGTTGCGAGTTCTGATTGAGCGGAATGCGCACGCTCCGCGTCTGCTCCGCCAGCGCCTTCAGCACCGCCTGGCGAACCCACCACACCGCATACGAGATGAATTTGACGCCCTGATCGGGATCGAACTTCTTGACCGCCTTGAGCAGTCCTTCATTGCCGATGGCGACGAGCTCGGAGAGATCGAGACCGTGACCCTGATATTTTTTTACGTAGGAGATGACAAATCGGAGATTGGCTGTGACCAAACGCTCGGCCGCTTTTTCGTCGCCTCGTTGCACTCGACGTGCCAGGCGACGTTCTTCAGCGGGATCTTTGATGAGAGGAAGCTTTTGGATGTCTTGCAGGTATTGGTCGAAGGCTCCGGAGGGGGTGGTGCGGAAAAACGCCTTCGCCTTGCCGGCATTCGACCTCGCCATGCGCGACTCCCCTTGAAACGCGAAGTTGGTGTGGGAACGGCAGGCGAAGCCGCCGTCAGGCCACCTAAACCACGCGCCAATATAGGGTTTCCTGCAAATAGGTGCAAATAAACCCAGTTTTCCACATCACAAATTATTTGGTGTGTAGGGATTCCCCCGTTTGTCCACTATCCACAGACCCTGTGGAAAGCGGCTCCGACGGTTTATAACCGTATGTGCGGTCACTCAATCCGAAGGATTAGTTCTCGCTTGTGGAGACGTGGACAGGAATGTGGGCTACGTGTTGACCAGGACCTGACGAATCGTCGCTTCATCCACAGCGACCGTCCACCCGTGACCATCGTCACCATGCGCCGTGCCGATCGCGCGCGGCAGCGCAAGACGGATTTCACCCGCGCGCACCTTCTTGTCGGCGCGCATGGCCGCGATCAAATCGTCCACATGACTCGCATCGGGCCGCTCGACCGGCAAATGCAGCCGCTCCAGCACGGCGCGAATGCGCTGCGAGGTGCCCGCCGCCGCGATGCCGAGCGTCTCGGCGAGCCGGCCCTCGTACACCATCCCGATCGCCACCGCTTCGCCGTGCAGCACCTCGTACTGCGAGGTCGCTTCGATCGCGTGTCCCACCGTGTGACCGAAATTCAGAATGGCGCGCTTGCCCTTCTCACGTTCGTCCTGCGCCACTACCTCCGCCTTGATTTCGACCGAACGGCGCACGACGCGCTCGAGCGCCGGCGCGTGCTTTGCGAAGATCGCGGCGTACTCCTGTTCGAGAAACGCGAAGTACTCCGCATCCGCAATCGCGCCATGCTTCACGGCCTCGGCGAGTCCCGCGGCGAGCTGCACGCTCGAGAGCGAGCCGAGCAGCTCGGGGTCGGCGACGACGACGCGTGGCTGGTGAAAGGCGCCGAGCAGATTCTTGCCCGCGGGGACGTCCACGCCGGTCTTGCCGCCGATCGAGGAGTCGATCATCGCGAGCAACGACGTCGGGACCTGTACCAGTGGGACGCCACGGAGGTAGGTCGCCGCGACGAAACCGGCGAGATCGTTCACGACGCCGCCGCCGAGCGCGATCACCGCGCAGTCGCGCCCCAGATGGGCCGCGAGCATGCGGTCGGAAAGCGACGCCCAGGTATCGCGCGTCTTGTTCGATTCGCCGACTGGGAATGTGAGCAGTTCCACGTGACACCCGGCACCAGACACCTGTTTCGCGATCGACTCTCCGTAGAGTTTCCCGACATGAGAATCGGTGATGAGTGCGTACACCGCCGCGGGGCAGTACTCCGGCAAGATCTTGTCGAGCTGGTGGACAAGCCCCGAGCCGATCAGGATGTCGTAGGAGGCATCCCGCTTCTCGACGAGCGGGACTCGGATGGTTACCACGTGATGTCGGGTTCGCCTGCCTGCGCATTTACGGCGCGTGCCATCACAAACAGCAGATCGGAGAGACGGTTGAGGTAGTGGACGATTGCTGGATTCACGGGTTGTTGGTGCGACAAGGCGACGACGGACCGCTCGGCGCGTCGACAAACGGTGCGTGCGACGTGAAATGCCGCGGCCTTGGGTGTGCCTCCAGGCAAAATGAAGTTCTTCAGCGGCTTGAGCTTCGCTTCGTGGTTGTCGATCACGTCTTCGAGAGCACCAACTTCAGAGGCTCCGAGCGCCTTCGTCTGTTTCTCGGCATCCGGCGTTGCGAGCTCGGCTCCAATAGTGAACAAATCGCGTTGAATCGTTTGCAGCAAGGCGGATTCAAACGTCCGCGGCTCGAGTGCCGCCACGAACCCGATCGCGGCGTTCGTCTCGTCGACTTCGCCATACGCGCGCACCCGTGGATCGTCTTTCGGCACGCGCTTACCGCCGAACAGACTCGTCTCGCCCGCATCACCCTTCTTTGTGTAGATCTTCACCCCTCACCCCCTGACCCCTCTCCCAGACGGGAGAGGGGGGAACGCGCGGAACGTATCGTCA
>WNGE01004998.1_pt1 | contig 30370 bp, 33 predicted proteins | sample 5400651 | NCBI WGS metagenome assembly WNGE01 (sample SAMN13153370, study PRJNA577476) | soil metagenome | isolation source: 60 cm soil or saprolite under grassland replicate 2 | place: USA:California | collected 2016-06-15
CGCTGCTCGACGTGCCGAAGCAGCTCTACGAGGCGGCCGAGATCGAGGGCGCCAACCCCTGGCAGCGGTTCCGCCACGTGACCCTGCCGATGATCTCCCCGGTGATCTTCTTCTCGGTGGTCATCGGGATGATCCAGGGCTTCCAGTACTTCACCCAGGCCTACGTGATATCCAGGTCGGGCGATCAGACGCACCCCGTCGGCTATCCGCAGGACTCACTGTTGTTCTACTTGAGCCACCTGTACCAGCAGGGCTTTGAGGGCTTCCACATGGGCTATGCCGCCGCCCTCTCCTGGGTCATGTTCATCGTGACCATGACCTGCACCATCCTCCTCATCCGCAGCTCGCGCCGGTGGGTGCACTACCAGGGAGGCTTCAAGTGACCGCGGTCTCTGCTCCGGGCACCGCCGCCACGATCTCGCGCCGCCCGGTGCCCCCCTCGATCCGGCGCCGCCGGATCCTCATGTCGGTCGGCAACCACTCGGTGGCGATCGCGCTGTCGATCGTGTTCCTGTTCCCGTTCGTGTTCATCCTGGCGACCGCGCTCATGACCAACCAGCAGACGCTCTCGCCAAACATCTGGCCGCATCCGTTCGCGTGGTCGAACTTCAAGACCGTGTTCCAGTCCTTCCCGTTCGTGCGCTACACCGTGAACACGGTCACCTACGCGGGGCTCGCCACCGTCGGGGTGCTGCTGTCCTGCACGCCGGTAGCCTACGCCCTGTCGCGCCTGCGCTGGCGCGGGCGGCAGGCCGCCTTCATGTTGGTGCTCTCGACCCTGATGTTGCCGCCACAGGTCACCATCGTGCCGCTGTACGTGATCTTCGTGCGGCTGCACTGGGTCGGCTCGCTCAAACCGCTGATCGTACCGCTCTTCTTCGGCGACGCCTTCTCGATCTTCCTGTTGCGCCAGTTCTTCATGACCATCCCGCAGGAGCTGTCCGATGCAGCCCGCGTCGACGGGGCCAGCGAGCTCCAGATCCTGACCAGGGTCATCGTGCCGCTCGCCAAGCCGGCGCTCGCCGCGGTGGCGCTCTTCCAGTTCCTCTACTCCTGGAACGACTTCTTCAACCCGCTGCTGTACGCCGGCAGCAACCCCAACGCGTGGACGCTCGCGGTGGCCCTGCAGCAATTCACCGCGCTGTCGCGAGGGGTGCTGTGGAACCTTCAGATGGCGGCGTCGCTGTTGTTCGTGCTGCCGGTGATCGTCATCTTTGTCTTCGCTCAAAAGGTGTTCATCGAGGGAATCACGCTGACCGGGGTCAAGGGATAGCGATGCCGCTGCGCGTCGCCCTGCTCGGCGCCGGCTGGATCATGGACTACCACGCCCGCGCCGTGATCGAGCACCCAGGCGCCGAGCTGGTCGCCGCCTCCAACTGGCGGGAGCCGTCGCTGGCCAGGCTGGCCGCGCGCCACGGCATTCCCCGGACCACCACCGACTGGCGCGAGCTGGCCGCCGACCCCGCCGTGGACGCGGCGGTGATCGGCACGCCCAACGCGCTCCACGCCCCGCAGGCGGTCGCGTTCCTGGAGGCGGGCAAGCACGTGCTGGTCGAGAAGCCCATGGCCCGCAACCTCGGGGAGGCCGACGCCATGCTCGCCGCGGCCGGGCGCTCCGGCGCGCGACTGATGGTCGCGCACTGCTGGCGCTTCCACGACGACGTGCTGGCGCTGCGCGCCAGGGTGGCGGCTGGGGAGCTCGGCGAGGTGGTCAAGACCCGCGGCTACGGCGTCCACGCCGGGTGGGGCCCGTCCGGCTGGTTCACCGACCCCGAGCTGGCGGGCGGCGGAGCGCTGGTCGACATGGGCGTTCACGCGATCGACACCACCCGCTTCCTGCTCGGCGACCCGCTACCGTCCAGAGTGCTGGCGACCGTGGCGACGCGCTATGGCGACTACGCCGTCGACGACGAAGCGATCGTGCTGGTGAGCTGGTCGAACGGCACCAACTCGATCGTCGAGTCGGGCTGGTGGCAGCCCCACCTCGGCGGGCTGGAGGCCGACACCGAGGTCTACGGCACCGCCGGCTACGCCCGGGTCTGGGACCGCACCGAGCTCCCAGACGGCTACCAGCACTGCAGCCAGCCGATGTACTCCGCGCAGATGGCCGAGTTCGTCGAGGCGCTGGCGGTCGGCCGCCAGCCGCGGCCGAGCGGCGAGGACGGCCGCGTGGTCCTGGAGGTCGTCGAGCGGGCATACGCCGTGGCCAGAGAAGGCTGAGTCGCCGGGCCGGTGCGCCGACGGCTGGCCGGCCCGCCGGCCGCTCAGCGGTCGTTCGGCTGGCCCGCCTGGGCGCGGGAGCCTCTGCGGGTCCGCCGCGGGTCGGGCTCGGTCTCCTTGGGGAACCGGTTGGTGTACTCGCGCTCCAGTTCCAGCATGCGCTCGGTGTGGTTGAGCAGCGCCTGCCGCGAGCCGTGGAAGAAGGTCTCCTCGCGGGTCGAATACAAGTAGCGCAGCTCGCGCCCCAGGTCCTCGTCGTCCAGCCGGTGAGGATCGAGGCCGAACTTGTCCGTCATGGCGGTCCTCCCATCGGATGACACCGGCGTACCAGTTGCCTTCGCCGGGCAGTTGACCTACCAAGGGTAGCTGGTCGCCGAATAGGCGGCCGTCCATGTCGTCTGGGGGCGTCAGGAGAGAAGATGTATCTGATCCGTGAGCGTTTCTTCCGTTTGGGCGAGGACTCGGAGATCACCGACGACCAGGGCCGGGCGGTCCTGCACGTCGACGGCAAGGTGCTGAGCCTCCGCGACCGCCTGGTCCTGCGCGATCCGGAAGGGCGCGAGGTCGCCCAGGTGCAGCGCAGGCTGATCGCGCTCCGGCCGACGTACGAGATCGCCGTCGGCGGGCGCGAGGTGGCCGAGGTGCGCAAGCACTTCTTCACGCCCTTCGGTGACCGCTTCACCATCGACATCCCCGGCCCCGGCGACCTGGAGATGGCCGGCAACCTGTTCGACCACGAGTTCACCATCCGGCGGGGCGGCGAGACGGTGGCGACCGTCTCCAAGCGCTGGTTCACCATCCGCGACACCTACGCCGTCGACGTCGCCCCGGGCGAGGACGACCTGCTGATCCTCGCCAGCGTCCTGGCCCTCGACCTCGCCGACGATCGCGAACGCCGCGCCCGGGACGACGGGTGACCGAGTGGTTCATCGGCCGGGACCTGGTCGGCGCCGGAGCGCACGCGGCCGAGAACGACCTGCTCGACGGCGCGGCGTGCGCGCCGCGCTAGCGACCCCGCTGCTGGGCTGCGGGCGTCGTCTGGGTGTTGGTGCTGATCACCGGACTGGAAAGGGCGCTGCCCTTGACCCACTGCTTCCATGGCATCTGCCAGTAGCCGTAGCCGTTGTTCCACTCCAGCTCACGGTCGGTGCCGGTCACCGTCACGATGTCGCCGCGCTGCGAGATGCCGTAGAACCACTCGGCGAACGACGGCGAGACGTTCACGCAGCCGTGGCTCACGTTGGTGTTCCCCTGCGCCCACACCGACCAGGGCGCCGAGTGCACGTATTCGCCGCTGGAGGAGATCTGCACCGCCTCGAACACGGTCAGCTTGTAGTAGCGCGGGTCCTCGGGGTCGGTGACGCCCATCCACTCGGAGGTCATCACCACCGGGCTGGCCTTGCCCATCACCGCGTGCACGCCGTTGGTGGTGGTGAACATCCACGAGCCGCCCTTGCCCGCGCTGATCCCGACGTCGCGGACGCGCCTGCCGTTGCGGTTCACGACCATGCGGTGGGTCTCGACGTTGACCACGCTGAGATTGGCGTCGCCGATCCTGAACCGCTGCGTGTAGTCGCTCAGGCCGTAGACGTCCTTGGCGGCCCGCACCCCCGCCAGGTGCGCGATCAGGGTGACCTGCTGGCGCGGCTGCCAATACTTCCTGGTGCGGAAGATGACCTGCTGGTCGCTGACCCACCGCCAGGCGCCCTGGACCGCCTTGGTGGAGCGCACCTCCAGCGCGCGCTCGACCCGGTCCTTGTTGCGCACCTCCCGGTCGAAGGTCACGGTGATCGGCATGCCGACGCCGACCGTCTCGTCGGCGTCGGGCGTCACGTCGCTGATCGCGATGCTCTCCGACGCCGGCTGGGTGGTGAACGTGCTCGACCGCGTGGTGATCCTGCCCTCGGGGCTGACGGCGCTCGCGCGCACCGAGTAGGACCTGTCCGGCTCCAGGGTCCAGCGCGTGCGCCAGCTCCGGTGGTCGCTCGAAAGCCCGCCAGGGAGGCTGTCGCCCTTGGAACCCTTCAGCCGCACGGTGACGTCGCCGAGCGTGCCGTTGGCCACCTTCACCACCACGCCGAGGTCCGGGCGCACCTTGTCGGCGCCGTCGCGCGGGGTGATCGTCAATCGTGGAGCGGGTGGGACGTCCGCGGAGGCCGCCTGGGCCGAGGCCGGGGCGGCGCCACTCGCGTCCCCCTGCGCCGCTTGTCCGACGATCGTGCCGGAGGCCGTCAGCAGCAACGCCGACCCCATCAGCGCGGCCACCTTGCCGGCCAGGCTGATCTCCGTCCCGCCCGTGCTCAACCGCACTCTTGACCTCCGACAGGCTGCCCCGTCCCGTGAACGGATGCTAACGCCAAAAGGGAAACAAGAAGGCAGACCGGCGCGCATCGCAACCAACCCGAGATCACGGCAGGGATGTGCATCACGACAGGGACCGCCCACCGCCGCCGGTGAGCGTCCCGGGCGGCCGCTAGAGTTGCCGGGCCGGCTGCTCGGCGAACGTTCACACAATGGAGGACGCGCGTGCTCTCTCACCATCCGTCGGCTCGATGCGTCGGCCCTGGGGGGGTGAGAGGCTGCCGCGCCCGGTGACGGAGACCTGGCCGGTGAGCGCCGACGAGCTTGTCGGCGTGCAGCGGGCGCTGGGTGAGGCGACCCCGACGCCGTGGTCGCCCCCGCCGGCTCCGCCGCGCGTCGGTGGATGCTTCGTGTGCTTCGCGCGTGGCATCGCCGGGCCCGGAGCAGCGGGCGACCCGGCATTCGCCGCCGCCGCGGTGCTGGAGGGTCGGCGCGTCTTGGCCGGGTCGGTGGTGCGCGGCGCCGCCGGCGCGCCCTACCTGCCGGCACTGCTCGCGTTGCGCGAGGGAAGGCTGCTCGAGGCGGCCGTGCTCGCCCTGGATGCGGGGAGCGCCCCACAGGTGCTGCTGGTCAACGCGTCCGGGCGGGACCATCCACGGCGTGCCGGGCTGGCGCTGCATCTCGGCGCGGTGCTCGGCGTGCCAACGGTCGGAGTGACCAACCGGCCGCTGGCCGCCGAGGGGCAGTGGCCCGCTCCGGGCCGTGGCACGACCGCGCCGCTGCGGCTGGATGGCGAGCTGGTCGGCTACTGGCTGCGGGCCCGGCCGGCGAGCAAGCCGGTGGCCGTGCACGCCGCCTGGCGGACCGACCCGGACACGGCCGTCGAGGTGGTGCGCACCGCCATCCGCCGAGCCCGGACTCCGGAACCCTTGCGCCGCGCCCGCACCGCCGCCCGCGCCGCCCGCGGCGCGCAGGCCTCCATCGGCGGCTGAGGCCCGGCCGCTTCGGCCGAGCGCGGAATCGGCTCTGCCAGCAGCGGAAACGGCTCGATCGCGAGGTCGCGGGTGGCACTGTCGCAGCGGCAGTCGCGACCGAGCAGAGCGGGAGGCAAGCATGTCCAACCTCGTGCCCGTCGTTATCGAGCAGACCAGCCGGGGCGAGCGGTCCTTCGATCTCTACTCCAGGTTGCTCGCCGGCCGGATCATCTTCCTGGGGACCCAGGTCGACGACACCAGCGCCAACCTGATCATGGCGCAGCTCCTGCACCTGGAGAGCGAGGACCCCGACAAAGACATCAATCTCTATATCAACTCGCCCGGCGGCTCGGTCACCGCGCTGCTCGGCATCTACGACACGATGCAGTACATCCACGCCGACGTGTCCACCACCTGCCTCGGCCTCGCGGCCTCGGCGGCGGCCGTCATCCTGGCCGGCGGGGCCACCGGCAAGCGGTTCGTGCTGCCGCACTCGACGGTCCTGCTGCACCAGCCGTCCGGCGGCGCCCAGGGCCAGTCGGCCGACATCGACATCCAGGCGCGCGAGATCCTGCGCATGCGGACGCTGGTGAACGAGATCCTCGCCAGGCACACGGGGCAGCCGTTCGAGCGGATCACCCGCGACACCGACAGGGATTTCATCCTGAACGCCGAGCAGGCGGTGGAGTACGGGCTGGCCGACGAGATCCTCTCCAACCGTCAGGTCGTCCCGGCCCTCAGCGCGGTCGGCGCCGACGCCGAGCTGGTCGGCGGCTCCTCCGGACGCCGATGAACGCGATGCGACCAGCCGCCCCGCGGCTGCCGGCGCTCACCGACGCGGAGTGCTCGTTCGTCGACCACTACCTGGCGCTGGTCGACCTGCTGGCGCGCATCAACCCGACGCGCAGCACCGGCCGGACCTACCCGTGCCTGCGCGCCGCGCAGTCGCTGGTCGACGAGGCCGAGGCGCTGCGGCGGGCGATCGAGCTGATGTGGGAGCGGGGCGAGCGCGAGGTCCACGTCAGCACGCTGACTCGGGCGCTCCGCGCCCTGGACGGCGAGCGCCGGACCGCCCGCGTCACCATCCCGTCGTGAGCCTCGCGGACCCGTCGCCTGAACCAGGCCGCGGGTGGGTCACCTGAGCCGGGAGGCCGACGGGTCACGCAGCACGATCGACCGGCGATCACCGGTCGTGGTCGAGTTCGCTGAGCAGGGCCTCACGCAGCGTCTCGAGGGTGAGCCCGCGCGCCTCGACCAGCAGCTTGACCGGCTGGGGGCCGTGGTCTGGCAGGCCCAGCAGGACGCGTTGTCGTCGCTGCTGGGCCGACAGGTCGGTCCCCACGGGGTCCTCGGCGTCCCGCAGCAGCCCGAGCAGCAGGTGCTCGGGGCCGACGTCCTGGTCGCGGGCGATCGCCTCGTGAGCGGCGATGCTGAGGGCTCGCGCATACATCAGCGGCGAAGGGTCGGTGCTGATGTGCGGGGTATGGGTGACGGGCTGGTTGGGCCGGTTCCGCACCCGTTGCGCCGCCTCCCAGTAGGCGTCATCGCCGAAGGTCGCCTGCATGCGGGCGTGGACCGCCTTCAGATCGACGCCCAGGGTAGCCAGCAGCTCGCCGTCGCTGGGCTGCGGACCTGGGAGCACACCCTGGGCGATGAGCTCGTCGACCCCGGCCCGAGCGGCCTGTAGGTCCAGGCCATGGGCGATCAGCACGCGGGCCGCCAGGTTGTCGCCCTGCACGAGCAGGCCGAGCAGCAGGTGCTCTGCGCCGAGGTAGTGATGCCCCAGACGCCGAGCCTCCATGCGCGCCAGACCGGAGGCACGGCCGGCTGGCCTGGTGGCGTCCACCGTCCGTGGGATCGGCTCCATCGTGGCTACCTCCCTTGCCCGGCGCGGCTGCGAGGGCCGTGCTTCTGGTGGACGGCCTGCTTGCTGACACCCAACCGGCTGGCGATCTCCTGCCAGGACCAGCCATTGGAGCGGGCGTTTTCGACCTGCAGGGCTTCCAGCACCTCCACCAGGCCGCGCAGGGCCGCGACTGCCCGCAGGCCGACCTCGGGGTCGCGGCTGCTGGCTGCCGCCAAGGTCGCCTCCTCGGGGTCTGCAATCTTCTCCATTGCGTCAAGATAACTTGACGTCACGGCAGACAGCAACCCTTTCGGCAATCCGATCCCTTTTGCGCAGACTGTGAGTATGCGGGGAGGCGGACCAGGCGACCCCATCCTTACCATTCGTGCTGCCGCGCACCTGTTGTAGAGGGCGCCGAGGTCAGACGGACGGGAGTGTCCGTGACTGACCGTGACAATCCGGAGGCGTCGTGCTCCGAATGGCATGGAGATGGCACGCGTATCAGAGGTTCGCGTGCGGAACGAGCTGGAGCGTGCTTGTGCGGCGTTCAGGGTGCGGAGACCAGACCGGCGCGCTCGCGGGCCCGCCGACGGCGCGCTCGCGCGCTCCCGGCAGCGGCGCCGAGCACGCCAAGGGGCAGGGCCCACAGCAGCAGGAACACCAGGGGCCACCAGATCGCATTGCCCAGGTTGGCGCCCATCCCGAGCCCCCTTCCCCGTCCAGGAGTGGTGAACGCGATGCAGGCGGCGATGTCCGCCAGCGCCGTCGCGGCGATCGCCGGGCCCGGCCCGGCCCGGCCAACCCGGTGCGAACGCGCCACCGCTAGCGTCGCCAGCCCACCCACCAGCCCGACCAACGTCAGCATGAACACCCGCCCCGCCGGCAGGGCAGCGCCCCTCACTAGCGCGGTGGTCACCAGCGCCGCGACGACAATCGTCCCGGCGACGCCCACCACCGCGCCAATCGCTCCGACCCCCAGGGGCGCCATGGTCTTCGACCGGCGCGACCACCGGCCGCGTCCCCCATGCTCCGCCATGTCCAACCTCCATGCACCCCTGGCGACCGACGACAGATGAGACGGGCCGGAGGGGCCTGAGGTTCCCGTACGGCTACCGAGAAGACCGACGAGCGCGGCGCACGTCGCGCTGGGGCTCGGCATCGATGCCACGCTCGCCATTGTCACCTGTTCGGGGTGAGCTGCCTACCAGCGCCGCTATCGAACAGGCAAGAGACCGGAGGGCCTCGAAGCACGCTCTGTGCAACGGCCCTGTACATAGCAGTTGCGCAAACGGCCTTGCAGGATCGGTGAGGTTGCTGGCCACCGATGATATGGACTGGCAGGCCTGCTGGTCGCAGGATGACCGTATGGAAGCCACCCCGCGGCAGGTGCCCTCGGGCAGCCTGGGCCCGACGGCCCCGGGTGCGCTTGACGTCGGGCGGTCGGGTCGGCGGCGGCGTCCCACCGGCCAGTCCCCGCCGCTGCCGCGCAGTATCCAGCCCACCGGCGTGTGGTGGGCGGCGACAGCGGTGGTGCTCGTCACGCTCGCCAAGGTTGCGTTCGGTCCGGCCCGGCGCAGCCTGGGCGTGGCGGTCACGGTGTGGGATGACGCGGTGGTGGGCTGGCTGGCCGGGCTGCACCTGCCGGGCCTGACGGGCCTGATGGAGGCGATCGTGGCCTCCACTGGTTCCGCCGGCGTGATCGGGGCCATGCGCTGGGCGACCCTGGTCGCGTTGTTGGCGTTGCGGCGTATCCGCCACCTGGTCGTGTTCGTGGGGGCCTTTCTGGTGGTCCTGCTGGCGGTCCGCTTGGCGACGGTGGACCGCCCGCGGCCGTTTGGAGTGGACCTACGTGGCAGTTGGGCTGGCTGGGCGATGCCGTCGCGGCCGGTGGCGATCTTCGCCGCGACCCTGATCGGGGTGCTGTACACGCTGGTCCCGGTGGGTCGCTGGCGGCAGCTCGGCAAGTGGGTCGCGGCCGGCCTGGTCGCGGCGTTCGCCCTGGCCCGGGTGGACCTCGGCGTGGACGCTCCCACCGACGCGCTCGTCGGCGCGGTGATCGGTGTTGCGGTCTCGGTGGCTGCCTACCGGCTGTTGGTGCCCAGCGAGGTCTTCCCGGTCGTCTACCGGCGTGGCCGCAGCGCCCACCTGGACGTGGGCGGGCGCCGCGGCGAGGCGATCCGCCGTGCCCTGGCCGAACAGCTGGGGCTGACCGCGCTGGAGGTCGAGCCGTTCGGGCTGTCGGGCTCGGCCGGGTCGACCCCGCTGCGAATCAAGGTCGAGGACGGGGCCGGCGACGCCAGATATGTGTTCGGCAAGCTCTACGCGCGGAGCCATCTGCGCGCCGACCGTTCCTACAAGTTCGGCCGGGCGCTGCTGTACGGGCGGCTGGAGGACGAGAAGCCGTTCAACACCGTCAGGCGGCTGGTGCAGCAGGAGGATTACGCGCTGGCGCTGATGCAGCGGGCTGGCCTGCCCAGCCCCAAGCCGTACGGGGTCGCCGAGCTCACCCCCGAGCGGGAGTACCTGATCGTCTTTGAGTTCCTCGATGGCGCCACCGAGATCGGTGAGGCCGAGGTCGACGACGCGATCATCGACCAGGGGCTGGCCATCGTCCGAAAGCTCTGGGACGCCAACCTCGCCCACCGTGACATCAAGCCGGCCAACCTGCTGGTGCGCGACGGCAAGCTCTACCTGATCGACGTGTTCTTCGCACAGTTGCACCCGAGCCCATGGCGCCAAGCCGTCGACCTGGCCAACATGCTGCTGTGCCTGGCCCTGCGGTCCAGCCCACAGCGGGTCTACCAGCGGGCGCTGCAGCGCTTCTCGGTCAGCGAGATCACCGAGGCGTTCGCCGCAGCCCGCGGGCTCGCGCTGCCGTCCCAGCTCCGCCGAATGATGCGCGACCAGGGCCGCGACCTGCACGGCGAGTTCGTGCGGCTGCTGCCCACCCCACCCCGCCCGATCGGCGTCCAGCGCTGGAGCGCACGGCGCGTTGGGCTCCTGCTGCTTGTGCTGTTGGTGCTGATCCCCGCCGCAGTCCCGATGGCCTGGGTGTTCGCCCGCTCGAGCGGGAACCCGAGCGTTGGGGCGGCCGTCAGCGGCGGGAACGGATCCTGCACCCAGCTCGAGGAGCTGTGGCTGCAAGCGCAGGCCGTGCCGTCGGCCTCCCTCATCCCCTGCGTCGAGGCGTTCCCCGCCGGCATCCACAGCGCGCTGCGCGTCCGCAACGGCGAGTCGGTCCTCCAATTCGACCGCGCCAGCGTCGACATCAAACTCAATATCGCTGACTGGCCACAACTAACCGCGGAGGCCGGCAGCGTGACAATCCAGCTCGCGGCAACGTGCGCGGTCCCGACGACCCAAGGGGGGCAGACTATCGCGCCGGGCGCCAGACGCTTCCAGCTCGGAGGAGCCCGCCGCACATCCGAAGTGGTCGACGTCTTTCCCGGCGGCTGTGTCACCTACCGGCCAGAAGCCGACGACGGTGGGTCGGCCGCGCTGCTGGACCAGGCCCAGCGGGCTGTTTCCTTGCGGACCCGTGATGACCTGCGCCAGCTCCTCCGGCGCCGCTCCGGCGGCAGGCTTGACCTCGACCCCGCAGCAGCCTGAGTCGGGAACGTGTCGCGGAAAGGGTGCGAGCACTGGTTGCAGCCGTGCCTGTAGTGATCGAATAACGTGGGCGGCCTGCCGGAGGATCTCGGCGACCTCGGCCTTGAGCTTGTCGTGGGTGCGGTTGGCCTTGTCGGCGGCGTTGGCGGCCAGGTCAGGCCTCGGCTGGAACGTAGGTCGCGATGATCGCGCCGGTGGTCGTGACCTGGCTGTCGACGAGCCGCAGCGGCCTGAGCACACCGTCTTCGCGGAAGATGCGCTTGCCGCCCCCCACGACGACCGGGTCGATCATGACCCGGAACTCGTCGACCAGGTCGTGCTCGATCAGCGTCTGTACCAACTTCGTGCTGCCGATCACCAGCAGGTCGTCGCCGTCCTCCTGCTTCAGCGCGACCACGGCCTCGGCGACGTCGCCCTGGAGCACCGTCGAGTGCTGCCACTCCAGCGGCTCGGTGAGCGTCGTCGACGCCACATACTTCGACCGCGTATTCAGCGGCTGGGCGATGACCTGCTCCTCCTCGGACGCATTCGGCCAGTGGGACGCGAAGCCCTCGTAGGTGCGGCGCCCGAGTAGGAAACCGCCCGCCGCGGCGAGGTTCTCGACCACCCACTTCATGGAGATGTCGTCGAAGTAGCGCAGGTGCCAGCCGCCATGCTCGAAGCCGCCGGTCGTGTCCTCGTCGGCGGCGCCGGGCGCCTGCACGACCCCGTCAAGGGCCATCCACTCTTGCACGATCACCCTGCGCATCTCGGCCTCCTTGCAGTCGCTCGATCGTTCTGAGGGTTCAGAGGGTCGGCGCCGAGGCCCTCATCGGTCGGCGTTCGCGCGATGCGGGCAATGCAGCAGTGAGCCCTCCGCGACGGCACATCTGGGGGTTCCAGCCAAAGTGGACCTCACTGTGTTCTCCCCATCTCTTCTCCCGCAGTTCGCGGACCGCGTACCACCCGAAGACCTATCCGGAGGCGGGATTGGCAAACCTGGCCGGTGACTCGACTGCCATCCAGCAAGCGCGACGGGCGGCCGGGCGTCGAGTTCACTCCGGACGGCCACGACGAAGGCGATCCGCAGGAACCTGCGGGCGCCCTGCTGCTCTTTGATCTGGCCGAAGACTGGCTCGACGGTCTCTCGGCGTTTGGCGTAGCGGACCTTGCCGTCCTGGCGGGTCGACGCGGTCCGTCTCCTGCAGGTACCAGCGCTTCCACGCGTTGAAGGACTTCCAGCCACCGGATCGCGACCACCCCGACGTCATCGGTTCGACCCTCCTCGCCACAACCCTGCGTCAGTCGTCACGGCCCGGCCAGCCGTCCTGCTCGGTATGCCAGTCAAACCAGCGACGCCAGCCCGCAAGGTAGCGGTCCATCGCCGCCTGCATCTGGCGGTGGAGTCCGGCACGCTGCTGGCGACTGATCTCCGCCCGCACCGCTTGCTTGCCACGCCCGACCTGCAGCAGCAGACGCTCCTGCTGCTCCTGCCTGAGGGCCTCGACCTCCACCCAGGCAGCCTGGGTCTCGCCCAGCAGCACATCGTCGGTTTGGCGGCTACGAAGGTGGTAGGCCAGCAGCGCGCCGGCAGCGGCCTCCAGTTCGGCCCGGTCGGCCGCGCCTGCCGTCCCGGACCGGTCGCCCTGGGGTCTGACCCGCTCGTCGATCGCCCTGAGCTGGTCCGTGATCCGCCGCACCTCCGCCTCCGCGACCCGCGGGTCCTTGCCGCTGAGCTGGCGGTACAGGCTGACCGCCCGCTGCTGGCGTGCCATGACCTCCCGCGCCCGACCGGTTACGATCATGCGCACCAGGCCGATCAGCAGCACTGGCAGGAGCAGCAGCAGGAGCTTCAGCCATTGCAGGCGCCGCGGCGGCCGCCGCGGCACCCGCCCACACGGTAAATGTCAATTCCTCGGCACTCTCGCCTGTCCGGCGGCGACGCCAGGTGGCCAGCCGTTCAAGACGACGAGCGGCCGCGTCGAGCTAGTGCTCCTCGGCATAGTGGCGAGCCCAGGCCTCCTCCAAGCGACGCTGGCCCTCGATATAGGGCTGCAGGTCGAAGATCCGGACCAGCTCGACCGACTCCACCGGCAGGTCGCGGCCGCGGAGGGTCAGCGTGCGTTCCTCCAGCTCGGCCTGGGCGACCCAGTGGCGGCCCTCGCCCAGCCAGGCGAAGGCGACCGGCCGGCCGTCCACCGGGATCGTGACCTGCGACCAGGCCAGGTCGGGCCGGCTGCGGGCGGCGGCGATCCGGTCCCAGTGCCCGGCGGCGTCGTGGGCCGTAGGCGCGGCCTCAAACCACAGGTCATCGGCCAAATCGCGCCGGCTCTGGACCCTCACGGCCAGCAGCTGCTCGGTGTCGACGCGCTCGACCCTGACCTCGACCCGCAGCTGCGGCCCCTGCTCGGCCAGCGGGTCGCCATGGCCAAGGTCCAACGCGACGGTGACCGGTCCCCGCCGCCTCTTCGACCGGCGCTCCTCGCAGCCGCCAAGCTGACGCGGCCCAGGCCAGGAGGCCGGCAGGCCGTACAAGGGGAAGGGGGCGACCCGGAACCGCTCGACCTGCTGGCGACGGTCGCGCGCCACCGCCCGGCCAGGACGCACCACCCGCAGCACCTCGGTGGCAAGCGACCGGCTGGACCCGCCGCCGCCCCACAATGCGGTGGAGAGAAAAAGCAGCCACACCGCTGCGACGAAGCAGGCCGCCACCAGCCACCAGCGCCAGCCGAACACCAGCTGGGCAGCAACCCCCAGCGCCGCCCCAACCATCGTCGCCACCAGGTAGGTGGCCGGAACAGGGGTCATGGTGCGCCGCCGACGCAGAATCCGGAACAGCTCGATCGGCACCGACCACCAGCCCCGCCGGTAGGGGCCGAGTGCCCCGACGCCGCCGGCGCTGCTCACGCTCCCGCACCGCCGGCAGGCCTGCCTGCTCGGCCGCCACGGGCCGCCAAACCGGAGCCAGTCGCGCAGGCCCTCGGCCCATCCTGGGCGGGTCACCTCGAAGTCCCGGGCGCCACAGTCCATGCACGGGACCTGCACGATCCACTCGGCCGGCCCGCGGGCCTTCATCGCTTCACCGCCAACCGCTGGGTGCTCTCACAGCGGAGGCTGCACCCCCGTGAGCCATTCCCGCAACACGCTGGTGAGTGTCAACCGGCCCGGCTGCCAGGACCTTCCTGCCTGTCCCAGCGCCGACCCGACATCAACGCGCTCCTGGGCCTATCGTCGAGCCGCGCTCGGCCCGTCGGTCAAACCAGCGCCGCCAAGCCGCGCGGTAGCGGTCGGCCGCCGCCTGCACCCGCTCCTCGACCATCGGGTCGGGACGGCCGCGGCCAAAGCGGTTACGATCCGTGGCACGCTTGAGCTGCTGCTCACTGAGCTCCTCGTACTCGGCCCAGGCGGCCTCGACCTCGGCGAGCAGCTCGTCGTCGGTCCGCCGCCCGGCCAGGTAGTAGCCGATCAGCGCCCCCGCAGCAGCTTCGAGCTCGTCGGGGTCGGCCCCGCGTGGCGCCCCGGGCCGCTCGTCGTCAAGTGGGCCGCGGAGCCGCTCGTCAAGCTCCCCGAGCTGCATGATGATCCGCATGACCTCGGCCCGTGCCATCTGCGGGTCCTTGCCGCTGAGCCGGCGGTACAGCCCGACCGCTTGCTCGTCACCGATAGGGAACCCGCGCCGCAGGCCGGACAGGAACATCCGCCCCGCGTCCACCACAATCCAGGGAATCACAAGCCACGACAGGTGCAGGCGCTGCAGTCCATCCCACACGCGGACGCTGCGGTGGCCCGGAAGTATCCGCATGAACTGGTCGTGTGAGCACAGCACCGCGGCGCGAAGCGCCGTCAGTTCCTCCGCCGAAGCGCTGCCGTCGTGCACGCCATCTCCCAAGAGCCTATGGCGGCATGGTCGCACACCTTGGCAAAGGACCTCGTACCACCCGCGACCGCAGTCAAGGCCATGCAGTCAACCGTCTGGCCAGCCTGCTTTGTGCAACTGTGAGTATGTGGGAGGCGGTTCGGGAGGATCGCTGGCAGGCTTGGCGTCGGCACCGCGGCATGACTGGTTGTGCAACTGGCACCCGGCGGGGTTGCCTTCAGCTGTGAGCTGTCTGCCGGGGTGCCGGCGTCGGCCTGGCCCACCTCGCTGGCCTGATAGCAGCCTGTCCAACCATGCTTGGTTGTGACCCGTCACAGTTGTGCCGCGCGGTTCATCCTCCCAGGAAGGCCCCGGCGGTGGCAACCGTCTCGATGACCGCGGTGAAGACACCGCCGTGCACCAGGCCCCATGGCTGATGGTGCTCGGCCCCGACCTCGAACCAGCCAGCCACGCGATCCCCATGCGCCTGCTCGAGATGCAACCCGAGCAGGCGCATGAACGCGCTCTGGCCTTCCAGCTCCGCCGTAGCGTCCGTCGATGCTGTCATTGCACGCGCCTTGCAAGTCGAAGGCTCGTCACCTGCCACCGAGTCTAGCCCAGGATGACGCCGATCTGACAAAGTCCTATTAAGCGTCAGCGCCGGGCCGAGCTCGCCCGTGGCATCTGCGTCCCCACCGTCCAACGAACCGGCACGTGCGTGAATCAGAGGCGCACAATCGTGAAGTGGAACTGGACGATACGGCAATGGGCTGGAGCGCCAAGGGCGCGGTGGCAGGGCAACCAGAGGCCGGGCGCTAAGCTGTAGCCGCGAAACTGGGGGTGTCCCAGAGAGGAGAGGACCAGCGTGAACCCCACGGCGGTGCCTCCGATCGGGGCACGCATCCGGGAGCAGCGTACGCGGCGCGGCGTCACCCTGCGCGCGCTGGCCCGGGACATCGGCGTCTCCGCCAGCCTGATCTCGCAGATCGAGACCGACAAGAGCCAGCCATCGGTCAGCACCCTGTACGCCATCACCACGGCGCTCGGCATCTCGGTCGAGGACCTCTTCGACACCAGGGAGAGCCAGGCGGTGCGCCCGGCGGAGGAGCCCGCCCCGGCGGGCCTGGCGGAGGCGGCCGTCGGCCTCCCGCAAGCGGCAGGCCCAGGAGCGGCGGCCGGCGGCCCCGCGTCGGCGGCGGGCCTCGCGCAGGCGGCGGGCGGCCCGGCCGGGAACTCCCAGACGTCGGGCCTGGCCGGCCATGCGCAGGCGCCGAACGGCGGGGCGCCGCCCCCCGGCGCGGTCAGGGTCACCGGCCCCGACCGGCGACGGCGGGTCGGCCCGGTCGTCGAGCCGGCCGAGCGCGAGGTGCTGACGCTTGACTCCGGGGTCACCTGGGAGCGGCTCGGGCAGGTCCCGGACGCCCACGTCGACTTCCTGCTGATCACCTATCCGCCCGGCAGTGCCTCGTCGAGCTCTGGGCTGCTGATGCGCCACTCCGGAACCGAGTACGGCTACGTCGTCAGCGGCGAGCTGGTGCTGACCCTGGGTTTCGACGACTACCGCCTGCGGGCGGGCGACGCGGTCTCCTTCGACTCGACCACGCCGCACGGCTACCGCAACGACGGCGCCGAGCCGGCGGTTGGCGTCTGGTTCGTACAGGAACGCGCCGACTGAAGCGATTCCCCACACGAGCTCGGCCGTACCGTGCTGGGGTTGTGAGCGGAGCGGCCCCCGCCCGCCAACTCCGCCCACGAACCCCCTCGATGCTCCGGCTACCGGGTGGCGGGCTGGTAGGTGAGCCAGACGTTGCCGGACTCGAAGGGCTTGACGCTCACCAGCTTCAGGCTGAACCGGTCCTCCGCCGTCCGGAACAGGGAGTGGCCGTCGCCCAGCACGACGGGCATCACCATGATCCGCAGCTCGTCGACCACCCCCGCCTGCACCAGGTTCACGGTCAGGGCGGAGCTGCCCATGATCACCATGTCCTTGCCGGGCTGCTGCTTGAGCCTGGTCAGCTCGCCGGCGACGTCGTCGCTGATCAGGCGGGTGTTGGCCCAGGTGGCTTCCTGGAGGGTCCGGGAGGCCACGATCTTGGCCAGGCCGTTCATGGCCGCGGCGACCTTGGGGTCGTTCTCCTGGGCGGCGGGGGTTGGCCAGTAGCTGGCCATCCCTTCGTAGGTGCGCCGCCCGAAGATCAGCGTGTCGACCTCGTCGAGCTGCTCGATGGCGAACTGGTTGAACTCCTCGTCGACGACCGGCCAGTCGAACTCCCCGTTGGGGCCTTCGTAGTAGCCATCGACGCTGGTCATGTCGTCCGAGGATTCTGATGGAGCGAGGATGAGCGTTGCCGGCATCCGGCGGCGCCGGCCCGGCGGGGGCGACCGGTGGCGCGCTGGCGGCCGTGTTGGCCGCAGCCTGGCTGCTGGCCGCCTGCGGTGGTGGCAACGGCGGCGAGGAAACCGGGGCAGGCGGCAGGCCGACGCTGAACTGGTACATCTTCCACGAACCGTCGGGCAGCTTCACCGCCGCGGCGGCCGACTGCTCGAGGGCCTCGGGCGGTGCCTACGACATCAAGATCCAGGAGCTTCCGGCGGCCGCGGACGCGCAGCGTGAGCAGCTCGTGCGGCGCAGCGCGGCCAAGGACAGCTCGCTGGACATCCTGGGTCTGGACGTGGTGTGGGAGCCCGAGTTCTCCGAGGCCGGCTGGGTCGAGAACTGGACCGGCGCGCGGCGCCAGCAGGTCGAGCAGGGCGCGGTGCGCGCGGCGCTGGATACCGCGATCTGGAAGGGCCAGCCGGCGACGGCGCCGTTCAACAGCAACACCCAGCTGCTGTGGTACCGCAAGGATCTGGTCGCTGACCCGCCGGCGACCTGGGACGAGATGATCGCGCAGGCCGAGAGCCTGGCCAGGCAACGCAAGCCGCACTTCATCGAGATCCAGGGGGGCTCCTACGAGGGCTACACCGTCTGGGTCAACGCGATGGTCCTGTCGGCGGGCGGGCAGATCCTGTCCGCCGACGGCCAGCGGGTCCTCCTGGGGCCGCCGGCCGCGCGGGGCGTCTCGCTGATCGGCAAGTTCGGCCGCTCGCCGGCCGCCGACCCGTCGCTGTCGGTGCAGATGGAGGATCAGAGCCGCCTGGCGTTCGAGTCGGGCGATGCCGCCTTCCAGATCAACTACCCGTTCACCTACCCGTCGCAGGTCGTCGTCCGGCTCGACGCCGCCAGCAGTGCGCGCGAGGGCCAGCCCATGGAGCTGTGGTTCGACACCCGCAAGATCTACCTGTTCAACCCCGAGAACGGGGCACACCTCACCTTGTGAGCGCTCGACCTCGCCGGTCGCCTGGCGGGCACCGGAGTACCTGGCCAGGCACCCGGTCGACGGCGTACGGTCGCCTGGTCAGCTCGAGGCGGATCGGGGATCGGGGGGCGAGGTTGAGCGACACTTCCAGCCGGCGCGACGAGGCGGCACTGGCGGCCCTGCGCAAGGCCGATCCGGTGATCGGCGCGATGATCGATGCCAATCCCGACTTCGACCCCGACGGGTGGCTGCGGATGCTGCCCAAGATGGACGAGTTCGGCGTGCTGATCTTCCAGGTCGCCGGCCAGCAGCTCTCGGTCGCCGTGACGCGGACCATGCTGAACCGCCTGATGGACAGGTTCGGCGGCAAGCTCCCAACGCCCGAGCAGGTGCTGGAGGCCGATCCCGAGAGCATCCGCGCGGTAGGGCTTTCCCGTCGCAAGGTACAGACGCTGCGCGACCTGGCCGAGCGGTTCGTCGACGGGCGGCTCGACCCGAAGGAACTGCGGCGGCTGCCCGACGACGAGGTGGTGGCGCGCCTCACCGAGGTTCCCGGCGTCGGCCGCTGGACAGCCGAGGGGTTCCTGACGATCGCCCTGCGTCGCGACGACGTGGTGCTTGCCGGTGACCTCGCGCTCCGCAAGGCGGTCCAGCGCGCCTACGGGCTCGACCACCTTCCCAGCCAGCCCGAGGTGCTGGCGATCGCAGACGCCTGGCGGCCCTACCGCAGCCTGGCCGTGAAGTACCTGTTCGCGTCGGTGTACGAGCCCCGTCCCGCCCCCATGCCATGACCGCCGCCGCTCCGTCGATTCGGCGCGGTCGGTGCGCAATCGTCTTGGCACGCGGGATGGTCGCGTGTACCATGCGCGCACCTTTTGGCCGGAGGTTCACCGATGGGGCGCCGTGACCCCGCGGACCTCGGCAAGGTGGCGGCCTCGGGGCGGTCGGACAAGGAGGTCGGTGCTCGTGGTGACGGCGTACATCCTGATTCAGACCGAGGTTGGCAAGGCGGCCCAGGTCGCCAAGGAGATCTCCGAGATCAAGGGCGTCCAGCAGGCCGAGGACGTCACCGGGCCCCGGTCGTCCACCTCTGACCGGATCGCCTTCCCGCAGGCCGAACGAGTCCCAGACGAGCCAGTCCAGCTCCTCTTCGAGCGTCGGTTGGGCGTCTCGGCCGTGGACCAGCTCGCGTGCCAGCCCGACGAGCTTCCCGACAGCGGGGTGGCGCCTGTCCGGCAGGGGGAAGGACTTCACGTACTGGGTCATGAACCGCCGCCGGCCGGCGTAGAGCCGGTTGCCGCAGACGGCGTCGTAGTAGGCCATCGCGAACCTCGAATTTCCGACCGCCAGTAGCAGGTACGCGACCTCGTCGGCGACCTCGTCGCCGAGCGCCATCCAATAGCAGTCCCCGTTGACGATCGCTCCAGAGGTGTCGAGCAGGAATCGTGGAGACTCCGCGATGTCCGGGAAGACGATCTTCCTCTTGAGCCAGTCCGACGGTCGCTGCGCGACCCAGATCTCGAACCAGCTCCGTCGGGCCTCGTGGAGATATTTCCGCGCGGCGAGCTTGGCCCTGTGGCGCTGCAGGTACGCGCCGGCCCGCGGGTACTCGGCCAGATCCACTGGCGCCGCGCGCCCGTCGGCGTCGACGTGCGGGTACAAGACCGCCTTCTTCGGCGGGATCGCGCTCCAGCGTCTCGCCTCGTGATGGGTGATCAGCGGACGGAGCAACTGGCCCTCGGGCCGCAGCTCGCTCGGCAGCTCCGCCCAGTCATCGCGGATGAACACGGGGTCGCAGGTGGTCTTGATCCCGACCCGGACCTTGGCGACGTCTTGGAACGAGCACGCCGTGTGCGCCTCGACGGTGTCCAGCCAGGCGGCGATCCGTGCGTGCGAGAGACTCCACGCGTGGGTCGACCGCCCGGCGGTGTCGAGCACCCCCCGCTCGACCCTGTAGAGATCGCCGCCGATCGCGACCTCGCCGGTGACACCCGACCGCAGCGCCTGGATCGCCGACGACATCGCCGGCGCGTCGTCGGGCCGACCGGGCCGGTCAGGCGCCGTGTAGACCCGGGTGAAGCCGCACTGACCGGACGATGGGGGACGTCGCTTGCGCGCGATGACCACCGCCGGCAGGACGGCCGCCCGGAACAGCTTCGTGTCGCCGAGGTCGGTGATGCTGTGGAGCTGGTAGTGACGCTGGAGGTGTGCCCGCACCGCTTCACCCGCCTGGGTGCTCAGGAATCGGTTGGAGCACAGCAGGGCGAGCACTCCGTCCTCACGGAGATGGCCGGTCATCGCCCGCACGAACGCGTGGAACAGGTCCACCCGGCCGCTCAGGCCGTGCGCCCGCGCGAGCTGCCTTGCTCGCTCGGCCCCCAGCACCTGCGTCCTCACGTATGGAGGATTGGCGATGATCACGTCGAAGTCCGCCGGCTGCAGCGCCGCGCCCGCCAGGAAGTCGGCCTGCCGCAGCTCGACCTCGGCGAAGGGCAGCGCCTCCAGGACCTCGCCCGCGACCCGCAGGGCCTCGGGGTCCTGGTCGAGCCCGACCACCCGCAGGTCCCTGCTGCGGGCCGTGCCCGCCGCCTCGGCCAGCGCCAGGAACAGGCTCCCGTCCCCGCACGCGGGATCGAGCACCCGCAGCGGCCCCCGGCGGCCAGCCAGCGTCAGCGCCTCCTGGCTCAGGAAACCCGCCAGCTCGGCCGGTGTGTAGTGGACGCCGTGGGACTTGCGCCGGTCGGGGACGCGGGTCAGGGCGAGTCCTCGCCGGTCGTCATCATGCTCACCCGACCTTCTGCCGCTGGTACGTGAGTCCCTAGTCTCGCCCCCGGACGCGCCGGACGTCACGAGCGCCGAGCGGACACCCGTCGACGACCCGTGCTCCAGACGTGGGCTGCCGGATGCGGCTACAGCGTGACGCTGCGTATCGGCTCGGTGGGCGGGGCCGGCTCGGCGGGCGGGGCCGAGTCCGGGCTGTCGGGCAGCAGCACCTGGAAGGCGGCGCCGCCGCCGGCGCGCGGCTCCACCCAGGCCCGGCCGCCGTGCAGTTCGGCCAACCGCGCCACCAGCGCCAGCCCGACGCCGGACCCGGGAGCGTGGCCCGCCTCGCCGGGGCCTCGGTGGAACGGCTGGAAGATGCGCTCCCGCTGGTCGACCGGCACGCCGGGCCCGGCGTCGGCGACGGTGAGCAGCGCCCCCGCGTCGCTCCAGTCGACGCTGACCCAGATCGGCGTGCCAGGCGGGGTGTGCCTGGAGGCGTTGACCAGCAGGTTCTCGATGATCCGCTCGACTTTGGCGGAGTCGATGGCGATCTCGACCGGCGCCAGGTCCACGAATACCGGGTGGTCGCCGACGAGGTCCCCCTGTGCCTGGTCGACCACGCTGGCCACCAGCTCGCCGAGGTCGGTCCGCTCGCGCCTTGGCTCGACGATCCCTCTGGCCAGCCGGTCGAGATCGAGCAGGCTGCTGAGGATCCGGTCGAGCCGGCGGGCGTTGGCGGTGAGCCGGACGAGCAGATCGTCGACCTCGGCGGTCGGCAGCGCCGGGCGGTTCCGCTCCAGCGTCACCGCGATGCCCAGGACAGAGGAGAGCGGCGTGCGCAGGTCGTGGGAGACCGCCTGCATGAATGCGCTCTTCAGGTCGTCCAGGCCACGCAGGTGCTCGGTGGCGGCCTGTTCGCGCGCCAGCGCGGTCCCCAGCTGCTCGCTCGCCACCCGTTCCCGCTCCAGCGCGGCGTGCAGGACCTGCTCAGCCTGGCGGCGCTCGGTGATGTCGCGAGCCACCAGCAACTGCCCGCCACGCCTTCCCGGCCGTCCGGGCAGGGAAGAGATGGAGAGGTCGTAGGTGCGGCCCTGGAGGCTGAACTCGCTGGCGGTGACCTGGCCGATCGCGCGCTCGCCGAGGGCCGGGAGCAGGCGGACCGCCGACTTGCCGATCACGCTGGGAACGGGCAGCCCGACCAGCCGTCCGGCCGCGGGGTTGGCGTCGATCACCCGGCCGTAGGGGTCGAGCACCAGGACCGGGTCGCCGATCGTCTCGAAGATCTGGCTGCGGGCCATGGGTCGCTGGTCGAGCAGGCCGAAGCGGAACACCCCGAAGACCAGCACGCCGGCGGTCACCGTGAAGGCGAAGGGGCTCAGGTCGACCAGGCCGAACGGGCCCGCGCCCAGGTTGAAAAGCAGATTGGTTCCCCAGGGCAGCAGCACCGAGACCAGCAGGATGATGCTCTGGCGCCGGTACAGCCGCGACAGCCTCGCCGACCCGATCACGAAGACGGCCGTGCCCGCCCACAGCAGCACGTCGGTGTAGACCAGATGCACCCAGAACAGCGGTCCAGCCTCCGCGACCGCGCCTCCCTCGGCCGTGTAGAAGCGGACGAGGTGGTGGGTCGTGCCGTTGGCCAGCACCACGAGAAGGGCCAGCGGCTCCAGCGCCAGGAGCGCGCCCATCAGCCGGGCCGGCCACCTGGGCCGGCCGATGTAGTGGAAGACGAAGGCCAGCCACGCCGGCGTGAGCAGGCAGATGCCGAGATACTTCAGGTCCCCCCAGAGCTGCCGGCTTCCGGGGTCGCCGACGCTCAGCTCCAGCGCGTATGCGACGCTCCACTCCAGGGCCGCCAGCAGCATGACCAGCAGGCTCACCGCGAGCGCGTCTCCCCGGCGGCGCCAGACGTAGCCGACGGCGACCGCCAGGAAGGCGGCTCCGGCGAGCATCAGCCACCCGGCCGCCGACCAGCTCCAGGTCACGACGCCCCGGACGGGGCGGCTGGCCGCAGGCGGACCAGCGTGTCATCCATGTGTCGCCGCCTCCCCTCGACCCTTGGGGGAACGCCATGCCCGCCGTGGGTTCGCACGGCGGGCCGGGCTGGGTCGATCGGACAACCGCAACAGCATCTGCCTGCACCGCTGGACCAGTCAATGGCGCCGTCCGGGGCCGTCCTCGACGACGATCGTCTACGACGGCTCGCGGAGCACGGACAGCACGTTGCCGGCCGGGTCCTTGAACCAGGCGATGTCGGGCCCGTCGCCCCGGTGGATGCCCTTCTCGTCCTGCTGCATGCCCTCGTAGCGCTCGAAGCGCACGCCCCGGCTGGCCAGCTCGTCGACCGCCTTGTCGATGTCGTCCACCGGGAAGTTGAGGATGGTGTAGGTGGCCGGGGTGTGGTTCCGCTTGGGGTAGACCAGCGTGTCCCTGTCGCCGGCCAGGTGAAGCGTCAACAGGCCGTGCTCCTCGGACGTGCGCAACCCGAGCGTCTCGCCGTAGAACTCCCGCGCCTTGCGCAGGTCGTCCACTGCGAAACCGCTGAACGCTCTGGTGTTGGCGAACATGACTGGCTCCTTCCTCGTGGGTGCCTTCATAGGGGTGTCGAAGCTATGGAGGCGCTCTCGACAGCACCGCGGCGCGTTCGAGGAGCAGGGTGCGCTCGCGTTCGTTGTGGGTGAGCGATGCAGCACGCTCGAACTCCTCACGTGCCTCGTCCAGGCGGCCGAGCTTGGCCAGGAGGTCGCCGCGGACGCTTGGCAGGAGGTGGTAACCCTCCAGCGACGGGTCCGAGGTGAGCGCGTCGACGAGCTCCAGGCCCGTGGCCGGGCCGAACGCCATCGCGAGCGCGACCGCGCGGTTCAGCTCCACGACGGGGGATGGCGCGAGCTGGGCGAGCGCCTCGTAGAGCGCCGCGATGCGCGCCCAGTCCGTCTCCTCGGCGGTCCGTGCCCGCCCGTGACAGGCGGCGATCGCGGCCTGCAACGCATACGGGCCGAGCGCGCCCCCGAGGGCCTCGGCCCGCTCCAGCGCGGCCAGACCGCGGCGGATGAACAGCTGGTCCCATCGTCCTCGATCCTGGTCGAGCAGCAGGACGGGCTCCCCGGACGGCCCGACGCGGGCCGCCGACCGTGACGTCTGGATCTCCATCAGCCCGACGAGGCCATGGACCTCCGGCTCGTCCGGCACCAGCTCGGCCACGATCCGGCCGAGCCGCAGCGCCTCCTCGCAGAGCGCGGGCCGCATCCAGTCGTCACCCGCGGTCGCCGCGTAGCCCTCGTTGAACACCAGGTAGATGACTTCGAGCACCGACGACAGCCGGTCGACCAGCTCGGGTCCCTGGGGGACCTCGAAGGGCACGCGCGCCGCCGCCAGCGTGCGCTTGGCCCGGACGATGCGCTGGGCGACGGTCGACTCCGGGACCAGGAACGCCCGGGCGATCTCCTCGGTGGTCAGACCGCCGACCACGCGGAGCGTGAGCGCCACGCGCGCCTCGGTGGACAGCACCGGGTGGCAGGCGGTGAACACCAGGCGGAGGAGGTCGTCCCCGATGTCGTCGTCGAGGACCGCCTCGACCTCGGGCGCCTGCTCCCCTTCGGCCTCCAGCTCGCGGCCGAGCTCCTCCAGCTTGCGTTCGAAGCGCTGGTTGCGGCGGATGTGGTCGATCGCGCGGCGCTTCCCGATGGTCATGAGCCAGGCACCCGGGTTGCGCGGGACGCCTGACTCCGGCCACTGCTCCAGCGCGGCGACCAGCGCGTCCTGCGCCAGCTCCTCCGCGAGCCCGACGTCTCCGACGATCCGCGCGAGGCCAGCGATGAGCCTGGCCGACTCGATCCTCCAGACCGCGTCGATCGCGCGATGCGCGTCTGGAGCCGTCACGGCCCTTCGGCCACCTGGCGCACCTCCACCTCGACGTCGCCGATCGCCTCGGCGAAGCGGGAGGCCCATTCGATCGCCTCTTCCTTCGACCGCACCTGCACCATCGCGAACCCGCCGATCACCTCCTTGGCCTCGGTGAAGGGCCCGTCGGTCACGGTGCGCCTGCCGCCGGACGACCTGACACGCGCACCCGTCGAGCTCTCCAGGACACCCTCGGCGGCCAGGAGCACGCCCGCCCTGGTCATCTCTCCGATCATCCGCCCGACGGCGGCCACCGTCTCCGGGCTGGGGTCGTAGGCGTCAGGCTGGCTCTCGTCGACCCGGTGCACCATCAGGAATCGCATCTGGAGTCTCCTTCCCCTGTCCAGTCGTCGAGGGTACGCGGAAGGCGCCTCCGTGAGGTGGACGTGGAGGCGATGCGCCACGCCGCGCCACGGAGGCGCCTCCGGTGGGTCCTACCTGCCCGCCGGCGTGTAGGTCAGCCATTGGACGCCGGTGCTGAAGGTCTGCGCGTCCTCCAGCTTCAGCGGGATCGGCGCGCCGGCGTCCTCGAACAGGCGCTTGCCGTGGCCGACGACGATGGGGCAGAGCAGCAGTTTCAGCTCGTCCAGCAGGCCCTCGCGCAGCAGCGACCGCACCAGCGTGATGCTGCCGACGACGTTGAGGTTCTTGCCGGCCTGCTGCTTGCGCCTGGTGAGCTCCTCGACGACGTTGTGGCTGATCAGGGTCGAGTTCCGCCAGTCGGCCGTGTCCAGGGTCGTGGAGACGACCAGCTTGGGCGTGTTGTTCATGAAGTCAGCGATGTCGCCAGTCTGGCTCGGCCAGTGGCCGGCGAACTCCTGATAGGTCGCTCGGCCCAGCAGCATCGCGTCCGCGGTGGTCATCGCCGACCCGATCGCCTGCATCATCTCGTCGTTGGCGAAGTTGTAGGGGAACACCCACGTGTCCGGGGCCTCCACGACGCCGTCGAGCGACACGTGCAGTGCCGCGCTGATCTTCCGCATCCTGCTCTCCTCCTCAACCAGTTGCTCCGTGATGGGTCACTAGCCATCGGATCGCCGTTCGGCCTCCACCAACGCGTCGCCCTGGGGCGCGCCAGATCGACACGCCGGCGAACTTTTTTCCGGGAGCCCGGCGAGGGGCGCCTTGCGGTGGCGACGACGGTGCCGCAGAGTCGAGCCGCCACCACCCCGAGCCGCAACCACCGTGGAGAGCCGCGATGCGAGACGACCCCGCCACCGACCTCACCACCCCGACCGAGATCGACTGGGCAGCGGAGGTGGCGCACCTGCGGGAGGCCGACGCCTTCTTCGCGCCCCTGCGCGAGGACATGGCCGGGTGGCTTTCGCCCGCAACCGGCTCAAGGGTGCTCGACGCCGGCTGCGGGGCCGGCGGCATGACGACGCTGCTGGCTCGGGCGGTCGGCCCGGCCGGGCACGTGCTGGCGGTGGACGCCGAGCCGTCAGCGCTGGCGGCCGTCCGCGACCGCCTCGCGGATCTGGGACTGGACGGCCGGGTCGAGACGATCCGCCACGACCTGCACACCGCGGACGCCTCGGGCTCGTCCCCGCTGGGCGGCCGGGCACCCTTCGGCGACGACTTCGACCTGATCTGGGCGGCGCACGCGGTCCATCACCTGCCGGACCAGGCCGCGGCCGTCCGCTCCCTGGCCGGCTGGCTACGCCCGGGCGGCCGGCTGGCACTGGCCGAGGGCGGCCTTCGCATGCGCTGCCTGCCGTTGGACGTCGGCGCCGGCGAGCCCGGCCTCGAGGAGCGCATCGAGGCCGCCGCCACCCGATGGTTCAACGCCATGCGCGCCGGCCTGCCCGGCGCCGTCCCCAGCCCGCACGGATGGCCGAGGCTGCTCCGCGACGCCGGCCTGGAGGAGGTCCGCACCCGCTCGTTCCTGTTCGAGACCGGCCCACCGCTCCAGCCGGGGCAGGCGGCCTTCGTCCGCCGCCGCTTCGAGGACTCGCTGGAGCGCGTCGGCGACCTGCTCGACCCCGCCGACCGCATCGCTCTGGCCCGTCTCTGCGACCAGCAGGACCAGGCCTGCCTCGACCGGCGCGACGACGTGTTCGCCCTCACCGTCGAGAGCGTCCACGTCGGCACCAGGCCGCTCGGGACCCCGACCGGCTAGGGAAGTTCGTGCCGGTTGGCCTTAGGCGGTTGGGGGCGGTCGCCGTCGGCGCTGACGCCGAGGAGCTCGCGGATGGCGGGCGCCGAGAGCTGGGATTTGGCGAGGAACCCGGCGGCCGGGCTGGTCGCGATCAGGTCCGCGAAGTCCTCCTCGGCGCAGGTGGAGACGAGGATCACGCTCGACGGCTCCAGCGTCGTCTCCTCCTCGAGCCGTCGGGCGAGATCGAAGCCGCTCTCGTTGCCAAGGTCGAGGTCGACGAGCGTGACGTCCGGCTGGAGTTCCTGGGCGCGTCGGAGCGCCTCGGCGCCCGTCGACGCCACCCCGACCACGGCGATCCCCTCTCGCTCCAGGAGCGCGCGGGCGGCCCGCAGGAATTGCGGGCTGTCGTCGACGATGAGACAGCGCAGCGGCATTCGGCAAGGATCGCAGGCGCCATGCCGCGACGCATTCCGGCTAGCTGGAAACCTGGGACCGGCGGGCCAGCTCGAACGCTCACCCAGCCGTGCCCGGCTCGGTGGGCTCCTGCAGCGTGAGAACGACGTCGTCGAGGGACGGGACCATTCCGTGCCGGCGCCGGATGACGTCGGCCACGATCCCCGTCCATCCAGTCTGGTGCGAGGCGCCCAGGCCGGCCGCGTTGTCTCCGTGGAAGTACTCGCTGAAGGTGAGGTTGTCCTTCCAGTTCGGGTCATGTTGCAGCCGGTCGATCCCGCCGAAGCACGGCCGCCGGCCGTCCGGGCCGACAAGGAAGATCGAGACCAGCCGGGCCCACAGGTCTGCGGCCACGGCGTCCAGGCTCAGCCTGCGGCCCGATCCGGTGGGGTACTCGATCGTCAGGTCCTCGCCGAAGAAGCGGTGGTAGCGCTCCAGCGCGCCGGTCACCAGGAAGTTCAGGGGAAACCACAGGGGCCCGCGCCAGTTCGAGTTGCCGCCGAACAGGTCGGTGGTCGATTCGGCCGGCTCGTAGTCCACGGTGGCGCGCACCCCCTCGACGTCCAGCGTGTAGGGGTGGTCGCGGTGGAACGCGGAGATGGCGCGCAGGCCGTAGGGGGACAGGAACTCCTCGGGGTCGAATAGCTTGCGGAACAGGCGCATGACCCGCTCGATGCCCACCGCTCCCACGAGCAGCCGCCTACGCCCGGGATCGCCCCGCAGGAGCCCCGCCTCGGTCAGCCTCTCGGGGTCGCGCAATCCCTCGCGCTCCAGGAAATCCGCGAACCGCTTGCCGGGGGCGACGGTGCGGTCCAGCATCCGCTCGTCGATCACGGCCACGGCCAGGACCGGGATGATGGCGACCATCGAGTGGACCTTCACCGGCACGACGCCGCCGTCTGGCGTGACGATCCGGTCGTAGAACAGGCCGTCGGCGTCGTCCCACATCCCCTGGCGCTCCATGGCGTTGCGGATCTCGGCGAAGTGCTCGAGGAACTTGTCGACCAGGTCGAGTGCCGGCCGGCTTCCGCTGCGGTGCAGGATCGCCGCGATCGTCGTCATCGCCAGCGCGTAGGTGGCCATCCAACCCGTGGCGTCGGACTGCTCCAGGATGCCTCCGACGGGCAGGTGCGAACGGTCGAGCGGGCCGATATTGTCCAGCCCGAGAAAGCCGCCCTCGAACAGGTTGGACCCGTCGGAGTCCTCCCGGTTGACCCACCAGGTGAAGTTGACCAGCAGCTTGTCGAAGACACGGCTGAGGAAGTCGAGGTCACGGCCGCCGTCGATGGCGAAGACCTCGAGCGCCGCCCATGCCTGCACCGGCGGGTTGACGTCGCCGAAGTCCCACTCGTACGCGGGAAGTGCGCCATTTGGGTGCTGGAACCACTCGCGGCAGACCAGGATCAGCTGCTGCTTGGCGAACGCGGGGTCGACGTGGGCGAGGGCCACGCAGTGGAAGGCGAGGTCCCAGGCGGCGAACCAGGGATACTCCCACTTGTCCGGCATGGACATGATGTCGAAAGCGTCGAAACTGCGCCATCTTGCGTTACGACCGCCGCGTCGCGAGGCCGGGGGCACCGGCTGCCCGGGATCGCCGTCGAGCCAACGGGACACGTTGTAGTAGTAGAGCTGCTTGCTCCACAGCATCCCGGCGAAGGCCTGGCGCATCACCATCGCCTCGTCGGACGAGGCGGCCGCCGGGGTGAGGCCGGCGTAGAACTCGTCGGCCTCCGCCCGCCGGGTCCTGACGACCCGCTCGAATTCGGGTCCCAGCACTGTCGCGGGGCCCGCGCCGGACCCGGCCGGACGCAACCGCATCCGCAGTTCCACCATCGATCCCGGCGCGACGGCGACGCGGTACCAGGCCGCGCACTTGGTGCCCCGGCGGGCGGGATTGACGGTGGCCGCTCCCGAGACGACATGGTCGTTGATCCCGTCCTTGGGGTACGGCGTGATCGCGGCCGAGCCGTAGAGGCGTTGCGTGTTGCTCTCGTTGTCGCAGAACAGCAGGGTCGGCCCGACCCCGTGTGGGCCAGGGGCCGCCAGCAGCTCCAGGTCGCCGAGGGAGGGGTGGTGGGCGCCGACCGCCGCGTCCCCGGTCGCCACGAGCTCCGGTCTCGGGGCGTCGGCGTCCCAGGACCAGGTATTGCGGAACCAGGCAGTTGGCAGGACATGGAGCGTTTCCCGGTCGGGTCCGGCGTTGGTGACCTGCACCGACAGCAGCAGGTCGGAGGGGCTGGCCTTGGCGTAGCGGACCTCGACGATCCAGTACCGGTCCTCGTCGAACACGCCCGTGTCGAGCAGCTCGTACTCGGGGTCGTGCCTGCCGCGCCTGGCGTTCTCGGCTCGCAGGTCCGCGTAGGGGAAGGCGGCTTGGGGGTAGTGGTAGCGCCACCGGTTCCAGGCGTGGCTTGGAACCGCGTCCAGATACCACCAGTAGTCCTTGACGTCCTCCCCGTGGTTCCCCTCCGTCCCGGTCAATCCGAACGGTCGCTCCTTGAGGATCGGGTCACGCCCGTTCCACAGCGCCAGCGCCAGGCACAGCCGCTGCTCGATGTCGCTGAACCCGGCCAGCCCGTCCTCACCCCACCGGTAGGCCCGGGAGCGGGCGTGGTCGTGCGGCAGGTAGCTCCACGCCTCGCCATCGGCGCTGTAGTCCTCCCGGACGGTTCCCCACTGGCGCTCGCTGACGTAGGGCCCCCACAGGGACCAGTCGCTCGCCTGGGGCATTGGGACCTCCTTGGCGGCTCGAGGACGGAGCGACATCATCGCCGAGTCAAGGCGATCGAGTAGGGAGCCCGAGCCCCGCGGTCCACGTGGGAGCACGAGGGTCCAGGTGCCGGCTTGGCTCCGGCGGCGCGGATCCTTGGCGAGTCCAAGGGTCCACCTGGCTCGTAGTCTGTGGTGGAAGCGAGGCGATGCCGGAACGCGCGGGGGGCGCGGTCGGCGCGGGATGCCACGAGGAGGCCCGTCGATGCACATCCCCAACGAGTCGGCGCTGCTGCGAAGAGCGCGCCGGCGGACGCAGGACCGCGCGGCCGACGCCATCACCCGGTTCGCCGGGTCGATGCT
>WNGE01001836.1_pt1 | contig 30352 bp, 27 predicted proteins | sample 5400651 | NCBI WGS metagenome assembly WNGE01 (sample SAMN13153370, study PRJNA577476) | soil metagenome | isolation source: 60 cm soil or saprolite under grassland replicate 2 | place: USA:California | collected 2016-06-15
ATCGTCGGTACTTTCTATTTCGTCGTTATGAGGCCTAATCTCATCCCTGGCAAAAGCAAAAGCGCTTTCATAGGCGAGTTGATGCTCTTCTGGGAGCTCAAAGTCCATGACGTGATGATCCTTTCTGGCGTTGCAAACATACGTCGGTCCAAGTAAATGGAGAGTGTTCTCTAGAAAACGCTTTTAAGATTCTTGAATTACGGGTAGTGTACGCCGTAACAGGCAGTGGTTACAAGGGGTAACACGTTACCCCAAGTTACTTATGGCTCCGCTTGGATGAGGTGGAGTTATAAAGCTACTTGAGAGATATTAGTTCAATCTGAAGCCCAGGAACTCGTTTATAGTCTGCGTCAGCAGTAACAATAGTCAAGTTCCGTTCCAAAGCGGTTGCAGCAATCAAAGTATCAATATCACCGATAAGCCCTGTACCCTGAGGTGGACGGAGAAGACGTCTAACATCTGCATAACGTTCCAGAATAGAGTAGGTAAGAAAGTAGGGATATACTTCACTAAGAAGGCGTCTGAGGTCGTTATGACGACGAGAATAATCAGAAAGGCTCTTAATATATTTCTGTGACCTCAGCATAAACTAAAATACTGGTAGCAACCTCGCGATGGATAATCCAAGGTGTTACCAGTTCAACGACTGACCTTCGACCTTGAAGATAAGCAGCTACAGGCCCACTGTCAAGAAGATAGTGCCTCATAATGTAATCGGAGGAGTAGGATTACTTTCATGCCGAATGCGATGAAGATCCTTTTCCACTTCTTCCCAACTCATCTGCATCTGCTTCCTCAGCAAAGTAATGGACTATTTCCTGGCCTTTTTCACGAAAGATTACACCGATAAGCGGCTGGCTTCTATGAGCCATGAAACTTGTTATCTGATCTAGCTTTTGCTCTGCCATATCTTTCATACCCTTTCTGTAGGGCTATATTAGCCTATATAAGGATACAATGCAAGTAGCTTCTGGATTTGCTCATGATGACAAAATACCGGTCAGCAAGCACAGCAGCATTTCGTGATATACTATCGGCAAGCATAACAAATGTAAACACTCTTAGACAGGGAAGTGGAAGAGACTACCATGCTCAATACGGTTTCTTTAAATGCCGTAAGCAGTTCAAAATTCTCACAGCAATTCGTCAAGCCTCTTTATGATAGCTACTGTTTCTCAAATATTCCGCAAACTATTACACACATCCTCACGGGAGAAGGGGAGAGCGCGCTTCCGCTGGACGTTTTTGGGGGGGTGCCGACAACATATGATAGGGTCATTCTCTTCTTGGTTGATGCTTTCGGCTGGCGATTTTTTGAGCGATACGCGGAAAAATACGAGTTTCTCAAGATTATGCTCAAGCAGGGCGTTGTCTCAAAAATGACTTCGCAATTTCCTTCGACAACGGCCGCTCATGCTACTTGCATCCACACGGGTTTGAACCTGGGACAAAGCGGCGTCTACGAGTGGCAGTACTACGAACCGCTGGTTGATGACGTGATCATGCCACTACTTTTCTCTTATGCAAGGGACAAAGAGCGTAACACCTTGAAGAAAGCTCCGTTTCCCCCAGAAAGATATTATCCTACGCAGTCGCTTTACCAGCAGCTCAAGGCAAAAGGCGTGGTGTCCTACATTTTCCAACACCAGGCGTATACTCCCTCGACGTATTCAGATTGTGTTTTTAAGGGAGCGCAGATTGTTCCTTACAGGTCTCTCGCGGATATGCTTGGCCTTCTCACAGAGGTCGTTCTGGCTCACAAAGCTCCCCCTTACTATTATTATGTCTATTTTGACCGCATCGATACGATGTGCCACCTGTACGGGCCAAACTCAAAACGATTTGAGCAAGGAGTTGAAGACTTTTTCCTGCAGATGGAGCAGTTGTTCTACCAGAAGATTCGCGGCAAAGTCAAGAATACGCTATTGCTTATCACTGCAGATCACGGACAGGTCGAGGTTGATCCCCAGACGACGTTCTATCTCAACCAGCAAGCGCAAGATATCAAAGAGTTGCTGCAAACGAACCAGAGCGGAAGGTTAAAGGTGCCAGCAGGCTCTGCAAGAGATATGTTCTTGCATGTAAAAGCGGAGTTTCTCGACGAGGCCGTGGCTTATCTGCAAGAGCGGCTTGAGGGTAAAGCAGAAGTTTACAGGACTGCGAACCTTATCATGCAACACTTTTTTGGCTCACAAGAGCCATCGCCGGCGTTTTTGAACAGGGTGGGCAATGTCGTGATCTTGCCTTATGCAAACGAGACTACGTGGTGGTATGAAGAGGGTGTATTTGATATGCATTTTTTGGGTCACCATGGAGGGTTGACGCCTCAAGAAATGGAAATCCCTTTTATGGTGTTGCCTATTTAGTCGATGTGCCTGTTTTTTGGAGGCTCATCGCTACGCTCTTCGCGGGGATTTTTGTTGTGATGTTGCGAGTTTGGCAGACGCAGTCTGCCAAACTCGCAACATCACAAGTAAATCAATAAACCCGCAACATCACAAGTAAATTAAAAGGAATGTATGCAATCGTCGGCGTCTGAGATTCAGCCAGATATTACCAGAAGAGGCGGGCGTGAAGGTCGGCCCGTACATATTGGGCGTATTACGCTGGCAGCTTGCCTGACCTTTTGGATATTTGTCTTTTGCGATAGCGGGTGGGGCCCGCAACTGGTGCCACTCTCCACGCAATTGCACATCTCGCTAAGCACCGCGGGATTGCTCTACGTTGCCTGGTCGACCGGTTACCTGCCTGGTGCGATCGTTGGCGGAGCCATGCTCGATCGCTACGGACCCCGGCACGTCCTTTTTGGGGCATCACTGATCGTTCTGGGCGGAATGATGGTGATTTTTTTGGGATTATTTATCCCACGGTTTGTTTCGATCTGGATTTTGCTGATTATTGCAGGGTTGGCTGGCAGCGGCGGCGGAGTAATCGATGCCGCGACAAATGGTCTGATCAGTGCCATCTATTCCGAGAAGCGGGGCATGGCATTGAACTTATTTAACCTGCTCTATCCTCTGGGTGGAGTGCTCATTGCATTGATCGATGCCGTGCTATTACGGATATTTCATAACAACCCACAACCGGCTTTTCTTTTTACTATCTGCTTTATCGTGGGCGCTATGTTTTCGTTGCCGGGTATACCAAAAACATATATGATTGGGCCTGGCAAAAGCAGAGCGAATGAAGAAACGAGGAACGGGATAGATAGGGCTCCGACGTTGCTGGTCACGTTGGTTCCCGTCATCGCGGTGATGGTATTTACATCCGGGATTAGTTCGAGTGTGCGAGCGTGGACTCCTGCCTATTTACATGTAGCTTATGCGCAAACGCCAGCGATTGCCGCAGCCCTTAGCAGCATTATCTGGGTACTGGCTACTCTCAGTCGCCTAGTGGCAGCAGTGTTAATCGTGCGCATTGGCGCCTGGAGAATGGTTATGCTCGGGATCATTGTTGCGTTGATCGGCTTTGTTGCTGTGATGCTGAGTCCGAATGCTTTCGTTGCAACGCTGTCTATTGCGCTCACCAGTATCGGGCTTTCGCCGATCTTTGCAACGTGCCTGGCTATCGGCAGCGAACGGGCAGGCAGGTCGTTCGGCTCGGTAACCGGTATCCTGCTCTTTGTCAGTGGTATCAGCACGGTTTTCTGCGGCTGGTTTTTTGGCTTCCTGCTCAATTCTATTGGGCCGTTATGGAGTATTGGCTTCTGCCTGGGGTTTATTGTGCTGGGGGGGGTGATGGCTTTGAGGTTGAGGCCTTCGCGGGTGATAAAGAGTGAATAAGGTTTTCATTGGGTAACATTACCCCCAATACTATCGATAGAAGCAATTAATCCATCCAAAAGGTGAATAGAGCGATCGGCATGTGAGGCGATTGCCTGGTTATGCGTCGCAATGATAAAAGTTTTCCCTGTCTGCTCGCGCAGGTACGCAATCAGTTTGAGTATATTCTCACCATTTTTCGCATCCAGGTTCCCTGTTGGCTCATCGGCAATGACGAAGGCGGGGTCGGTGGCTAAAGCTCGTGCAATTGCGACACGCTGCTGCTCACCACCAGAGAGCTGATTTGGGCGATGGTTGAGGCGATGCGAAAGGCCCACAAGGTCAAGCAGTTCTTTCGCACGAGCAGAAGGAGCTCCCTTATGCTTGCCAACGTAGAGGGGAATTTCGACATTCTCCTGCGCGGTCAGGGTCGGAATCAAGTTGAAAGCCTGGAAAACCATGCCTATTTTGTTGTTACGGACAGCGGCTAGCTTTCCCTCGGTCATACGAGTAATATCGACGCCATCGATCAATACCTGGCCGCTGGTGGGGTTATCAAGTCCGGCGATGATGCCTAGCAAGGTGCTTTTACCTGAACCGGAGGGTCCTACAATGGATATAAACTCGCCGCTCATGATTTGAAAGCTGATACCTCTGAGGATTTCGATCTTTTCGCGCCCTAAAGGGAGACTTTTGGTTATGTTGCGGACATCCATTACAATTTTATTGTTTGTCTGTTTTTCAGATGTATTTCCCTGTGCATTTTCTATGGTTGTCGCTTCATCCATGGATCTATTTGCTCCTTCTCCCTTTTTGCTTTGCCAAAAAAGGTATGTTTGTTGTTGGCGGCGCTTGACCCCCTGTATGCGGGTATGTTGGGGAGTCGTCATGAACCCCCGCATACATGACGGGGGCTTGTCCCTGCCTTTACGCACCGATCTGATGATATCCAGATCGACTACCGAGCGAGACAATAGGCACCATGACCGATGCCCGAGAGATATTGATCGCGGCATTGATGTCAGCGTTCATCGTATGACCGCACTCGACACAACAGAAGGAGGCTTGACTCTTGCGGTTCGCTTTTGCACAGTGGCCACACGCGCAACACCTACGAGACGTGTTGCGGGGATCAACGGTATGCAACGGTATGCCAGCAAGAGCCGCCTTGTAGGAAAGGAATTGACGGAGTTGTCCAAAGGCCCAGGAAGTCTGGCGATTGCGCTGCGAACGTCTAACCGTGCTATCGGTTCTTTTCCGAATGTGCCTAAGTTCTTCAATCGCTATTCCTTGTCCAGTGGCTTTGGCTTTCTGAACAATCCGTTTGGAGATGACATGATTGGTGTTTTTGCGGAACCTGGCTTCTTTGCCAGAGAGTTGCTTGAGATGGCGTTTCGCACTCTTTGTCCCCCGCTTCTGCAAGCGTTGGCGCAAGGCATGATGGCGTTGGCGCGTCTTCTCAACGGCTTCTCCGCTAAATGTCTCGCCTTCACTATCGGTGGCAAGGTTGACAATGCCCAAATCAATGCCAAGCGTTCCATCAGAAGTACCAGGAGGAGGGGTGGGAACATCCAGCGTCACCGCCAGAGAGAAGGACCCGTTGCGGTAGAGCAAATCGGCTTGTCCTTTGATGCTCCCCATCCGGGACGCTTGATAGCTTCCGATCAGGAACGGCACGAGTACACGGCCCGAAAGCGTCAAGAGGGAGACGGTAGTCAGGCCCTTAAAGGACATGACTCGTTCATCGTAGACAAGAGCGCCTTCAGGCTGAAAGGTGGGTTGGATGCTCTTATCGCGTTTGTAGGCTTCACTGGCCTTGCTGATGCATCGGATAGCCAACTGAGCAGCAAGCTTGTAGGTAGTACGCAACTCACCATAGACCATCTTTTGCAGTTCAAACGTATTGGCCGTCTTTTCCGCAAAGGCGATTTCTGCCACATAGGTAGCTGCCTGGTTAAAGGTGTACATGGTGTCAAGCAAAGCCTGATGCTGTGCAGTTGTTGGGTGAAGCTTCAAGAGCATCGTTTGTTTCATGTCCCAAGTATACATCCATTGATGAAAGCTGTCAGGAGGCACGGTACTTTCTGCCTGCGGGCAGCTTTCTTTCCTCCCCGCCTTAAAAGGACGGGGCTTCCAGAAAGGCCGTTCTGTGATTTTCCAAAGGCGCTATGCTTCTTTATTATACTGAAGCTTTTAAAGAATGCTTTCCTATGTCAACAGTAGTTACGTTGGTTGCTGGCGAAGGTTTTAGAATTCCTGTCAGGCTTTGTATTTTTTTGAATCCTCATCGCTGCGCTCTTCGCAAGGTTTTTTTTGTGCGGTTGTGGGTTTGGCAGACTGCGTCTGCCAAACCCACAACCGCACAAGGAGTTTTTGTGTCGCCTGCGGCGAAATGCGAAGTTTTTGTGTCGCCTGCGGCGAAATGCGAGGTTATCGAGTGTGGGAAAGCATATGTATTGCATGTGACGGAAGTGGTGGGGAAATCGTCAAGCTTTTATTGATTACAATTGAACTGTTGAACTATTGAACTGGTGGGATATGCAAGCTGAGACAACTATGCTATACTGCACAGAAATCAATGCATGAGGGCATATTGCGCCCTGCATAACAAGTTGCTTGCAAATTGTCTATCTGAGCGTGTCTCAATCAAAGATAGAAAAAATGAGGGGATAAACACCTATGCGTCGAGGAACACTGCTACTCCTCCTGGTTATTGTTTTGTTGGCTGTTGGCGCGGCCTTCGTGGATTTCTGGCCACACTCCGACACTGGCCAGAAATGGCATGGTATCAATAATCCATATTCCATCAAGCTCGGACTTGACCTGCAAGGCGGTGTAAGCGTCCTGCTGGTACCCGATCCTGTGCGACACTATACGAAAGCGGAGGTCGACGGCGCGATAGATTCTACGCTTCAGCAGATTAGCAAACGTGTCAACGGTGGGCTTGGCGTGAACGAGCCAAACATTCGCAAATTGACCGATAGTAATGGCAATCAGAGTATTGCCCTTGAACTTCCTGGATTAAATAGTGGTAACCAGGAACAGCAAATCAGGACCATTCTGAAGCCTGGAAACCTGGAGTTCTGGGATACGGGCCAGACGCCCCTGGCAGCAGGGACAACACTGGACCCGGCACAATTTGCCCAGTACAACCCCGGTGGTAAACCCCCATTTACCGGCAAAGACCTCGATCCTAACCAGATTAGCGTCGGCTCAGACTCGCAAACAGGCGCTATCGTCATCAATTTTGAAATGCAAGGTGGCGCCATCGCAGCATTCGGCGAATTTACAGGGAAGCATATTGGCGATCAGTTAACCATCACTCTTGATCGCAAGGTGATCTCCTCGGCGACGATTAACAGCCAGATTAATGGACCCGGCATTATTACAGGCCAGTTCACGCAATCTACGGCACAGGCTATTGTGACTGTGTTGCAGTATGGTGCGCTGCCGCTCTCGCTTTCCATTGCCAGTGAAGAAACCGTCGGAGCGACGCTCGGCTACGATTCAATCATCAAAAGCTTGATTGCGGGAGCTATCGGCTTAACTATCGTCGTCCTCTATATGATTTTGTACTATCGCCTGCCAGGATTGCTGGCTGATATTGCGTTGATACTCTATGCACTTTACACGCTGGCCATCTTTAAAATCTTCGGCTTCACACTGACACTGGCAGGTATTGCCGGTTTCATCCTTTCAATCGGTATGGCAGTAGATGCAAACGTACTGATATTTGAACGGGTCAAGGAGGAGTTGCGAGCAGGTAGAATGCTCTCCTCGGCCATCGATATAGGTTGGAAACGCGCCTGGCCCTCTATTCGCGACTCAAACATCTCAACATTGATCACCAGTGCCGTGCTCTTCTACTTTGGTAGTAACTTTGGCGCGAGCATGATTGTTGGTTTTGCGACAACCCTGTTCCTGGGTGTCTTAGTCAGTATGTTTACAGCCATTGTTGTCACACGCACCTTCCTGAACGTGCTCGTGCCGACAGGTGTTGTTAATCATCCCGCACTGTTTGGACTTCCCGCAGGCAGCATTGCCTCGGCATCCCTGGCGCGGCGGAATAGCACAGTCTAGAGGAGGATGCCGTGTTCGATCTTGTAGGAAAACGTTACCTGTTTCTGATCATTTCGTTGATCGTCATTGTGCCTGGTACACTCTCTTTGCTGGTAAAGGGCCTCAACGTTGGCATAGACTTTAAGGGTGGTGCCAACGTTGAGCTACGCCCAAGCATTTTACTCACTGCCACTCAGGTGAAAAATGCGCTCCAGCCTGTCAGGCTTGAGAATTTACAGGTTCTGACCGGCAACAACGCAAATTTGCCAGGTCCCAATGTCATCTGGGTCCGTCTAAACACCCAGATCGATCCCAATGTGACGCAAAATATTATCAGCACCTTGCAAGCTCAGTACGGGTCTCAGCTCACCGTGCAGGTTGATGACCTGACCATTAATGGCAAAAAGGTGAGCGTACTAGACATCACGAACTTCAAACAGGGCACTACGCCCCCGACGGCAAACGAGATTCGAACAGTATTGAGCAAGATACCCAATACAATCGACCTTTCTAAATCTACAGGCACGCCAACGGTCATACCTACCACTTCGATACAACAAGGACCTGTAGCGACAGCCACGGTAACAGGTAAAGGTACTCCGACTGCTACAGTCGGCAAAGGAACGCCAACGCCTGCTGCTTCGCCAACTGCGAGCGCAACACCCACCACAAATCTTCCAACTATTCCGGTACACGTGGTCGATGTGCAGTCGGGTACTACTACGCAGACTATCATCCTGTTGACAAGTAGTGTCGTGAATAGTGACAAAGTCCCCGCTATCAAAACGGCCATCCTCCAGGGTACTGATGCATATACCTATTTAGTCGCCAATGCCTCGGTATCGCCTTCAGTCGCGAGTGAGACGACGCTGAGAGCTTTTCTGGCCGTTCTTGCGGCGTCGGTCTTTATCCTGCTGTACATCTGGTTCTCGTTCCGCAAGGTAGCAAGACCGTGGCGCTACGGAGCATGTGCGATCATTGCGCTGTTACACGACGTGCTGGTGGTGCTCGGCGTCTTCTCTATCCTGGGATGGCTGCTGAATGTCCAGGTTGACACGCTGTTCATCACGGCCATTCTGACGGTTGTCGGTTTCTCTGTTCACGACACCATTGTGGTCTTCGACAGAATCAGAGAAAACATGCAGCGCCGCACGTCCGAGACATTTGACCAGGTTGTCAATGCCAGCCTGGTGCAAACAATGGCTCGTTCGCTGAACACGTCATTGACCGTAATCTTTACGCTCACTGCTCTGACGCTCTTCGGTGGAGTCAGCATCCGTACTTTTACGCTGGCCCTGCTAATTGGTATCATCAGTGGTACCTACTCTTCTATCTTTAACGCCAGTATGCTGCTGGTCATCTGGGAAAAGGGAGAGCTGGGCTTCAATCGCCTCAGGCGTGGAGGACCAGGTGGGCGCTCGTCCGAGGCTCGCGAGTTAGCAGAGTCGCGCAGGTAGCATTCAGCGGATAAGGCGATGTTGACAGCACTTGACCATATTATCATCGGCGTGAATGATCTAGAACAGGCTACAACCGTTTTCAGTCAGAAGCTCGGGCTGGCCATCAGTGGAGGAGGCATTCACCCTTCTGGTGGTACCGCCAACCGTATTATCGTGGTTGGTGATACCTACCTTGAACTGATTGGCGTGCGTACGCCTGCGGAGACGCAGCAGAGTATGCTAGAGCGACTGGCTAAGGGTGATGGATATCTCAATTTCGTCCTCTCTTCTAACGACATTAAAGCTGAAACAGCGGCGATGGTGCGGCGGGGCGTCTCTGTGATCGGGCCAAAACCAGGTCAACTCACAGCGCCGGATGGTCACACACGCGGCTGGTCGCGCACTGATGTCGAGCGTCCCGACCTGACCCAACACTATCCATTCATTATTCAACACGACAGTACTGGCGAAGAACGCCGCTTTCGCCTGGCGGGCTGGTCGGAGCCGCCGAGGCATCCCCTTGGCGTCGTGAAAGTGCTGAGCGCAACCATTGCAGTAGCGGATCTCGCCGAAGCTACCAGGCGTTTTGAACATATCTACGGTTTAGAACCGTCAGTAGCGTTTACTGGAGATGCAGATGCCTGGGAGGCCGTACTGGTGGCCTTTCCCCTTGGTGAGAGCGGGCAGTGCTTCGAACTGGCAGAACCCTTGCCACTTTCGACCGAGGAATCCGACTTAGAAAGCAAGCTGTTGCCAGAGCCAGGGGCACTGTCTACACATTTACACACATTTGGCGAGAGCCTGTGTCGCATGACGCTGGCGGTGGAGAATATGGCGGAGTCGCGTCGCTTCCTGGATGAGCATGAAGTGACGTATATGTATGACGAGCAGCCACGGCCAGTGTTGTGGATACTCTCTGACCAGGCTTGTGGTGCAGCGATTGTGCTGCACCAGGCCACACAGGCCACACAGGCCACAGAAGCTAGCAACTAAAGCGTATCGTTGATAAGTAAACGCAACTTCCTCTGAAAGACTTTCTCAAAGAGATCAGCCTTTTCATAGGCTTTTTCTATTTCGACATCCAGATCGGAGAGCGGACGGATATCCAGGCCAATGGTCCAGATAGAATCATTGCATAGCTCTGGTTTAGCAGCGAGATGCATAACACGCCCATCATGGCTGTAATCGAGAGCGTCAGCGATGCGCAGCAGGGCAGCAAGAGCGGAAACACGTTTGCGTGCGTCGCGATCCAGTATGGCGTACTCTTCATGGGAGGTGCTGGGCAAGGCGCGGCGGTGATAACGCGCAATGCAGGCTATTTCATGCCGTTCCGCGCCGGTGAAGTCAGGTAACTCAGTTTCTTTGATCAGGCGGAAGGAGTGTTTATGATGACGACGTGCTTCAATCAGCATACCTGTATTGTGCAAAAATGCCGCTCGTTCCAGGAGGCGTAGGCTGTTAGCATCCAGCTGGTGCAATGGCTGCGTGGCCTCAAAAAGCTGTACCGAGAGGCGTTCTACCTGGCGAGCGTGAGGCCAGTCTTCTACATGCAGGCCGCCGCTCAAGCGGAGTTCTTCAGGGGTGGGTTGAGGACGCTGCCACCTGTCCAGATCCTCTATTGAATAAAACTTCATGTGCAATCCTGCCTTTTTGCTTTGAAAGGTTAGTAGGTATTCCTACGCACTTAGTATGCGTCTAAGATGCTGAGAATTTCACGGCGAAAATCTCGTGCTTGCAATTCATACCAATGTTGACGAAAGGCGCTGTATTGCTCCTCACGCTGCTGCTGCTGTTTCAGCAACATCCGTTCCAGACCATAGCGTTCCTCGGCAGTGGGAGCAACACCCGGTTCCAGCAGATCAGTCACTAAATCCGCCGGCAAGGCAAACCCCTTTTTACCTTCATACTTCTTTGTATCCAGCAGCGCTTCCTCGTAGGCCGCTCCACTGTCCTGGCTGCCAAGGCAGAGTCGCAATAGGGCAATCATCACATCGCTGTCATGCAATGCACCTAGCTCGTCCTGTATATGGGTCAATTCCTTGACGATGGCGCGGCTGGCTTCAGGTAATACTTCTTCAAATACCTCAAATGTATAGCGCAGCCGCTTGGCCGCAATACGCATATTATGCAACTCACGCACATTGTATGGGTTGTCAACATATTGACTCCAACTATACAGCTCCTCGAGGCGTATCCTGGCGATAATCCGAGCATTCACGCCTGTAGCAGCCTGGCTATCGAGCCCTGTAATCGGTTTAGCCCTGGCCATTGTGTGTGGCTCCCTTCTGAATGCATGATTCGACTTGCTGGCGCAACGCTGCCTCATCAAGCTTCTCAAAGTACGCTTCTAGCTCCTGTTGCCTCTGTTGACGGTATTCACTTAGACGGCTAATCAGCCACTGCATACCGGCACGTTCTTCAGCCGGCACATGCTCAGACTGTATGCGCAGTCCATCCAACATGACATCTGTGTCGCGAGCGGTGCCGAGGATATCGGCCATTGCTTTGACCTGGCGATAGGCACTCTTAAACTGCTTTGGTTTACAACATGGCTCAAAGGCATCAAGCGTGGCGCGAAGGCGACGCGAGGCGACACGCATCTTATGAATCGCCTCGATATCCTCATTCACGAGTACCTCATCTCGCAATTCTAGCATTTTCTTAACGCGATCACGCAGCATACGCTGCCCAGCTTCCGCAAACGTTTCCTCGCTCACAATATTTTCTGATTGAGTGCCATGCGCAGCAATTTCGCCGACCTGCTCTAACCAGTTTTTACCGTAGCGCGCATAAGCAAGCAAGGCTCCCTCACGAATGCCATGCGGGCTAATAGCAATCTTGTTTAGTTGGAGACGCGACATCATTTCTCGAATAATCAACGCTCCCGCAGGTAAAATGCGTGCACGCGCGATTGGCTGCCCATAGCGTTGAGCTATCTCTTCAGCGGTCAGGGCGGTCAATAAACCCTCACAGCGCAGCAGGTCATCACGGGTCAAATGCTGCGTGGCACTACCCAGCCGGAAAGCTTGTTGCGCAAGCAGTAAAAGCGAATTCGCACTGCCGCCGGTCACAATCAGTTTGGGGGGCTGAAATTTGATGGGCATCCTTCGAATATAGCGTTGTAGAAATGCATGAGCGACGCTTAATTCATCCAGTGCCGGTGGATCTGATTTGAGGTAACGATCATGCAGCCAGCCGGAGCCAATGGGAATGGAGGCGCGCCATGAAATACGCATATTCTTCGAGGTGACAAGTTCAGTGCTGCCGCCGCCAAGGTCCATGACCCCCAGGAGAGCGGGGGTACCGGGTTGCTTTTGTTCCTCGTAGGTTGCGCCATAAAAGGTCAACGTCGCTTCGACTGTGCCGCTGATGAGGTGGATCTTGAGCCCTGTCTTTCGTTGTACATTCTCAAGAAATGTGCTACTATTGCTCGCCTGGCGTATGGCCTCTGTTGCTACCACCAGTATCTTATCGGCTCCATGTTGTTCAGCCAGCGATTTATAGCGGCACAGCACATTAATCGTTGCCCGCAGTTTCTGCTGAGAGATCTTACCCGTCGCTGTGACGCTTTCGCCGATACGCACCAATTCAAGCTCGTCCGCGAGAATGTCCAGGTCATCCGGTTTACAACGAGCGACCACGAGATGAATGGTATTGCTGCCGATATCAATAGCGGCATGAACGGGTGCATTTTGCTTTTGCATGGGTCGTTCCTTCTGCCACAATGGCGTAGTTTTTTCTTTTAACCCATCCCATGAGCACAGAGCCAGTAAGAGAGACTTATGCTTGTTGAAAAGAGTGAAGTTATAGAATGTAGTGGTTATTATATCATGTTTAGATTCACGTTTGCCTGATGGGGGATGGGGGAAGTTGACACTATATGGTAGAATTGCGGTAATGCACCCATAGCTCAGCGGATAGAGCATCGGTCTTCGGAACCGAGTGTCGGGGGTTCGAATCCCTCTGGGTGCGCTTTAGATTAAAGGGATAGTCTTCTTCACGCAACAACTCTGCCCTCCTGACCTTGAAACTTTTCCATAGCTAACTGCGTTATACCCATGTGAGAATTTCGTATACTAATTTGGGACGTTGTTATCGTCCAATATATGTAAGATGAGAGCGGCGTTATACGTATTAATGAAGGATATCACTGAAATGTCTCTGTGACTGGTGCAACAAAAATTAATAAGTAGTGAGTGTCGATAATAGAAAGAGACTTTTTATGCAAACAGTAATAAAAGATCTCCAAGCGCTACTTGTTTATAAATCCCGTATTCTTGTACGACCGGGCCTGGGACTCGTTACAGGATTGGCAGGCATAGCCAATATGGTGGCTGCCATCGTTCCCAAGCCAAATTGGGATATGCTCCTGGGTGCATGGCCAGTAGATACCCACCACGGCGCGTATAAACTCACCGTTATGGTTGGCTTCTTGTTGCTCATGCTCTTGCATGGATTGTTGCGTGGGAAGCGTGAGGCCTGGTGCACGGCAGTTATCCTTCTGCTCTTATCTGTTTTTCTTCACATTCTGTGTGGTGGCCAGGTACTTGTGACCGTCATTACGGGAGTGGTGCTTACACTTCTCGTTGTCTTCTCTCGCTCCTTCCGAGCCAGGAGTGACCCCCTTTCGATCTGGCGCGGATACATTGCTCTCCTTGCCGGTTTGGGCATTGTCACCCTGTACACTGTTGGCGGCTTTCTCTTCTTGTATGTTCAACTTGAGCCACTCGTTGATCGTTATGGTATTGAAGAAGTCCTGCTCCGTCTGCTCACCAACTCACACCTGGGCCTCACTCACGGCACCGAGGCCTTTTTCTTTGGACGCGCACTTCCTGTGCTGTGTTTGAGTGCCGTGCTCTACGGTATCGTGATGATTCTGCGTCCTGTGGCGGCAGTGCTTTTTCCTGACGAGCAGGAGTGGCAGGCCGCCTCTACCCTCACACACATCTACGGGAGGAACTCGATCTCCTACTTTGCCCTGAGTGCAGACAAATCGTACTTCTTCTCGGCGTCAAGGAAGTCGGTCATCGCCTACGTTCTGGAAGGCAATGTTGCCGTGGCCGCAGGCGACCCCATTGGACCGGAAGAGGAGATGCTATCGGTCATCCAGCAGTTCACGGCGTTCTGCCATGAGCAGGATTGGACCATAGTCTTCTGGCAGGTACACGATACGTTGGTTGACCTCTATCGCATGGCTGGGTTGCATCTGATGAAAATTGGTGAGGACGCGATCATCACGACGCGCACATTTATCCTCGCAGGGAAAGCCATGGCCAATGTGCGCTCAAGTGCCAAACGCGCCGAAAAAGAGGGCGTACACATCGTGTTCTCCCGCGGGCGAGTACAGGACGCTGAGCACCTGGTACAGATGGAGCAGATTTCACGTGCGTGGCTCACGAGCAAAGGTAGTGCGGAGATGGGATTCAGCATGGGCCATTTTGACCCCAATGGCGATGAGGAACAGGTCTACGCCCTGGCCGTCGATGGCACTAACCAGGTGCATGCCTTTGTGACCTTTGTGCCGATTTATGGACGCAATGGCTGGGGACTCGACCTCATGCGCCGAGCCAAATGGGCCGTTCCTGGCACGATGGAATTCCTCCTGGCTCGGTCTATAGAGTACTTAAAAAGGGAGGGAGCTGACATAGTGAGTCTAGGCCTTGCGCCACGGAGCAATGTCAATAACACAGATCAAACCTTTCTAGGGACGAGTATTGACTTCCTGACCCACCGTTTTGGCAATCCGAGCAAGGATCGCTTACTCTTCGCCTTCAAGAAGAAATTTCAGCCACGTTGGGAGAATCGTTACCTCGTCTACTCCAACACGCTGACACTCCCCAAAGTCGGCTGGGCTCTTTACCATGCCCATCAGCGCGATACATCCTTGCACACCACATGTTACAGATTCCTCAAGGATTGGCAAGCGAAAAATCGAGGAACACGCAGAAGTATAGCCGATCTGTCAGGTGTTCCTTGACATTCAACAAGTGGCGGATTATCGTTATTAAGTAGACGTTTTGGGCGAGACGGCGAACAAAAAAAGTCCATTGAAATGAAAATGCAGCAATACCCATCTTTTCTTCCACACCTCGTGGCACTGCTGATTGCACTGCTCAGTGGCGTATTGCTCTTCAATAATAGCGTAATCAGTGCTCTGGTCTCGACGATCATTACCATTGGTCTTGATCCGCAACGTGCTCAACTGTTAGCTGCGCTCATGATGACAGTTGGAACGGCTCTTCTTGCCGCGATTGGTGGGCGACGAAAGTTAGGAGCTATCCTGGGAGCAGTCGTTATTTTCTGTTTTGGTTACCTCGCAGGTTTTATTCAGCTTGAACAACAACCTGTCCATGATCCCGGAGGGATCCTGGAGCCTCTGAATACTGGCGCGCTGGTTCACACGTCTTGTGTGATGCTTTCTCTTGCCTTCCTCGTTGCTTTTATCGGGGCAGCGGTTGGGGTGGCACTTGGCGAAGTGCTCCTGGACCCTCCCTATCGGCTTGCGCGGCTCATGTGGGCGCGCAGTGCACATGCACGAACGCATGTCAACGCGACATCGCTGTCAAAAGGTGCGACAGGGGATCGCACCTCTAAGGGAGAAACCACGCAAGAGAGGGTTGCCTCCTGGCTGGGTGCAGTCACGATGATTGCCTTCATCGTGCTCGCAAGCAGTGCGAGTGACCTGTTCATTTTCTCCCCCGACATTGGTCTACATATGGAACCAGCTATCCATAACGTGCACGATAACGCGTTCGGGCCGACACATGGTAGTATTGTGCAGGACGAGGTCGTCAGTCCAGCGCTCGGTGGGCAAAAGAGGCCGTTTCTCGTCTACCTGCCACCTTCCTACAATACGCCGACGGGACGAACAAAACGCTACTCCACACTCTATCTGCTACATGGATCACCGGGCAATGATAGCGACTGGTTTACTGGTGGCAAAGCGGATCAATCTGCTGACACCTTGATTTCTCTTGGCAAAATACCCGAACTCATCTTGATTTTGCCCGATGGGAATGGACGTCCAGGGCAAACAAGTGAGTGGGGCAATGCTTTCGATCACCACCAGAACATTGAGACATATATTGCTGTCGACCTGGTCAAATATGTTGATGCAAAATATCGCACTATCGCTGATGCAGCGCATCGGGGAATTGGCGGTCTCTCCATGGGCGGTTTCGGAGCCATAAACATGGCGCTCCATCATCCCAATATATTCGGCACGGTCATCTCGCTTGGGGGCTACTATCGCGCTGAGGGGAGCATTTGGGGAAGAAATGCCGCCTATATTCGAAAGAACAGCCCCATCGATGTGCTCCCAACGGATAAGTCTGCGTGGCGATTACACCTGTATATTGGAGCAGCAACGAAAGATCAGCCATACTATACCGACGCCAGGCAATTTGTGGACGAACTGGTCAAGCTGCATCAATCGTATCAGCTCGATGTGCAGAACGGGTATCACTCGTGGAGGGTCTGGCAAGTGCAAATCTATAATGCTCTGCTCTGGCTCCATTGGGGTTCAAGTTGAAGTAATTGTCTTCATGTGTGAATCGTTCAGCACTCCTCGTCCAGCTTCTGATCCTGGCACTGCTCTCTCAGAAGGGACCGGATGATAACGCGAACGTGGTCATCCTGTCCATGCATACGGAAAGCGACCTTACTTGACGGAGGGAGGGGCCCCGGGAGTGCCTTTCCCCGTTTCCAGGTAGGACTTCAGGCTGGCCAGGAAGTATTCCCAATTCCCTTGCGTCTGTTCATATACCTCATCAATCTGGGCGAACCCATCATGCGTGAAGACCAACGTTGTCCGGTTCTGGACAGGCGTGAGTTGCCAGGTGACGCTGGTCCCTGCCCATTGCGCCATAGGGCTTAGCCTGGAAATCCAGTGCACTTTCGATCCTTCGTCCAGTTCGGCCACCTCAAACCGAAGGACAAAATCCCCCCACTCCCCAAAGCGAAACTCAGCAAGAGAGCCCACCTCTGGTGTGGCATTCAGATCGTTGGTCCACCAGCGAGCGATTTCGTCAGGCTTCGTCAGGGCATTGAAGACGCGCCCTGGGGCTGCTGCGATGGTGAGTTCTTTGACAATGGTTGCCATCGTTGTTCCTTTCCCTTGAACGTCGCCAGGCGACTATACTTAACCTATAGGTTAAGTATAGTGGAAAAGGGGAACGCTGTCAAGGGGGTGCCTCGCCTCCAAACCTTTCTGTTCTGCTTGTGCTTCCCAGAACTGCCGGTAGTGTTCAAGCCAGGCGGCGGCCTCTCACATGAGACGGGCAGCGAGGCGAAACCGGTGAGTCCGTCCCATGCGGTGCAGGATCAGATCAGCAGGTTCCAGGTACTCGAAGAAAAGGACGGCTTCTGGGAAAATTGGTCTTCATCTGCGATGAGTTTGGAGCCAAAGTCGCGTCCTATGAGTGAAAGTTGATCGACCCGGCTGGCACATCACGGTGAGCCGTGGACGGCTCGCGGATCACCAGGAAGCCGTTCTCGCGCAAAGGCGGCAAACCGTCGGGTACCCCGGAGTCTGAGTGAAAGAAGCTCTTTCAGGAGGAACAGGAACAGATGGAGACACCATTGACACACCCATCGCTCTTAACACATAAGCACGCCGTCATTTTTGGCGCAGGTGGTGCCATCGGAACGGCGATGGCCAAAGAGTTTGCGGCCCAAGGGGCCACGGTCTTTCTCTCGGGTCGGCGGCTTGCCGCCATTGAGCAGGTGGCTGAGGAGATTCACCAAAACGGCGGTACCGCCTACGCCGCAGGGGTAGACGCGCTTGATGAGCAGGCAGTGCAAGCGTACCTCGATCGCGTGGCACAAGAGGGGGGAAGCATTGATATCCTCTTGAATGTGATGGGTCCACAGGCAAAAGACTATGGCGAGGGGACAAGCACCCTGGAACTCCCCCTTGAGCAGTTCCTGTTGCCGCTCTCCACCCTGGTCCCCTCGCAATTCATCACGGCGCGTGCAGCAGCGCGACACATGGTGCGGCAGCACTCAGGGGTCATCCTGTTTATCACAGCGATCCCCGCGCGGGGGATACCAAACTCCACTGCCATTGGCACGGCCTTTGGGGCCATGGAAGCGCTCTTGAGATGTCTTGCCGCGGATCTGGGTCCTGCTGGAGTCAGAGTGGTTGGCATTCGTTCCGGGGGCATGGTGGATACCAGAACCATCCAGCAAGCGTTTGAGAATGTCGCATACACGCTGGGGGTCTCGAAAGAGCAAGTCGTGGCCAGGTCTGAACAGGCAACGCTTCTGGGGCGCCTCCCGACGGTTGCCGACACGGCACGGGTGGCTGCTTTTCTTGCTTCGGATGGGGCGCGAACCATCACCGGTGCTATTCTTAACGCTTCAAGCGGAAGAGTCATTGATTGATCTGCCCTGAGAGCGTTTCGTAACTCAGATTACCAGAACAGTTCTGAGCTTAAAATCGCCGACGGCTTGAATCCGATCCCTTTCTCATTCGAGGAGCTTGAAGACACCGTCAACCGATTCCGCTCCGCGGCCCAGGCGGCAGGACGCGACCCGTCCACACTCAAGATCATACCGCGCGCGATTTCGTTGGCAATCACAGCGGAACCGCTTCCCGAGAGCAATCGACCGTTCCTGGGTGGCTCACCTGCCCAGATCGCGCCAGACCTGGCCAGGGTAGAGACGCTTGGCGTTGATCCGTTTCCTCTCCATTTGCCCCACTGTCTTGTTGAAGCCGGTTGCGATAGCGTTTACAAGGTGCTTCTTCAAAACGGAAAGCGACCTTACTTGAAGGAAGGAGGGGTTCCGGGAGTGCCTTTCCCCGTTTCCAGGTAGGATTTCAGACTGGCCAGGAAGTATACCCAAGCCCCGCGTGTCCGCTCATCAACCTGGGCGAACCCATCATGCGTGAAGATCAATTTGGTGCCGTTGTGGACAGGCGTGAGTTGCCAGGTGACGCTGGTCCCTTCCCATTGCGGAGGGCTTTTGGAAATCCAGCGAACTTTCTCGTCCTGGTCCAGTTCGGCCACCTCAAACTGCATGACAAACGCCCCCTGCCGAAAGCGAAATTCAGCAAGAGAGCCCACCTCTGGTTTGACTCGCGCCTCGTAGGCCCACCACTGAACGATTTCGTCCTGCTGAGTTATGGCGCGCCAGACGCGCTGCGGGGCGGCTTCTATAGTAAGTTCCTTGACTATAGCTGACATCGTTGTTCCTTTCTGCTTCCACGTCGCTATGCGACTATACTTAACCTATAGGTTAAGTATAGTGGAGAAGGGGAACTTTGTCAAGGGGGTGCCTCCGTGAAGACCTTGCTGCTCTGCCTGTTGTCTCCGCTGTGGAGCGAGAGCGCGAACAGTGCGTCAGAAGTCGAGACGGGGGGAGGAGAGCAGCGAGGCCAGCGCATCGAGCAGGGGTGGCCAGCCAGCTCCAACCCGCGCTCGCATTGCTTCCGTGCTCAGCCCTTCGTGGGTCAGCACGATTTCCGTCACCGGACCCTGGTCGAGAAAGTCCAGTGTGACAACGGTTTCCCGGCCCTGTATTGCTTCGCCTGACCAGGTAAAGACCAGTTGTTCGGGGGGAACGATGTGCAGGTAGGTGCCGACGATGGAACTGCCGTCCTCTACCTCGAAACGGAAGGTCCCGCCAACACGCGCGTCGAGCTTGCTGACGGTCACGCCCATGCCCCTGGGTCTCAACCAGTGCTCCAACGCCTCTGGCTCGATCCAGGCGCGGAACACCCGATGGCGTGGGGCCGTGAACGCCCGTCGCAGCACGAGGGTGGTGCTGGGATCAGATGCTGGAGGGATCAACAACGTCTTGCTCCTCTTCCGATGTTGCCAGCAGGTAGGTGTCCAGGGAATCGAATTGTGCTTCCCAGAAGTGCCGGTAGTGTTCAAGCCAGGCGGCAGCGTCTCGCATGGGACTGGCAGCGAGGCGAAACCGGTGCGTCCGTCCGTCCTTGCGGTGCAGAATAAGATCAGCGTGTTCCAGCACACGTAAATGTTTGGAGATCGCCGGGACGGAGATTGAGAAGGGCCGCGCCAGTTCCGTTCCAGAAGCCTCACCGTGCGCCAGGCGTTCTAAGATGGCCCGGCGTGTGGGGTCAGCGAGCGCCAAAAAGACGGTCGTGAGTCGCTCTGATGAATCGTTAACCATATCGTTAATTATACGAAGATCGTGGATCGTTGTCAAGGGTCCGATAGAGGTATTTTAGTTCGAAAGCTATTGGTACAAAGGAGGGCAAGGGAGCGCCACGCAAAAACGACTGCCCTGCCCGGCTATTCCAGCGCTCTCTACCCAGATACGTCCATCCATCGCTTCCACAAATCGTTTGCTGATATACAATCCCAATCCGCTGCCTCGCACCGGCCCAGAAAGGTCGCGCTTGAGACGGACGAATTTCTGAAAGAGCAACGGTAGTTCCGCCGGGGGAATCCCAGGACCTGTATCTTGCACACTGATATATACGTGTGGGGTAGAGTCAGTTCCTTGTGCTCGCGGATCATCCAGGACCGCGCTGATGACGACAGCGGCAGGTTTGGGGCAATACTTGAAGGCATTCGCGAACAGATTCCGCAATACCTGCCGCAAGAGTTGACCGTTAGCCCAGACGGTCAACGGCTCAGGGATGGCGAGGCGGAGGCGGTCAGTTTCTTCCTGCCTGGGATCGAGATGTGCGAGAACATCTCGTACCAGGGGAGCGATAAAGAGTTCCTCTCTTTGGGGAGATCTCACTTCCTCTGCAATCGCTAGCGCATCCAGCACATTGTTGACCAGCAGGATGAGTTCCTGACAGCCCTCCTTCGCATTCTGAAGAAACTGCACCTGGGTCGCGGCGTCAATTTGGCCCTGGTATTCACTGAGTAATTCGAGGTAGCCATACACTTCCGTGAGCGGTGTCCGTAGCTCGTGGTTCACATTTAAGATAAATTGATCTTTGAGTTGATTGAGCAGTCGTTGCTGCTCTGCTTGCTTGCGTTCGGTAATATCTTCTGTCACCGCTAGAAAGTACAGTGGCATCCCCATAGAGTCGCGCACTAGCGTTACGGTCAGGTTGACCCAGATCAGCGATTCATCTTTGCGCACGTAACGCTGCTCCTGTGCGTATGTCTGTAACTCGCCAGAGATCATCCTCAGTGAATGTGCAAATGCCGTCGGGAGGTCTTCAGGGAGCAGCACCGCATGGAAGGTGCGTTCAAGCAACTCCTCACGGGTGTATCCCACAATGTCGCACAGCTTCTGGTTGACGAGGAGCCAGCTACCATCGAATCCGACATGTGCAATCCCAATCGCAGCCTGTTCAAAGGCAGTACGGAAGCGGCGTTCACTGGCTTGGAGTTCGTCTTCAAGCTGCTTGCGTTCAGTGATATCGGCGCTCATGCCAACCCACTCACGAAGATATCCGTCCTGCTCGAAGAGAGGGACACCACAAGCAGAGAAGGTGCGATAGACGCCATCGTAGCGCCGAAGACGATACTCGGTCTCGTAGGCCCCTTTGTTGGCAAGGGCATTCAGCCATGCGCGCTTAACACGCTCCCGATCCTCTGGATGAACCGCATGCAACCAGCCCCACCCTTGTACCTCCTCCAAGCTTTGTCCCGTATAGGCTCGCCAGAGCGGCACATCATTCTCAACAATTCCATCAGCAGATGCGGTCCAGAAGAGCTGTGCGTTCGTCCCAATGAAAGAGCGATAGTGTTTCTCGCTCACATCGAGGTGTTCTTTCACGCTGCCATGCTCGGCAAGGGTGGTGCCCTCTCCAGGCATGATTGTCGTATTCACAGGCGGTGAATGTTGCCCCTGTATTCCAGTTCCCCCTGGCTGGTGGTTGCGTTTACCCGTCATATATCGTACCTGCTCCATCAAGTCGCCACTCTTCATAATACAATCATTCTAACGTACATGCACTGACAATCTTACGCCTCCAAAGATCTTTCCCCCTGATGTTGCATCATTTTGACCGTGGGTACAAGACTTTGTCTAAAAGTACTAATAATCAACTTCAAGCGGCAAGGAGTCCCCTATTTTCAAACACGGGGAGGAAATGCCGCAAACGTTCACATTTTCCATGGCTTGATTCCTATGTGAACGTGTGCTACCATTCCACTATGAAACAGATGTTCACTGCCAAGCTCAAATTGCATACCACGCCCGATCAGTTCAAAGCCTTGCGTACTACGCAGCTGGCATACAGAGACGCTTTGAACTCGGTAAGCCGCTATGCTTTTGCACACGGTAAGACGAGCAATCAGATGCGGTTGCAACGTGAAACCTACCTGGACATCCGTGCGACCTACGGTCTGTCTGCACAAATAGCCTGCAATGTCCCCCGTCAGGTCGGTGCTACCTACAAAGCCCTCTGGACCAAAGCCAGACAGAATGCTGAAGCACGTCAGGCCGGCTACACCAGGAAACGCTACAAGGGACTGGATGAAGCTCCCAAGTACGTCTCTCCCACGCTCACCTATAATCTGGGTCGAGACTATAGTTTCAAGCCAGAGCAGCAGGTGAGCCTCCTCACGCTTGAGGGGCGGGCCAGAGTTCCCTACACAGGCTACACCAAGCACGTTGCCCTCATGCAAGACGGTGCTGCAATCGGTGCAGCCAAAATCTGCTATGATCATCCACACCAGCCGTTTTACCTGCTCGTCTCCCTGGAAGTAGAGCTAGCAGACCCAACGCCTGAGAGCCACACCGCAGTAGTCGGCGTGGATGTCGGGCAACGCTATCTCGCCGTCAGTACCACGACTCAGGACACGACGGCTTTCTATTCGGGCAAGGCTGCCCGTGCCAAAGCCGATCATTATCAAACCGGCGCGTAAAACCCTGTGGCTTTAGCCCTGGGGATATTAGCGCCGTTCCTTTTTAGATGGCTTGGGAAATGGGGTAAGTAGGACTATTGACAGTATATGACTCGATGCCATATACTGTCTGTATGAACAAGATAGCCTACAAGTCCAACCACCATGTCTACTACTCGTGCAAGTACCATGTCGTCTGGTGTCCCAAATATCGGCGTAAGGTGCTGGTAGAGGAGGTAGCAATGCGGCTGACTCAGATCATGCGTGAGGTGTGCCAGGAGCATCAGGCAGAAGTGCTCAGTCTGGAAGTCATGCCCGATCATGTGCATGTGCTGGTAGAGGTAGACCCGCAATTCGGGATACATCGGCTCGTACGACTCATCAAGGGGCGTTCATCACGGCTCTTGCGCCAAGAGTTTCCAGTGCTGAAACGGAAGCTCCCAACGCTTTGGACAAACAGCTACTTCGTTTCGACGGTGGGCGGAGCGCCTTTAAGCGTCATGAAGCAGTATATTGAGAACCAGAAGCATGTCTAAGCAAGCCTACAAATTCAGATTGTATCCAACGAAAAAACAGGCGCAATCGCTCACCTGGACATTAGACAGGTGCAGGGAACTCTACAATGCGGCATTGCAAGAGAGACGGGACGCCTACCACATGGTTGGGAAGTCGATCACCTACTATGACCAGGCCAATCAACTGCCTGAGATCAAGGACATCAGAGAAGAGTACCAGGACATTCATAGTCAGGTGCTACAAGATGTACTCAGACGGGTCAAGAAAGCGTTTGACAATTTCTTCCGCCGGTGCAAGTCTGGTGAAACACCGGGTTTCCCGCGTTTTCAGGGTCGCAATCGCTATGATAGCTTCTGCTATCCGCAAGGTGGCTACTCGCTCACTGCTGATAATCGGGTGTGCCTCTCCAAGATTGGCGCTATCAAGATCAAGCTGCATCGCAAGATAGAGGGAATAATCAAGACTTGCACCATCAAACGAGAGGGTGATGCCTGGTACGTGGTGTTTGCTTGCGAGGTGGAAGCCTGGTCCAAGCTTGCCTACACCGATGAAGCTGTTGGCATTGACCTGGGCTTGCTGCACTTTGCCGCGCTCTCAACAGGGGAGACGATAGAGAACCCTCGGTTCTACCGACGTACAGAAAAGAAGCTAGCAAAAGCACAGCAAGCCCTAGCACGGAAGAACCGCGGCAGCAACCGGCGCAAGAAAGCCGTGAAGCGCGTGGCAAAGTTGCATCGCAAGAGTAGCAATCAGCGCCGTGACTTCCTGCACAAGGCTGCGCGCGCGCTGGTAGACACCTTCGATACGTTGGTGTTTGAAGAGTTGCAACCTGCCAACATGAGCAAACACCCGAAACCCAAGCAGGATGAAAACGGGACGTATCTTCCTAATGGCGCGGCTGCGAAAGGCGGGTTAAACAAGTCAATCTTAGATGCTGGTTGGGGCCAATTCCAACAGTTCTGTACCTACAAGGCTGAAAGAGCCGGTAGAAGCGTGCTGTTTGTGAACCCCAGATATACCAGCCAGGTGTGTAGCGGGTGTGGCACAATCAAGAAAAAGACGCTCGATGAGCGTTGGCACTCGTGTGAGTGTGGAACAGAACTTGACCGAGACCACAATGCTGCACTCAATATCCTTCGGCTCGGACGGAGCCATCAAGAGGCGCAAGCTTCCTGAGAAGCCCCTGCATTCATACATGGGGAGTCGTCACACTATTCTCTAGAGTTGGCGCCAAGTGGCGACAACTGGAAAGAGGAGCTCCTTCAAATATCATTTCAATGTTCTTAGCAGAAGAACCGGCACTTCACTTTACGAGAAAGAGAGGATAGGTTATGGCAACAGCTGGCGATTCACCCAAAGGCGAGAATGTCTACTTTAGCGATCCCGAGAGCGGAGGGGAGATGACGCGCCTGCTCTCGCAGGATCGCCTGATCACCAAAGGCATGGGCGGACTCTTCTCTGAGCGGTCAGACCTTTCCGGAATCCGTCGCATCCTCGATGCGGCTTGCGGCCCTGGCGGTTGGGCTCTGGAGGTGGCCTCTACTTATCCTGAGATCGAGGTGGTGGGGTTCGATGTTAGCCAAGCGATGATCGACTACGCGTGTGCGCAAGCGCAGGCGCGGGGCCTGGAAAACGCCGATTTCCGGGTCATGGATATACAGAAGCCGCAAGATTTCCCTGACGAGTCTTTTGATTTGGTCAATGCGCGCTTCATCAATTTCCTCCCCGCTGCAGCGTGGTCGAAGCTGATGCAGGAGTTCAAGCGCATTACGCGACCTGGAGGCACCATCCGTCTCACGGAAAGCGAGTGGTGGTACTTCACCAGCAGCCCCGCATTGGAGAACCTGAATGCTTTGTTTATACGTGCGCTCAAGTTACAGGGGGAAAGCTTCACTGAGAGTGGGCGGTTTACCGGCGTTTTGCCGATGTTAGGACGCTTCCTGCTCGATGCGGGCTGCGCCAGCGTCAACTACAAGTCACATGCGATCGATTACTCGTTCGGAACCGAGGCCTATGAAGGCTTTCGCCGCGATGCCGCCGCCGTCTTCAAATTGTTCCAGCCCTTTATCGTCAGGATGGGAGTCGCCACGCAGGAGGAAGTGAACCAGCTTTATGAGCGCATGCAGTTCGAGATGATGAAGGAGGACTTCCGGGGCATTATGTTACCGCTCACAGCCTGGGGTGTGAAGTCGTAACCTCATTTCTAGCTCTCAATTACACACGCCTGCCTCAATTGATCGATCACCTGCAAGGTCCCACGACTATGTGCTGGCGGGAAGGATAGCTCTGCCTTTCCCTGAACGCAATCGATAAAATGCGTTAGCATTGCCTCGTAGGGATCGGCTGCCGCGAAGGTCTTTTGCTCAAACTGGGCGCCCCTTTGCAGGAGCAAGGTGGTAGTATCACCGGTCCAGGCAGTGAATGCCAGGGGAGCCGTCACTGCGCTACCAGTGCCTACTACTTCAATGACCTGGTGCTCCGCTGCTGCAAAGCTACATTGAATGTGCGCAATTACTGATCCATCAAATGAAAGGAGGGCTTGTATATCCACATCTATAGCGTCTTTCATTCTGATAATCCCCTGGACGTGATGTGGCTCTGAGGCAGTAAGCCAGCGTGCAGCGTTAATACAGTAGCCGCCCACATCCAGTAATGCGCCGCCACCGTACTCTCGTCGAGCCCGGTAATTACCTGGCGCATTGAATGGAAAGGAAAATGCCAGGTGCAGAAAACGCAGGGTCCCTAGTTCGCCGTTTTCAAGCAGCTGTTTCAGGAAAAGCATACGCGGATGAAAATGATACATTACTGCCTCCATCAGCACAACGTGAGCGTGCTGGCAGGCTGTGATCATCTCATCACACTCGATGGCGTTCATCGCCAGTGGCTTTTCACAGAGGACGTGTTTCCCCGCTTTAGCCGCGCGAAGCGTCCATGGATGGTGAAGGTGATTGGGTAGCGCAATATATACGGCATCGACGTCCCTATCATCGAGCAATGCTTGATAATCATTGTAAGCCCGTTCAATGCCAAACTGCTGTGAGACCAGGTGGGCGCGTTCGCTATCGCGGCTGGCAACTGCGAGCACGCGCGCCTGTGGAATGCGTTGCAGCGCAGGAAGAACGGCGCGTGTGGAAACAAAGCCTGGACCGAGTATGCCTACGTTACACATCATGACTCAATCCTTTCTGCGATATAATGAGTTTGGTTTAGTGTCGTCTCTGTCAATGATACCCCATTTTAGGGATACAGTATGATGCCTGAGCAAGTCAGGTTGACCGCAAGGGTCAACCCTACTATACTCGGCGCGATGCTGCGCATCGCACGCCCGGCTGTTGGGAGCAACGGCGCCAGGTTGACCGCAAGGGTCAACTAATACGCATCAACCTAAGAAAAAGCTCATCAAATGCTAGAAGGGTGAGTGGAGGAAGGAGTGGCAGGGATGACCAGAAGAGGTGAGAGCAAGCGGAACCCGGTCCTGCTGCGCACATTCGCTACGCTCAGTGTAAACTCCGCGAAGCATCTCGACGCCCATCCGATAAATCGGCGGTGGGCACGATAAATCGGCCCCTACGCTTGTCCGGATGAATTTGTCAATGTGCATAATTGCGCCCCTACAGTCCACGAGGGTTGCCCTACAATGTTAGACAAGGTTCAAAAAGAGCCAATCCTACTTGACAATGTTTACGTACGACGAGCACAAAAGTGTCAAGTGCATTTGAACCATGCCTAATCAATGATATCCCATTTTAGGGATGCAGTATATAGAGGAGTTACATTGCTCATGGCTTATCTGCAAGACGCCATTGTGACCAGTACAACAACACTGCAAGCCAAACTCGCCGCAAAGCGGGTTATTGTTCTGGATGGCTCCGTTGTTCCCCTCTCTCTGGAAGAGGAGCGGGCGCTCCGTTGTTCCCCTCTCTCTGGAAGAGGAGCGGGCGTTGTGTACCTTTGTTAAGGATGGTGGAGGGCTTGTCTGCATTGGAAATGCTGCCGAGATGTACCACGAGTATCAACTTTTGGGGGAACTGCTCGGCCCTGTTCTGGGTTTCTGCGCACCTCGTTGTGAGATCATCGCACAGGTAGCAAAGGGCGATCACTACATCACACGGCGTGTCGATCCAACGTTTGCAGTGATGGATGAAGTCTACTTGCTCAAGCACATCCCCTCCGATGCCGAGGAGGTCTGGCGCACAACGTGGCAGTATGCCCCCTGCACACTGGCCTACACACGCAGCTACGGGCACGGGCGTATCTTCTGCACGACGCTGGGAGCAACGCCTGCTACGCGAGCACATCCCAGTTTCCAGCAGATGCTCGCTCGCGCTTTGAGCTATGCATCGGGAGGGGAAACACAGGAGCGTTCGCTGCGCGTAGCGATGATTGGCTACGGTGCGATTGGCTTTGAACATGGTACAGCCATCAATGCTGTCCCTGGCCTGGAGTATGCAGTGGTTTGTGATCGCAATGAAGAGCGGCTGGCCCTGGCACAGCAATCGTTTCCTGAGATCTCTACCTGTACGGACCTGGAGGATGTTGCCAGAGATGAAAGCATCGACCTCGTTATTGTCTCAACACCACCCAATACGCACGCAGCCATTTCCACGCAGATGTTACAGGCGGGCAAACACGTAGTCTCTGAGAAGCCTTTCTGTCTCACCACTGCCGAAGCCGATGCCATGATTCAGCTCGCGGAAGAGCAGCGGCGCGCACTGACCGTGTACCAGTGCCGGCGCTGGGACCCTGACTATCTCGCCATCCAGCAGATCGTAAAACGAGGCACTATCGGCCCCATCTTCTATATAGAGACATTTATCGGCGGCTATGCGCATCCCTGTAACTACTGGCATTCCCATGAACCGATCTCCGGCGGCGTCTTCTACGACTGGGGTTCTCACTACCTTGATTGGATTCTCCAGCTTATTCCTGATCCCGTGGAGTCTGTGCGTGGCGTTGAACACAAACGAGTCTGGCATGATGTCACCAACGCCGACCAGTCCAGCGTCTACCTGCGATTCGCCGGAGGCAAAGAGGCAACTTTTATACACTCAGACATTGCGGCAGCGTTGAAGCCCAAATGGTATATTTTAGGCGAACAGGGAGCGATCGTCGGTGAATGGCGCATGGAGACGGTGAAGTCGCGCCGCTGGTCAGGCGATCTGATTGAAGAACAGCTTGCCCCTTCCGAAGCCATGCCGGAACTGTGCCTATTCACGTACGATGCCGGCGGGGCCATTCAGAAGCATCCACTGATACTACCTGCCGCGCCCTCCTATGCCTTCCATCGCAATCTCGCCAATCATCTCCATCATGGCGAACCGCTGGCCGTCCCGCCAGAGCAGTCGAGACGCAATATTGCTGTCATGGAGGCCGCGAAACGTTCCGCGAAACAGGGAGGCGAGACGATCGTGCTCAGGTGCTAAAAGCCCAACGAGACCATCCACGCTCATCCTAGCGGATGGGGTCCGTGCTCAGCACCATCTGTACCCCCTGTCGCTCCATGGTGGCCAGTTCGTCCTCAGCGAGTGCATCAAAGTCTATCACCGGATGTTGTACAGAACTGGTACAATCGCGGAGGAAATATACCCTTTTTAACAGTGCGGGTTGGTTGGCAAAACGCTCCACCAGTTGTCGTTCGGTCTCCAACACGCAATGTGACTTCGCTTCACCAGCAACGTATACTCTGTAATGCTTCATCACTGTGTCGAGCTGCACGACATTCAAGCTGCTCGACGGGTCTTCGGGATCGGGTATCTCTGCCCCGAAGATGCCATAGTATTCCGTGCGAATCGTACGCCCTTTCTCGATATAGGTCGGCTGCGTATTTCTCGCGGCACTATGCCAGGCTATCGCCTCGCAGATCGGCGCCACAAGCATATGTCCGAGCGTTCCCTCCATCGTATGATACGGCCAGATCATCAAATCCTTCTTCGCTTTTTGTTGGAGTTGGTGGACGTAGCGCACGGACCAGTCCGGCTGGAGGATGGGCACCCATTTCCCATTTGTCACGTCATCCACCGTGATTGCCGTAAAGGGCTGGGGATGATCGCCTGTCTCCGGGTCTTTCCACCAGGAGCTATAAAAGATCTGAAACGGTAAATGGGTATCCAGCGACGCGTAGATGGAGCTAATTTTGTGGGCGTTGGCGTAGAACCAGGTGAGAAAACGCGCGACATCCTGCTGTGAGCCTGGGACATAGAGGGTTCCCGTAGGATCGACGAAATCGTGCTGGTAGTCCACGAGTATCACGACGATTTTTTCAGCATCGCTTTGCGCCGGGGTGAGGCCTGCCTGTTGACCTGCTTCGGTAAATGCCTGGATACGAGGGGCATAGGGTCCCTTGAAGGCGTCCTGCACATCGAAGAGCGCCGGGGTTGAAGCGTGATTGACCATGTTTATGCTCTCCTTTGTCATGTGTTTAAATCTTCAGCCAGTGTGTCCTCTTACAAGCATACGTCATTCTTGTGTAAAGAACAATCCTCTGACGCATATTCCCATCGACTCGACCCATATCTTATGCTCGCCTTAGTTTCAATCCTCAGCACCTCTTGGGAGATGCTGCAACGACAGATATCCGCCTTCATCAGTCTACCAATGATTGTACAGCTTGGCAAGACCTTGCTTTTGCTTAAAAGGTCTGCTGATTATGCATTAGAGAGGGAATACAAAACCAAATGTCTAAGAAGTTGAGGCATGCAGCCTGTTGTCAAAACGGTGAGATTTTGATACAGTAAAGCTCAGGGTATTCCTGGTTCGCAAGGAATGCAACATATTGCAGATGTCTCTCAAGTAG
>WNGE01003183.1_pt1 | contig 30347 bp, 25 predicted proteins | sample 5400651 | NCBI WGS metagenome assembly WNGE01 (sample SAMN13153370, study PRJNA577476) | soil metagenome | isolation source: 60 cm soil or saprolite under grassland replicate 2 | place: USA:California | collected 2016-06-15
AGCTTAGCGTCCCAGATAACCCAGTAACGTTTTTTCTTATTATCGGGCGCTTGTTGCTGCTCGAATGCTAATCGAACAAATCTCGTCGTGAAAGAAGAATTTGCGGTCAGAGGCAAAAGCGTGAAGAAATCCCAACCCACATCAAACGCGTTGAGCGCGCGCTCATCACCCATTACATAATGGAAGTCGGAAAAATCGATTAGCACGACGAAGACTCGCGGCTTGCCTGCGGTGTGCTGTTTCCACCTGCCAGGAATCACACTGGCGAACACCACGTCAGGCCGCTTGCTTGCATCTTCGATCACCACGACGCCGCTGCCGTGCATCGGCTCGCTGATCTCTGGCACTCCTGGAACCTCCAGTGGATCCTCTATTTCCCCGCTGCAACGTTCCACTGCTATCAAACTTGAGATCAGGCCAACCGGTTATTCTCTGAAGCTTGCCGGCAAGCTCGTCGCGCTGCTCGGGCAAAACATTCTCTCGGCAAACAATGCTATTCGCCTTTTCCGCTCTGATCGAGATTGAACACTCTTGCATACGTATCGTTGGGTTCGGAACTTGAAGAGGACGACTATCTGGAGAAAATCAAAGCAGGCCAAGAACAATTTCCACGCCTTTTGCACCTGGTGTGGAGTGAAGATCCGGCGGGACAAAAACGAAGATTCTCATGGAATATGTTTGCAGTGTTTCTACCGGATTCTGAGCGATCAGCTACGTTCGCACAAGCAGACTCGCTCAGGCGAGTTTGTCAGTAAGAAACGAGCAGTTGTGTCCGGCGTGAACTCAACCCGCTAGTTGATGGATGGCGCGTACGAGCCAGAACGAGAGTGCCGCAATTATCGCGGCGGCTGGGATGGTCAGGATCCAGGCCCAGACTATGCGCCCGGCAACGCCCCATTTGACCGCAGATAATCGCCGAGTTGCACCGACGCCCACAATTGCGCCGGTAATGGTATGTGTGGTTGAGACGGGAGTTCCTGTAAGGGTCGCGTAAGCGAGTGTCAGCGCAGCTCCAGTTTCGGCACAGAAGCCACCAATCGGTTTGAGCTTTGTAATTTTGGCGCCCATTGTGTGCACGATTCGCCAGCCTCCGGAAAGAGTGCCTAAAGCGATTGCCGCGTGCGCACTTAAAACTACCCAGAGCGGGATCGGAGGAAGCGTACCATTTGGTCCGTAGGCAAGTCCCCTGATCCCTCCGGCGGTCAGCACTGCCGTGAGTATTCCCATCGTCTTCTGTGCGTCGTTTCCTCCGTGGCCCAACGAGAAAGCCGCTGCAGAAAAAAGCTGACCTTTCCGAAAGATGTTATCCACGCGCCTGGGTGTGGTTCGCCGGAAAATCCAATGAACTGCAACCATCAAAGTGAAACCGAGTGACATCCCCACCAGCGGTGACAATACAATAAACGTGAGCGTACGCGCCCAGACATCAGTTCTGAGCAGGCCGCTAATGCCACCAAACGCTGCAATCCCGGCGCCAGCGTAACCGCCCAGCAAAGCGTGCGAACTGGAGGTTGGTAATCCCAGATACCAGGTAATGAGATTCCAGATGATTGCTCCCAATAGGGCACAAAGCAGAACGTAAAGTCTTAAATCCGCAGCAATGAGATCCATTCTTACGCCGTCCCCGATGGCCTTGGCGACGCGCGTACCAAAGACTGCGAAAGCAATAAAGTTGAAGAATGCTGCCCATATGACAGCCATCCCGGGCGAAAGAACCCGTGTGGACACGACCGTCGCAATCGAATTTGCGGCATCGTGGAATCCATTGATGTAATCAAAGATGAGGGCGAAAGTAACCAGGAGGAGAACGAAGGCAAATGTGGCAGTCATAGTCAGTCGTCAGTGGATTCAGTAGGCCCTCGTAACACTGGTCAATAGCCAGCTTCACTCAACTTCCGGCTGCTACGTATGTTTGATGATGACGCTTTCAATAATGTTAGCAACGTTTTCGCAACGATCTACCGCGGCCTCCAGTTTTTCGTAAACCTCTTTCCACTTCAACACCGTGAGAGGATCGTTTTCCTCATGAAAAAGCTCTGCAATCGCAGCGTGGTAGATATCGTCACCTTCATTTTCCAAACGATGGATCTCAACCAAACGCTGTGTAATATTCTTAGGTCGCTGGAGCGTGGAAACAACCTCGCGTAGTTGTTCGGCCATCCGCACGATTACATCGGCGAAGTCTTGCGCGTATTCTTTGATCTCATGGATGTCAAAAATAATTATCGCCATCGAGGCACTGTCGATGAGATCAACAATGTCGTCTAACGCAGTTGACATCGTGTAGATGTCTTCCCGATCGAAAGGTGTGATAAAAGATTTGTTCAGCCGAGTCGAAATGCTGTGGGTTAAATCGTCACAGGCATGCTCCAGTCCCTTGATGCGCTGGGCATATCCCCGGTAGTCACGGTTTTTGTCTGCCAACATTTCCTTGAGCTCGCGTGCAGCATCGGAAATGTAGACAGTCATCTGGATAAAGAGGGTAAAATATTGATCCTCTTTCGGGAGAAAATTTAACAGGCCCATTTCGATTATTTCGACCCTATTGTTGGATTGTTGCTAAGAAGAGTTCGCAATATAGCCCAGGCGATAAGGGAATGTCTACCTGAACATTGCCTGAACGTAGTCTGAACGTTTCCCTACGATGCGGTAACTTTGTCGTTGCATGCAAGCAAACGCTGCTGCTCTACAATCGAAGGCCAGGGTGCCCTGAAGACAGTCTTATTAGAGCTTTTGAGATAGAATTTGCACCCGATGCTCAGTTGCCCTCTCTGTTCCAAGGAGATTGACGCGGACATAGCCTCTTGCCCGTCGTGCGGTACTGTAATCGACGAATCATTCGCTGCAACTCGGATGCTCTCCGATTCTCAAAAGGTCGCATCCAGGCTTCCCAGACAAGGTACCTCGCCGCAAGACCCTCGTTCTCACCCGTCATTCGACTCTATCGATAACGCGCGGTTTGTCCCGGGAACAATCTTTGCTGGACGCTATCGGATCGTTGGTCTGTTAGGGCGCGGCGGCATGGGCGAAGTCTACCGCGCCGACGATCTGAAACTGGGACAGCCTGTGGCATTGAAGTTTCTTCCGGAAGTGTTGGCAACCAATGGTGCGGCCCTGGCGCGGTTTCATCGTGAGGTGCGCGTTTCGCGCCAGGTATCTCACCGAAACGTCTGCCGCGTTTACGACATTGGTGAGATAGATGGGCAGCACTTCCTCTCGATGGAGTTCATCAGGGGTGAAGAATTGGCATCTTTGATGCGACGCATCGGACGCCTGCCGCCGGACAAAGCAAACGAAATTGCCCGCCAGCTCTGCGCCGGTTTGGCAGCCGCGCACGACACCGGCATTCTTCACCGCGATCTCAAACCCGCGAACATCATGATCGATAGCGATGGCAACGTTCGCATAACAGATTTTGGTCTTGCAGGGCTCGCGCATGAGATTCGGGCGGAAGAGGTGACGGCTGGAACTCCCTCTTACATGTCGCCCGAACAAATCGATGGTGGGGAGCTGACAATCAGGAGTGATCTTTACTCTCTCGGTTTGGTCCTCTATGAGTTGTTTACCGCCAAGAAGGCTTTTGAGGCACGTTCGTTGGTCGAGCTAATGCACCTCAGGCGAAGCGATGCTATTCCTACGTTGCCGACGTTGCTGGTTAAAGATCTGGAGCCCTCCGTTGAGCGAGTGATATTGCGCTGTATCGAGAAGGATCCGCAAAAGAGACCAGCGTCAGCATTGCAGGTGGCTGCCGCGCTACCTGGTGGCGATCCGCTGGCCGCTGCACTCGCCGCCGGAGAGACGCCTTCGCCAGAAATGGTGGCGGCTGCGGCCAAAGAAGGGGCGCTTCGCCCATCGATAGCCGCCGCAATGCTTGCTGCAATTGTTATTGCGCTGGCTGCAACCGTCTGGCTATCAGGAAGGGTCGCGCTTCATCGTCAGGTCCCCCTGGACAAATCGCCCACGGCACTTGCGGAACGAGCAATCACGATCAATAACAAGTTTGGCTACGCTGACCCACCGACTGATAGCGACTACGGGTTTGCTTTCAACGAAGGCTATTTGCGCTACATCCTGCAAACCGATAAATCAGCTGGCCGGTGGCAACCGCTAAGAAGCGGCACGGCGGCGGCAATCACTTTTTGGTACAACCAGAGTCCGCGTTATTTCGAGCCATTCGTGCACTCGGTTTCAATTGATAACCCACCCATACCTTCAAACATGTCGAGCGTGATTCTTGACACGCGCGGCCGATTGCGAAAGTTTGTCGCCGCTCCACCGCAGCGCGACACGGAGGCTGTGAGTGCTCCTGAACCGAACTGGCCGTCTGTCTTGTCGGAAGCTGGCTTTGACAGTGCAACTTTGAAAAGCGTGACTTCGACATGGGTACCACCGGTTAATAGTGATAGCAGGGTGGCGTGGGAAGGCCAGTACAGTGGGCAGCCCCAGATTCCGATTCGCATTGAAGCGGCGGCTTACCGCGGTAAGCCGGTTTACTTCGAAATCATTGAACCATGGACCACACCTTACCGGGCGCAGCAAGAGACACAACTGGTGCGATTGAGAATTTTGTTATTAGCGGGCGGTGTGCTTGCTTTAATCGTATTAACGGGCGCCTTCCTGCTCGCTCGCCGCAACCTCCGACTCGGACGAGGCGATCGAAAGGGAGCTTTCAAGCTCGCTCTTTTCCTTTTTGTGCTCGAGTTGGTCGGCTGGCTCTTTGGAGCACATCATGTTCTATCAATCGGCGGTGAATTAAAGGGTTTTCTTCTAAACCTTGCCCTTTCACTAACCGCGGGAATGGTAATGTGGCTGATCTACATAGCACTCGAGCCTTTCCTGCGCCGTCGCTGGCCACATCGAATAATCTCCTGGAACCGGCTTCTGACCGGGGATCTGCGGGATCCGCTCGTCGGCAGAGACATCCTCATCGGGGCGCTCGGCGGGGCGCTCTTGCTCATTAATACCTGTGGCTGGCATGCGCTTTCGAGCCGAATCGGCGCCGCGCCGGAGATGCCGCTACTCATCCCCCTGGAAACGCTACTAGGTGCGCGCAAGGTAGCCGCTTTCTTCTCATTACACCTCATCAGCTCCCTTGTGAATTCGTCAATCTATATGTTGATTCTGCTTCTCTTTTCGATCTTGTTGAGAAACGAGCGAGTTGCGATTGCCTCTGTCTGGCTGCTCCTCGTGGCTTTCCAAGGACTCGTGACCGACAACTTGACAGCTGGATTGATAGCCGCGGCAGTGAATTCCGCAATTTTCATTTTCCTTCTGGTGCGGTTCGGACTGCTCGCGACTATATTCGCGGAGTTCTTTGTCTTGCTGGGAGTCTTGTATCCACTCACCTCGGACTTCTCGGTCTGGTACTCCGGCGTCACTGTTTTTGCCCTGGCCATAGGGCTAACCGTAGCGATCTACGGCTTTTATATCTCACTCGCCGGCCAGCCTCTCTTCCGAGGCGGCTTGTTGCAGGATTGAGATCCGGGGACTTTAAGTCCTGGGAGAATCCCCGGAAGGTGGTATGAGATGAAAGCTCCCCAAGCTTGCTCGATTTAACCCCCAGCTAATCCTTTAGGACTCATCAGCCAGTCGAGGTTGCCTTTCTCTTCCAAAATCCTGTCCCAACCGGCGCCCTTAAAGTCAATTTTCGCAAGTGTCCCCGTTGCCATGTGCTCAGCGCCACCTGTCAAGAGTTGCAGCAATTCTTCCATTCCAGGATTGTGCCCGACCGTTAGAACAGTCTTCTTGTCTTTCTCGACTTCGGAAACAATTTCCAGCAAACGACTCGCATCAGCTTCATACATCCTTTCGTCATAGCGCACTTCGATTGAACGCTCGGCCGCCTGTAGAACTAACTCAGTCGTTTCCCGTGCCCGCCGCGCAGCCGAACTCAACACCAGGTCGAGATTCAGTTCATGTTCCCGAATGTATCTGCCGATGAGTTCGGCTTCTCGGCGACCTCGATCGTTTAGGGACCGATCAACATCCCGCTGTTTGCCATCGCTGGCAATCGATTTTGCGTGCCTTAAGAGAAGAAGCGTTTTCATTTTGCGCAATGCATTTGCAAGCGGGATCCATTGCCTCTTTATATGTATGGCGAACTTCACTCACTGCTATCAGCTCACTCCTTCCTGGTCCTGTCTATTACCAGAAGCGAAAACGAACCTGGCACCAGGGGTGGTCGCGGCCGTGGCCTTTCTGCCGTGGGAGCGGGGGTTGGTCCAAACTCAGCGCTCACAACAAATACTTTGTGAGTCTTTGGATCCAGCGCCAACGTACGCGCGCCTTTTTGTGTGGGAACATTCTCTATCACGCTAAACCTATCCGGTGTATCTTCGTGGATCACTGTCAAAGTACCTTCACCATTGGAGCTGAAGCCAAGTTGACTCTGCGGATCAAACGCCGCCGCGTCTACACCGCTGCCGATGGGCAAGCTTGTGATGAGATGGCCATTGTCTGCATTCACAACGGCCATTAGCTTGTTACTACATACGGCAAAAAGACGCCGGTGTTCGCGATCTATTGCCAGGCCCGAGGGTTCTTCGCAGGGAGCTAGTGGCCAGCGCGCTTCAACCGTTAATTTGCGTGGATCGATTTCGGCAATTTCACTCTTGTCTTCAAGATTAACGTATACATGTGCCTTTCCATCGGAGACGGCAAACTCCGGGCGGCCTTCGAGGGGGATTGTGCCCTTCACAGTCTCACTCTTCGGATCAATTGCCGTCGCGTCACGGCTGGCACCGTTGCAGGTGAACACGAGCTTCGATACCGGATCCTAGATGATGGCATCCGGATTTTTGCCGACAGGAATTTTCTTCGAGACGACCAGGGTCTTGAGATCAAACACACTCACCGTATTGTCTCGGCCATTGCTGGTGAATCCTTTATTCAACTCTGGAACCAGAGCAATGCCGTGCACACCAGACGTATTAGGAATATCCCCAACAACTTTGCTCGTATCAGCATCTACAACCATTACATGCGTCGAGCGCGAGATGTAGAGACGCCGGGATTGCGGATCTACAGTCAGATAATCCCAGCCGCCTTCGCCGCCGAGCGTGGTTTTCTCAATCACTTTGTACCTGGCTTGTGGCAGAGGCTGGGTTGCGAGAGTCGCGTCGGAAACCAGGAAAAGCACGAAGAAAAATCGCATCACGAAGAACAAATAACGCAGCCCATAAGAACGAGTCATAGCTACTCCATCAGCAGTATCGATTTAGTGTTCTTAGCTTACTCCGGGTCAGTCCGACAAAGGTTGCAATGTTCCCGGTGTCGGTGCCAGGTAAACTCTGCCTAAGGACAAAACCCGCGGCGAACTCTTGTTTGGCTAAGCCACTGTCGCTCGTCCACCGCGAGAGATCTAATTTGGGAGATTACAGCAAGTTCGCCACCGCAGCCAATGAAGCCGATCTGAGCAGTGATAGAAAGAGTAACTGAAATGCGCACCCAGCCATCGATGCACGAATACGCGCGTTACTTCAAGCCTGATCCTCTGCCGGATCTTTTATCATTTCGCGTTGCTCACAGAAGGCATTCGCTGCTGATCAGAAGCAACGTTAAGAGCGCCGGCAATCTGCAACTGTTCATGCTGTTCAGTGTCTATTGCCATTTCCGAATTCACGACGAAGCTCAATCGTTGCGGGCAGAATGCGTGTATTTGATGATCTCAACGTCCGACAGCGCAATCAGACCTTCGTCAACCATCTCGTCCAGCACGGGCAAGACGCCGCGAATCTTTTCCTCAGTATCGATTACTGAAAGCATGATGGGCAGGTCCTTCGATAAACCGAGAAATCCCGAGCGATGAACGCGATTCTGCGCTCCGTAGCCAATTAACCCGCGATAGACCGTGGCACCGGCGATATCCATCATCCGCAGCTTCTTCACAATCGCCTCGTGCAATGGCTCATCTTCCCAGCGATCGTCTTCACCGATGTAAATTCGCAGCAGTTTTGCGTTGCCTTCGAGTTTCTCGTGTTTCATTGAATGCGTCTCCTCTGCCTGGGTCTGATGCGTAGTGTGCTTGATCACTTCCGTGTCCTGCACTTCGATCAACCCTTTCTCCACCATGTCATAGATAAACGGCAGCAAGGCATTGATCTTTTGCTCGGAGTCAACCACTTCAACTCGCATCGGTACGTCTTCGGTGATACTGAACAGACGTGCTTCGTGAACCTTGCCGCTACGGCCATAGCCCGAGATGGCCTTGGTCACGGTAGCTCCTGAGCACCCGTGACGATGAGCAAACTCCACGATGGCCTCATAGACAGGCTTGCTTTTATAGTGTTGCAGCGTGTTGACGTAGACCACCAGTTTTTTCGCTGGGCCTTTTCGCAGCATTTAGCTTTCTCTCCTCTGCGGTTCTCCTTGCTCGTGACAGGCAACCATAGTGGACTGTATTTCGACCAGCCCGTGATCCCCGAGCATTTCCGCGACTAAAGCAGCCGCGCCCTCGACTTTTGCTCGCTCGTCGATTGCCTCAATGATAATCGGCAAATTCTCCATTTGGATCTCATTCTTAGTCGAGTGAAGACGACGTTGGACTCCAAAACTCATTACTCCTTTGGTCAAGGTCGCACCACCAACTCCACTCCGATGAAGCGCGAGCAGCACTTCTCTATAGAGCGGATGGTGCGCATGTCGCTCATCTTCGCCAACGGAGATAGTCAGTTTCATTGCTGGCTTTAATTCAGTTTTCATTAGCTCACGTTCTTTTTATTTGCTGTCTTCATCATCGACAGACATGGATTCAATACCAGTCGCTTGCGAGATGGCTGTCGCTCCGCGCTCCAACGCACGCTCGGTTACTGGACCACGCCAGTACTCGTCAGCAAGGCGGCTCGTGACCGGTACCCCCTCAACTTGGCGCGCCAGGATGATGCCCGCCCAGACCGCGCCAAACCCCACGGCGAAACTCAAGACTACATAGAGAAACGCATATACAAAGTCTTTTCCTTCAAGCAGTCTGGCGGTTTCATATTCAAAGGTTGAGAACGTCGTGTATGCGCCGACGAATCCCACTGCTACTGCGAGCCGGACATGCGGATTAATCGGTATGCGCTCCGTTACCAAAGTAAGAAAAAATCCAATAATGAACGAACCCGTAATGTTGATAACGAATGTCGCTGTGGGAAATGGTTGAGCAGTACGGCCAAGCCCGGAAAGCGTCAAGTAGTAACGTAACATCGCTCCTACAGCCCCGCCTGCAGCCACAGCCAGATATTTTGTTAATGTGTCCACCTTCTTCTCTTCGAAACCTCACTACAACCAGAGCGATTTCCTAAACGCAAAAAACTCCTTTCCATGCGGCAAGAATCGCGCTTGAAAAGGAGTCATCAATCTTGGCCTTTTGCAGCCTCGATGGTTAAAGGCGAACTCCATCGCCTGACAAATCTAGAACTCATGTTACACCAATGATGCGAGTAGGTCATAGCTTGAGCCGAGGAGATCGAAACCCTGCGGCTGCCCTGATCCTGACGACCATCGCCCCAAAGCCAATAATACGAATGAAATTGTAAGGCGATGGAGTTCGCCGAAACCGTCCAGTCAGTTTGGACTGATGACTCCTGTATCGAGTATACGCGATGCGGGAGTTTTTATTTTCCAAATCGCTTCTGGTCTTTCGAGAGGATTCCATGTCTGAAGTTTGGCTTCTAGCCGCTGTCTGGATCGGCCTCGCCCTTCTCGCTGTCCTTATCTCAGTCCAAATAACAACTCGATCGTCGCCGAGCAGAACCCACTTGCTGGTGGTGACCTACTATTAAATATTTCTGCCCGATTTTCTGAGTGCTCTCAGCGTTCCCTGGTAAGTGTTCGAGATTACTCCTTCGTGATTACTCCTCTGAGACACGCAGACAGCAAAGAGGGACACTATCCCCTCGCGACGTATTGTTGTGTATTCATCGTGGAAGTCAGATAATCGGGGTACTCGCCGAGATTTTCCATTCGAGGATTGCGATGAATATCAGTTGTGCAAGGGCGCGCAGAACATCCTCAGCCGCAATATTTTTTGCCGTCGTTCTTTTCTTTTCAACTACCTTCGCGCAAACGTCGCCTACGGGTGGCCCTACGCAACCGAAGGCAACACCAACACGTAGCCTTGAAAAGAAGTTCCTTATCAACATTCTGCGCGATCAGCGAGCGATCTGGACGTTGCCGTTTCACCTTCATCGCAGCGACGCAAAGTGGATCGCTCCTCTTGGTCTCTCCACGGCGGCATTGATGACTACTGACAGGCGCACATCGCTTGAGTTGGTCGAGAACGGAGACAACCTTACCAGGCTGCGGATTAGTAAGGACATCAGCCAACTGGGCTCCTTCTATGCCACGGGCGCATTAGCCGCAGTCTTTTATTTCACTGGTCGAGCCAACAACAATGCTCGTGCGAAAGAGACCGGTGTGTTATCGGCAGAGGCCCTTATTGACAGTCTGATCGCAGTAGGTGCACTGAAATTGGTTTCAGAGCGGCCACGTCCGTCCATAGACAATTCAAGCGGAGAGTTCTTTGAAGGCGGCCGCTCGTTTCCGTCAGGTCATGCAATCAGCGCCTGGTCATTCGCCACTGTTATCGACCAGGAATATGGTCAACACCGCCCGCTAGTTCGTTTCGGCGTCTATAGTCTTGCCACAGCCGTAAGCCTCTCACGCTACACGGCACGAAAACACTTCCTTTCTGACGTGTTGGTGGGAAGCGCAATCGGCTATGGCATCGGCCGCTATGTCTACAGTCAGCACCATGATCCTGGGCTTGACTCTATCAAGGGAAAGCAAACCAATGGCGTAACGACATCCAGTTTATTTCCCCGCATTGCTCCGCTTTATTACCCACACTCCCACGTCTATGGAGCCGCGCTGGCGTGGAGTTTCTAGACCCACTGTTTGCCGGCTCGTTACCGGCTCCTTCTCGTTCACGGCTCGTTTACCTTCTATTAGAAGGTAAACTGCATTTTTGCGAGCTTTTCGAAGTCGTTTCATGGAGATTCTCTGTCGACCCGGACATTAAGCTTCCTGTTACCTTTATGAATGAATCAGCCTTAGAGAACCTGACGATTGGATGCTAGACTCCGAAAACACCTGGCTAGTACCATTACGAACCTGAGATGCGACACTGGTGATGAAGCGCTTGAGCTGTTTGACTCGTATCGGCCAACATCAATCGTACAGCCCTTTCATAAAGGTTTCGTCCTGGCTGATAATTGTTTTGGCCGCGGGACATGCAACTCACGCGCAGCAGCCGACCTCGCAACAACCTGCGCCGCAGAAGCCAAGGTCATCGCAGCCAGTGCGAACGCCGCAGCCGAACTCGCCTCCTCAAGCAACACCATCGCCTCAACCTACGCCCTTCGCGGTGCCGAGTTTACGGGGCCCATCGCCCGTGCCTTCTAACACTCAGTCTCCCGCAGTTTCTCCATCTCCATCCGTTTCGCTGGCGCCTCAGAGTGCGCAAGGTTCGAATCCGCTGACGCTGGATGAAGCGTTGCGCCTCGCCAACGCAGTGTCTTCGAGCTTTCAGCAAGCAGGGTTGAATGAGCGCATTGCGGCCGAGGATGTGAAACAGGCGCAGGCAGCTTTTCTGCCACGCGTGAGCGCGCCTTTGAGTTACATCTACACCTCGCCGGCCCTCGGCCTGCCAGCGGGCACGCCACGAGCGCCAAGCTTTATTGCGAACAACGGTATTGGCGAATACCAGGCGTTTGTAAATGTGGCCGGGGACCTGGATATTGCCGGTCGCTTGCGCGCCACACTCGCAAGGAATCGCGCGCTGCTTGCTGCCGCGCATGCCGGCACCGAGGTTGCGCGAAGAGCGTTAGTCCAGGCGGTGATTGACGCCTACTACGGGCTTGCACTGGCGACCGCGCAGCGGAACGCGGCGGTGCTAAATTTGGCGGCGGCAGTGGAATTCGAACGAATCACTTCCCTGCTTTTTAGCGGCGGAGAAATTGCTTCAATCGATCTCACGCGAGCTCAATTGCAAACAACTGCGCGACGCGACGAGTTGGAGCGCGCGCGCGCAAATGAAGAAGTTGCGGCAGGCTCCCTGCGTGTACTCGTCGGTTATGATTTTGCGACGCCCATCAGCACGACCGATCTCGCTTTAGCCGCGCCGGTTGATGCTGAGTTTTTGCAATTCAAGGTTAAGGACATTTCTCGCCGCCCCGAGTTTTCTCAGTTCGAAGCGCAGCTCCGCGCTGCCAAAGCAGAGGTGAGGATCGCGCGAGCTGATCGTTTGCCGCAGCTCTCTTATTTCGCTAACGGTGGCTTCGATACGGATTCGCTAAAGGCCTCGCGCATCAGGGAGCACACTGGGGCAGCCGCGGCGCTCAGTCTCACAATACCGATATTCGATTGGGGAGCAAGCAGGAGCAAGGAGCGCCAGGCACGACTGCGCGCTCAGATCGCGGAGAACGAGCGCGCCATTGCGCTGCGGGGCTTTACGCAGCAGTTTTATGCGGCCCAGGCGCAGGTGAGTTCCGCGGCCGCGCGCGTCCGGCTGGCCGGGACTGGTATCACTCAAGCACTGAGTAATCTTAACGCCTCTATTGCGCGTTACCGCGCCGGCGAAGCGCAGATAATTGAAGTCACCGATGCCCTGACCACGCTCGCCGCGCAAAGGTTCGCTCTTTATCAAGCAATCTTTGACTATCAAACGGCGCTGGCGCGCCTCCGACAGGCGACAGGACAATGAAACACTACGAATCTGAGAAGCTGCCAGGCAAAGGTTTCGACCATGAGACCTCGTCTACTGATGAATCACTGACCGATGGTCAAAGACCCCAGAAGCGTTACCTGATTATAGGCGCGTCAGTCGTAGCGCTCATTCTTCTGGTGATCGTCGTCGCAGTTTGGAAGTGGCGAAACCCGGCGGGGCCAACGGACAAAGCGGCGGCCCCGGTTGTCAGCGTGCGTGTAGCCAAAGTTACACGCGAGACGATAGCGGCTCCAGTCTCCGCAGTTGGCACAATTTTCCCGCGTGAGCAAGCGACCGTGGGCACAAAAGTAAGCGCGCAGATCAAGCAAATGGCGGTCTTGAAGAATAAGGTTGTCCATGCCGGCGACGTGATTGCCTTACTAGAATCGCGCGACCTCGTAGCTCAGCGCAACGAAGCAATCGCAGCCTTGAATCAAGAGCGCGCCAACGAACGCAGTGTGAACACCGGGACGATTCCGCAAACAAACGCACAAGATGAGAAGGCACTTCGCGACGCACGCGCCAAGGCCGCTACCGCGCGGGCTACTTACGAGCGCCGTCTCGCGCTTTATCAAAAGGGCGGGATTTCTAAAAAAGATCTCGAAACCTCGCAAGTGGATCTCACGACCGCTGAAAACGAATTGCGTCTTGCCGAGCAAACAGTAGCGCTTCGCGCGAAGTCGCTCAATCCAAACGATCGTGCGCTGGCTGCGGCGCGAGTACAACAAGCACAACAACATCTCGCAACGCTCGATGCGCAGCTCAGTTATGCCACCATTCGCGCACCCATCACCGGCATCGTCACTGATCAGTTTCAATATGAAGGCGAATTTGCCGCGGCGGGTGGGAAGCTCGTGAATATTGCAGACATCAGCCAGGTGATCGTCAAGGCTCCATTCGCTGACACCGTGGCTGCCCAGCTCAAAGTGGGAGACACAGCCCGGGTCCTGCCCACGGACACGACTGGCGAACAGATGACCGGTCAGGTCTCACTGATCAGCCGCGCGACTGACCCCGCAAGTCGCACAGTGGAGATATGGGTCGCGCTTGCAAATGGTGCCGGACAATTACGCGCTAATGGGGCTGCCCAGGTTACGATTGCGACGCAAACAAAAACCGACGCGATCGTAGTTCCTGCTTCCGCCGTGACGCTCGACGCAACCAACGCAAGTGAGGGCACGGTAATGGTTGTCGATGCAACATCAGTAGCACACGAGACAAAGGTCGTCGTCGGCATCCGCACTCCCGACAAGATGGAGATAACTTCCGGTTTGCTGGGCGATGAGACAGTTGTCATTGAAGGAAACTTCTCGTTGCCCGATGGATCGAAGGTCGAAGTGAGCGAGGAAAATAAGACGGAAAGGTAAGTAATCTTGGGTGTCTAACGGCTTTGGCCTTGAAAGGCCGGGTTAGACGGCGCCGCTAGCCGGCGAAGGATCATTTACGCATGAGGCTCGCCCTGCTCCTCTCAAATCAATCAAGGGCCCGCGATGTTCTGGCGCCGAACAGATAACCTTCAAAAAGAATAGTCGGAGATACAAAGTACTAGACAGCAGCCGCACTCTTTATGCTGCTGCTCAACTGCTGCTCAGCCTCGTGCTTTCTCCTCCTTACAACAGAGTGCCCTTCAAGAGTATGACGGCAACACTGAAATAGATCACCAGCCCGGTTACGTCCACAAGCGTCGCCACGAATGGCGCTGAGGAGGTTGCCGGGTCGAACCCCAGCCTCCGCAACATGAATGGAAGCATCGAACCGGCGAGGGTGCCCCATAACACAATGCCAATCAACGCCAGGCCGACCGTCAGAGCCACCAGCAGCCAGTGCCGTCCATAGATGGTTGAGAAGCCGGACCAGATCGTGATGCGAAGAAACCCAATCGAGCCGAGGATCAGACCCAGGCCCAGGCCCGAGCAAACCTCGCGCCGCATGACGTGCCACCAGTCGCGCAGGGTAACTTCGCCGAGCGCAAGTGCGCGGATCACCAGCGTCGAAGCCTGCGAGCCGGAGTTCCCTCCCGAAGAAATAATGAGCGGCACGAACAGCGCCAGCACAACGGCCTTTTCGATCTCCTTCTCAAAGAAACCCATCGCCGTAGCGGTCAACATCTCACCCAAAAAGAGAATAACCAGCCAACCGGCACGTTTCCTGATCATGAGCGGCAGCGCGACTTCCATGTAAGGCTTGTCCAACGCTCCCGGCTCGACCGCAGCCATGCGGAGGATGTCTTCTGTGCCCTCTTCGATCAGCACGTCGATCACGTCGTCCACAGTCACGAAACCAACCACGTTGCCATCCTTTTCCAACACCGGCACGGCAAGCAGGTTGTATTTGCCAATCTTCTGCGCGACGGCCTCCTGATCGTCTAGCGCATTTACGGTGATTGGCTTCGCGCGCATAACTTTAGTAAGCGGCGTCTCGAGTTCGGCCATTACCAGGTCCCGCAGCGAAACGGCGCCTATCAAACGTCCTGTGCGGGGCTCCATGACATAGCAGGCGTAGATGGATTCCTTGTCTTGCGCGACGGAGCGGATATGTTTGAGGGCATCGCTGACACTCATCTTTGGATCGAGCCGAACAAATTCGGTCGTCATGATCCCGCCGGCCGTGTGCGCCGGGTATTGCAATAGACCTTCGAGCTCCTTGCGCATTTCGGCACTGAGTTTCGGCACGACGCGGTGCCGTTCGTGCAGGCCCATCTTCTGGACGATGTCGGTGCGTTCATCCGCCGAGAGGCCAGCTAGGATTTCCGCGACGCGCGGCGGTTCAAGTTGTTCGAGGATTGCGGCGCGGCGGCGCATTGTCGGCTGGTTGCATATTTCGATGGCGCGCTGCACCGGGAGCATCGATACGACCGTCGCGGCTTCGGCCAATGTCAGTTGATTGATCAGCTCCGCCAGATCAGCGGCATCCAAATCAGAAACCATTTGTCCGATGCCGACAAAGCTCTCATCAAGCCGGGTATGGATCCGTTCCAATAGTGCTTTTAGGTCTGGTGCAGGCATGGGTCACCTCTTCTAGATCAGTAGGCAGGAGGCAGACGGCAGTTGGGAAATCGAGATTCGATCTTCCCTAGCTGGTGATGAATACGCGAAGGCACTCCGCAGCCATGCCTAAGATGGCCATCGCGTAGCACATCCACCATACTCACTGAGCCTGGTCAACACGGCGGTATTGTAAGACAGGGGACACTGTTGCACTAACCTGAGAGTCGCAGTTGCAACCCGTAGTATGAGTCGCAGAGTTGCTCATCTGCCATCGCGTGTCCGGTTGCCCGCCGGAAGATGGGTTAGAATCTGATAACTGTGTCGAATTGCAGGCGTGTCGTCGCGCGATTCAACGAGCCCGGCGGAGTGGGAAGAAAGGGGCCCAGCAATCCGTTCGGACGCTCAGTGACAATACCGATTACTGAAAAGGTTACACGCGGGTCGGCGGCATAGGAAAAGGTGAAACGGTGACCGCGCATGTCAGACTGCTGGGTTATGTCAGACATGTTGAAGGGCGTGAGCACAGCATCTTTTTCAATGCGCATAAAGGTGTAGTCAAATAACATGTCGCCGCGTGCTTTCGTTTGCCCGACCTGAACTTCCCCCCAGAAGCCATTGTTCTCCTTATTAGGAAGAACCAAATTGGCGCCTGAGGGCCCGGTCGTCACGACGTCGTGCGTTTGCGTGTTGGTGACGAAATTCAGGAGGACTGCGACGGGAAATCGTTTGCTATGTTTAAGCTCAAGACGGGCGAGCATATCGACGAGGTTGAACCCGGAGGTCAGACGTCCATCGCGGTTCGTAGCATTGTTGCTGGCATTCGTTAGCCCCAGGTTAGCATTACCGGCCACCAGGAAATCGCGCGGGATCGATACTTGAGTGGTGATAGTTTGTGCGGGCGTTGTTCCATTAGCTGGAATGGTGAGAGTCACGGGCAGCTGCAACTGACTGCCGAAGACTTGTACCGGCGAAATGAATTGCGTTCCAGAAAAATATAGATCTGCTACAGAAAGATTGAGAGCCATCTTGGCGCTCGGTTCGAGTCGTGCGCGCAATTGTGCGCCGTAAAGTGCTAAATCACGCCCATCGCGGCGGGACTGGTTTACGTTAACCGTGCCATCGCTGTTGCGGACAAAAGCCGAGTTTCGCTCGAGGAAAGGCAGTTCCCAGGCGACAACCGTAAGCTCCTTGAGATTCGGGCGCTTAAAGGAATGCGAATACGATTGGTTGACTCCTTCGACCATCAAATCATTGTCGATGGTCATCTCAGTAAAGGTCCATGGCGGCTCAAATTTGCCCCCCTGCACGCGAAACCCTGGCAGTCGATGCGGCTTATAAGTAATGAATGCCTGATCAAGGGCGAAAGGCTTACGGTTGAAAAAATCCGTGAATGTTTGGTTGCTCGAGATGTTATCGGCGAAGCTGCCCGTGGCGATACGCAATCCCCAGTCAAACTCCTCCCCAATCGTGCCTCGGATAGACAGGCGCGCCCGAAGACGCAGACGATGGCGCGTACTGAGATCATTCCCCAGCACTGCCGGATTACTGCCGCTTGCCAGGCTGTTCGTTAATCCGAAGAAAGATTCCGAGCGCAGACGTATGTCGCCGCTGAACTTCACCGGTCCGATATCTGCAACGCGCGCCTCGATCTTTTTTAAGCGATCATCGATCGGAGACGATTGCTGAGCAGCGGCGTTTTGACTCTCAGAACTTTCTTTTGCTAGAACCGCCAGGCCTTCTCTGTCCGGACCAGCCCCAACACCCGTCAGCTTTCCTGCCAACTGGCTGATCGTTTTTTGTTGTTCAAGCAACAACTTCCGCAGCTCATCGAGTTGCGTGGATTGTTGGCGTACCGTCTCCTCAAGGGCGCTAATGCGTTCCGTATCCCTGGCTGCTTCTTTGCGCGAGGCTGGCAGAACAGAGACGGCGGGGTTGGGGTCACCGTCAACCGCAGCAGGATTCTGAACACTTTCTACGGTCTGGCCGAAGGCAGAGGTCGCTGCGACAAGACAAACTACAAAGGAACCTGTTAACAGACTGAGTCTGAACTTTCGTGCGTTTTGCATATTGTCCTCCTATAGAGGTGATAGAGAACCATAGCGGCTTTTTACCGCGACCAAAGAAATGATCCACGAAAATTACACGAAACTGCACTAAAGACCCTTTTCGTGATTGTTCGTGTCACTTCGCGGATCGTGTCACTTCGCCATTGTTGTTTCTGGAAAAAACTTTGGTCAGAGAAAAGATCTGCCAACCCGTCACCCAGACTAGAGTTGTTAGGTGAAGTCGAACTTAACGCAATGTTAAATCTGTGTGAAGCGGTGGGACGGGGGTCGGACTTTGTTTTGAGCGTCGCTCTGCATCCAGGACGAGGAGAGTGAAGCCGATTACGGCGCGACCTGGTACAAACCCGAGCGATCGAGATTTTACGAATAGAGACTTTCGATTAGCTCACCAAATCTCTCATCAACGACACGCCGCTTGACCTTCAATGTTGGCGTCAGCTCTCCATTATCGATTGTAAACTCCTCGGGCAGTAAAGCGATTCGGCGAATGCGTTCGTAGTCGGCAAGGTCGGATGTCAGCGCCGCAACATCTCGCTGCACAATTTTTATCGCGGCGGGAAACTGGCTCAGATTTGTACGGTCCTGGGGAAACTCTTCTCCGGCTTCGTCAAGGGTCTGCCGCAGGGCTTCCCATTCAGGAACGATCAAAGCGGTGGGTTGTTTGCGGCCAGAGCCCACCACTACTACCTGGCTCACAAACTCACTCTGTTTGAGCAGGCTTTCAATTAGCTGAGGCGCAATGTACTTGCCGTTCGACAGCTTGAACAAATCCTTTTTACGATCGGTGATATACAAGCGTCCAGCTTCGTCCAGATGTCCCACATCGCCGGTTGCAAACCAGTCATTCTTGAAGGCCAGGGCCGTGGCTTCTGGTTGGCCATAGTAACCCTGCATGACATTTGGGCCCCGCACTAAAATTTCTCCATCGTCCGCAATCGCGAGTTCAATTCCTGCAAAGGGCAATCCCACTGAACCGACATGGTTACTGTCGGGGCGATTCGCCGAAACGATGCATGTTTCCGTCGCGCCGTATCCTTGCAGGACCGGGATACCAGCCGCGAGAAAGGAGTAGGAAAGTGCCGGAGAAAGTGGCGCCCCACCGGAAACGAAGTATCTCAGCCGACCTCCCACTCCTTCGCGCCACTTGGAAAAAACCAGGCGATTGGCGATCTTCTGCTGCAAGGCCAACCAAGGTGGTACTCGCTGATGTTTGTCTTTCAATTCTCCGTAACGCTGGCCGACCGTCATGGCTCGGGTAAAAACGCGGAGTTTCCAACCTTTTTCAGAAAGCCCCTTCTTCACTATACGGTGATAAACCTTTTCAAAGAGGCGTGGTACGGCCGTCATAACTGTTGGACGTACTTCTCGCAGATTCTCCCCGACCTGATCGAAGGATGCTGCATAGTAGACAGACATACCGTTGTAGCAAAAGACATAGAAGCCCGTTCGCTCGAATATGTGCGAAAGTGGAAGGACGGAAAGGGCAACATCGGTGGAACTAATGGGCAAACCGTCCGTTATTGCCAGCACATTAGAGACGAAGTTGTGATGCGTCAACATCACCCCCTTTGGCTCACCCGTCGTGCCGGAGGTGTAGATGATTGTCGCTAGATCCCGCGGCTGTGTTGCACTGAGATGTTGGTCGAACATCGCCGGTGCCTCAAGCAGTCTCTGACTTCCGTTTTTCTCTAAAGCTGCAAGCGTCATAGCGCGTTCGGTGCCTTCGCCTGCTTCCTCGTCGAAGAAGATGATGTTTTCCAGGAAGCCTAAGCGTTCGAGCGCCTTGCGAGCATGCTTGAAGAGTTTACGGTTGGAAATAAACAGTGCCCGCGCACCCGAGTCAGTCAGGATGTAGCGTATTTGATCGACTGCCTGCGTTGTATAGATCGGTACGTTGACCGCTCCGAGACTGAGAATCGCGAGGTCCACGATAGACCACTCCGGGCGGTTTTCTGACAATAGGGCCACCCGATCCCCTCGCTTGATTCCAAGTTCAGATAGCCCAAGCGCAACACGGCGCACCCGCTCAACAAAGCTGGTCGCGCCGATGTGCATCCACTTCCCGTCGACCTTATGGTTGAGAGCATCCTTCTTGTCGTGCTTCAAGGTGGCCGTGAGACAGAGCTTCGGAAGCGAGGCCTGTAAAGGCGAAGTTTGTTCTTCACCCTTGATCCTGGCAGAAGCTACCGAAGCCACCCTGATATGTCTCCTTAATCTGTTTATCGTTGGGATAGAAACGGCAACACTTTGCCGGTAAACAATCGAGCAGGAGATCGCTGCTATGCGGCCCGGATTGTGATTTCAATGATACTACAACGAGGTTGTCTTGAGTTACCTCAAGGACACGCTCTATCTAATGTCTGGTTGCCAGCGCAGCTAGAACCAGAAAGAGGAGTGCATTGGATGTAGTGTGCAGGGTGAAATCAAAGAAGCTATGGACCAGCGCCGCAAAACAGCCCGCGAGTGCTCCCAGGGCAACACCAGATCTGAAATCATCGCGAGACTCTCTGCGCGCAAATCCCATTCGGAACAAGAGAACGACAAAAATCAGCCCCAGTGCGGCCCCTGCCAATCCGCCGTCGGATAAGATCTGAAGATAATCGTTGTGAGCTTGCTCGAGTCTGAACAGACCATTACGCGAGTCGTACCGTGTGTACACAACTCCGAACGCCCCCAGTCCGGTTCCAAGTATCGGATGTGCCTTAATGATATCGAGAGTTACACTCCAGAAATGCGCACGTCCCGTGGTGGGGTCATCCGAATTGACTGTGCCGACAAAACGATTCAAGGCAGACTCACCACCAAACCACACGACGCCCATAAAGAGTCCGACGATTAATACCAAAGCCAGCGCTGCCCGCGTGGCGGCTCTTCTAATGCGTTGGGGCTTTTCTTGTTCCTCCGTCTCTTTGCGTTTACGGCGGGACCCTGCGACTACCACAAGAAACAGGATTTCCGCACCCAAACTAATAATTCCACCTCGTGAACCCGTCATGATCAGCGCCGTTCCCATAAGACCCCCGGCAAAAAGATAGATAAATCTCATTTCCGGTTTTACCGATCCGCCGAAGAGCAGCCCAAGGGGGAGCGCTAGGGCAAGCTCCATATAACCAGCAAAGTGGTGGCGGTTGATAAATGGGCCAAAGGCTGTGCTCTGCGTGAGCTCACGAAACCAGTAGACCTTCGTCGGACTTGTGAAGGACTGCGTTAACCCAAAAATTGCCAGAAAGAAACCGAAGATGATAACTGTTCTGACGAGTAATCGAAGCCGATGTGGCGTGTCTGTGAAAACGAGAATTGCTGCGAAGTAAATCAGTAGTGCCGCAATTTGCACCAGCGCAAATCTGGTCGAGTAAGGATCCAGCGAAAGGGTCCTAACTGGAGAAACTGATAGTACCCCGGCGGTGCCGATGTTCCGCAGTGGGAGCAGTTGGATAAGACCAAGAGCCAGCATTCCCAACAGTGGCAGTTGTAAGGGATTCCGGCTGATGCGAATTCTTCCCAGTTTCCAGGCGTCAATCACCCACAGAATGACGAGCGCAGCGCTACCGAGACTGAAAACAGCAAGGGCCCAGTAGTGAACCGTACCGAACGCCAGAGCGGTCAATACTATCGCGACACAGAGAATCAGGAACACAAAGCGGCTGGGGATTGTGTGTTTGATACTGTAAGCCGGCGTTGTAATAGTTGCTGGAGTTTCAGCTCTTTCAGTCGTTAGAGAGCTAACTTCGGCGTTTAAGATTGAAGTCGTCATACCAGACTGTGCCAAAGATTGGGCATACAGGATCCTGGCCGCAAGCGCCTCGGTTGATTCTTACGGTTACCGCTTCAGTTTTGGTCGGGGTCTTAAAAGTCATGGCAAGGAATTGCCAATCACTGTTTCCGTTTGCTGCCGGTTGGGAAGTTGTAAGAACGGATCCATCCGTCGCGTCGACGATTTCCACGAAAGGAGTTGCGCCACTCTGAAGTTGGTCGGTCCTAACGTAACCCGCAAAATCGTATTGACTTCCTGGTTCCACCAAAACGAGTTGTGAGAGGTTTAGGGAATCGAAGCGCAACCGTACCTGGAAAACTATGCGCAGGCTTCGGCCGCCGCTGTGGCTTTTGCTGGGATCGATTCCGATTTGCACCTGGGGAGCAGACTTCACCTGCCAACCGAATACCGCCTTCGGTTGGGGAGCTAAGTTTTCCTCAAACCCACCATTCAGAATTTGCCCCACAACCACATGGTTGGCTGGAGTCGGCACGAGATCGTTTGAAACAACGGCAGCCTGATGGTAGTGCTTTCCTGCAACGAGAGTGCCAATAATCGATTCGCCCGCCGCGAGATTTTCTCGCTTTTCAGTCTCACTCAGAGTCTTCCACATGACAATTCCATCTTCGATTCTTTGTCGTCCAACCAGATATTGGACAAACTCTGCGCGGGCTGCTGCGGTGGTGCCAGCTGCCATTTTTAGTGACTCGAAATCTTCCCTGTAAACCTCCCACGCCAGATTGAATAATTGCGGACGCAACTCTGGATCTGCGTCGGTAGCACGCCGGAGTTCGGCAAATGCTTCTGCATCGTTGCCTGCTCGCAGGAGCAAGTTTCCAAGGTACCAATGAGGGTAGGCATAGGAGGGAGCTAGATCCACCGGCGCTGTACCCAAAACCATCCAGAACCTGTAATCGTTGGGAGAAAGGCTAACGGCTTTTTCGTATTCGTTTACCACCTGACCAAGCTGGTCCGGGGGAAGTTTTTTGTGGACCACGTCACCAAGTCGCCAATGAGTTAATGGGTCGTTCGGAGCCAATGACACTGCTCGTCTTCCCATTTCCAGCCCGTTTTCGTCAGGATTGAGAAACTCTGCGAATGTGTTGCCCAGATACCAGCGAACAGCAAACCACGAGCCGATTAAAGTCAGGACAAAAGCCAGGATCATCATCGTCCGGGTGAGCGGCTTGCGGGCGTCAAAATGCATTAGTTGATCAGGCATTGGATTCAATCGCGAACCCATTTTTCCGTGAGATCCTCAATCGTAATACGCATGCGCTTCACAGTAATCTCCTGCTCACTGCACTGCTTCAAGATTTCCTGCACCCGTCCTTCTGGCATTCTAGAACTTGAGATAAGCACTTCCTCCACTTCTTGTTGTTTGCAGATCACAGTAAGGTCGCCATTGGCAGCGAATACTTTCAATCCGTGAATCAGCTTGCCGTTCTTATTTGGATCGTCGTCCAAAAATCCGACTGGCGAATACCTCAACTCCTGATTATTCAAAAGCTCTCTCAGTAGCAGCTCACCTCCGTCTCCGGCGCCATAGATAAGCACTCGCCGGCCTTCCCGGACATTTACCATTGGCAGCAGTTGCCTAAACAGACGAAAGGCCATTCGGCTTCCCGCGAGGAACATAAACATCAAGAGCCCGTCGAGCACGAAGATGGTTCGTGAGAAACCTTCGAAGCGAAACGCAAAAAGTACTGCCAGGACACTGGCGACAGAGCTAAGAACGATTGCCTTGGAAAAGACAATCAGATCATCGATGCTTGTGTACCGCCAGAGACCCCGGTAGACGCCCATGACGAGAAACGTTGCCATCTTTACGAATACAAGGACCGGCAGCGTGCGCAAAAAGAGATTCCAGGCCGTGCTACCAGAGAGCGCACCAAACTTGATGGCATAAGCGCACCAGTAAGCGAGGATGATTAACACCACATCCAGCAAAACTTCGAAGACGCGGCGTTTATAGGAAACATCAACCAAAAACGCATACAGTGGCTTATCCTTGAGGGCGAGGGTCTGCTCGGATTCGTCATAAACCTTCACGCCCGCAAGGTAAACTCCTATTAACGTGAGCAGGATTGTGAAACCTGTGATCGCCGCCAGGCTGACATCAAGTTTCACACGCTGAACCAGGACCGCCAGCAGACCCGATAGAGTTGCAAAACCGTATAGCATCCAGACCGCCTGACGTTCGGACACGCCGAGCGCAACAAGCCGGTGCGAAGTATGATCGCGACCGCCTTGTGAGGCGGCGCGCCCTGAAAGTTTTCTCAGCACGGTAACGAACGTGGTATCAAAGATGGGAACGAAGAGCACCAGAATCGGCACGGCCAAAACGGGGAGAAAGCTCCTGGAGCGGCCCCCTGATACGTTTACCAATGCTGCACTTGCCAGAAAGAACCCTACGAACATCGATCCGCAATCTCCCATGAAGATCGATGCCGGGCTCGAGTTGTAAACCAGAAATCCCAGCAGCGCAGCAGTGAAAGTCATAAGCATCATGACTTCGGTTGTTTGGTTTGTAGTAGCAAAACTGAGGGCCAGGAAACACGAAGCGATCAAGGCTATACCGGCTGCCAGACCATCCATGTTATCAAGCAGGTTCAAGGCATTGGTGATCCCAATCAGCCAGAAGATTGTGAGCGCCATATTGAACGAAGAGTAGCTGGTCCAGGGCAAACTCAAGCCGTAATAAATAACGAACGCGGAGCCCATTATTTGGCCGATTAACTTCTGGTATGGTTTGGTATGGACCAGATCGTCCACAAGTCCCACCAAGAAAAGAAACGTGCTGGCGACGATGATCCTCCAACCGATAGGCGTGCGCGGCACAAATGCCAGGTAACTTACGACCACTGACAGCCAGATGGCCACTCCGCCCAGCATGGCCGTCGGTCGTTTGTGCCACCGATCCAACTTCGGTTTTGCCACCAAGCCCAGGCGTCTCGCTAGCGTACGCACTAACGGCGTAAGCATCACCGCCAGGACAAATGACGCGGCAACTGCAAGAAAGTTTAGCGAGCTTAACGACATAAGAAATGGAGGGACACGGAAATTAGATGGCCGTTATAAGGGGAAAAAGTTATTCGATCTGTCGCTTCAAATCAACTGCTCTGAAAGCTGAAGACTCAGCTTCGTGAGGCAGCGGCACGGCCACTCTGATATTCCATCACAGTCTGGAGAATGCCATCCAGGGCCATCTCAGTCCGAAACCCCACCAGCTCCTGGACCTTCGTAATATCGGGCACACGCCGCGGCATATCCTCGAAGCCCTCCTCGTAAGCCTCGTCGTAAGGCACGAATACAATCTCCGAATCGGACCTGGTCAATTTCTTGATCCGCTGCGCAAGGTCCAAAATTGTTATCTCTTCATTGGAACCGATATTAAAGACCTGGCCCACTGCCCGGTCGTGGTCCATTAGCTTGATCAGCGCGCCGACGACATCACCGACATAACCGAAACAGCGGGTCTGTTTACCGTCGCCATACACGGTAATGGGACGCCCCGAGAGAGCCTGCTTCACAAAAGTTGGAATTACCATTCCATATTGGCCCGTCTGTCTTGGCCCCACGGTATTAAATAGACGCACGACAATTGTTGGCAGCTTTCGCTCGCGCCAGTAAGCCAGTGCCAAAAACTCGTCTATCGCCTTCGAGCAGGCATAGCTCCAACGGCCCTTGGTAGTTGCACCCATGACGAGATTCCCATCCTCGCGAAACGGCACGTCAGTGCTGAGGCCATAGACCTCTGACGTCGACGCCAGCAGGACTTTCTTTTTCTTCTTGTTCGCAATCGACAGGACGACTTCAGTTCCACGCACGTTCGTTTCTATCGTTCTTACCGGGCTCTCGACAATTAGCTTTACACCAACCGCAGCCGCCAGGTGAAAGACGACGTCACACTGGTCCACTAATTCTGCCGTGACCGGCTGGTTGTGAACGCTTTCGATCGTGTAATGAAATCGTGGATTGTTCTTCAGGTGTCGAATGTTCTCGATCCGACCTGTGGATAGATCGTCAATAACAAAGACTTCATCACCTCGTTGCAGGTATGCATCGGCCAGATGTGATCCGATGAACCCCGCACCTCCCGTAATCAGTACGCGCAAATTTGAGCTCCTTCTTTGTCTGACAAACTTCAGTTTGTCGCCCGATCGTCATCAACTGCCTTTGCCGAGCTACGGCAAACTAAAGTTTGCCGGACATTCTCTTACTCTACACTCTTGATTCCAGACTTCGCTCCGAAGAGGATGCTCTAACAGGAATTGCCCTGTGTTCCAACAACTCTCGGTAGAGTGCTTTGATGTCTTCCAAGAGTCGCGCTTTCGAATAATTGTTTTGGACGAAGTGGATGCCACGATCGCCCATTTCGCGCCGCAGCTCAATGTCTCTCACGAGGCGATTGAGCCCGGCGGCAAAAGCGTCGGCATCGTCCGGCATGACTCTAACGCCTCGCTGACAAATGTCATGTCGCTCATTCCGGTTTTGTGAGATGGTCTCGCCTAAAAGATCCACTACACCGCCGACGGCGGTTGCTATGATCGGACGTCCATTGGCCATCGCTTCAATCAGTGTCAAGGGGGTTCCTTCATTGCGCGATGTCAAAGCAACAATATCAAGCGCTGGATAAAAGTTTTCCGGATCCCGCCGGCCTCCAGTAAAAACGACATCGTCGCTCAGACCGAGTGATTTTGCCTGCGCTTCCAGCTTACTCCTCAGCCCACCCTCACCGATCACGACAAACATCACGCGCTTCGATTGCTCTCTCATGTATTTTTCTTTGTATCGCTTAACCGCGTGCAGGAAGAGTTCGTGGTTCTTGATCTCCGTTAGCCGCCCGACAATCCCCACCAGCATGTCATCGCTTTCTACACCGAGCTCCTGGCGGAACGATAACTGGGGCTCGCGGCCGTTTTCAAAATTGTCCAGGTCAAGACCGAGCGGGATTACGACGAACTGCCGTGCACGACCCACACCGAACGTTTCGTGTATCTCTCGCCGCTGCTGCTCACTCACGACCACGATTTTGTCGGTGATCAGACGCGCCAGAATCTTTTCGATGGATAGAAAAAGCTGTGTTTTGAGGGATCCATAGTAGCTGTGAAAAATATGTCCATGGTAAGTATGCACAAAGCGGCATTGTCGTGGGCGGCCCAGTAATATCGTCGGGGCCGACCAGCGATAAATCAGCCCCGCAATCCGGCCGACGGTCCCAGCCTTTGCGGTATGCGTGTGTACGATGTCAGGGCGTTCGCGCAAGAAGAGCCGATATAGTTTCCAGATTGTCCGCAGGTCTTTTAGGGATATCTCGCGAGTCATTTCCTGAATCAGGAAAGGCTTTACGTCGTACTCCTCAGCGAAGTAACCCATGTCCTCTTCGCCGCGAGGAACCGTTCCTGCCACAAGCAATGAATTGCACTCGACACTTTGTAATCCAGCGGTCAACCAGACAACGTGCTTGGCTGGTCCGCCGACGTTGAGCCGAGCAATGACGCGAACGATCTTCACAGGAATTTCCAATTTGTGATTTTTGATTTTTGATTTTGAATCAACTGATTTTCGGTTCGGAGTGAGAAAACATGAACATCACAAACACCGTCTAAAATCGCAAATCCAAAATCAAAAATAACTCATTGCCCGTCCATTCGATATATTGTTTCCGGGTCGTCTTCATGCCGAATCTCGTCGATTTTCACTCGCTTGCCCTCGCCCATATAGAGCCGATTTGGGCAGTTGATCACGAGCCCATGAACTTCGCCGATGTTCTGGTAAGCGTGCACGACGCCAGCAGGCACGAGCACTGCTTTCGGATTACTCTCACCGACAATGAGGGTCATCACATGATTGTACGTCTCGGAATCCTGCCGGTTGTCCCACATCCGTAGTTTGAAATTAGACGGACCGATAAAGCAGAACAAATCCGCCTGGTCAACATGTTCGTGCGGGCCGCGCCTTATTCCCGGGTCAGTCGACGAGAGGTACGCCATTGCCGGATAAAACTCCGGGCTGAGTTCGTCGTGCCGAAAAAGCTCCGCTAACCAGCCACGATCGTCCGCAAACTTTCGCAGGTCACGAATATCGACACCCTGGATTTCGCCGATCGTGAAACCATCAAACACGGGCGCTGATCTCGTCTGCATGCTTCAACTCCAACTTGTTTGCTCCTGTTTCAGCGACAAGACTTGAAGCGCGTAACAAACTTTCAAAGGTACCGGCATCCGTCCACCACCCTTCAAGTTCCTCCCACGTCATCTCACCGCGTTCGATATAAGCATTGTTAACATCTGTTATCTCCAGCTCGCCACGTCCCGAGGGTGTTAACGTGCGGATAATTTCATAGACACCGGAATCGTACATGTAGATTCCAATCACTGCGTATTCCGACCGGGGAATCTCCGGTTTCTCTTCAATGCGCACGACGTTCCGGCCATCAAGTTCGGGAACGCCGAAACGTTCAGGGTCTGGCACCTTCTTCAGGATGATCTTCGCTCCGCCGCCTTGATGACGATAGGCACGTACGGCCGAACGAATGTTGCCCTCGATAATATTGTCCCCGAGGACGACGCAAACCGGGTCATCTGCAGCAAAGTGTTCCACCAGCGACAGCGCTTCCGCTATTCCGCCTTCCCCTTCCTGATAGGTGTAATTGATGTGTTTCAGTCCGAAAGCCTTTCCGTTTCCCAGCAGCTTCAAAAAATCGCCGGCTGAGTTACCCCCGGTAACGATCATGATGTCGGTAATCCCGGCGTTTACTAAAGTCTGAATCGGGTAATAGACCATTGGCTGATCATAAACCGGGAGCAAGTGTTTGTTCGTGACAGCCGTCAAAGGCCGTAAACGCGTGCCCAATCCGCCAGCCAGGACGACGCCTTTCATTCAGGGGACCTCCAATTAGATACTCTGGTCAGTTGTCAGTTGATGAACTGAAATAGACCCGAGTTAACACGATAAGTACAACCGACAACTGACAACTGACCAAGGACAAACTAGTCAATAAACCTTTGGAACCAAAGCTCAAGCATCAGCAGTGTCCAGAGTTGATGCGAATAGTCCCTTTCCGAGTGTGTATGAAGCTCAACCAGTTGGTTCACCGCTTGTGGTCTGAAGAATCCACGATTCAGAGCTTTCTCCGACAGCAATGTTTGGCGCAAGAACGGCTGGAGCTTACCGCGAAACCAATGTCCAATCGGCACGCCAAACCCCATCTTACGGCGCTGCAGATTCTCAGCCGGCAACAGTTTTTTCAGAACGCGCTTCAGCAGGTACTTGGTTGTAAGTCCGCGCAACTTTAGCCGCTCCGGCAAACTCGCCGCAAACTCGATGACATGATGATCAAGAAAGGGAGAACGAGCCTCAAGTGATACAGCCATCGTTGCGATGTCCACCTTAACTAGCAGGTCATTAGGCAAATACGTCATGATGTCTGCCTGCAGAGCCGCATCCACGATTCCCGCTCCATTTGCCCGGGCAAACCAGGGTTCGAGCAGGTCAGCAGCCTGGACCTTTAACGTTTCATTCTTGAAGCGTTCGGAGTAGAGGTCTGCCTTGGCGGCTCGATCAAAGACACTAACCCACCGGAGATAACGATCCACTTTTGGTAGCGACGCAGCACCCAGAAAGCGTTTCAGATCCCTTACGCGGCTGCGCCTTCCTTCTGAAGTCGGAATTAAGCCAACGGCTGGCTCCACCAGTGAACCACGGATGATACCGGGCAGCCGGTAATACAGTTCCGCTAACCTCATAGCAGCATAGCGCTCATAGCCGGCAAAAGACTCGTCTCCCCCATCGCCATTCAAAGCTACCGTTACATGCTTGCGCGTTTCGCGTGCAACGTAGTAAGTGGGAATTGCTGATGAATCGGCAAAGGGTTCCCCGTAGTGCTCAACCAGCAAAGGCAAAACCTCCAAAGCATCGGGACGCACGATAAATTCATGATGGTCAGCGCCAACATGCTCGGCAACTCTCCGTGCGTGATGGAGTTCGCTGAAGTCCTGTTCTTCGAATCCGATCGAAAACGTCTTTACCGGCCCGCTTGATACCTCGCTCATCAGTGCTACCACAGCGCTTGAGTCGATGCCGCCGGAGAGAAACGCGCCCAACGGCACCTCCGACATCAAACGCACACGCACCGAGTCTCGCAGAATTTCGATGGCGCGCTCTCCAGCTTCCTCTTCGCTGATCACGATCTTCTTCGAGAAGTCAGGCTGCCAATAACGCTCAATTGTCAGGGAGCCTTTTCGCCAGCGCAGCGTGTGACCCGGTTCCAGTTTCTGGATAGAGCGATAGGCAGTCAGTGGCGCGGGAACACACATGAACGAGAGATAATGATCGAGGGCTTGAAAATCTACATCACGGCCAACATCCGGATGAAGCAGCATGGCGCTAAACTCAGAGCCAAAAACGAACTGGCCATTGACCTGCGCGTAGAGCAGTGGTTTCTTGCCGACGCGATCCCGCGCGAGGAAGAGTTCCTGTATTTTTTCGTCCCAGATGGCAAAGGCAAACATTCCGCGGAGATATTTGGGACAGTCTGCGCCATAACGATCGTAGGCGTGTATGATCGCTTCAGTGTCGCTGTTGGTATAGAAGGTGTGACCGAGTTCCTCAAGTTTTGCGCGCAGCTCGCGGTAGTTATAGATTTCCCCGTTGAAGACAATCCAGGCAGTTCGATCCTGATTATGGATTGGCTGCTGACCGCTTTTCAGATCAATGATGGAGAGGCGGCGCATGCCCAGGCCCACCCCTCCATTCACATAAAAGCCATCCTCATCTGGTCCTCGATGGCGGATTGCGTTGCACATCCGCCCCAGAAGGGCCTCATCTACGTCTAACCCATCACTGCG
>WNGE01001418.1_pt1 | contig 30346 bp, 34 predicted proteins | sample 5400651 | NCBI WGS metagenome assembly WNGE01 (sample SAMN13153370, study PRJNA577476) | soil metagenome | isolation source: 60 cm soil or saprolite under grassland replicate 2 | place: USA:California | collected 2016-06-15
TGGAAAAAATAACGCCCACCGCGCGGCGAGAGTTTTCGTTTCCAGGTCCAATCGATGTGCACAGCGAGCACTGCGACGAGCACAACAAGAAGGAAACTGATGAAAAACCAACGGCGCTTCAAAGCACCAAACTATAGCCGCGATTGCTAGCTCGCGAAAGCATTCGGAGTGTCAGCCGCAAATTTTGCGGCAACTTGTCAATCTGAGCGAAGCGAAGAATCTCAGATTATTTCGTCTCGACGCGCCTGCGTACCCAATAGCCAGAGATGTTTCGCTTCGCTCAACATGACAGGGCGCCTTGGTGGTCGCTAGCGTCAACAAAAAAGACAAGTTGCGCGAGTGCATTGATAATGCTGATTTCGCCATCATGACTCAGGCTCGCGAACTCCGCCTCGCCAAGCATATGGCGCGTCTCGGCACCGAGACCGCCTTCGAAGTTTTGGTTAAGGCGCGGGCGCTCGAGGCTAAAGGGCGCGACATCATCCATCTCGAGATCGGGGAACCCGATTTCGATACACCGGCCAACATCATCGACGCGGCCTGCGACGCGCTGCACAAGAGTTTCACCCATTACGGTCCTTCCGCCGGTTTGCCCCAGCTGCGCGAGGTCATCGCGCAGCACGTAAGCGAGACGCGACGGATAAATGTCACACCGGAAGAAGTAGTCATCGTCCCAGGTGGCAAGCCCATCATTTTCTTCGGCATCCTCGCTCTCGTGGAAGAAGGCGATGAGGTCATCTATCCGAATCCCGGCTTTCCCATCTACGAATCAATGATCAATTACGTCGGCGCGAAAGCCGTACCGATCCGATTGCGCGAGGAGCTGGATTTTCGTCTCGATGTCGATGAGTTGGCGGGGCTTATCAACGACCGCACAAAATTGATCATTTTGAATTCACCGCAGAATCCCACTGGCGGTGTGCTGGAAAAGAAAGACATCGACGGCATCGCGCGCGCTATGGGCGATCGCAATATCATGGTCTTAAGCGACGAGATCTATAGTCGGCTCATCTTCGAAGGCGAACATCACTCCATCATGTCGATTGATGGCATGAAGGAGCGCTGCATTTTGCTCGATGGCTTCTCCAAGACGTACGCCATGACCGGTTGGCGGATGGGTTACGGCGTGATGCGCGCCGATCTTGCGGCGCACGTCGCCCGCCTGATGACCAACTCGAACTCGTGCACCGCGAGCTTCACCCAAATCGCCGGTATCGAAGCGCTGCGCGGACCGCAGAAATCCGTGGACGCGATGCGCGCTGAGTTCAAGAAACGCCGCGACGTGATGGTCGCCGGCCTCAATGAGATTAAAGGTTTCTCCTGCCGCTCGCCTCACGGTGCGTTTTACGTCTTTCCAAATATCACGAAGACCGGATGGCCATCGAAAAAGCTGGCCAACGCATTGCTCGATGATGCTGGCGTCGCCGCGCTATCCGGCACTGCGTTCGGCGATTTCGGCGAAGGTTATTTGCGTTTCAGTGTGGCTAACTCGATCGAGAATATCGAGAAGGCACTGGATCGCGTGGCTGCGTGGGTGGACAAAAATTTGTAAGGCCGGTTCTATCGAAGGTGCGCGTGATTGCGTTCTTTCGAGCTTTTTGAAAGAAGTTTTTTGCCGCAGTCTTCAAGGGCGTTGCATCGACAGTCTTGCATTTGCTTGAGCAACGTCTGCATGAGCTTGAGCCGCTTCATTCGGAGTTGTAGTTCCGCAATCTTGCGTTCTGAAAGTTCATGCCAGCGTTTTGGTGGACGCGTCGCGGCGCGAAATCCGAAAAACAGCTCGCGTATCTCGTCTAAAGTGAAGCCGGACTCCTGTGCGCGCCGCACCACCGCGAGCCGAAAAAGCACGCTCTTCTCATAACGACGTTGGCCATTCTTGCGCACTGGCGGCGGCAGAATCCCGATCTGCTCATAATAGCGAATGGCTGATGTGCGCAAACCAAATACACGTGCGACATCGGAAATCGCCAGGTTATCTGCCACTCAGAAACCTAACAAGCAGCCGCGCTGAACGCCACGAAAATCGCTCGCATTTTTCTTAAAAAATCTCCTTTGACTTAAAGTCGACTTGAACTCGTAGCGTCAAAACTATGAAAAAAATATTCCAATTCATAACTGCAATCGCCATCGTTGTGCCGATCGTTGATTCGGCAACATCAGAACCTTCATCCTCGCAAACCGAGCACGCGTCGCCTTTCGCCTGCAACGCAATGGCGTTGTCACCGGAGGTAAGAAAACGCCATTTCGAGGAGCTTGGGCCAGCCTTGCTAAAACTGAAGAAGAGCATACGCGAACTGCCAGATGGCTACGAGTTCGAATTGCCCGCGGATAACAAAACGTATCAGCTGCTAACGGAATGGGCGTTCCAGGAGCGGTTATGCTGTCCATTCTTCGATATCGACCTGCATTTCGACAGAGAAGGCGGACCGCTGTGGTTACGTCTCACTGGCCGACCCGGGACCAAAGAGTTCATTAAGGAGGAGTTTGACCTAGCTAATTCTCGTTAGTAGCGCCATGCCAAAATGCTCAACTCAAGAGCTTGAACGGCTGCCGCTGCGAGTTCACACGTTTCTCGCCGGGGTGCCCCTTCACGACGTATGGTTCGTCGATCTCCCGGGCTGGCGCGCCGGAGTAACGCTCGATGATTTCCTGCGGACTGCGAATAATTGTCTATTCACGCCCTCTTCGCTCGTGCGAATGCTACTCGGCATTCGGCTCTTCGTTGGACGGTTCTTCGATTGGGACCGTAAGCCAGCGGCAACTGCCGCGAAAACATTCGCAACACGTTTGACCGACACGGATCATTCGAGATCACTGGTCGCAGCCGGCACGAAAGATGGGTTTTTCCGCGTTGTGTACCGCTTCGAAAACGAGCAACTCGTCGAGTTAGTCAATCGAACAGTCCACGCTGCGGCGCTGAGCACTCTCGTCGAGACGGCGACTGGCTACCGTTTCTATTTAGGGATTTACGTCCGCAGCGTAAGCCGCTTCACGCCGTTCTACATGGATTTGATCGATCCTTTTCGGAAAATGATCGTCTATCCGTCGCTGCTGCGTAGCGTCCGTGCTCGATGGAATCAGGCATTTGGCGCAGACGGAAAACATAAGAACGTGAATTGTCGATGCGATAAAGACATGCTTCCATTCTCCCAATCATGACGGGGAAGAAATGTTTTCGAGTTTTTGCTACGTCACGCATCGGTGATGCTGCCGAGAACCGACTGCGCGAGCGCGGCTACGATCTCGAAGTTTTCCAAGGACCCGAGGCGCCGCCGAAGAAATTGATCATTGAGAAAGTGAGAAGCGGCATCGACGGGTTGATCACGACGCTGCGCGATCCAATCGATGCGGAGGTGTTTAAAGCAGGGAAGGGGACACTCAAGGTCGTGGCGCAGATCGCCGTCGGCTTCGACAACATCAACCGCATCGATGCCAACAAATATAAAATTCCATTCACGAATACGGCCGATGTGCTGACCGAAGCGACAGCGGAGTTTGCGTTTTTCATGATGGGCATGCTTACACGCAAAATGTGGCAGAGCGAGCGCCTGGTGCGCGAACAGAAATGGCCATCATGGCATCCGTTCCTGCCGTTCCTCGGCGACGAAGTGACCGGCAAAACTATCGCCGTAATCGGCACCGGACGCATCGGTCTGGCGATGATCAAAAAATGCTCGGGATTCGACATGAACATCCTTTGCTACGATCCGGCATATCACAACGACAAGTTTATCGCCGCCATTCAGGAAGTGATGGACCTGCGCCACGCCGGCGAAATTCAGAAAGAGAAGACCTGGATCAAATACGTCGAGCTCGAGGAGGCATTGCGCGGCGCTGATTACGTGACGATTCACGTCCCGCTGTTGCGCGAGGGCGAAACCGACAAACCGACCTATCACTTGATCAACGAGAAGACACTCAAGCTGATGAAGCCGACGGCGTACTTGGTAAACAGCTCGCGCGGTCCGGTTGTCGACGAGAGCGCACTTGCGAAGGCGCTGAAAGAAAATGTCATCGCTGGCGCGGCGCTCGATGTTTTCGAAAAAGAACCGCTGCCGCCGGATTCGCCGCTGCTCGATGCCGAAATCGGGGATCGCTGCCGTGTCTTCCATCATTTCGCCAGCGGCGCGCGGATCACGCGCCTCTCGGTTGACCCCGACAAGGGCATGGCCGGACGCACTGTCCAGGGACTGATTGACGTCCTGGAAGGCAACTACGGCGGAGACCCGACCAAAATGCCGTACGTTGTAAATAAAGAAGCGTTCGAACCCAAAGCAGTGAGTGACCAGCCTTCGCACTGACACCGCCGCTGTTGCACCCATCATCGATAAGGAATGAACTATGAAAGCATTTGGATTTTTTATTCTTAACCTGGCAGCGATGGCATCAATCGCAGCGAACGGGCAAACAGAGAGCTCACCGGCGGTGCTGGGCGATCCGGCAGCGGCGCAGGAAATTCGTGGCTGGATTGATCATTGGAGAAAGGCGGTCAGCGCCAAAGACGTTGATCGCGTGATGGAGTTGTACACGGAAGATGTCGTCGCTTACGACGTGGTGCCGCCGTTACAGTACGTCGGGAAGGCTGCCTATCGTGCGGATTGGCAACAATTCTTCTACCAGTACGAGAGCGATCTTCATGTCGAGACGCGCGATCTGCACATCGGGGCTAGCGGCGAGTTCGGTTACGCGACCGGATTACAAACGATCAGCGGCATGCTGAAGCATGGCCAAAAGTCCGGCGTGTGGGTTCGGTTTACATCACTTTACCGCAAAGTCGATGGCAAATGGCTCGATTTTCACGATCACGTTTCCGTACCGGTTGAAATACAAACGGGCAAAGCGATGCTGGACCTGAAGCCGTAGCGCGACCGAATGCACTGGCCAAGGACTAAGTGACATGCTGCAAGGCAACCACGGCGACGACCCGACCAAGATGCCGCACGTCGTGAACAAAGAAGCGTTTGTTTCGTGACTGACAGTCTCGTGTCGCTCTGACAAAAGAGTTGCTGGCAAAAGAAATGGTATGCCCGTGCTGCATAGAGCCACGCCGGATCGGCTGAGCGCATTTTCGGACGGCGTCTTCGCAGTGCTTATTACTGTGCTCGTTTTGGAACTGCGGCCACCGGAGTTTCCGACCTTTAAAGCGTTTCTGTTGCTCTGGCCCACGTGGCTAAGCTACGCACTGAGCTACCTATTCATCGCCATCGTGTGGACGAATCACCATTATCTCATGCGCTATGCCACGGAAGCCACACCACGTCTGTTGTGGTTCAATTTTGCACACCTTTTTTCCATGTCGCTGCTTCCGCTCTCTACCGCTTGGATGGCCGTGAGCAAACTGGCGTCGCAACCGGTCGCCTTCTATGCGGCGGTTTTCTTCCTCGTGAACGCGACTTATGTATGCTTGATCTGGGAGCTCATTGACCGAAGCCCGGTTGTGGAGGTTTCATCGACGGTGCGCCGAATCATGCATATCCGATCGGTCACGACATTATGCCTTTTCGCGCTAGCTGCGTTGATTGCGTTGAAATATCCGCTGGCTGGACTTGGAATTTGTATCTGCTGCCTGATCGTTTATCTGAAGCCCGATCCGCTTGGAGTAAGGAAGCGAATATCTCAGCGATAAAGCGGACGCGGGGGCGTTTGAAAAATCAATCTGATAACATCTAATGCGATAGGCCAGCGAAACGTATGAAATACTCAATCACTATTCTGTTCCTTGCGATTTGCAGCTTCGCGCAAGCTCAAACAACCGTCCTGACGACCGATTCCAGTTTGCCAATTCCCAAATTAAGTTTTGACGAGCAAGGCGACTTAAAGATTACCGCGTCGGCGATATCGTCTCCGAGCGACTTCGATTTTTTGGTCGGCAAATGGAAAATGCACAATCGCCGGCTCAACAAGAGACTCGAAAACTGCAAGGATTGGACCGAGTTCGATTCGTCTGATGAGAATTCCAAAACCCTCAGTGGCACGGCCGATATGGATATTTATTCCACCACTGAGATGCCAGGCCAGGAGGGTAAACGTTTCGAAGGACTGACGCTGCGCCTCTTTAATCCGAACACCCGGTTGTGGAGCTTGTATTGGGTTGCCAGCAACACCGGTGTTCTGGATCCGCCTGTGGTAGGCTCATTTGAAAACAACGTAGGGCATTTCTTCTGCAAGGATACATTCAAAGGAAAACCTATCATCGTGATGTTTCGATGGGATGCGCGAAATAAGGATCGCCCGGTGTGGGGCCAGGCGTTTTCTTCCGACAACGGCAAAACCTGGGAATGGAACATGTATAACGTCTCGGAACGAATCCCTTGATTACCTGGGTTCGTTGACGTCGGGATCCGGTTCAGGATGAAGAAGCTAACCTGATTTGGACACCGGCGACGGCCATGCCGCCTTCGCCCACTGCGGCGGCGCACCGTTTCACCGACCCCGAACGCACGTCGCCCGCAGCAAAAATTCCCGGCAAACTCGTCTCGAGCGGGCCGGGCTGATGTTTGCTCGCCTGCCAAGCCGACGCTCCGGCGACGCTCGTCCCGGTTTTGATGAATCCTTTGTCGTCGCGCTCGATTTCCGGCGGCAGCCATTCGGTGCATGGTCGCGCGCCGATCATGGAAAAAACAGCCGGCGTTTGAACCATTCGGCGTTCGCCTGTTTGCGTATTCTCCAGCTCGATTTGTTCGAGCTTTTTCCCGCCAAACATCTTGCGGATTTCTGTCTGGCAAAGAATCTCAATGTTCTTGCGCGTTTGCACCCGACGCGAAAGATAGTCCGACATTTTATTCGTAATGTCTTTCCCGCGAACGACGAGTAATACCTTGGCTGCGCCCTCGGAAAGATACATCGCGGCCTGGCCTGCCGAGTTGCCGCTGCCGACGACGACAGCCGTTTCGTTGCGACAAAGCTGCCCTTCCATTGCCGTCGCCGCGTAGTAAACGCCCATGTTTTCAAATTGCTCGCGCCCCTCCGAGTCGAGCCGGCGGTAATCCGCGCCAGTCGCGATCAGGACAGCTTTTGCGCGCAAAACAGCCGAGCAACCTTCCACTTGAAGACAGGCGTGGTATTTGTCGGTGGCATTGTAATCAAGCGAGAGCGCTTGCGCTGGCGTGGAAAATTTAGCGCCGAAGCGATATGCCTGAAGCTGCGCGAGCCAGGTCAAATCGCCGCCACTGATTCCGGTCGGGAAACCAAAAAAGTTTTCAATCAGCGAAGACGAACCAGCCTGGCCGCCCGGAGCGTAACTTTCCAAAACGACCGTATGCAATCCCTCGGACGCGGCGTAAACAGCGGCGGCTAGGCCGGCCGGACCTGCGCCGACGATCGTCAGGTCCGACATGATTTCACTTTGATCCTCGAACGCAAGTGGACGTAGCAAGCCGGCCACTTGCGCGACTTCGCGCAATGAAGGTCTGCGCAAGGGGGCACCGGCCGGTGTAATCAGCGCAGGCAAATCACGAGTGGTTAAGTGCAGACGTTTGCTGAGTGCCTGTCCCTGTTCGCTCTCGAATTCGATGAGCCGATGAGGAATGCGATTCTTGTCGAGAAAATCATCAAGCTGATGTCCTTCGCGTGTGCCGGCTGCCGCGAGAACGCGCAACCCGGCAAATTCCCGATCGCGTCGCAGTCGTTTGCGGCGCATGATCAATGCCTTTACGATCGTCTCGCTTACGCCGGGCAATTCGGCGAACGCGCGCCGGAGTTCAGTCGCGGGCACGTGGAGTATCTCCGTCTCTTCCGACGTTACCCTGGCTGTCGCAAGGACCGACGTGCCTTGGAGCATCGCGACATCGCCGAGGAAATCGCGCTCGCGCGCGGTGCCGAGAATCTGTTCGACGCCATCGCGTTGCTCAAACGCCTCGAGTTCGCCGCGCAAGACAATGGCCAGGCCGACATCGCGCTGCCCCGCTTTGAAGAGTAGCTCGCCACCTTTAAGCACACGTCTTTTTCCCAAAGGCTCAAGTAGGGACAGCTGGTGATCGTCCAGTTTCGGAAACGCGACGCTTTCCGTGTCGCGATAAAACTGTTCGTCCTGTTGTTCGTCAGTCATTTCACAGAGTTTACGCCACGTGGCCGACAATCAAACCGGAACGAGACCCTCGATCGAGGGATTCGCGCCTCTCTCCTAAGGTTCTAGTGGGTTGCCCCGCCCGCAAGATCGCCACAGGACAAGTCCGTCCGATCGGCGGACTTTCGGAGCGTCCGTTTCCCAGTCTCCCGGATCGGTTTTTGGGGCCAGGGACTAAAAAACTTAAAAAAATTTGAAATTTTTTGAAATGTCCGCCCGTAGAATCTTTAGAAAAGGAGAACCCAATCAAGTCAACCAACCGAAACTCCACATGAACCTCGTAGTAGAAGATCCCCTTAGTAAGACCGGTTTCAGCGGTCCGTTTGTTCTGTTTCCGACCACTTCCGAGGTCGAAAACAGCGCAGAACAGCGCACGTCGCGACTGACAGGCGACCACATGGATGCATTTTTAAGTGCGAAACCCGACAACGCTCACGGCGGACACTTTTCTGTTGCTCCGGCCCAACCGCAGGGGCCAACGCCTGAGAAAGATCTGGCGCTCGGCGTGCTGAAACAGGCTGCTCGCGATTTGCGCCGGTTCCATTCGGCGACCAAGGGTGTCAAACAGGAGCTCTACCTCGATGCGTACAGTTGGGTCACCGTGAACGATTTTTTGTGGCCGTACTCATTTGTGAATGTTTGTAAGTTGCTGAACGTCTGCCCGGAAGTTGTCCGCGCTGAAATCTTCGCGGATGCCTCGTTGAGCTGGCTCGAATACTGGACAAAACGGGCCGGCAACGTTTCCCGGAGAGTGCGGGCCTCTTTCGCCCGCGCCTTCGCAGGCCGTAACCACCCGCGAGACACCGAGGTCAAACCAGTTGGCTTCATGCATTTGAACGAATATGAAAAAACAGTGCATCCGATTTGTTGAATGGTTGCGCGATACCTGGCGATCGCTCGGCAGGACCGGCCGCAACCACGATCCGTTGCTCGTAAATAGCATGGCTTCGTTTAATTTCGAGGGCGGTTGGAGGGAACTCCTTCTCAAAACTTCTCCAAAATACATGGCCGCAGAATCAACCATCGCTCTCATCGACGAGCCGTTCGGCGTATGAAATTATCCATCGAAGCGAAAGTGGCAGCGGCCGTGGCAATAGCCTTTGCGGCATTGAGCATAGGCGCTATCGCACAGGAGCAGAGCGAATACGGAACCGCCGGGTTGAGCCAGAAGAGCCTCCAAGCCTCTGATAGTTACATGTCCCCGCGCGTCGATACGGGCGAGAGCCAACTTCTCGCCCAATACTGACTGCGCCGCCGATCGCGGAATCTGTTCAGCGCCAAAGGCGCGGTCTCATCCCAGCCTGGGGCATCGCCCCGGGAATCCTAAGCTGAATTAGTTCCCTCGAGGCTTTAATTTCTCGGCAGTTCGCGTGATTTTGTTCTCGCCAAATCATTTTGCTTCGGCGACGCTTCGCGAACGAAAGCGATCCCGGGAACGCTGCAGGAGGGCGGTGCTTCGTTTCAAACGACGCATTGGACCGTCGTGTTGCGCGCGCGCGACGAGGAAGCAGCCGACTCGGCTCAGCAGGCGCTCTCCGGTTTTTGCGAAGCCTATTGGCCACCGCTTTACAGTTTTCTTCGGCACCGCGGTTTTTCGTCCGCTGATGCACAGGATCTTGTCCAAGGCTTTTTTGCTCATCTGCTCGAGCAAAACACCCTGAATCACGCTGACCAGCAAAAGGGCCGGCTTCGCACGTTCCTGTTAGGATCGCTCCAGAACTTTTTGTACAATGAATACGATCGGGCTCGAGCGCTCAAGAGAGGTGGCGGTCGGCAGATCGTTTCGATCGAGGAACACCTTCCAGAAGCCGAGGCAGCAATGTTGGCCACCGCTCATCTCAGCGACGCCGGTTGCTACGATCTTGTCTGGGCGTCGACTATCGTTTCGCGAGCCTGGCAGAGTTTGCAAAACGATTTTGTGGCGGAAGGTAAGGCTGAGTGGCTTGAAGAACTAAGACCATTCGTCGCGGGGGGAAGCGTTGTGCCGCTGAATCAGGAACAAGCCGCAGCTCGACTCCGCGTGCCCATCGCCACTTTGCGCACCTGGCTCTCGCGTCTCCGCCAGCGTTACCGCGAATCGTTGAGAACAGAAGTGGCTAGTACCGTCTCGGATTCGGCAGATGTCGATCAGGAGCTACATCACCTCTATCAAATATTGATGGCGTGAGTTGACTTTACGCATGGACGACAAAGGCATTGGTCTCGGAACTACGGACGCTCATCCTCAAGCTGCGCAGACGTGCGCGACATGTGGCCGGCCGCTGACTCAAGTAGGTCCTAAAGGCGAATGCCTGCGTTGTCTCGTTGGCCTTGGTTTTCTCGCCGACGGCGAAGAACCGGAAAGACCAGCGGTGCGAAGTCGGCTAACGCCCGGACCATTGAGATACGCACACTTCGAGGTGGAAGTGGGTGCGGATGGTTTTCCGGTCGAGCTCGGCGCGGGAGCAATGGCCGTAACTTATCGCGCCCGTGATACAGTCTTGAACTCGGAAGCTGCCCTCAAGGTCATCGAGCGCAGAGTGGCGCAGAATCTGGGCGCGCGGTCGCGTTTTCTGCGCGAAGCGCGCGCAGCTGCGAACATTCATCATCCAAACATTGCTCGGGTGACCTATTACGGAGAGCAAGATGGCGAGTGTTTCTACGCCATGGAACTGGTCAAAGGCGAAACCCTGGAAGCCCGTGTGCGCCGTGATGGGCCAATGCCGCTCGCACTCGCCTTGGAAGTAATTGAGCAAGCCGCGCGCGCATTGGCTGCCGCGGAAGCGTGCGGCGTAGTGCATCGCGACATCAAGCCATCCAACATCATGCTCGAATCCGACGCCAGCGGGGCTCCCACGGTAAAGCTGATCGATTATGGGGTTGCGAAAGTAATGGGGCTTCAGGCGGAACCGGGTATCGAGCAAACCCAGGCAGGCTTCATTGGCACTCCGGCTTTTGCTAGTCCAGAGCAGTTCGCCGGTGTTCAGCAATTACCGATTGATACGCGTTCCGACATCTACTCGCTGGGTGTTACCCTTTGGTATCTGCTTACCGGTCGGACGCCTTTTGTGGGACGCACGATGGAAGAGATACGCGCGAGACAGACCAGCGAGTTACCCTTGGAACAACTCAGGAGCCTCCATCTGCCCGCGCAGGTTATTGCACTGGTGAAATCGATGCTGGCGCCGGATCCGAAGGACCGACCGCAAACGGCGCGCGAGTTACTTTCTGCTGTCCACAGTTGTTATGAGCGGTTCAACCCAAAGGCGCGCTCTCAACGCAGGCGAGGTATACTGGCGAGCGCGGCAGCAATCTTGGCAATCGCAGCGATTGCGCTTGGGACCTGGTTGTACCAACGCACGCGATCCTTTACGCCGATGGAACGATCGATTGCGGTCCTCCCCTTCGAAAACCTGAGCAGCGATAAGGAGAACGCCTATTTTGCTGAGGGAATACAGGATGAAATCCTGACGCGTTTATCCAAGATCGCGGATCTAAAGGTAATTTCGCGCACGTCGACACAGCATTACAAGAGCACTCCGGTAAATCTCCCTGAAATCGCGAAGCAACTCGGCGTCGCTCACATTCTGGAGGGCAGTGTGCAAAAGAGCGCTGATGCCGTGCGAGTGAATGTGCAGCTCATCAAGGCAGCCACTGATTCCCACCTCTGGTCGGACACGTTCGATCGCAAGCTGACCGACATCTTTTCGGTGGAAAGTGAAGTGTCCAAAGCTATCGCCGACCAGTTACGAGCGAAGCTCACGGGACAGGAAGCAGAAGTCATCGCCGCGCAACCGACGAATAATCCTGAAGCTTATGATGCTTATCTGCGCGGCCTGGCTTACACGCTAAAGACTGCATTTACACCGGCGAACTCCCTTGCCGCACAGAAATACCTCAAAGAAGCAGTCCGATTGGACCCGAAGTTCGCCCTTGGTTGGGCACTACTCTCTTACGTCGATGCAAGCGGCTACCTCACACAGAGTCTTCAACCAACCGCCGCTCTCCGCGAAGAAGCGCGGCAGGCAGCCGAGACCGCTCTTACTCTAAAGCCCGATCTTGGCGAGGCCGTATTTGCCAAGGGCTTTTATCATTACGCTTGTCTGAAGGATTACGACACTGCGGTGAAGTACCTCGAGCAGGCATACCAGCTTCTGCCTAATAACAGCCGGATCCCTCAGGCTCTGGCCTATGTGGAACGGCGCCGAGGCAACTGGGACAAGAGCGACGCCTATTTCAACGAAGCCGAGAAGCTCGATCCGCGCAACGTAAACCTGCTTTCTCAACACGCGCGTTCCTACGTTTGTCTTCGCCGGTTTCCAGAAGCGTTGACCAAGCTCGAGCAGATTCTCAACATAACACCCGACGACACAGACACGCTTGTGTTAAAGGCGCGCATTGCACAGGCCGAAGGTGACCTGCCGCGTGCTTCAGCGCTGCTGGCCCCCCTTAGGCTGGGCGCCGATTATGCAAACGCGTTGGAAACACAGGTTTATCAGGCAATCCTGGAGTCGCGCCCCGCAGCGGTCATTGCTCAGTTAAAGGAAATATTAGCGAAGCCTGATCAAGCGTTGGGTTATTACAACGGCGAACTGCGCTTTTGGTTAGGCTGGGCGCAGGAAGTCGCCGGAGACCATGATGGCGCCCGCGAAAGTTGGAGTCAGGCCCGCAGCGAACTGGAACCTTTGCTGAAGGAACAGCCTGGAAATTTTATGCTGATGGGCGACCTGGCACTCACAAACATGTGGCTTGGTGATAATACTGCTGCGCTAGCTCTGGCCGAGCGCGCGATTGCGCTCTTTCCGATCGACAAAGACGCGCTAACCGGTCCGAGACCGCTCGACATCCTCGCCCGCGTCGCGGCCCGAGCCGGTGACCCTGATCGCTCCATCTCCACGCTAACCAAGCTGCTGTCGATTCCGTACGAAGCGCCCCTGGCTGCAAATCCGCCGCTCACTCCTGCGTTGCTCCGGCTGGATCCAATGTTTGAACCGCTGCGCAAGGATCCGCGCTTCCAGAAACTGGCGAACGCGCAGCCGTGAATCCAATGAGGTTCCCCCGGCCGCAAAAGGAGTTTACCCGCCGTGGCGGGCGCTTCCAGAAGCTGGTCGTCTCTTCCACGCCAAAATAGGGTTCTGGATCGGCTGGCTGCGGCAATCTTAAAACATCAAACTCTAGAGGCGGGCTAAAATCCCATCCACTTCTCGTTAGGCGCGGCGAAGCAAATTCATCTTGAATGGAGCCGAGACCGGGTGACGTAACATGGGATCGCCGTGGCGAACGCGGCGGGCGAGCTGTTGCCTAAGAATCTAAAGAATGAGGCGGCGAACGTTTCATTCAGTGTCGGAGGCGCCTGTAAACATCCGCCCTCCTCACAGCCTTCACATTTATAGTGAGAATGCCTTCGATCATCCGCTTGGTTCTATTTGCGGCCCTCTTCATTTATTCAGCCGTGGTACCGCGTATCAATGCCGATGAGCTGACAGGTTCACCTCCGTCGTTACCACTGGCAGTTAGTGAGCACATCGCAGCCGGCCTGGTTAACTGATCTTTTTGATCGACAAACACGGCCGTGAACTTCAACTGGGTGGTCGCGCCAATGAGATTGACTGATTCTATTAAGATTTGGGTTGTCACTTGAGCAGGCGAGAATGGAGGAAATGAATCCAAATGATTGTCTGTTCGCATCCAATCAGTATGCGTTCTCTTTTACCCAATTGTTATCGTTGCTACTTGCGTTCGGGTATGAGGCTGCCGGTTTTGTGCGCTACGCGTTGAAGAAGGAAGCCGGCGCGGCAATTTTCATGTCGAAACCGCTGCATTAATACGAAATCGAAATATGAATCGATTTCTTTCGTCAGCGCTGGCCAAGGCGCTCTTGTCGCTTGGAATTATGGTGTATTGCACTGAGTCCGCCTGGTCCGACCCGGTGCCAGGATCGCTACCTGCGCAGTGGAACATCGGTGCTGAGAACTGCACCGCGTCACCTCAAGCTCCTCTGCAGGTACACGCCTACGAGCCGCAAACTTTCATCCTACGGCAAAATCCTTGCGCCAACCCTGAAGCGAACTTTCTCTACCTGGTCGTTGGATCCCAAAAGGCCCTTCTGATTGATACCGGTGCCGTCGCCGACCCAAATAAGATGCCGCTGGCGCAAACGGTCCTTTCTCTACTGCCACTCAAGGACGGCGTAAGCCTTCCGTTGCTCGTAGTGCACACCCATAAACACCGCGATCATTACGCTGGTGATGGGCAATTCGCCTCTCTGCCAAATGTAAAGGTGGTGCCTCCAGATTTGGCGTCCGTGCGCGCTTTCTTTGGGTTCGATCATTGGCCTGAGGACGTTGCCCATTTGGATTTGGGCGACCGCATCGTCGACGTCGTACCAACGCCGGGACATGAATCTGCGCACATCGCTTTTTATGATGAAAGGACCGCACTTCTCTTTTCAGGCGATTTTCTGATGCCGGGCCGGCTGACCCTTGAGGATACAATGGCCGACCAAAAGAGCGCCGCTCGTGTGATTGATTTTCTGGCGAATCGTCCTGTCGCCCATGTCCTCGGTGGCCATATCGAACGCGACCTGGCAGGCCACACCTATGCCGAAGACGCCACCTATCATCCTAACGAGCGGCCTTTTGAATTGTCGCGAAAGGACTTGATGAAACTGCCGTCGGCGCTCGCAAGCTTCAATGGCTACTACGCGTCGCATGAGAATTACTCAATTACCCATCCGATGCACAATCTTCTTGCAGTGTTATGCGCGGCGTTCATGCTGCTGAGCGTTCTCGGGTTCGCCTCGTACCGATTGTTGCTTCGCTGGCGACGTCGCCGTTGCCGACCGGCCCCGTCATAAGACGCCCGGTTTGATATAAATGAAATCGTCGGCTTCGTTCTAAAAAATTACATCGAAGCCAACAAGAATCTCAGTATGCGCGACACTGTGGAGTTGTTGAACTAGCTCTCGGAATCGTGGTCGGGCGGCAAGGGGTCGAGCTTGATGCGCAATTTCTCCGCTGTCCGCTCCACTGCTTCTCTCGCTCGATCGCGCGGTCCGCAAGCTCATAGGGCGATTCTAAACAGAGTCGATCAGGGAGAAAAGTTTCGAGTGTTAAAGCGGAGTCGCGTTTAAACCCCGAAAGCTCCGCGTACCACTCGCCACAGCGAGCGGCGAGTAAACTTTGGGCAGGCCATTCCACAATTTCACGCGAGGCTCACGATCTTCAGATCAGACCTCAGCCGCCTCGCACTAGGCTACGGCGTGCTAAGGAGGGCAGAGGAGTGTGCTCGGCTCGAGAACTGCCGTGCGCGTTGAGGACGCAGCCCGGTCTCTGGTCGCGGCCATCGCTCCCAATAGCGATACCTTCCTTGGAAAAGAGAATCGAAAACACCTGCAGATTTCGCGCCCGAAATGCGCCCGCGCAACTGAGCAGGTAAAATCGCCACATTCGCCGGAAGCGTTCGCCGTAACGATTCGCAAAGCGAGGCCAGGCGCTGCGGAAGTTTTCCTCCCAGGCGAGCAGTGTCGGGTCGTAATTCGGCCCGATGTTCTTGACGTCTTCAACGATGAAAACGCCTTCCGCCGCGCGCGTCAGACGGGCGAGGGAAGGAAGCATGGAATTTGGAAAAATGTAGCGCTCGATCCAGGGATCGGCGTAGACGTGTGAAGAGTTTCCGCAAATTCCCTGGCAAAGAAACAATCCATCTTTGCCTAACGAACGAGCAACAGTTCGCATATAGGTGCGATAATTTTTGCGCCCGACATGTTCGACCATGCCCACGCTCGCCACCCGATCAAATTGGTCGGTGACTTCGCGATAGTCGCGCACCTGGATTTCCACGTCCAATCCGCGACACCAACGTTGCGCGTAACGGCATTGCTCCTGTGAAATTGTTATCCCGAGTACCTGGCAACCGTAGTGGAGAGCAGCATAACGGGCCAAGCCGCCCCAGCCGCAACCGATGTCCAGCAGGCGCAAGCCGGGTCGCAGACGCAGCCTTTGGCAAACCCAATCCAGCTTCCGCAGTTGTGCGGAGGCGAGATCGTCGCCTTCAGCGAAGAGCCCACAGGAATATTGCATATTCGGATCGAGCATTGCTTCGAAGAAATCATTACTCAGATCGTAATGCACCCGGCCGACTTTTCGGGCCCGCCGTAGAGTTTGCTGATTCGCGATAAGCGCGGTGAGCAATGCCCAGAAATTGGGAAGTCGAAATGCGAAACGCTTGTCGAGTCCGGCGCGAATGGCACGACAACACATCTCATCAAGCGCTTCGCAGTCCCACCAGCCATCCATGTAGGATTCCCCGAAACCGAGCGTCCCGGAAGCCAGGACTCGGTTGAAGAAGCGCCGGTCGTGCACCTGTATATCCCAGGGGCGAGCGCCGTTGATGCGAATGTCGGCGGACCCGAGAAGATTGGTCATCACATCTTGTGCTCTGGACATATCATTTAGTCTATCGCGGGAACGCTTCCGTGCCCTTTTAAGAATCGTGCCCGCTGCGGCGAACAGTTTGATCGCGAGCTCTGCTGCCAACCCGTGAAGACCAAAACTATTTGAGCGCAGCGTGAATCCGGCGTTGAGTGTTGCTCGTCACATGTCTCACCGGCGGGCGACCATTATTTTCCGCGGGCAAATTTAAATTGTCAGAAGGGGCATAGCTGTCATAGGATCGTCGGCTAATAGAGCGTGAGGGTATCAGCCTCGCGGTTTCGTTTTTTTCTTATTGGCCCCGGCGGTGGGGAAATCGGCCGATGAGCCGCGTGAGCGCCTGGCTGTGTGGTGGCCGCGCAAAAATGAGGTCTTACCGATGAATAATTTTTTGAGAGGCGTATTGATCTTTCTCCTGCTGGTCACAGCGTTCTTCCTCCTAGGCTTACTTTTCTGGCTCTACCGCTGCCATTGCTGTCCGCGGCAAAAACCCGGCGAAGCGAACCCGGCGCCGCTGAGCAGGGCGGCTGCGGAACCGCAGCATCCGCGCGGCAAATATCAGCCATACCAGATTCCCAAAGACAGGGTACCTAACGAGGACCATCCGCGGATCGTCCCGACCGGACCGCAGCGCGGGACGCTCGCGCCGTCCGTTCAGGGCTCGAAACTCCAACAAATCCAGAAGCAAAAACCGGCGGGTGGCGCAGGCGACCCCGTGGTTGTTACGCAATACAACCCGCAGGGAACAAGTGCCAGTGTTGGCACTCCGCCCGATCCGAACGCCGCGCGTAACGGCAACGTGATCATGCTTTCCTATAACACGCGCGTGATGCTCTCGACCAATGGCGGTACGAACTACACAGAGCTCGATCCTACGACGATTTTTCCCTCAGGCCCGACCAAGGACGCCGCCGGCAACGCGCTCGACAACGGTTTGTGTTGCGATCAGGTCATTCGTTATGCGCCGCAGATCGACCGCTTTGTCTGGCTCATGCAATTTTGCGGCACCGGCACGGGCGGATGCCTTACCGGTATTAACAAGGTGCGCATTGCTTCGGCCAGCACGCAGGATGTTCTAAATGGCGGCGGTGCTACCGGCTGGACCTACTGGGATCTCGCGTCGGCCACTTTCAACCTCAGTAATACGACGATGGATTATCCCGATCTGGCAGTCGGCGATAATTCCCTCTATTTCAGCGCCGACGCGGTCAGCCAGGGCTTACTCGTCGTTCGCATCCCATTGAATGAGATTCGAGACAGCCAAACAATCAACATGGGTTACACGGCTCCCTCCGATGGGACGAAGACCGATGGCTCGACGGCTTACGGCTCGCATGTCTCTCAGAATCCCGGCGACACGCTCTTCTGGGCCGGAAGCCCGAAGAACACTCAGATCCGAGTTTTCTCTATGGCCGAAGGTTCGAACCAATATTCCTCGCGAGACGTCGATATCGATAGCTGGCCTAATGGCACAATCAAACTGAACGCGCCCGACGGGGTGGACAATTTTTCATTTCTTTGGCCAGGAAATGCGGTTACGGGCGCGACGCGTCGCACCAACAATGAGGTCTGGTTCGCCTGGAATACATCCAGCAATGCAAATTTCAAAAACGCGCACGTCGAAGTCGTAGAAATCAACACGTCGAACTTTAGCAAGATCGCACAATGGCAGATTTGGAACGATGCCTATGGTTTTGCGGATCCATATCTGGCGACTAATGGGAATGGCGAAGTCGGCATCGCGCTCGCCTGGGGCGGCGCAGATACCAACCCAACCAATTACATCAGTCACGCCGTGGGAATACTGGGCGATTTCATCGTATGGTATCCTGAGCTCAGCACCGCATCGCCTGTCGCGTCACAAATCCGACTGGGCGATTACTTCAGCGTCTCGCGCAATCCCGCCAACTCGCTTTTGTACGATGCGAGCGGTTATGCTGTTCTGAAGCAGCCCGCCCCAGCGACCGGCTGGTATTTCGATCCCTATTATATCCAGTTCGGACGAGATTCGGTCGCCCATGGCGGCACGCCGGGCATCCACTGATTAATTGCGGTGCAAGAAATGATCGTTTGTGTTTCGCTCAATCTGGGCGATACTCCGGCCTTATTGGATTACTCTGGTAACTTCACTGCGCGGTAGATCGTCAGGTGAGCGTCGCTCATTGGTGGTTTGAAACTCGATTCACGGGAACGGCTCTGTAGGTCGGTAGTTTTTCCAAATTCAAACACAATGAAAATGTACGTAGGTAATCTCTCTTTTGAGAGCACCGAGAACGATCTTCAGGATCTGTTCGAACAACACGGCACCGTTAGCGAAGTCCATCTGATGATGGATCGGTTCACGGGCAAATCACGCGGGTTTGCGTTCGTCACCATGAACGATGGCGCACAAGCCAACGCGGCGGTGGCCGCGCTTAACGGCCACGAACTTAATGGCCGCGCGTTAACTGTTAACGAAGCGCGTCCGCGCGAAGAGCGTCCGCGTCCTCAGGGCGGCGGCGGCGGTGGTGGCGGGAAGCGTCACTTCGCGGGCTTTCGCCGGTAAAGCGGTTTAGATGTCGGCCCTGAAAAATTTTTCGGGGCCGACGTCACTAATAAATGACACGCCTGCCGCTACAGCATGAATTCTGAAAAAGCCATCCAACTGGAGGGCACTATCATGTCGGTGCTGCCCGGAACCATGTTTCGCGTCGCGCTCGCGAACGATCATCTCGTTCTCGCGCACATTTCCGGGAAGATGCGCAAACGTTTCATTCGGCTTACAATTGGGGACCGGGTGAAAATGGAGATGTCGCCCTACGACACCGCCAAAGCCCGTATCGTTTACCGACTCTAATTATGGCGACGCGATTCTTTTTTGATCCGCCACGACGGCCGAAATCAAAACCCGGTCCTAACCTCAAAAGCCTGCTCGTGCGCTGTCCTTCCACCTCAAAACTGACTGATACCGGAAGGACCATCGAAGCGGACCTCTGGCCGATGGCCAAATTAAAAACACAAAAAATCACCTGCGCGCATTGCGGCGGCGTTCATACCTGGACAAAGAAGGACGTCATTCTCGGCCGATATCAGTGAGCCGGTGATTCTTCCCAAAATTTCCGCCCCTTGATTTTCCGTATTCCGACGGACCGCATCAATTGGACGACCAGCTCGTTCCTGATCGGTACATTCGCTCTCACGCTGACAGCAGTGCCGTTATACCTGTGGTATTTCGGCGTTAATTGGTTCCAGCTAGCCATTTTTGCAGTGATGCTGGCCGCGACCGGCTTCAGCATCACGCTCGGTTATCACCGTCTCTTCTCGCACATGACTTTCCGGGCGAGACTCCCGGTGCGCCTGTTCGTACTCATTTTCGGTGCTGCTGCGTTCGAGAATTCTGTCCTCATGTGGGCCAGCGAACATCGCCGTCATCATAAACATGTGGATCACGACGAAGATCCGTACGATATCACCAAGGGTTTTTTCCACGCCCATATTGGCTGGCTGTTGTTCAAGCTCTTGCCACAACCGCCGTTCGATAACGTTAACGATCTAAAGAAAGATCCGCTGGTGATGTGGCAACATCGGCATATTCATCTCCTGGCAGTTATCGTCGGCTTCGGTCTGCCAACGCTGGCCGGATTCCTGTGGGACGGCTGGGTCGGTGCGCTTGGTGGTTTTCTAATTGGTGGGATCGCAAGAGTTGTCGTTCTTCAACAGGGCACATTCCTGATTAACTCAGCCTGCCATACCATCGGGCGTCAGCCGTATTCGACGCGATGCAGCGCGCGCGACTCGTTTTTCCTGGCGCTGTTTACGTTTGGCGAGGGCTATCACAATTATCATCACGAATTTCAGCACGACTATCGAAACGGCGTGAAGCCGTGGCAGTGGGATCCGACGAAATGGTTGATCTGGATTCTATCGAGACTGGGTTTAACGAACGGTCTGCGCCGAGTGCCGGAGGAAGCAATTCACGCCACGCAAGCGCGAGTGCGGGATTTACAAAACGATAAAAGGCGTTAACGCGCGCGCGCATGCGAAACTGGCGGAGACTGCTGTAGCCACGGCCCTGTGGGCGGTTTCTCAGGAATTGTGACATTTTGAAGGACGACTGGCATTCTTCAAAAGATGCAGGCAGTATCCTTCCGCGTTATGAAGCCATCGCTCAGCATAATTGTAGTATGTCTGTCGGTCTTTGCCTTCCTGGCTGCACCCGAGGCAGCGGAAGCGGGACCTTTCGAGGACTTTTTTAGGTCGATACGCAACTCAATAGCGCGGCCTGCACCAAAGCCACGGCCGGCGCAATCGCGCCAGACCAGTCGTAAACAGAATAATGAGACTCCGCCAAGCGATGCTGCAGATGCTTCGAATAGTCAGACTTCACCAAGTCCTACTCCGGCCCCTGCACCTCCGAATCGGAACAACGTCCGCGTGGCGAAGGCAACCGCTGCCAGGAAAAACGGAAAGGACGATCTGCCTTATGGAATTCCCGTGCCCGGAAAACAAGGCTTGGTTACCAGTCCGTTCTCGCCAGACAGTGGTTACATCGACGTCCGGAGTTTTTCGCCCGGAACCGAAGTAAAAGATCCCTACACGGGAAAGAGTTTCCTTACGCCGTAACGATCCATCGATGAAGTGATGAAACGGCGGGCTCGCGAGTTCGAGATGCAAATCGATATCTCAGCCCCATAATTCACGCGGCGGAATTCTAATTTTTCCGTTCGCGTATTGCACCGGATGATCACGATCGCCGGCGAGGAGGAGTGGGCCGTCGAGATCGACCCACTGCGCAGCGCTGGCTAGCAGTCGAGCGGGAGCGATTGCTAAAGATGTGCAAACCATACAACCGATCAATAGTTTGAAGTCGCTTTCTCGTGCGCGCTCGCACAAGCGCAACGCCTCGGTCAGCCCGCCAGTCTTATCGAGCTTCACGTTAGTGACTTCGTAGCGATTCGTTAGGCGAGGAAGATCTGCGGTTGTGTGACAACTTTCATCGGCGCAGACTGGAATCGGATGATCGAGCGTTTCGAGGACTTCATCGGCATCGGCCGGGAACGGTTGTTCGATGAGCTCGACGCGTAATTCTTTTAGCCCCGAAACAATCTCGCGGTAATGCGATGGCGACCATGATTCATTAGCGTCGATCAGCAGACGGGCCGCAGGCGCGGTCTCGCGCACCGCTTGAACTCGCGAAAGGTCGAGATCGTCGCCGCCGAGCTTCAGCTTTAAGATCGGCCGTTTGGCATTCGCTTCCGCCGCCGCTGACATTTTCTCCGGTGTATCCAGACTGATCGTAAACGATGTCTCGACTTCAGAAACAATCGGGATGTTTGCCAATTCCCAGGCGCGTTTGCCGAAAATTTTCGCTTCAAGATCCCATAACGCGCAATCCAAGGCATTGCGTGCCGCGCCTGGGGGCAAGAGGTCTTGCAGACCCTGGCGATTCAAGTTCTTCTCGCCTGCGATCGATTCAATCTGCGCCAACACTGAAGCGGTGCTTTGATTGTAGCGCGCGAGCGGAATGCCTTCGCCGCGACCGATGTGTTTGCCATCACTGACTGTCACAACGACGACTCGTGCCTCAGTTCGACTGCCACGCGAAATCCGAAACGGTTGCCTCAGAGGCCAGATTTCCTCCTTTGCTTCGATAGCCAGAAAACTTGTCGGCACGGAAGGAAACGAATGTGACGAAGGGCGGAAGTCAAAACCGACGGCTAAAGAAGAACGTGACATCAACGAGATTTGTCATTAACTCTAAATCCCATCATTCAGTTCGGGTTGGTCGCGAACTAGAGCGTGGAGAGAGAATTATGAAGCTGAAAAATCTAAAGAAAAAGATCCGGCGATTGGAGGAGCGTCTGCGGGAAGGCCCAAAGAAACTTGCCAGGCTAAAACAAAAACTACAGGCAGCGGAGTCAGCAAAGGCGGCGAAAGCCAGAAAGAGATCGGCTGCCCGCGCTCGCGCGGCTGGGAAGGCCCATAGGCCAATCGAAGCGAAAAAATCGGGCGCCGTTAAGAAGGCGAAGAAAAAGCTGAATCTTTCACCGGAACGCCGCGCTCAACTTGCGGCTGCAATGAAGGCCAGGTGGGCTGCCAAGCGAGCCGCCGAGGCGAACGCGATGGCTGGCTCGAGCGACAATCAACATTCAGCCCCTCCAGGACCAACACCGCATGCGCCGGAAAACAGGCCCGACGGCGTTTGAACGGGTTTGTTACTGAAGTCAATCAAACGCTCAAGTCCGTCCGCCTCTCCCTGGTCAGGGAAAGGATTGAGGTGAGGGTCGGCTAGAATGAACGATTATGTCGGCCGGATGCCCTGGCGCCGCCGAGTTCGGCGTGTCGCGGACATGTCACGAGATGATCATTGACCATGCCAGTGGCTTGCATCAACGCGTAGCAGATCGTTGAGCCGACGAATTTGAATCCGCGTCGCTGCAGATCGCGGCTCATCGCGCCGGATTGGGCCGTGCGCGCGGGCACGTCGGCCATGCGTCGCCAGCGATTCTGGATCGGTTTGCCGCCGACGAAGCTCCATAGGTAGGCGTCGAAGGTGCCGAATTCCTTACACACTGCGAGGAACCTTTTTGCGTTCTCGATTGCGGCTGTGATTTTGAGCCGGTTCCGCACAATGCCTGCGTCGCCAAGCAGCCGTTTCACATCGCGCGTGCCATAGCGCGCGATTTTCTCCGGGCGAAATCCATCGAATGCTTTCCGGTAGTTTGCTCGTTTCTTTAAAATGGTGGTCCAACTCAATCCCGCCTGCGCTCCTTCAAGGATGAGGAATTCAAAAAGGAGTCGGTCGTCGTGCACAGGCACGCCCCATTCCTTGTCGTGATAGGTGATGTTCGGCTCAGTTGTAGCCCAAGCACAACGCGGCATATGCGCACAGATTATTGAATCACATTTGAAGCGTGGCACGAAGATGTGGGACCAGACGTTTGCTGAATTCCACGGAGTCGCCTGCGGACAAATGTGACCACTCGGGGCAATTGAAGCCTGTGAGGTCGGGAAAATCTTCATAATAAATTCCCGGGGCGGCCGTGTCTTTAATGACTCGATCCCAGACAGCCGCACGCGGCGTCTCGCGATCTTCAAGAGCCTTCAATCCGCCACTGTTGGGAAGGCGGACGAAAACAATTTTGCCGCCGCGACTCCGGAGCTTTTGCACAGCTGCGGCAACATCATGAAAACGTTGTTCAATCGCCTGTCCCATGTTTTTCGCGAACTCTTCTTTCGGAATGTAACTGGGGGGTGGCGGTGGAGTGAAAAGCGGCAGCCAGATTTGCTGGATCATGCTCTGCAATTTTCCCGGTAAGGCGCATTCTTCGATCATGCGCGCGCGACGTTCGCGATCCAAAGTTCCGAAGTACGGCGGAAGTCGCGGCGATACCAGGGCATAGGAACGATTGGGAATGGGCAGACGTTTCAGCAGACCGTCAAGACTCAATTCTTCCTGTTTTAAAAACGCGACATGTTCCTCCAACGGCATGGCGAGATATTGGCTGGCATGTTGCGCGAGTGTTTGAGTGTGAGATCGCCGAACGACTTTTTCAGCGTGATCCATCGGCGGCGTGCCCGGCGGCGCGACGAACAAACGAGGAACAACACTGCAAATAATAGTGCCGTGAAAATTTCTGTCATTGGCTAGATCGGCCAGCACCGGATAAGCGCAACTGCCGCCCATTGCCAGCTGAACGGGACGTTTGCCTAGTCCCTTTTGAAGTTCGTCGAGATCCAGATCGTACCAGCCCCGCGAATCGCCGATGATTACGATGGACTCGGGTTTCACGCGCCGGCGAGCCGATGTCCAAAGGTCTTCGTTATCGTTGAGCGTCGGGCCGTAACCGATCGAGCGACAATAAAGTTCCCATGCAAACGCTGCAGCGATGACTATCAGTACAACCGAGACAGTGATGCCGCGCCAGGGCAACTGTGGAATTGGCCGAACGTATTCGAGCGGAGGACCGCCGTGCACGCTCTCGAGTTGCGACGGCTTACGGAAGAACAACCGCGGCAGACGAAGCCTGCGTTTAAAATTGGAAATAGATGAAGGCATTGCTGCTTCCTTGAGTCAGAATGATGGCGCAGGCCATAAAGGCCCATGCCGCTGTTACAATCCAGCGCGGCAAACGCATCACGGCCGTTTCGATGTTGGTATCGCGCAGCGACCAGTGCACGAGAATCATCCCGGCGGTGATGAGTGCGATCTGCAACATCTCACGCGTAGAAAGAATGGCGTCGCCGTGCGGATGTCCACCAAACATTCCGCCCAACATTCGCGCGGCGACGGTGAAATCGGATGCTCGAAAAAAAACCCACGCGATGCAAACGGCAGCGTAAGTGGCGAACCCACCGAGGAGTCGAGTCGCGAGATGGTTCGCCCACGCCCTGTGCTCGAACAAAGCGCGAACAACCCGTTCGACGACGAGATAAGATCCGTGAAGCAAGCCCCAGACTACAAAGGTCCAGGCCGCGCCGTGCCAGAGGCCGCCGAGAAACATGACGAGGACCAGATTCGTCGCGGCACGAACTGGACGGACCTGATTGCCGCCGAGCGGAATGTAAAGATAATCGCGCAAGAATGTCGAAAGCGAGATATGCCAGCGCCGCCAGAAATCGGAAAACCCAATGGCGGCGTACGGAAAACGGAAATTATCTTTCAGATGAAAACCAAGGCACAACGCGGCGCCGATAGCGCAGGTGGAATAACCGGCAAAATCAAAAAATATCTGGCCGGCGAATGCCATGACACCCAGCCAGGAATCCAGTGCGATGAGTGGCCCAGCGTAACCAAAAATGCGATCGGCCGAACCAGAGAGCATTGTATCGGCGAGCACGATTTTTTCGAATAAGCCGAGGGTCATAAGTAATAACCCCCACAGAAACTGCCCTTCGCGCAAAGGCTGTGGCCTCACAAGTTGCGGAAGAAAATCGCCGGCCCGCACAATTGGCCCGGCGACCAGCTGAGGAAAAAACGAAACAGCGAGGACGAAATCGCGCAGCGATTTGGTAGGTTTCAGGACGCCGCGATAAATGTCGAGCGTGTAGGAGAGAGAATGAAAGGTGTAGAAGGATATGCCGACTGGTAGGAGAATGTCGAGATGCGGTGGCTGATAAATGATCCCAATGCGAGCGAGCAGCCACTGAAAATTTTGCAGCAGGAAGTTCCCGTACTTGAAGAATCCCAGCATGCTTAAGTTCATGCAGACGCTGGCAACCAACCACGCGCGCCGCGAATGCCGTCCTTTTGCCCTGCTCATTTGCCTACCGAGCCAAAAATCCATTGCCGTCGTGGAAAAGAGCAGCGCCGCGAAGGGCGGGTTCCACGCCCCGTAAAAGATGTAGCTTGCGATTACGAGAAGATTCTTCCGCGCATTCCAGGAATGAATGCTCCAATAGGCGGCGACGACGATTACAAAAAAGACAACGAACGTGAGCGAATTGAAAAGCATGGCGGGCGCGCAATCTGCTTATTCAAGCGCCATGGTGATTGCCAGTACATTCTGCCCGATCTCACATGGAATTCTGACTTTCGCGGCACTCGCACGCTGGCGAACTGATCGAGGAATTTCCGGGGGTTGTCACGCTGGGATGTAGTGCGACCGCCAACGGTCGAATTTCCGCTGCGCTAAGCAGTCCGCTATTGCGACGCCGCAGCCACCGTCAGCGTCGGCGCCGGCTCGACGCAGGATTGTCCGGATCGTATTCGTACAGGCGCGACGGATCGCCGAAGACCGCACCGAGCGCGCGCTCGGGCCAGATTTCAAAATAGCTCAGCAGCAGCGCCATCAGCGGCACGAGAATGAAGGCGAGGCCGTGCGCGGTCATAATGAACATCGCCAGTGCGCGCAGTATCAGGAGATACACATCCCACCGCACTCGCTGCTTCAGTTCTTTGTCGGGCATCGCGTCATAGCCTGATTGGAACGCCTTCCAGAAATGTCCAGCCGCAAGCGCGCTGAAGGTGAACCAGAGTGCCGGCGACTGCGCAAGTTGGCGTCGCAGTTCGTTGCCAAGCAGCAGATCGTGAAGCGGAATCAGCGCGATCCAGTATGGCAGACCAACGATGCCGACCAGGAAAATCCATGTGACTACGCCGCGCACGAGATTCGCTGCCGCCGACATGGCACCTACCGATTTCCGCTGCGTCTCGCGCAGCGCACGCGGAATCAGGGCGGCGACGATCGCCGCCAGCGCAGTCAGACCGTCGAACCAGTAGTTGAACACGGCGAGTCCCGCGGACCAACCGAAACCGTAGATGCCGACAACCGGAATCAGATTGCGCGCAATCACGGCCCATGCATGGGGCCGCGATGCCAACTCGCGGAGATGCTGCGAGAGCGGCGGCGGCGCGATCGGTCTCACAGCCCTCGAGGCGGTCTTTTCTTGAGGCTTCGCCATTTCAACAGATTAGCAGACAGATTCGGTGGCGTGGAATCATTCCCATCCGTGACGACCACAAATTCTTGTTTGAACACTTTTTGTTGATCTGGAAACTAAATATACGAAACTAGTTTCTATAGTATCAATCCAGCACGTTATTGCAGCAGAAAGGAACCCACTATGAAATCTCGAACAGAACTTCACCAGGAATTGCGGCAACGGATTCTGAACTTGCCAGATGTGACGGAGCGACAGAATGCGGGGATCCACGAAGATGCCTTCTTTGTGGGAGGGAAAATGTTCATGCACATCCATGGGCATGGGCACTGCGACATTCAATTGTCCAAAGGCGACCAGGAACGGGTTCTCGCAGAAGGCAAAGCACGCTCACACCGATGGGCGCCAGAAGCAGGATACGTCACGTTCATCGTGAACAATGACGAGGATTTGGACCGGGCAATGGATCTGATCCGGATCTCACATGCTCATTTTGCCGGCAGTCAAGGTGCTCCGCGGTTGGAGCACCCGATAAAACCACCAGGGACCGTAATAACAGGGAGCCGGTCATGAAACTATTTGTTATCGGAGCGACTGGGCGAACAGGGGAGGAGATTGTTCAGCAAGCTCTCGCGAGAGGTCATTATGTCACTGCGTTTGTTCGCTCGCCTGAGGCGGTCACCTTGAGGCATGAACGGCTTGGCGTTCTCGAGGGAAATGTAACGGATGAAGAGCAACTCTCTGAGGCAATGCAAAATCACGATGCGGTCGTTTCCGCGTTGGGCCCGCGCCGGGTTTTCAAACCAAGTTCGCTTCTTCACGACAGTGCGCTTGCGACTATTCGCGCAATGCAGCGTTCGGGAGTGAGGCGGCTCGTCGTTCTCTCAGCTGCAGCACATTTTCCGGGTATACCCAATCGGATTGTCAGTTTTATCCTGCGAAATCATATGCGCGATTCGCTTGCCATGGAAAAAGTCGTGCAAGATAACGATCTTGACTGGACGATCGCTCGTCCTCCGCGTCTCACGCAGGAACAATACGCAACGTATCGAAGCCGGGAAGGCGCTGCACCCACTGGAGGTTTCTCTCTTTCCCGCAAAGCAATGGCGGCGTTCATTCTCGATGCGACCGAGCAAAAGAAACATTTTCAGAAAATCGTGGGCATTGCGAAATAGCCATTAGATCGTCATGTTTATCGCCTACATCGTTATTACGGTCCTGACTGCCGCCGCTAACGTGTTTTCGGCCACACTCGATTTCATTCGCTACAAGCAGATCCTCGTCAACATGGCCAAAGTAGGCGTGTCGGAGTCGTGGCTGACAACACTCGGCATTCTCAAAGCCGCGGGAGCGCTTGGACTACTGGTCGGTATTCGCGTTCCACTCATCGGAATAGCCGCCGCGACCGGTCTCGCGGTGTTTTTTATCGCGGCCATCATTACCCACTTGCGCGGGCGAGACTACTCGTTCGGTCTGGCGATCGTGTTCCTCCTGCTGGCCCTCGCGGCACTCGTACTGCGAGTCGCCTCCTTATAAGCAGGGCCTCGAATACAGACGAACTGGTGTCGATTGCGAAGTTAGACTAATGAGAAAAGATGCGTCCACGATTGGTGCCTGCGCCGAAGATCGACAGCCAATCGGACGACGACGTAATCAGACGCGCGCAGGAATTTTACCAAACGATGCAGCGCCGGCGGACGTTCCGCGATTTTTGTGATCGGCCGGTGCCGCGCAAAGTGATTGAACATTGCATCCGTGCTGCGGGAACGGCGCCGAGCGGAGCAAACTTGCAGCCGTGGCATTTCGTGGCTGTAAGCGATCCGATAGTGAAGCAAGAGATTCGGATCGCAGCGGAAAAGGAGGAGAAGGAATTTTACGCGCAGCGTGCGCCGAAAGCGTGGCTGGAAGCGCTAGCACCACTGGGCACGGATTCGAACAAGCCGTTCCTGGAAATTGCGCCGTGGTTAATAGCCGTCTTTGCACAACCGTTTCGAATTCTAACGGACGGAACCCGTTCACCAACCTACTACGCGATTGAATCAGTGGGCATCGCGACCGGCATACTGGTTACAGCGGTGCACTCGTGTGGATTGGTTTCGTTAACTCATACGCCAAGTCCGATGGGATTTTTGAATCGGATCCTGGGACGACCGTCGTATGAGAAACCTTTTGTGCTTCTGGTGGTTGGACATCCTGCGGAAAATGCGCTGGTTCCTGACATCGGACGTAAGCCGGTCGAGAAGATTAGCTCGTTTGTGACCGGCGGTGATTCCAAAAGATTGACTGATGATTGAATTGTTGAAATGGGACGAGTGATGAGCCCGAATCGCATGAAACCAATGACCTCGTGGTTTGTTCTATGTGCGTTCGTAATCTCGGTCTCTGCGGTACATTCTACGCCGGAACTTACATTGGATGATTTGAGGAAGCTCGAGATCATCTGCTTTGTTCCTTCGTATCTACCGAAAGGTTTTCGATTGCAGCGGGTCGATATCACTTACGACGAGTTGCACGAGGAGTTCGACGACATCAAGCATCAGTTGCCGCTTTACTCGATCGTCTACAGCAACGATTCAGACCGCGGAGCGACATTTTCGATTGAGTCGGCACGCGAAGGGATCGGCGACCGAAACATCATGGTGGACGAGGAGGCCGCGGAGGAAATGGAAATCCAAACGCCTCTGGGACCGATATACCTCATCTACAGGCCGAAAGGGAAAACCGGCCGCAAAGATGAGATCATCGCGAATTGGGTGAGCGATGCGAACATGAACGCAGAAAAAGCCAAAGGCACGCAGAACCATCCTATCCTCGGCAGATACCACGGGTTCTCTGCGACGGGCATTACGCTCGCAGAGTTTACCCAGGTTGCTCAGTCACTTCACTCCATCCGTGAAAAGAAGCTTGCCACGCCGGCAGCGCAAACTTCTGCGCTTAAGATTCACCCGAAAGTGTTCAACATGATTAATTGCTGGATCTCGGATTCGGAAAGCCCGGTCGTAACAGAAATCAATCTGGATGCTGTGGAGAAAAATGGAAACGAGTTTAACCAGGACGGACTCAAGCAAGATGGCGAGTGGCTACAATGTCCGGTGCCCGATACCAGTGGATTCATGCGCTACCGGGTGCTCGAGTCAAAAAGGGACCATTACAAGATTGAGTATCAGGAAAACGGCGGCGGCACGCTCACAACGGCAGCTGTCATCGAGTTCAGTATTGAAAAACGAAATATTCAGCGTGACGGCAAACCGATGACGATACGCGTGCTTCGCGTGTCATCTTACGACCAGAAATAGTAGCAGCGCCAAGCTGGCGACAAGATGCCGCGACTGAGTCAGTGCCAGATGAGGAAATAAGCTAGCGCGATCGCGACCAAGTCTTCGCAAATGGCCACGAAGATATCTTTGATGTGCAGATTAATCACGATACGCCGCCGGATTTCGTAACCAACGAACGCTCCGATCAGGCCGCCTGTTCCACCCAGAAGTGCGCCAGCGGGTAATGATTG
>WNGE01001419.1_pt1 | contig 30325 bp, 31 predicted proteins | sample 5400651 | NCBI WGS metagenome assembly WNGE01 (sample SAMN13153370, study PRJNA577476) | soil metagenome | isolation source: 60 cm soil or saprolite under grassland replicate 2 | place: USA:California | collected 2016-06-15
CGCCGATGTGGAGTTCGCCGATCGCGGGGCGGACGTGGTTCTTGAGGGCGCGCCGGTAGGTGTCCAGCGAGGTGGAGGATCGTCGCCCGTCGGCCACCAGCCCCTCGAATCTCTTCTCCCAGAGATCGAGGAGTTGGTCGATCTTGTGCATCTCAGTGAGCTCGCCGGAGTGGTTGGTTTGGGCGCGGTTCTGGAGTTTGGTCAGCAGGGCGGTCCGGGCGGCGGTCTTGGTTGTGCCAGTGGCCGTCACGGCGCGGACCTTGCCGTCGTGGTCGCGGAACTTCGCGTGAGCCAGGTGCTTGAGGGGTTTGCCGTTCTTGTTGGTCTTCGTGGTCCTGGTGGAGATCTCTCCCCAGGTTCCGATGGGCAGTGGCGGCCTCGGCATGTCTTGTCTCCAACCGGTGTGAGCGCTGTCTGTTCAACGCGCGGCCGGTGTGGAGGATCGAAGAGGTCGGTAGCGTCGCGAGCCGATGTGATGTGACGCACAGTCACGATCACCTGAAGGCGCAAGGCCCAGTCGGCGGGAGATGCGTGGCTGAATAGGTCGAATAAAAGGTGACCTGCGGGCATGAAGAAACCCAGGCCACCGCCGTGACCTGGGCTTTTGTGCGCCGCCAGGGACTCGAACCCCGAACCCGCTGATTAAGAGTCAGCTGCTCTGCCAATTGAGCTAGCGGCGCGTGTGTTCAGTTGGTCTTGCTTTCGAACGATGAGGATCGTAGCAGGGGTGGATGGGAGATGCGAAATCGGTTAACTCAGGGGGTTGCGGGTGAGCAGCGTCATGGCTGCGTTGTGGCCGCCGAGGCCGGAGACGGCGCCGCCTCGGCGGGCGCCGGAGCCGCAGACGAGGAGGTTGGCGACGTCGGTTTCGGTGCCCCAGCGGCCGACGTCGGAGTCGTCGGTGGCCCACGGCCATTGCAGGTCACCGTGGAAGATGTGGCCGCCCGGCATGCCGATGGAGGCCTCGATGTCGTACGGCGTCTTGGCCTCGACGCAGAGGTTGCCGTCGGTGTCGCGGGCGATGCAGTCCTCGAGCGGCTCGGTCAGGTAGGAATCCAGGCCGGCCAGCACCCGGCGAACGGACTCGGCCCGCCCCGCATCGTTGTCGGAGGCAAACAATCGGGCCGGGAAGTGGACGCCGAAGATCGTCATCGTGTGATGGCCGGAGGCAACCAGCGACGGGCTGAGGATCGACGGGTCGGTGAGGGAGTGGCAGTAGACCTCGGACGGCGGTACGGCGGGAAGGTCGGCGGCCGCGGCCGAGTGATAAGCCGACTCCAGTTGGCTGTAGTTCTCGTCGATGTGGAAGGTGCCGGCGAACGCCCGCCGCGGGTCGTCGCCCGACTTCAACCCAGGGAGCCGGGACAGCAGCAGGTTGATCTTCAGCTGCGAGCCCTCGGGTTTCGCGGTCACCGGCCGACCACGCAGAGCATCCAGCGTCGCGGGCGCGACATTGGCCAGGACGTAAGAACAGTCAACGGATCGCTCGCCATCGCCGCCGAGCCACGTGACCGAGGCACTCACGCCGTCCGCCTCAACCGACTTCACGGAAGCGTTGGTGATCAGCGAAGCGCCGGCCCGCTGGGCGGCACCCGCCAAGGCGTCTGTGACGGCGCCCATGCCGCCGACGGGCACGCGCCACTCGCCGGTTCCGTTGCCGATCAGGTGGTAGAGGAAGCACCGGTTCTGAAGCAGCGACTCGTCATGCAGGCCCGCGAATGTCCCGATCACCGAGTCCGTCGCGACCACCCCGCGCACGGTATCGTCCGCGAACCGCCGCTCGATCGCCTCCCCGAGTGGCCTCTCCACGAGCTCGTGCCACAGCCCCGGGTCAACGCGGGCCTGCAAAGACGACGCGGACACAAGAGGCTCGAGCAGGGTAGGCGCGACCACGGCTGCCATCGTCCCCACAGCGTCGTAGAACGAGGACCACGCTTCGTACTCCGCGTCGCTCCCGGTCAGCGCGGCAAATGATGCACGAGTCGCCGCCCCCTCAGGTCGTTCGACCATCAGGCCGAGGTCGCGTCCAGAGCGTCGTACGGGCGTATAGGACGCGACCGTGCGCGAGCGGAGCTCCAAGGCGAGACCGAGGTCGGCGACGATCTTGTCCGGCAGGAGGCTGACCAGGTACGAGTACCGCGACAGCCGCGCGTCCACGCCGGGGAACACCTGCTGGCTGATCGCGGCGCCACCCGTGTGGCCCTGCTGCTCCAGCACCAGCGTGGAGAGTCCCGACTGGGCAAGATAGGCCGCGGCGGTGAGGCCGTTGTGCCCACCGCCCACGATCACGACGTCGTAGAAGTCCTTCATCCCACCGGCCAATCCAGCTTGTGGTACGCGGCGTCCCAGAACATCCATTCGTAGCGGCACGTGGTTGCGAAGTGCCTATGACAACGCTCTCGCTCCGACGCGCTGACGTCCAGTCGGTCGGTCACGGCGAGCACGGACTCGACTACCGCATCGAACTCCTCCGAGCCGTACGTCTCGATCCATCGCCGGTAGAGCGGGTCCGGCGACGAGCGCTTCAACAGTTCGCGGCCGACGTCGCGGTAGATCCAGTAGCAGGGCAGTACGGCGGCGACAGCCTCGGCGTAGGTGCCGGTCGCGCAGACCGCGGTGAGATAGGACATGTACGCCGTAGTGGTCGGACCGGAGCCCGCGGCGTCGACGTCAGCCGAAGTCAGGCCGAGCGAGCCGAGCAGGGAGGCGTGCAGCTGACGCTCGACCGCGATCGCGTTGGCGGCATGCAGGGCGAACATGCTGACCGCGTCCTCGTCGACAGCGCGCGCCGACACCAGCGTCAGAGCCCGCGAGTACGCGCGGAGGTAGTGACTGTCCTGGACGATGAAGTAGCGGAACGCGTCGTGGTCCAGAGAGCCGTCGGTCAGCCCGGTGATGAACGGATGCCGGATGATCTCGTCGTACACCGCGGCGCCGCCCCGGTCCCAGAGCTCGGCGGAAAACGTCATCCCATCTCCCTCACCGTCGACTGGCTCCGACCCTATCCACAACCCGCCACGACAGCACGAGACGTAAGTCACTCACCGGCCTTACCCTGGCGCCATGAGGATGACGGGGGAGCGCATCGGCACGCGCGAGGAGATGCCGCCGGACAGCCCGTTGCTGCGCCGGATCAGGGCGTCGGTCATCGGGGACGACCAGGTCATGCCTGGGCCGTACGGTCCGCGGCGGGTCACGTACGCGGACTACACCGCCTCGGGTCGCGCTCTCACCTTCCTCGAGGACTTCATCCGCGACGAAGTGCTGCCGCGGTACGCAAACACCCACACCGAATCCAGCGGCACCGGTCTGCAGACCACCCGGCTGCGCGAGGACGCCCGCCGGATCATCCGCAACAGCGTCGGCGGCGACGACGAGACCGCGGTGATCTTCTGCGGTTCCGGCGCAACCGGGGCGATCGACAAGCTGATCGGGATCATGGGCCTGCGGATCCCGGCCGAGCTCGACGACAAGTACCACCTGACCGACCAGATCCCGCGCGACCAGCGCCCGGTCGTCTTCATCGGGCCGTACGAGCACCACTCCAACGAGCTCCCGTGGCGCGAGTCGATCGCCGACGTCGTCGTCATCAGCCAGGACCACGACGGCCACATCGACATCGACCAACTCGAGTCTCGTTTGGTCGAGTACGCCGGTCGCCCGCTGAAGATCGGCTCGTTCTCGGCGGCCAGCAACGTCACCGGCATCGTCAGCAACACGCATCGCGTGTCGGCGCTTCTGCATCAGCACGGCGCCCTGTCGTTCTGGGACTGTGCCGCCGCGGCGCCGTACGTCGAGATCGACATGTACGGCGGCCGGTCCGCCGACCCACTGGCCTACAAGGATGCGATCTTCCTGAGTCCGCACAAGTTGATCGGCGGCCCCGGGACTCCCGGCGTACTGGTCGCCCGGCGGGAGTTGCTCCACAACCGGGTGCCCGACGTACCAGGTGGCGGGACCGTCGCGTACGTGAACCCGCTCGAGCACCGCTACCTCGACGACCCGGTGCACCGCGAGGAGGGCGGGACGCCGGCGATCATCGGATCGATCCGGGCCGGGCTGGCGTTCCAGCTCAAGCAGGCGGTCGGGATCGACGTGATCCGCGCGCATGAGGACGCGTACCTGCGCCGCGCGGTCGAGGCCTGGAAGCAGGAGCCGAACATCCAGATCCTCGGCAACCTCGACTCCGAGCGGTTGTCGATCGTGTCGTTCGTGGTGAAGGCGCCGTCCGGCCGGTATCTGCACCACAACTTCGTCGTTGCCCTGCTCAACGACCTGTTCGGGATCCAGTCGCGCGGCGGCTGTTCGTGCGCGGGGCCGTACGGGCACACGTTGCTCGGGATCGACCTCGAGCGGTCGCACGAGTTCGCCGAGGAGATCCTGCACGGGTGCGAGGGGATCAAGCCTGGCTGGGTGCGGGTGAACTTCAACTACTTCATCTCCGAGGCGGTGTTCACGTACGTCGTACAGGCGGTGAAGCTGGTCGCACGCGACGGCTGGCGGCTGCTCGGCGACTACCGCTTCGACCCGGCCAACGGACTGTGGCGCCACCACCGCGGCCCGGTCGAACCTCCGATGCGGCTTTCGCAGGTCGGGTACGACGCCGACGGCACCCTGCGCTACCCACACCAGCACCAAACTGCCCCGGAGTCAGCACTCCAGGACTACCTCGCCGAAGCCCGCGAGTTGATGTCCACCTGTCAGCAGGCAGGAGCCGACAGTGAAGGCCACGTCAACGAGGACTTCGACCATCTGAGGTGGTTCGACCTTCCGTCGCGGTGCCTGTCGGGGCCCGAGTAGCTGCTTCGACCCACCCAGCGATCGCGGCGGCCTGGTTGTTGTCGATGGCAATCACCTGCAGACCGACGGGAAGCCCGGTGGTCGGCAGCGGGATGGTGATGGCGGGATGCCCGGTGAGGTTGGCAAGCCGGGTGTTCTTCAGCAACTGCGCCCGCACCGCACGTGAGCCGGCTTCGGTGCTCACGGCATCGATCGGTGGAGCCGTTGTAAGGACCGTGGGGGTGATGACAGCATCCACTTGGCGGAGAAGGTCATTCATTGTCTTGGTGATCGCTGCCGCCTTCGCGCGTGCCACGTCGTACCGATCGAGAGGGACAGCCGCAGCCTCGCGGAGTCGCTCCTGGACATCCGCATGGTAGAGCTCGGTGCTTCGCCCCGCGTGATTGGCAGCCGCTTCGGGGCCTTGCAGGTCGGCGGCTGCCTGGAAGCTGTCTTTCCAATCGGGCAAGCGAATGTCGTCGATCGTTGCACCGCTGGCCTGCAGCCGGCTGATCGCGTTCGACCAAGCAGTTGCGACGTCGGGTGTGTAGTCCAGGTACTCCTCGTTGACCACGATGCCCAGCCGCGGCGGCTCTACGGGTGCGGTCGCTCGGAAGCCGTCGGTCAGGGCTGCGACGGCGTACGCCGCATCGTCGACAGTGGGGGTGAGTACGCCGACATGATCGAGGCTCTGCGCGAGCGGAAAGACCCCACTGACGGGCAGCGTGCCGTACGCCGGTTTGAAACCCACGACTCCGCACAGCGCAGCCGGAATGCGCACCGAGCCGGCGGTATCCGTGCCGAGCGCCAGCGGGACGATTCCTGCCGCCACCGCCGCTCCGGCACCAGAGCTCGAGCCTCCGGTCATCCGAGTAAGGTCATGCGGGTTCCGGCACGGGCCGGCTCGGTTCGACGTACCTGTGCAGCCATACGCGAACTCGTGGGTGTGACTCAAGCCGATGATGATCGCGCCGGCCGCCCGAAGCCTCGAGACCACCTCGGCGTCGCTGCGTCCGATCCCGTCCATTGCCGCGGATCCACAGCGGTACGGCAGACCTTCGACCTCGATGATCTCCTTCACCAGAACAGGAACGCCCGCGAGTGCTCCTGTCCGCGGGTGCTCGGCCGCTGCCTTGCGTGCACCCTCGGCGTCGAGATGCACCACGGCGTTCAACCGCTTGCACTCCTCGGCTCGCTGCAGTGCCTGTTCGACCAACTCGACAGGATTCAGTCGGCCAGATCGGACTGCTGCTGCGATCTCCTGCAGTCGATCAGCGCACATGGCCGGCCCTGTGGTCGGCGGCGAGCGATGTTGCCAGCTGCAACGTCGTTTCGTCGAGGGGTCTCGGGTCTTCAGCGTCGTACGCGTCGAGGATCTTGCGCTCGACGGTTTCGACGTCCAGACGTGGCACCTCCGTCGACAACGAACCGACGGATGCTGGGTCGAAGGGGAGATCCAGGTGCCGGTAGACGTCTGCCAACAGGGGTTGGAGTTGCGCGTCGTCGCCAACCACGATCAGCGCGCTGAACAGCCACGCGTTCCGTACGACGCGCTGCCCGGTTCCCACCAGCTTGACGACGCCGCGTGCGTTGACGCTGTGAGCGCCTGGACAGTATTCGCCAGGCACCGCTCCGACTCGTGCGTCGATGCCGAACTCTCGTAGCACATCGGCGTACATCAGACCGAACTGCTTGAAGCGAGTCTCCAGCCCCTCCGGTGCCAGTCGCTCATGCTTCACATGGTCAACCACCAAGGCCTCGGTCGTGTAAGCGACCGGACGCCCGCCCACGGCGCGCACCAAAGGCTCGAAGCCGGCTTCACGCGCGGACCGCACCGCGGCCTCAAAGCCAGGCAGGTGCGTGTCCCGCCGCCCAAACACCACCACCGGCGCACCCGGCCGATAGATCCGCAGCGCCTCGCTCACCTCACCAGCCGAAGCACGCCGCACCATCGCATGAGCAACCGCCAACTCCACGGCCCCGTCACCCACCGCACCAGGAAACACCCGCACATGGGCATGGTGTCACGTCCCACCCTGGTGAGACGCGCAGCTGCCGCAGAAGGCGATTTCTGCGCAGACGCCTGTCAGCGGCTCGGCCGCTGTGTGCGGCCGGGCCGTCTGGTTCTACTTGCCTGTCTTCTTCGGGTCCGCCTTGCCGGTGGGGGCCTTCGGGGGGAACTTCCACGCCTGGCTTTCGACCATGGTGGTGAGTTGGGCGACGGTGAAGAGGGGCTTGGTGCGGGTGCGCGGGGTGCCCTTCTCGGCGGGGACGTTGTAGCTAGTGAGGCTGATGAAGCGGCCGTCCTTCAGGCGCAGGGCGACGTAGTTGCTGACGACGCCGTACACGTTGCGGCTTCCGGCGTACTCCGGCTGCTCCGTCAGAGTGAAGAGCGTCGAGCCGTCCGCGTTCCTCGTGCAGCCGATACCCGGGGTTGCACAGCGGTCCTGCTCGCCGCCACCGCTCACCAGCACCTCGACGCGCGAGACTCCCTTGCCGTCGACGCTTCTGCCCGGAAGACGCAGCGACCCGCCGCGGAGATCACACCCCGCTCAGAAAACCTTCGACAACACCCACACCGCAAACGCCAAGAACCCGACCACAAACGTCACGACAACCACGACCCCATACCCGAACCACAAACTCCCAGAAACCTTCACCGCCACATCCTGCCAGCCGCCACAGCACAGGCAGCTCCGAGCATGCCGCCTATTGCAGGCGGGCTGGCTGATCTGGCGGCGGCTGCGGCAGGCGAGGCGTCTCCGGGGCTGCTCACCGGAGTGGTCGCGGCGCGGCCTGCTTCGATGCTCGAGGCGCTGAAGGCCTGCCGTCGTTGGTTGCCCGGGGCGGTTTCGGGGCTGCCGGCCGACCCGCTGGCGGGTTGTGTGACCGCTAGCCCTTTGTAGAGGGGGTAGTGGTGAAACAACCGGCCATCGAGCCGCTGAAGCAGGTGCGTGATGACCGGCATACGGACGGCACCCAACATGCAAGTTCGGCCACAGCCGGGAGCCGAACAAGCAACCCTGGCCACAGCCACCGAGCGAAGCGACGGCGGAGCGGAAAGCTCACCCCAGCCACAACGCCCGCACCAGACAAATAACCTCAGCCACGGTCGCCGCGCGGAGCGAAGGCGTTAGCCCGACAGGCGGCCCCGGCCACGGCCCGCCGCGCGGAGCGAAGGCGTAAGCCGACAGCGGCGAGAAACCACGGCCGCCGAGCGAAGCGAAGGCGTTAACCGACAGGCGGCGCCCGCCGGGGCCGCCGAGCGAAGCGAAGGCACGGGGGTGCGGGTGGCGGAGCCCCCGCCCGCGCGGAGCGAAGCGACCGCGCACAAACGCCGAAGGGCGACCAGGTCCGCGCTCTCCGCGGACACAGGTCGCCCTCGCCCTTCGGGTGAGTGACGGGACTCGAACCCGCGACCACCTGGACCACAACCAGGTGCTCTACCAGCTGAGCTACACCCACCATTGCCGTCTCACTGCGACGGCTGAGCAATCATAGCGACGATGGCTCGTTACCAGAAATCGGGGCGGTCTCCCCTCCGGCGATCAGGCTGGCGGCCGCACGGGCGGTGTCGGAGTCCGGTCCGGGCTGGGGCACGAACACGGTTTCCCGGTAGTACCTGAGCTCGGCGATGCTCTCGGTGATGTCGGCCAGAGCGCGGTGGTTGCCGGTCTTCGCCGGGGTCGCGTAGTACACCCGCGGGTACCAGCGCCGGACCAGTTCCTTGATCGAGCTGACGTCGACGTTGCGGTAGTGCAGGTGGGACTCGACCCGCGGCATGTCGCGGACGAGGAAGGTCCGGTCGGTGCCGACGGAGTTGCCGGCCAGCGCGGCCTTGCGCGGCTCCTTCACGTAGCCGGTGATGAAGTCGAGCACCTGCTGCTCGGCGTCGGCCAGCGGGATCCCGTTCGGCAGCTCTGCGAGCAGGCCCGAGGCGGTGTGCATGTCGCGGACGAAGTCGCCCATTTGCTCGAGCGCGGCCGGTGGCGGGGCGATCACCAGGTCGATCCCGTCACCGAGCACGTTCAGTTCGTAGTCGGTGACGAGAACCGCGACCTCGATCAGGGCGTCCGCACCCAGGTCGAGGCCGGTCATCTCGCAGTCGATCCACACCAGCCGGTCGTTCATGGGCACCCACCTTACGGCGAGCCACCGACACCCGTCGCGCCCACCAGCCCGAGCCGCCGTGTGGCGTCCGTTTCAGTACGTCGTACTGCGGGATCGTCAGCGCGGCGAGTGACCGATGTGGATGCTTCGCACGGACAGTACGGCGAGGTCCGTACGCCGCCCGAGGTAGTGCTCACCCTCGGGATCCAGCAGCTGTTCCCACACCGCCAGATCCTCGGCAGTCAACCAGTCCGTCTCCGCACTGACCACGTGCCGGTGCCCATGACCATGACCGTGCGTCGGCTCGGCGTCCGCTTTGAGGCGGTCGACCCGGAACTGGAACTTGGTGATCAACTCGTCGCGCTGCTCAGGGGAGAGAGGCGCGGGGGACTCGCTCAGGATGCTGCGAGTGGTGACGTCGGTCAGGCCGGCGCGGGTCAGTGCGTCGGTCCAGCCGTACGGCATCGGCACCGACCCGGGCAACGACTCCCGCATCGCCTTGAACCACCGGTCCTGCGCGAGATCCAGCCGCAACTCCAGCCCTGGCTCGCCGATCCCCAGGTCCCACGGCAGACTGCGTGCCGGCAGACCACCTTCCGCGAGCGCGAGCCGACCACCCGGTGCCAGCAGCGACGCCAACGCGTCAACCGCCGCCTGCTGATCGCCCGCGTGATGCACCGAAGCCGAAGCCCAGATCAGATCGGCCGGCGCGTCGATTGCCTTACGCAACGGCTCCGCCCCGTCGTCCATCGACGCCAACTCACACCGGACCGCGCCGCCCGTATGCTCTCGCGCCTGTTCCAGTACGCCGGGATCCGCATCGATCGCCACCACGGTGGAACCCGCAGGCATGGCTTCAGCCAGCGCCTTCGCCATCCCGCCACCGCCGCACCCCACGTCCACGGCCACCTTGTCACCGGCCCGAACCAGCCCGGAGGCAACCGTCCTGTTCCAGGCGGCATCCCCCTCCGCCGAAGCCCGAAGATGCCCAGCCCACTCAGCCCAATCAATCTCCACCATGCCGCCAGTCTCCGCCCACCCACCCCAAACCCGCACATCCTGTTGCCATTCCAGCAACGCCAGCCCACCCCGCTCCCGGTCGGGCCGCTCGGCGCTACCGTTGAGCGGGTGATCGCCGCGACCTTCCGCACTGACCGGCTCACCATGTTGCCGCTGCGGGTCGAGTACGCCGAGGAGATGGCGAAGGTACTCGCGGACCCCGACCTCTACACCTTCACCGGAGGCCAGCCGCCGACTACGGATGGCCTGAGGACCCGCTACCGCCACCAGCTCGAAGGGCCGGGCCGCACGGACGAGGACTGGCTCAACTGGGTGATCCAGTACGACGACCAGCTCGTCGGCTACGTGCAGGCGACGGTCACCGGCAGTACGGCGGAGATCGCGTGGGTCGTCGGCACCGACTGGCAGGGCCGCGGCTACGCAAAGGAGGCCGCGCGAGGTCTGGTCGCCTGGCTGGGTGCCAAGGGCATCGAACGCATCATCGCCCACGTCCACCCTGACCACACCGCCTCAGCCGCCGTCACCGCAGCCGCCGGCCTCACCCGCACCGACCACCTCGACGACGGCGAGTACCTCTGGACGACATGACGACAGGCCCGGCCGAAAGCGTTCGGCCGGGCCTGTCGCGGGTGGTTCAGACCGGGCGGACGTTCTCCGCCTGCGGGCCCTTCGGGCCCTGGGTCAGGTCGAACTCGACCTTCTGGTTCTCGTCGAGCGAACGGAAACCGTCCGTCGCGATCGCCGAGTAGTGCACGAACACGTCGGCGCCGCCGCCGTCCTGCGAGATGAAGCCGAAGCCCTTCTCGCCGTTGAACCACTTCACTGTTCCGCTAGCCATGATCTGCTCCTTGTGGGGCCTTGACGGGTGCCGGCCGGTGCCGGACCCCGGGTTGCCGAAACGAGCCCTCCCACAACAGACCAAGGCCTGGAATGAGAAAACGCCCGACGGATCACAAATCCGCGGGCGCTTGAAAACGAACGTGGAACTGCAAAACTGCAACCACCGACGACCTTAGCAGCTGCGCCCGCGAGTTACACCATCCCCGGCCGGGTCATTGCTCCGTCCGCCCAACAGAATGGTGGGGTGACCTTTGAGGCAAGGACTGCGCCGTACCGGCAGGAGCTGTTGCAGCACTGCTACCGGATGTCCGGCTCGATACACGACGCGGAGGACCTGCTGCAGGAGACGCTGGTCCGCGCCTGGCGTGCGTACGACAGGTACGACGAGACCCGCGCGTCGCTGCGCACATGGCTGTACCGCATCGCCACCAACACCTGTCTGAACGAGCTGGAGAAGCGCAGCCGTCGTCCGCTGCCGTCCGGCCTCGTGGCACGGGGCGAGGATCCCGAGGCGCCGCTCGTGCGCGGAGAGGAGGTGCCTTGGCTGCAGCCGTTCCCCGCCGACCCCGCGACCGTCGTCGGCGAGCGCGGCAGCCTGCGACTCGCCTTGATCGCCGCACTCCAGTTCCTGCCCGCCAAGCAGCGCGCCGTCCTCATCCTCCGCGAGGTCCTCGACTGGTCCGCGGCCGAGGTGGCGGCGGCCCTCGAGATCACGCCCGCTGCGGTGAACAGCGCCCTCCAACGGGCGCGCACGAAGCTGGCCGAGGCAGGGCTCGCGGAGGGCGACGTACTCGAAACCGACGATCCGCGCAGCCGCGAGATCGTGGACAAGTACATCGCCGCCTTCGAGAAGGCCGACGTGTCCGCGCTCGCGAGCCTGCTGACAGCTGACGTCGTACTGGAGATGCCGCCGTTCTACAACTGGTACGCCGGTCGCGACGACTACCTGCGGTTCGTCGCCAGGGTCTTCGCGCAGCGCGGAACGGACTGGCGGGTGTTACCGGTCGCGGCGAACGTGCAGCCCGGCATCGCGCTCTACCGCGGCGACGGCCGGGGCGCGCATCGGCTGCACACCCTGCATGTCATCACCGTCACCGCGCTCGGCATCAGCCACAACCGCGTCTTCTCCGACGACGACCTTTTCGCCGCGTTCGGCCTACCCTGACCCTCTGACCGCTCGTACGTCGCAAGTACGGCGACGCCCGCCTGGACCGCGGAGACCAGCCTCAGGTGGACAGGCGTGTCGACGGCGGCGAACAACTTCTCGCCGATGCCGAGGACGGACGGGAAGGTCAGCAGGCGGTACTCGTCGACCAGGTCGGCTTCCTGCAACGCCCGTACGACGCTCAGACTGCCGGCGACGACCACATCACGGGTCTCCTGACGGACGACCTCGGTCAGCTCAGCGTCGAGCAGTTCCGAGTTCGACCACGCGGACGCATCGGTCAACGTCCGCGATGCGACCAGCTTGGCCATCTTGTTCAGCCGCGTCGAGAACTCGTCACTGCGGTTCGGCCAGATCCGGCTGAACAGCTCCCAGGTGGACCGCCCGAGCAGCATCACCCCGCCGTCCATCACCGGACCCAACCGGAACTTGTCCCCGGCGACACTCTCCGGCCCGTGCCGGAACGCCCACCCTCCGACCGCCGTACCACTCGACCCGTCCGGATCCGACACAATCCCGTCCAGGCTGACGAACTCGATGACGACAACGCGACCCATGAGGTGCTCCTTGACTCGAGGAACTGACATGGGTACATACCGCCGACGACACCCCGATTCATCGCTCTCGCGGATCGAGTGTGCCTACAGCTCGCGCGGTCCCAAGGACAACTCGGCGACGAAGTGGGCGGCTGGATCCGCCATGACGTCCAGTTCCAGTACGACGAGATCGTTGCGACCCCGGCGTAGTACCGGCCCAGGTACGTAGAGCGTCTCCTGCGGACCGCGACGCCAGTAGCGGCCGAGGTTGAAGCCGTTCATCCAGGCGAATCCCTTGCCCCAGGCAACGGTGGACAGGAAGTGGTCCACCGGCTCGGCCACGTCGAACGACGCCCGCCAAGCCGTGGGTCCGACGCCAGGGGCATCCGGCGTCAGGCCCACGGAGTCCCACAAACCAGGCACGGCGTCCAGGTCGATCACGCAGGCCGACCACTCGGTCAGCTCGGAAGAGCCGAGCCGGACCGGACCGATCAGGCCCTTCGGTTCGCCGATCCGCGGGCCGTAGTTCACCCGGCCCTGATCCTCGACCACGATCTCGAGCGTGCCGCCGTGCGGCAGCATCAGCGCGCGGTCGTGCTGCTCCCGGTCGAGTACGCCGACCGGATCGCCGTCCAGGAACACATAAGCCCGGTCCCGAACCTCGTCGACGCTCAGCAGGGCAGACCCCTCAACGGAAACGACCGTCCGGAAGAGCGCCAACCGGGCATCGAGAGCATCGAGCGTCGGCATGGTCGAGCGTTCACTCCACTCACCCCAAGCCGACGGGTCCGCGAGCAGCCGCACCGGCGAGCCGAGCGCCGCGGACGTCTCCGGCGCCGCCGTCCCCGACGCCGGGACAACATCGGGGACGGGCGCGTAGCGGGAGATCACCTTCCGGAAAGCGTGGAACTTCGCCGTCGGGTTCCCCGCCTCGTCCAAAGGAGCGTCATAGTCGTACGACGTGATGGTCGGACGGAACACGCCCTTGTCGTTGGCCCCGCCCGTCAGGCCGAAGTTCGTGCCGCCGTGGACCATGTAGATGTTGACCGACGCACCCGCCGCGAGCAGAGCGTCCAGCTCAGCGGCAGCCTCCGCGACGCCGGTGGTGTGGTGCCGTCCGCCCCAGTAGTCGAACCAGCCGTCCCAGAACTCCATGCACATCATCGGCCCGATCGGCTGATGCTTGCGCAGCGTCGCGAGCCGCTCCTCGGCCCGCGACCCGAACGACCCGGTTCGCAGTACGCCGTCCAGGCCTCCGGCCGCGAGCATCTCGTCAACCGGTTGATCGACGGTCACCAGCGGCACCGTGATGCCGGCGTTCTGGATGATCTCGGCGACTGACTTCAGGTACGTCTTGTCGTTGCCGAACGCGCCGTACTCGTTCTCGGCCTGGACCAGCAGCACCGGTCCGCCCTGATCGATCTGCAGCGGCCGCACGATCCGCAGTACGTTCTCCAGGTACTCGCGAACCGCCGCCATGAACTGCGGCTCGTACCGGCGGACGCCCATCCCCGGCGTGCGGAAGAGCCAAGCGGGCAGACCGCCGTTGTCCCATTCGGCGCAGATGTAGGGACCCGGGCGGACGATGGCGTACAGACCGGCGTCGGCAATCTCCCGCAGGAAGCGCTCGAGGTCGAGCATCCCTGAGGTGTCGAAGACGCCGGGCCGCGGGCTGTGCGCGTTCCACGGCACGTACGTCTCGATGGTGTTGAGCCCCATCAGGCGGGCCTTCTCGATCCGGTCCGCCCAGGTGTCCGGGTGCATCCGGAAGTAGTGCAGCGCCCCGGACAGGATCCGGAACGGCCGGCCGTCGAGAAGGAAATCGGACTCACCGATCGCGAACTCGGTCATCTCTCTCTTTCTGAACAAGCTCTGGGCAGACTGCGCACGTTTCTGGGCGAGGGGCAGCGGCCGGGCCGGATCCCGGCCGCTGCCGGCTCGAGGTACCGACTAGCCGTTGACCTGGAAGCCCTGCTGGTTGCCGTAAGCAACCAGAGCGTCCTGCCAGGCCTTCAGTCCGGTGTTGATGTCGGACTTGGACTGGTACGCCTTGCCGACGGTGTCGCCGTAGATGCTGTTGGCGTACAGCTCGTACGGCAGGTAGCTCCAGCCCTTGACGACCGAGTCGGCCGCACCGGTGAGCACCTGGTTGATCTTCTGGCCGCCGAAGTACGCGCTGGCCTTGTCGACGAACGCCGGGTCCTTCAGGTCGGCCGTGGTCGCCGGGAAGCCGCCGCTGGCGAGGAACGGCTTGACGCCCTCGTCGTGGTTCAGCCACCGCACGAAGCCGGCCGCCAGCGCCGGGTTGGCGCTCTGCTTCAGCACGGACTCGGTGCTGCCACCGTTCTCGGCCGTCGCCGGCTGACCGTCGTACGACGGCATCGGCGCGACCGCCCACTTGCCGGCGCCCGCCTTGACCGAGGACTCCATCACACCCGGCATCCAGGCGCCGGTCGGCAGGGTCGCGATGGTGCCGTCGCCGAGCGCCTTGAACCACGCGTCGGTCCAGCCCGGGATGCTCGAGACCAGGCCGACCTGGACCAGCTCGTTCCAGGTGCTGGTCCACTTCTTGGAGCCGTCGTCCTGCAGGTTGATGGTGACGCTCTTGCCGTCGGCCTTGAACGGCGTACCACCGGCCTGCCAGATCATGCTGGTGGTGAAGCCCGCGTCACCGGAGTCGTTGGTGATGTACGACTTCGGGTTGGCCGCGTGCAGCTTCTTCGCGGCGGCGATGTACTCGTCCCAGGTCTTCGGTACGGCGATCCCGTACTTGTCGAAGACCTCCTTGTTGTAGAACAGCGCCATCGGGCCGGAGTCCTGCGGCAGGCCGTAGAGACCGTTGCCGGCGTGGACGGCGGCCCACGTCGAGGCCGTGTAAGCCGACTCGTACTGGCTGAAGCCGTACTGGTTCAGGTCCACCAGCGAACCGGGCAGCGCGAACTGCGGCAGCGCCTGGTACTCGATCTGCGCCACATCGGGTGCACCCGATCCGGCCTTGATCGCGTTCTGCAGCTTGGTGTAGTGGTCGTTGCCGGTGCCGGCGTTGACGTAGTTCACCTTGACATTCGGGTACTGCGCCTCGAACGCCTTCACCTGCGCCTCGGCAGACGGCGTCCAGCTCCAGTAGGTGATCGTGCCGCCCTTCTGCAGCGCGGCGTTGACAGCGTCGGGGGAGCCCGTGGTCTGGCTGCCGCCGGTGCCGCTGCTGTCGGCCTTCGAGCCGCCGCACGCGGCCACAACCGCCAGGGCCGTGAGTGCGGCTCCGGCAACCACCAGCTGCCGGAGGCCACGCCGATGAAGCTTCATGCTGTTCCCTTTCACTTGACGCTCCCTGCGGACAGGCCCGACTGCCAGAACCGCTGGAGAAGGAGGAAGGCGACCACGAGGGGGACGATCGTCAGCAACGATCCGGTGATCACCAGGTTGTAGATGGGGCGGGCACCCACGCCGGTCGCCTGGTTGCTCCACTGGGTGAGCCCGACCGTGAGCGGGTAGAGGTTGGGTTTGCTGAGCATGATCAGCGGGAGGAAGTAGTTGTTCCAGGTCGACACCATCGCGAACAACAACGTCGTGACGATGCCGGGGGCAAGCAACCGCAAGGCGACGGTGAAGAAGATCCGGACCTCGCCGCAACCGTCGATCCGCGCCGCTTCGATCAGCTCCACAGGTACGGCGTCAGTCGCGTACACCCACATCAGGTACAACCCGAACGGGCTGACCAGCGACGGGATGATGATCGCCCAGACGGTGTTCGTCAGCCCGAGGTTCGAGAACATCAGGAACGTCGGCACCGCGAGCGCGGTTCCCGGTACGGCGACCGCACCCAGCAGTACGGCGAAGACAGCCCGCCGGCCGGCGAACTTGTACTTCGCCAGTCCGTACCCGGCGGCGGTGGCGAGCAGCGTTGCACCGCCGGCTCCGACGACGACGTACAGCACGGTGTTGCCGAGCCACTGCAGGAAGATGCCGTTGTTGTAGGTCAGCGTGTCCTTGATGTTGCCGAAGAACGCGAAGCTCTTGCCGAACCACAGCCCCGGACTGGACAGCAGATCGTCCTGCGTCTTGGTTGCGCTGAGCAACAACCAGACCAGCGGCACCAGGGTGTAGATCAGGTAGAGGACCATCACCCCGGTCAGCAGCGGCGACCTCTTCGGCCGCAGCGGCGACGTCCCGGTCTTCTTCGCGGTCGTCGTCGTACCGGCGACCTTTGCCGGCCTCGTAGTCGTCACGGTGCTCACAAGGCCTCCCGGGAGCCACGGAGCTGGACGACGTACGCGATGATCGCGGTGATGACGCCCATCACGATCGCGATCGTGGCGGAGTAGTTGAACTGCTGCCCGGCGAAGGACAGGTTGTAGGCGTACATGTTGGGCGTGTAGTACGTCGTGATCACGTTCGGCGCGAGCGTGCGCAGGATGTTCGGCTCGTTGAACAGTTGGAAGCTGCCGATGATCGAGAAGATGGTGGCGATCACGATCGCCCCGCGCAGCGCCGGCAGCTTGACCGCCCGGATGGTCCGGAACGTCCCGGCGCCGTCGATCGCGGCCGCCTCGTACAGCTCACCAGGAACCGTGCGCAGCGCCGAGAAGAAGATCAGCATGTTGTAGCCGACGAACTCCCAGGTGACGATGTTCGCGATCGAGGGCAGCATCCAGTGGCTGCTGAGCGGCTGGATCGCGTTCGTCCCGAACAGGTCGTTGAGGTTGGCCGCCAACCCGAAGTTGTTCCCGTAGATGTAGCCCCACATGAGCACGGCCACGACGCCGGGAACGGCGTACGGCAGGAAGATCACGATCCGGAAGAAGCCGGCGGCGTGCAGCCGGGCGCTGTCGATCGCCAGCGCGGCCAGCAGGGCCAGGATCAGCATGATCGGCACCTGCACGACCAGGAACACCGCGACCCGGCCGAACGCCTCCCAGAACTTCGGGTCCTGCAGCGCCTCGGTGTAGTTGTCCAGCCCGACGAACACGTTGCCGCCGAAGAAGGCCTGGTTGCGATAAAGGCTCAGATAGATCGCGTACCCGATCGGGGCCAGGAAGGTGAGTGCGAACACGGCCAGGAACGGGCCGACGAAGACCCATCCCTTGCTGTCCTTGTGCACCTTCCGCCGCCGGCGGCCGGATCCGGCTCCGGCCGACCCGCCGCGTTGACCCTGTGTGACTTGGCCCGGTGGGAATTGGTGCTCTGTGAGGTGATTGTGGGCCACGGACTCCGACATGCGTCCGTCGACCTCCTCTCGCTCGCCGCGTCGTCCGACGCGCCGATGTTGACGTCAACATCGTCGGCGTGACGGTAGCGTGTTTACGTCAACATGTCTACACTCCGGCAACAGAGGGAGGTGCCGATGTCAGCGGAGGAATCATCGGTACGGCGGCGCCGGGGGCCGTCGATGGCCGACGTGGCCCGGCTGGCCGGGGTGTCCGGGCAGACGGTGTCGCGGGTCGCGAACGACCGGCACAACGTCGATGCGTCCACCCGGGACCGCGTGCAGGCGGCCATGCGCGAGCTCGGCTACCGGCCGAACAGCGCCGCCCGCGCGCTGCGCAACGGCCAGTTCCGGAGCATCGGGGTGATCGTCTTCGAACTGTCCAGCTTCGGCACCACGCGGACGCTCGACGCGGTCGCCGCGGCAGCCACCATCAGCGGCTACGCGATCAACCTGCTGCCCGTGCTGGACGTCAACCAACGCGCGGTGACGAACGCCTTCAGCCGGCTGGGCGAGCAGGCGGTGGACGGTGTGATCATCCTCATCGAGGCGCACACGCTGGACGAGGCCGGAGTTCTGCTGCCCGAGGGGCTGCCGGTCGTCGTCATCGACTCCAGTGCCCACTACGACTACCCGATCGTCGACAGCAACCAGGCACAGGGCGCGCGGCTGGCCACTGAGCACCTGCTGGATCTCGGGCACCAGACGGTGTGGCACCTCGGTGGCCCGCCGACGTCGTTCTCCGCGGACCGGCGCCGGCACTCCTGGGAGCTGACGTTGACCAAGCGCGGTTGCGAGGTGCCGCCGGTGCTGGATGGTGACTGGACGTCCGGATCCGGGTACGTAGCCGGCCGTCAGTTGGCCGCGAACCCCGACGTCACGGCCGTGTTCGCCGCGAACGACCAGATGGCGCTGGGACTCCTGCGCGCGTTGCACGAGAGGGGCCGTGCGGTGCCGGACGACGTCAGCGTGGTGGGCTTCGACGACATGGAGGAGGCCGCGCACTTCTGGCCGCCGCTGACCACGATCAGGCAGAACTTCACCGACGTCGGCCGCCTCAGCGTCGACGCGCTCATTCACGAGATCCAAGCCGGCGAGCACCACCACGACCCAGTCGCCGTACCCACCAAGCTGGTAGTCAGGAGCAGTACGGCGCCACCCCGCAAGCCCTCGACCTGACAGCTGCTCCAGGACCCTTGCTCGAGCGGGCTGCTCACCCCGCTTGTGGGGTTCTCCGTGACGTGGATCACAGTAGTTGGTGTCTGTCGCCAGGTGCCGCGTTCGACGGATGGGCAGGGATCCCAACGGAGAGGGGTGTGGTGATGGAGAAGGTCACCTCGAAGGACGGCACCGAGATCGCGCACGACACCTACGGCAGCGGGCCGGGTCTCGTGCTGATCGCCGGTGCGTTCACGGATCGCTCGTTCTACGTGTCGTACGCCGAGGCGCTCTCACCGGCGTTCACAGTGGTGAACTACGACCGGCGTGGCCGTGGTGACTCCGGCGACACGCCGCCGTACGCGGTCGAGCGCGAATGGGAGGACCTGGAGGCCGTGCGTTCGGCGACCGGCGCGCGGTTCGCCTGCTCGTTCTCGTCCGGGTCGATGGTGTTGCTGCAGGCGGGGCTGCCGTTCGAGAAGCTGGCGATCATGGAGCCGCCGTTCCGGGTCGAGGGAGCGCCGCCAGCGCCCGAGCGGTACATCGAGCGGTTGCAGGAGTTCGTCGCCGCCGGGAACCCAGGCGGCGCGGCCGAGCTCTTCATGGTCGAGGCAGTCGGTCAGCCGAAGGAGATGGTCGACCAGATCCGGGAGACCCCGATGTGGGCCGGGCTCGAAGCTATCGCGCACACCTTGGTGTACGACGCCCTGCAGATGCGAGACAGCGCCGTACCAGCTGAACTGTTGTCGTCGATCGACCGGCCGACGCTGGCGCTCTATAGCAACGACAGCCCTGCGTGGCTTCAGGATTCGGTGAAGCAGGCGGCGGCCGCGTTGCCCCAGGGCATGGCGGAGGGCTACGACGGCTCGTTCCACACCATCCCACCGGACGTGCTCGCCCAGGCTCTCACGACCTACTTCCTCAATGCGTGAATTAGCCGTGGCGTGCTCCTCGCCTGCGACCTGACCTCAGGCGCCGGCGGCACCTACCAACTCCGGGTGGTCGGCGGCCGTTTCAGTTCGGCAGACGCATCGGCATCAAGATGTACGCCGACCTCCCGTCCGGTTGTTCGTCGGGGGAGCGAAGGCCCGTGAGGTTGGCCGGTTTCGTGGGCTGGGTGAACGCGAAGTGCGCGATCGGTGCGCCGAGCGATGCCAGGCCGTCCAGCAGATAGCCGACGTTGAACCCGGTCACCACCGGCTCACCCGTGAGCGTCACCTCGACGGACTCGGATGCTTGCGCCTCGTCACCGCTTCCCGCGTCCAAGCTCGCCGTACCATCCGCGAAGGTGATGCGGAGCGGCGTCGTGCGCTCGGCCACCAGCGCGACCCGCTTGACCGCCTCGACCAGCGCCGCCGTGTCCACCTGCAGGGTGCTGGTGACCGCGCCCTCCGCCGGGATCAGGTTGCGGACCTTCGGGAAGTCGCCGTCGATCAGCCGGCTCGTCGCCCGCCGGCCGCCGCCCTCGAACCCGATCAACCCGTCCCCTGTGCGGGTTGAACCGAGTGCGAGAGTGAGGTCGCGCCCAGCCATCGCCTTGGCCACGTCAGCGAGCATGCGGGCCGGCACGAGCGCATTCGCCTCAGCGCTCGGGTCGACCGGCTCCCATTCGAAGGTCCGTACGGCGAGCCGGTACCGGTCTGTGGCCAGCAGGGAGATGGTTGATCCGCGGATCTCCACCCGGATCCCGGTGAACACCGGCAAGGTGTCGTCCTTGCCGGCCGCGCTCACCACCTGGCCGACCGCTCGCGCGAACACCTCACCATCGACCACACCACTGGCCCCGGGCATCTCCGGGAGCGCTGGATACTCAGTCAGCGGCAACGTGTGCAGCACGAACCGCGAACTCCCGCTGGTCACCTGAATCCGAGCGTCCTCGCCACTCAGATCGACCGAGTCCCGCGGCATGCTCCGGCAGATGTCGGCCAGCAAGCGCCCCGACACGAGGAAGAGGCCCTCGTCGGCTACCTCAGCCGGCACACTGACCTGCGCTGAGCTCTCATAGTCGAACCCGGACAACGTCACCTGACCGTCGCCGGCCTCCACCAGCATCCCGGCCAGGATCGGCACACTCGGCCGACTGGGCAGCCCGCGCGCCACCCAACCGACCGCCTCGGCCAGCACCTCACGACCAACCCGAACCTTCAACTCGAACTCCTCCCCATCAGGAAGTCCGAGCCAATCACCTGCATCCGACAGTTTTCGTTCACGTCGGTCGCCCTTCAGCCGCTGAACCTGACGAGAGCCGGCCGCTGGCTGCGACCGGCCCTCATGACGTGGATCAGTAAACGGTGACGCCGTACACGCTTGCGGCTTCGTTCACCGGCTGGAAGAACGTCGTACCGCCGGTGCTGCAGTTGCCGCTGCCGCCTGAGGTGAGGCCGAGGGCCTTGGTCCCGTCGTACAGCGGACCGCCCGAGTCACCCGGCTCGGCGCAGACGGTCGTCTGGATCAGACCGCTGACCCTCCCACCGCCGGAGTACCGGACGGTGACGTTGAGTGCGGTGACCTTGCCGCTGTGGACGCCAGTAGTCGAACCCTTGCGGGTGACCGACTCGCCGACGAACGCGTTGGCCGCCGTGAAGCCGCCCGGGTGGCTGAGCGATGCGTTGTCGTAGCGCACCAGCGCGTAGTCATTGCCTGGGAAGCTGTAGTCGATGGTCGGGCCGATGAGGGTGGTGTGGTTCGCGTTGGTGTACCAGGTCTTCGCCACCTTCCCGCAGTGCCCGGCGGTCAGGAAGTAGTAGGTACTGCCCTTCACCACGTTGAAGCCCAGGGAGCAGCGGTACTGTCCGCCGTAGATGGCGTCGCCCGCCGACACCAGTGGCTTGAAGACGCCATTGGTGCGGTTGACCTGGACTCTGTCGCTCTTGAGTGCTGCGACGTCCTTGGCGGACACAGTGCTGTCGGCGGTGACCACTACCTTGCCGGACGCGGCATCGGCGTACCAGGCGATGCCCTTCACCCCTGAGCGCTCCACTGCGGAATTCGCCGCCGCGAGCTGAGCCGCCGGGGACGGTTGCTTGGCGTCCGCAGCCGGTATGGCGTACAGGGAAGCTGCGACCACACCGACGGCGGCCAGCAGTTGAGTCGTCCGGCGCAGGACAGATGTGCGTTCGATCCTCACTGTTCCTCCCGATGGAGTGCGGGACCTTGTGGGCGGGGTCCCTCGAAGCCGTCCACCGGTGATGCCACGCAGCCCGCGACATCACGGCCGACACTTGGGAGTATTTGCCTCGCGCACCACACGGGCAACCGTTCGCGCGGCTCGGATCAGCTGGTGAACAGATGGAAGTCGGCGCAGAAGTCGCGGCCCTCGGTGTCGTTACGGCCGGTGCTGCCCTTCACCACACCCATATCCGGCCGTGGACGGTGGGAGCGGTTGGTGGCGGAGCGGCTACCGGGAGTAGGTCTATGGTGGTCCACGAACACCGCGTCCGAGCCTGGGGGAGCGAAATGCTGACCGTCGAGCGATTCAACACGAAGCTGTACTTCGACGACGACGGATTCACCGAGCTGCCGTACGTCTACGGCCCGCTCAGGACCGGCCGCGAGTACGAGGAGAAGTTCCTTGAGCACGTCCGCAGCCTCGGCCGGCGCGGCGAGTACGTCGACGTCGGAGCCCACCTCGGCACGCACACCGTGTGGCCGGACGGGCCACCAACCGGCTGTCCCCGGAGCATCAGGTCGGGTTCATGGCGGACGCGGCCGTGGCCGACGAGAGCTTCGACATCGTCCGCCTCGACAAGGTGATCGGCCGCCGTCCGGTCGCCGTGATCAAGCTGGACGTCGAGGGCATGGAAGCCGCGGCGTTGCGCGGCGCCAAGCGGATCCTGTCGAAGTGGCGGCCGGTCGTGTACGCCGAGGCCCACAGCCCCGACGCGGTCGCCGAGATCCAGCAGGCCCTGGCGCCGTACGGGTATCGGCCCACGGGGCAGGTGTTCAATGCCAGCCCCACCCACGAGTTCGCCGCGCCGCCCCGTGGGCGTCTCGACGCGCTGCGGCCGTTGTGGCGTCGCCTGCCCGTGCCGCTGCGCCGCCGGTTGAGGCGCGCTGTGAGCCGACCGCGCGCGTAGCGTCGCACGTTGTTGGTCCGGGCAGGTCAACCACCGCTGGACCCGGACAGTCCACTCCCTTAGTGTCATCGGTACGACGAATGACGCTGGGGTGTCGGCCGGCCACGGGCCGAATCGGGCCTCAAGCCGGGCGGACGACGGCCGACAGCGTGTCGTGATCCGCCAAGTGCGCTACGCCGAATAGGCGCCGACGTCTGAGCGCAGGGAGGTAAAGGTGCCTCGGCGGGGAGACATTGGCCCAGCTTCTCCTCGGCAGGTGGCAATTGCCCGTCTGTCCGCGTTGCTGCTGCTTGTCGTGGCGGGCGTACTCGGAACCGCGCAGGCGGCGATCGCGAGTACGACCCAACCACCAGATCTCAGCTACCTCAACGCTGCCCACCAAGCCAATCTGACCATCATTCAGGTCGCCCAGGCTGCGAAGACCCACGGTCGGAGTTCGTGCGTGCGGCGCGTGGGCGCCCTGATGGAACGCGACCATCGCAGGCTGGCCGCGCAGGAGCTCAAGGCCGCTGGCCAACTCCGCGTCGGACTGGTCCCAATACCTTCGCTGGCCCAGCGTCAGAAGCTCAACGCCCTCGCCGCCAAAGCCGGGACCTCTGGGTACGACGCCGCTTGGCTGGCGTTGCAGCGGCAGGAGCACCAGGCTCTCCTGACGCTGATTGGACGCGAGCTGGCGAAAGGCAGCGAGCCTGCCGTCAAGTCAGTGGCCAAAGGCGCCCAGCCCGTGATCCAGATGCATCTGCAAATGGTCGCCGGCAAATGTCGCGTCGGAACCGAGACTCCAACAGTGCCCACGGGTGACGGTGGACAGATGGCCGACGCCCAGCGAGCACGCTCGCTGGCAGCATTGGTCCTCATCAGCCTCGGAGTGCTCCTCCTCGCGGGCAAGCGAACCCCAGTGCGGCGACGCCTCATCGGCGTTTCAGCATTGGTAATAGGCATCGTCCTGGTGTTCGCAAGACCGCCCGGTGATTCCGGAGACGTCCCGGCGGCCGGCCGTTCAGTCGTGGAACAGGAAGCCGCCATTCCACCGACCCGGTTGACGCTGCCCGGCTTCGTGAACGCCCCGGTGGTGCCGGTTGCGACCGGCATCACCGGCCAACTGCAAGTGCCGAAGTCGCCGACCGACGTGGGCTGGTGGGCGGCGGGTGCGGCGCCTGGCTCGGCCGGTGGCACCGTGCTGCTCGCCGGCCACGTGGACTCCGCCCACGGGCGCGGGGTGTTCGCCGCGCTGTGGGACGTACAGGTCGGCACCAAAGTCACGGTGACAGCCGGCGACGGAAGCGTGCACCGGTACCAAATCGTGGCTCGCCGGATCTACCGGCAGGACGACTTACCCACCGACCTGTTCGGCGGCGCCGCGAAACCCCGCTTGGCGCTGGTCACCTGCACAGGCTCGTACAACCACTCAGCACACCGCTACACCCACAACCTCGTCCTCTACGGCGTCCCATTGGTTCGAACCTGATTCGGCCGAAGTACGGCGAGGCCGGCGCTGGTGGCGCTCTCCGACATGGACTGAGATTTCCGTGCCGGGAAGTGTCGAGTCCGCTCTGGCACCTTCGACGCGAGGGTAGGAAGCGCGGGCTGGCCGGGCTTCCATGGAGCGAAGGAGCAGACCTATGTCTTCCTCGGTGTTGTTGATGTCGATGTCCCTCGACGGCTACATCGCAGGCCCGGACGACCGGCCGGGCAACCCGGGCGGCGACGGCTTCATGCGGCTGCACGAGTGGTACAAGACCGCGGACGGCGACTTCGGCCGGCCGGACGGTCCGGCCGCCGAGATCTGGGACGAACTCAACGCGACGGGCGCGGTGCTGGTCGGGCGGCGGACCGCGGAGCAGGTTGACTACTACGGCGGTGACCACCACGGCGTACCGATCTTCGTGCTCAGTCACGAGCTGGCGCCGGCCGCCGCGGCGAACTACCCGACGGTGACGTTCGTGAGCGACATCAGGACCGCGATGGAGCAGGCAAAGAAGGCCGCCGGTGAGCGCGACGTACTCGTCCACGGCGCGTACACCGCCCGGAAGGCCCTCGAGGCCGGCGTCCTGGACGAGCTTCAGATCGACCAGGTCCCGGTCCTCTTCGGCCGCGGCCTCCGCCTGTTCGACGTCCTCCCAACCCAGATCGAGCTGGACATCATCAAAGTGATCGACACCCCCACAGCCACCCACATCCGCTACCGGGTGCGCCGCTGAGCCAATCAGCCGAGAAGCGCATGAGGTGCGGCAACGAGTTCTATCATCGCGGTGTCGACACATCTGTTGCCATCAGCAAGAATCAGCCCGCCGGCAACCTTCTTCTCCGGAACCAGGACCCGCCCGCTGACACCCCAAATAGCAAACAGCCGAACCCACATGATTGTGGGTTCGGCTGTCGCCGATGTCTTGAGACATCACACGGTGGCCGAGCGGTTATGCGCCTGTCGTCGAGCCGGGGCGGACGATCATCAGGACCACCACGATCAGCCAGGCGAGGGCGGACAGGCCGGTTATCAGCGACAGGTGGGGCAGCCGGGCGATCAGGGACTCCGCGGCGGTCGACGTCTGGTCGGGCTTGTCGAGTTGGGTGACCACGTTGTCCTGGGTGCCGAGCCCCGCGATACCCAGCAGGACGGCGGCCACCGCTGTCAGAGCCATGAAGGCGATGAGCCAGGCGCTGCCCATCACGCCCATCACCTGGGCGGTGCCGATACCGAAGGCCGGGACGGAGATGCCGGCCACGGCGTAGACCGGGCAGATCCGGTGCAGCCGGACCGATCCCTTGGCCGACTGCTGCTCGGGTCCGTCGGTCAGCGCCTGGCGTGCAAACGCGGGAACAAGCTCGCCGCAACGGTGAGCAGGATCGCCGCCAACACGTGGATGCTGAGCAGGAATTTGTCCATGCCGGTGTCTCCCTTTCGCGCACACGCTGACGCAGGGGCGTCACATTTACGCTTCGGCGGATGTCCGGGGTGTGTGAACCTTGTGGCGGACGAACAGCGCCGCAGGCACGGCCATGACAATCAGTACAACCCCGCCTATGACGTTGCCCACGTGAACGCCGTCGGTGGACGCCCTCCGGCCCCGCCACACACCCGTGTTGCGCCAGTTCGCCAGCGCGGACCGGGAGGTGCCGACTCAGCGCGTTGGCGGCTAGGCGCTGTGGGGCGGCGACCCGATGGCGGATGGCCAGTAGCGATGCACCTCTCTTCCGGGTCCCCTGACCACAGTGTGCGCTTGCCGGATCTCGGCTACCGCGCCTTTACTCTCGGCGGCAGAGGGAGCGTCCTCGCGCAGCCTCAGACTACGCACGAAACGGCCCTTCAGTGGCGAACGATGCGCGCGTACTGCCCGCACACGTCCACTGAAGGGTCGCTGCTGTAAGCCTACTCCGCAGTCGCCGGATCCACGACCGTACCTAGACACGAACGGGTTGCTCGGTCGGTGGTCATACCCCCGGCTGCCTTGGTTCACGTGGTGGGAAGAGAGCCTTAGCCGCGGAATGGTCCTGGGGTGCGGTTTCGAGGGGCGGTGGAGTCCTTCGGGCTGCAGCGCCGACTGCCGCGGGACGTGCCTCAGCGCGCGGCAGGACTGGGAAAAAGGCCACCGCGTGAATAACTGTTGGCGGGGTCATTGTCGGGATCGGTTGCTGGCTCATTCGGGAGCCAGAGGTCCGGTGAGGCGATGTGGTCGGAGGACAGGTACTCGGTGATCTCCACGTCGCCGTGCTCGTACTGTACGAGCCCGATCCAGCCGGTGGGTCCGTTCTCGCGGGCGACCAACCAGCCTCGTCGCCAGCCGGCTTCGGTCAGCACTATCACGTGTCCGGGGAGCGGGAGACTGTGCAGGGTCCACTCTTCGTGGGCATGCTGGGACCGGACTTGCTCCACCCCGTTCATGACAACAATCCCCGGCGCAGGCGGAGCTCGTCGCGAACGGCGCGCGGGACAGGCAGCCGGTATGTCTCCAGCGCTTTGGCGTAGGCACCGAGTGACGAGGCGAGGCGACCGGAGTCGCCGCTGCGGTGGGTGTCGTCCCGACGCCCGCTGACTCGCGCCAGTCGATCGTCCGCGCGCGCGGACGCGACCTCAGCGAGCAGGTCTGAAAGTTCGTGATCCACGGCCGAGCGGCGACGGGCGCCGCGCAGCACAGGAAGCGGGCGGATGGACATTAGGCATCGCCTCTTAGGGCTGCCGGTGCCCGACATACCGCCTGGGATGCCATCGCTCCGGAGACTTATCAGTCTACATCGCGGCTCGCCGAAACGCGGGTCGTCCGGTCGAGTACGTGTGGTTGCGAGGCACGATCATCACGTAGAGGGAACCAGCAGCGAGCAGTGGACTGCACAATCTCGTCAGTCGGTCAGAGCTGGAGACGAACCTGGAAGCGTCATTCCTCTATCGGTCACTCGGCACGTCTCGCAGTGACGGGGGCGGGGTGCTCGTGACCGGCTGGTGCCGGGACTTTGCGATCGGCGGGTGCTGTAACAGTCGGCGGGTGCTGTAACAGAGTGTGCGGAATGGCCGAAACAGAGTGTGCGGAATGGCCGATGCGTCCAGCATGGGAGCGCCGGCCGCACTGCCAGGCATGCCGTAGAGGACTGGCGAGACACGACCGGACGGCTTCTTGCACAATCCTGGTCAGGGGGTCGTCTCGTGTGCCTCAGCCTGTGGAGCCCCGGCGTCCGTATCGCGGATGACCGGGGCTCATCAGGTCAAGCGGCGGTCGCGCGCTTTTTCTTGAGGCGTTCCTGGTCAGGCCATTTGACGTCGTACGCCCAGCCAAGCCCTTCGAATCGCTTGATGAACCAGGCGTTGATGTCGACCTGACCCTTGAGTACACCGTGGCGTGCGCAAGTGGGGTCGGCGTGGTGGAGGTTGTGCCATGACTCGCCCTGACTCAGGATTGCAAGCCACCAGACATTCCCTGACCGTTCGCGGGTGTCGAAGGGCTTCCTGCCGGTGACATGACAAATTGAGTTGATCGAGAACGTGACGTGATGCATCAGGGCGATGCGGACAAGAGTGCCCCAGAAGAACCCGGTAGCGGCGCCGTGCCACGACATGCGCCAAAGCCCGCCGATGAGCGCCGGTGCTAGCAGCGAGACTGCCGCCAACTTACGGAACTGCCGCGAAATCGATACCAGGTCGCGGTCCTCGAGGAGGTCTGGGGCGTAGTGCTTCGGGTCAGCGCGATCTTCACCCCAGAGCACCCACCCGACATGGGCGAAAACAAACCCCTTGGTCACCGCCCAAGCGGTCGTGCCGTAGCGCCAGGGGGAGTGTGGATCTCCGTCCCGATCGGAGAACTTGTGGTGTTTGCGGTGGTCGGCTACCCAGCGGATGACGGGTCCTTCAAGCGCCATACTGCCGGCGATAGCGAGTCCGATCTTGAGGCCACGCTTGCTCTTGAAGGAGCCGTGCGTGAAGCCTCGGTGGAAGCCGACGCCGATGCCGGTAGCGGTGATCACGTAGAACACGACCAGGAGCACGATGTCGTGCCAGACGATCCAGCCGCCCCAGGCGAAGAAGATCCCCGGCGGTAGCGCGAGAGTTGGCACCACGATGAAGACCCAGATGAGCCCACGCTCGAGCTTGCCACCAACGGGTTGGTAATCGCCCGGAGGCGTATTATCGGAGCCTGCTGCTGAAGTCATCGTCCATTCCTAGATTGAATCGCTACCCGACCAAAGTCTTCGGCGATGTCCGCCACGGCGTCCGACCTCCTTCAGCCACCTCGGCAAACACACCCGTGGCTTCATCATGCGGTACTCGGTACTCCGCGCGTAACGTCAGCGGTGAGGCCTTGTTGGACCTGTGCACTATTCGCTGGCCGACCGTGTAAGAGTCGGGAGCGGGCGACTGCTCGCGCTCCATGCGCCGGCAGCTAAATCACTGCGGTCAAATGGTCCGGCCGGCTCCCTCTGGTCGCCCATATCCCTGCGGATCGCCTCTCCACACTTGGGCGTCAACCACGGATTTGAAGATGAAGAGATCCAGACTGGGGGGTGTAGACCGAGGGCGCTCCGGAACCGACGACATCCCGTCTTGAGGTGCCAGCCACACCGGCTCTCCCCGACGAGATGTCTCATGAACGTTCTTCGCCGCACCCGTGCCCAATCGGCACCGGTCACTACACCAACCGCGGCCGCTCCTGCGCCGCCTGCCTCGGCTGACGAGCCACGCCGGGTGCCGCGGACCCGGACCGGCGCGGCCTGGGTCGGTATCTGCGCTTCCGTGCTCACGTTGGTCGTGCTGATCGTCTTCATGCTGCAAAACACCCGCCGCGTCCAGGTCAGCTTCTTGTGGATGGACGGCAACCTGCCGCTCGCGCTGGCGCCGTTGATCGCCGGCGTCGGAGTCGGCGTCGTCGCGATGACGATCGGCGCCGCACGCATGGCCCAGCTCCGTCACCTGGTCCACCGCAGGCGGCCGACGACGCCATGACGATCACCGACCTGGACCGAATGGCGGCAGTCTCGCTCACCGAACCGTCAACGCCGCGCCTCCGTCTCCAACCTGCCGGCACCCGTTACTCGCTCCTCGACGGGGCCTGGTGGCCCCGGTCGACCGACCCGGTAGCAGAGCTGCCCGGCCTGGTACTAGCCATCGACGCCCTGCAAGGCCCGGTCACCCGGCTGATGCTTCACGCCCCCGCCTGGACCAACCGGCCACGCCGCCTGGCCGTGGCCGGCCGGGTGGTGCGGCTGGGCTACTTCGCCAGCCAGCCACCCGACCTGCTCATCGCCGTGTGTGGAAGCGGCGGTGCCCGTGTGGACCTGCTCACGGTCCCGCCCGGTGCTCCGCGCGAGATCGCCGAGACGGCGATGACCCGGGCAGCCACCGCCGGCAATCAGATGCACGCCCACGACATTGTCGCCGCCGCGACGACCCGACACCGCGATTCGGCCAAGATCTTGCCTGAAGACACCTGGGAAACCGAGGGCGGCCACCTCGCCGCCGACCCGAGATCCTCGGGACATCCACACGGTGAGTGATAACCCAGTCGGCTGGTCGTCGTCCTCCACAAGTCCTCAGGCAGGGCAGGACGCGGCGAGGACACAGGCCGACACGGTCGAGTTGACGGTTCGCACCGCCGGCGCGGTGCGGCGCGCACCCCGGGTGCTGCGTGCCTGGATGACCGACACCGAAATCTGCGTGCGTGACGACGCCGGGATGCTGCTGTGGCTGGCGACCGACGCTCAGACTGCCTGGGTGCACGACGGACTCCTCATCGCTGCCCCGACCCGAGACGACGATGATGAGGAAGGGCTGCTGCGAGAGCCGGCACCAGAGGTGGCAGCTCTGCGCAGCCTCCGTGCGGCGACCTCGTGGCTCGGCGCGGATCCGGAGCCGATTCCCGCCGCCGAAGGCGCCCGGGCTGTTCGGCAGAGATGTCGACTGGTTCGACCTCTCACACCCGACGGTCAGGAATCTGCGGGTCGCGCGGGA
>WNGE01003468.1_pt1 | contig 30305 bp, 29 predicted proteins | sample 5400651 | NCBI WGS metagenome assembly WNGE01 (sample SAMN13153370, study PRJNA577476) | soil metagenome | isolation source: 60 cm soil or saprolite under grassland replicate 2 | place: USA:California | collected 2016-06-15
TTCTCGTGATCACGCGCCAAGCTTCTACATCCGCTCGGCTTTGCGTGGGCGAAATGCAGCGCACAGCTTGAAGTGCATCGAACGTTACTTCCGAAAACGGCACGTTGATCGAATCCGCCAGTTCGCATCGGACTACAGGCGTGATCTTTTTGTAAAGAAGACTCAAGTGTGGATTGAGTTTGTAATCGGCCGAATCTTCGGCAGCACTGCGAACGATCGCATTCAATTGCTGCAAGTTTGTGTTCAGCGCGAACTGCACGAACAGCGTTTTAATGAATTCATCCGAGTGATCAATCCCAAGAGCTTTGACAGTGATTGATTGGCATTCGCGCGCCGCTTTTGACAGCGCGTGCTCAGCGGCGTCGATGTGATTAGCCCCGACATGAATCGTTACATGCGGCTCGAAAAGAGGCGCTTCGTACCGGCGCGCGAGATCATTGATCGCTCCTTGAAAAAAGCTGTGGGCCGGCTCGGCAGGAATCAGCCAGTAAGCAATGACGATTCGTCTCGACACGCGAGGCTAACTCCACTTTTGAAGTTCAACAATATTCCCTTCCGGATCGCGCGCATAAACAACGCGAAGCGCGCCGACACCATTTACTTTTGTCGTCATTTACTTTTGTCGTCGCAATGTCGCCCACTGTGCTGCCGCCGGCGACAATCACCGCCTGCAACGCTTGATCGACGTCGTCGACTGCAAATGCGATGTGCGCGAAGCCGCACTGGTTCGCCGCTGGCAGGCCGCGCTCGATCAATTGATCATAGCTGAAAATCTCAAGTGTCGGACCGTCATCACCATAGCCGGGCAGACGTAGATGAAGCCCGCGAAGATGCGCCTTTGGGACCGCGTTCACGCTGTCGAGCCAGCTGCCCGACAAATCGCGTTCAGGACCCTTGGGTTGGCATCCAAACACCTCGGAATAGAATTGAACCAGTCGTCTCCAGTCTCTCGCAATCAGATTAGTGTGAACGTATTTGGCACGGACTGGCATTTTCTCCTCGATAAGCTTTACAAATACCACAACCTATCTGCCGATGTCATTCTGAGCGGAGCGAAGAACCTCTGATCTTTCCCGGATGAATGCACTAGAAATAAAACCGAGATGTTTCGCTTCGCTCAACATGACAGTAAGACTAGATTCGACCGATAATTGTTTATGCCGACGAATGTTGTTGGGACCGAGTTGAAATGTTGTTGTCGCGACCCGCTGACCGGATTTTACCGCGACGGTTTTTGTCGAACAGGACCGGACGACATTGGGCTGCATACGGTTTGCGTTAAAGTCACACAGGAATTTTTGGATTATTCCGTACTCGACGGTAACGATCTCGTTACGCCGCATCCGGAATTCGGCTTCCCAGGATTGAAACCCGGCGACAAATGGTGCGTGTGTGTGACGCGCTGGAAGAGCGCGCTGGATCATAACCGCGCCGCGCCTGTTGACCTTGAAGCAACGCACGCGTCCGCGCTCGAATTCGTCACACTGGAAGAATTAAGAGCGCATGCACTGAAATAGCTTGCGCGTACGTTTGAATCCCGCCGATTTTGCCGCCACGCTAGGAGCGAATTGAACCTGCCATTTAGCCTTTTCCTGGCGCTGCGGTATTTGAAGCCGAAGCGCACATTTCTCTCTATCATCACACTGATCTCGGTGCTCGGGGTGATGCTGGGCGTGACGGTGTTGATTCTCGTCATCTCGGTAATGACCGGATTCGACCGCGAGCTGCGCCAGAAGGTGATCGATTTCGATGCACACATTCTCGTGAGTTCCGAGGACGTCTTGCGTGATTGGCGGACACTCAAAACAAAGATCGACAACACAACGGGCGTTGTCGCAACGGCACCCTTCATTCAAGGCCCAGTGATCGTAGAATTTCAAAACCGGCGGCTCGCACCGCTCATGCGGGGCATTGATCCCCAGCAGGAAGAAAAAGTCATTCCACTGCGAAAATTCATTAAATACGGCAAGCTTGATCTGGAAGGCGAATCGGCCGTGCTCGGGATTGAGCTCGCCCGAAAACTCCAAGCAAGCGTAGGCGACAAGATAACCGTCTATTCGCCGGGTAATCTTGGTCAGATGCTCGACAGCATTAAAAAACTGGAGAACGCCAAGGGCGAAGAAGAGAAAAAAACAATCGACGCGTTGCGAGAGGTGATTCTCCCGAAAGAACTCACCGTCACCGGTATTTTTGAGACCGGCCACTACCTGCACGATTCCGAGTATCTTCTCGTGCCCGTTCATGTCGGACAGGAGCTATATGGCCTCGAGGATGCGTTGCATGGCATCACCGTTAAGACCGACAACCCATACGGCGCCGAGCGAGTAAAACAGAGGATTCAACAATTTCTCCAACCACCGGAGTACGCGCAGACGTGGATCGACATGAACCATCAATATTTCGAAGCTGTGCGACTCGAACGGTCGGTAATGTTTTTCCTCCTGTTTTTTATAGTGGTAGTCGCGGCGTTCGGAATCATGAGCACACTAATCACGGTGACGGTTCAGAAACGGCGCGAGATCGGAATTGTGAAAGCGCTGGGAGCGAACGTTGCGCAAATCATCTGGGTTTTCCTTGGCCAGGGAACAATCGTCGGCCTTTTCGGAACGCTTACCGGCCTCGGGTTAGGAATGACGCTGATCCGTTACCGCAACGAATTCAGCCACTGGCTGGCATCGACGTTGCATCTTCCCGCGCGAAGTTTATCAATTCTCCTCTATTCCCGCGGAAGTCATCCCGCGAGACGTCGCCATTATCTGCATCAGCGCATTTTTGATCTGTTCCTTTGCAGCATTGATTCCTGCCTACTTCGCTGCGCGGTTGGACCCGGTGAAAGCGCTGCGATACGAGTGATTTTATCTCTTACTCCTTCTCGTGCTCTTGCTCCTAATCGAGTTCAAAGCGCGATCGAAAACACGAAACGCATATCCGTATCCGTCTGCCCACTCGCTTTGACGCGGGCCAGCAACGTTGAGAATCTCGATCTTGTACTTGTGGGTAAAATCAGAAATCAATTTCGCCCCGTTTTCTGGCGAAAACTGCGATGCGTCGATCAACTCGTGTGGCTGTCGTAGCTCTTGGCAGAAGCGGACCGTTTGCTCGGTGCCGCCGCTTAACTGGCCGGGGTGAATGATAACAGTCCCATCTGAGTCCTTGACGTTCTGCAAAGTGCGCTCGGTGAAACCGCCTGTTTCCAATTCCCGCAATGGATACTCATCCGGAATGCTTCCGAACTCATCGAGACGTCCAGCGGGACACCAACCGCCGCAGTCGATTCCATGCTTGAGCGCGACATCGAGTGCCGCCCGATCCACGCCTGTCTGTCCGCCCGAAATTATCTTCACGGCTACTCTATAGTGGCAGGCGTGTCGCCTGCACATTCAGTCGCCAGTCGGAACAATGTCCGCGCGCTCGACCATCAGGATCACTGTTCGCTCAGGCGCGCGTGGGCGATGGCGCACGCCTTTGGGAACAACAAAGCCCTGCCGCGGGCGGAGATCGATAACACCATCTTCAAGGTCGATGAGGAAATTTCCATCGAGAACGAAAAAGAATTCATCGATGTCCTTGTGCTCATGCCAGTGGTACTCACCCTGCACTACTGCCATCCTGACGACGGAATCGTTGACCTTGCAAAGCGTCTGATTGCACCACTTGTCCGTGCACGCATCGGCCAATTTCTGCACATCGATCAGCTCGAGTGGTCCATGCAGAATGTTGAGATAAGTCTTATATGGAAAATCCTGCGGGGATTTGTTTGGTTCCATGACCAAAATCTAACCGCAAAGATCATGGAGGTCGCCGAGAAAAATCTGACCTGCGTCTGCTCTGCGTTCTCTGCGGCCTCTGCGGTAAAGACAGACTTTACTCTTCGCCGTCGAAGTAATCTGTTTCCTGACCTTTTATCACGATGCGATCTGCCGCGGATGATTTATTTACTTTCCACTTCCCGCTGTCAGGATAGTAAGAGGATTCGCCAATAGGATTATCTGCGATGATGTAGTAAGTGAGATCTTCCTCACTTGAATTAATGATCTGATGCGGTTCGTTGGGCCCGAAGATGAACGCGTCGCCGGCTACGACCTCGGTCCTGCCGTCTTTGTGGCGAACAGTTCCTTTGCCCGAAACAACCAGATACAGTTCCCATTGGGCTGAGTGCGCGTGATACGGGAAATTTGGTTTCCCGGGAGGCACGCGACTCCATTCCAAGTCGAACGGATGACGCTTGGACAAATCGAGCGAGGCAGGTTCGCGCCCGAGCGCTTCCGAAATTCCTTTGAAGCACACGGCGTACTTTTCGCCGGGCGATTGCCATGGATCTTCTTTGATCTCGTTAATATTTACCTTGCGCATTGAAAACTGTAGCTGCGGTCTGTGACCGCCGACCCACGGCTCGGCGTCTGACACAGACGCCGTACAATTCGGAGGTCATTCTTCGCCATCGAAGTAATCGGTCTCAGTCCCCTTCACCACTATTTCCTCCAAGGCGTCGTTTACCACCGCCCATTTGCCGCTGTCGGGATAATAGCAGGAATCCCCAGTCGCCCCGCCGCTGCGCGGATTATCGGCGATCACGTAATAAACGAAATCCTCGTCGCCAGCGTTGCTGAGTTGGTGCGCTTCACCGGGTTGAAACAAGAAGGCATCGCCCGGCCCGACTTCAGTGATTGCGTCCTTGTCGCGTACGCTGCCGCGGCCGGAAACGACCAGGTAGAGCTCGGATTCAGCCGCATGCGCGTGGTATGGACAAAGCGTCTTGCCTTTCGGGATCCGCACCAGCGCGAGATCAAACGGATGCCGCTTCGAGAGATCGAGTGAGTCCGGTTCGCGCCCGAGCGCAATGGAAATGTTCTTGGAAAACCTCCCGAACTTTCCCTTTGGAGATTTCCGCTCCTGCTCCGGAACTTCTTTGAGATTTATTTTCCGCACCTTGTTATGTCGAGCGAAGTCGAGACTTCTCTAATGATTAACAGCTTCATATCAACTCAACGAGAAGCAGTTCGCCTTCTCGCTGCGATTGAAAAGACAGCTATCCCCGCCCAGATGAGATTCACAAACGTGGAGGGATAGGATCCATAGAAGATAGTGTTTGCGGCTAACAGAATGCTGCCGCTGATATTGAGTAATTGATACGTAGCCGAGTCTCCTTCCAATTTCTTATGGGAGATCATCGCGTAAGCGACAAGGAGAGCAGCTGCCCCTACCCATCCGATCACATCAAACCATAGCTGGCTATTCATGTTCGATAATTGTTTGCTAGATTCAGAGTTTCCACTTTCTCGGCGGCTTTTGTTTAAGGTTTTCGACAGGCTCAAAGAGGTCACCGAGTTTTTCCATGCGGGCGAGGACCTGATCGGAGCGGAATTTCAGAAGTTCAGCATTTTTCTTTTTCAGACAGTTCTTGACTTCGTTCCAGGTGACGGGAGTGGAAACAGTCGGTTCTTCCTTGGCGCGAAGGGAATAAACGCAGATGGTAGTTTTGTGTTCGTCGTTCTGGCTCCAATCGACGAACACTTTCCCTTTGCGCACTGCCTTGGACATGTTCGATGTGACAAGATCAGGATGCTCGCTCTCGAGATGTTGGGCCAGAGAGCGCGACAAACCTTTGGTGTCGTCGTAAGTCACTGGAGTGTTTAGCGGCACGTACACCTGCAAACCTTTTGAGCCGCTCGTTTTCGCGAAGGATTTCAATTTCATCTTGGCCAATAAATCTCGTAGCCAAATCCCTACCTGGCAGCATTGGACGATGTCTGTTGGCGGGCCGGGGTCGAGATCGAACACCGTCATTGTGGGACGTTCGATTTTATCTTTGCGCGAAAGAGATGTGTGCAGTTCGAGGTCCGCCAGGTTAGCGGCCCAGACAAGCGTCGGAAGATCGTTGGCAAGGCAGTAGTGCATGAGCCGCTGATTGCCTTCGCTCCATACCTTGGCCGTCTTCACCCATTGCGGCCGGTGCGACGGACAGTTCTTTTCGTAGAAAAATTCGCCTTCGACGCCATCGGGATAGCGCTTCATCGTGAGCGGCCGATCCTTCAAGTGCGGCAAAAGCACCGGCGCAACGCGAATGAAGTAGTCTATCACCTGCCCTTTGGTAAACCTGACCTTGGGATAAAGAATCTTCTCCAGGTTCGATACCGAAAGCTTCCTACCTTCAACGACGAGCTGTGCCTTCTGAGACATGGGTTCCAGAGATTCCTCGACTTCGCTCGGAATGACAAACGCTTAGGCGAAAAAACGCTCAGGCGAGAGCATGGGTTTGGGTTTACAGATCCGCGCGACGCAATGCTCCCAGCTTTCGTGGCCACTCAAAATCTCGATTTCCACCCGCAGAAAATAGATCGGCACCTTTAATTCCGCTTCAGAGAGACGCGGCATCCGCACTGAATCTTTCTCGGTGGTCACAATCATCGCCAGGTCGCGCCGGATGCAGCGATTGATGAAACTGATCAGTTCCGCCTCCGTGTAATAATGATGATCGATGTAGCGCTTCGCGAGATCGACATGCGCGCCAAGTTTCTCCAGCGCTTTTTCGAAGCTCTCAGGCGCCGCGATCGCGCAGAGCGAACCAATGAACGCGTCGTGCAAAGCGTCGAGCGGCAATCGTTCGCCGGTAAAAACATTCTCCAGGTGGAGCGGTTTATGCGCGCATTCGATGACTTCGGCGGTGCGGTTGTAGCGCCGGATGCGCCTCATCAGTTCGAAATTAGGCTCACCGGTATTTTTTGTGATAAAGATGTAGCTGGCGCGACGGAGATTGCGCGGCGTTTCGCGCAACGTCCCTCGGGGAAGCAGAAATTCGTTTCCGAAAGGCGCTTGCCGATCGACGAGCACCATGTCGAGCCGATGCTTCAGATGCAGATACTGAAACCCATCATCGAGCAACAGTGTATCGACCTGCCATTTATCGATCGCGAGCCGGCCGCTTTTTACCCGGTCTTTATCCACCAGCACAATCACGTCCTTCAAATTGTGTGCGAGCATGTAAGGCTCATCGCCCGCGGTCAGCGAGTCGAGCAGCAATGATTTGCCGTCGGAGACAACGCGAGGAGGATCGAAGTCTCCGCGCAGCCAGCTGAACCAATTTCGCTTCCGCGGTACGCTTTTGTACCCGCGACTCAGGATAGCGATGCGCCGTCCACCCGCCTGCAACGCGCGCGCAAACTTCTCAACAATTGGCGTTTTACCGGTACCCCCCACGGTAAGGTTGCCGATACTAATGACCAGACAGCCGAGCGCGCGTTCGCGGAAGACTCTCTTGCGATAGAGATAAAGCCGTACCTGCACCAAGCGGTCGTAAACGAATGAAAGACCGTAAAGAATGCCGCGCAGCACCGATGCTCGGACGCCATGGCGGCGCTCGAGAACCACGTCGATCCCGAATTCCTCTAATTGCTCAAGCCGGCGGCCCATAGGGAAAGTGATCAGTGATGAGTGATAGGTGATCGGAAAAGACGTGCGCCACGGTTATCAGCCTGAGTGATAATGGTGCGGCCCGGAATTTTTGCGGCACGCGCCATGGCAGCCGCAATTCTTTTTTTAGCTTGAAGTGTAACAGCTGCGACAGTCGAACCGCTTCCGCTTAGGAACGCGCCGAGCGCACCCGCCTGCTCGGCAGCGGCAATGACGCGTGGCAGGAAGGGAATCAGTTTCGCGCGAAACGGCTGGTGAACGTGATCGGCAAAAGTGCCGCGCAGTTTTTGGTAATCTTGTGACCCGAAAGCCGCCGTAAGCGCGCACGCGTTCGCGCAATTCTCGACCGCTGCAGTGTGCGAAATTTTCGAGGGCAGAATTTTACGTGCATGTGCGGTTTGAATCTCCATCTCAGGAACAAACAGAACGAAATGCAAGCGCGGGGAAACTGAGAAGCGCTGAACGGCAGGGCATGCGTCCGAGTTTATGGTAGGGACGCCCCGCCGGGGCGTCCGGTTGGCGCAGCGCGCCGACCCTACCACCGTGAACCCGCCGAATGTCGCCGGCGCGGCATTATCGGGATGTTTTTCCAGTTCGGCGCAGACCCTAAAGATCGTGAATCGGTCGAGCGGATCACCGCTGAGCCGGTTGAGCGCAAGCAAAGCACCGAGCCGAATCGTTGCACTGCTGCCCAGGCCCCGAGAGCGCGGAATCTGTTCCATGATCGAACAGGAAAACGAAAAGGCGCGACGACGCGCCTGTTTAAAAAATAGACCCGCTGCCTCGGAGACAATTGGCGGTTGAATCTGCCGGGGCAATTCATCAGGCGCAATTGTAATCGTGTTGTAGATCCGCAGTGCGATACCCAGACAATCGAAACCGGGACCAAGATTGGAAGTGCTCGCCGGAACGCGAACCGCAATTTGTTGCATAGGTGAACCTCCGCCGCAGCGGAGTGCACGCGAAGGTGTTATATAATGCGGCAGTGTAGCTACACGCCCTCTCGCGGCAACCGATCCGTTGTGCGATGGCGATTCGAAATAGCGGAGGAGACTAGCAACGCAGAATGAACTTTAGGTGGATTAATCCAATGTTGCTTCGGGATTTTCACGCAGAGGCGACCGACGCCCACCGTCTCTGCACCATGGAACATGGCTGGGTGGAATGCTTCGGGCAAGACGTGTTGATCTCCTTTAGAAAAGTGCTGACTCGGGAGCGACTTCTCACAGAGCTGCAATCCTGGGCAAGCTCCGTTGGATTTCACGTGCGCCGGGTTTTCGCGAGGTTCGTTCCGCGAAAAAACCAGCAGCGCGAACCACCGCGTCTGGTATGCGGGGATCCTGCTGAAAATTTGGAGACCATCGCGACCGAACGACATTTGAGGTTCGGGATCGATTTTGGAACGGGCTATTCTCCGGGTCTGTTTTTGGATCAACGAGAAAATCGCCGGTACGTCCGCCATCTCGCGCCCGCACGGATGCTGAATTGTTTTGCCTATACCTGCTCGTTTTCAGTTAGCGCAGCCAGCGTGGGCGCGACTACGTTAAATGTCGATATTTCCAAAAAATATCTGACGCGCGGACGCGAAAATTTTGCGCTGAACAGCCTGAAAACGATCGATCATCGTTTCATTGTTGACGACGTGCGTACGGTGTTGCCGCGACTTGCACGGAAAGGTGAGAAGTTCGACGTGATCATTCTCGATCCGCCAACTTTCTCGCGCGCGCCGGGTGGCAAAACATTTCAGATCGAACACGATTTCGAAAATTTGCTCATTGCCGCTCTCCAACTGGCAGAACGGGACGGCCATCTGTTGCTGTCGACAAACTGCTCTACATTGCGCGAGCACGCACTGGAGGTGATGGCGCGCTATTGCCTGAAGGCCGCGCGCCGCGCCGCGACATTTCATCGGCCGCCGCAACTGCCGGATTTTCCACCAGGCGCTGGCGCAAGCTCGATTTGGCTGCGGCTACGGTGAGAGTTGCATGCGCGCACGACACCATTACAATCCGAATCAATAAAAGGAATGAACCAATCAACTGCTGAAGTGGTCGCCGAATTCCCGGAACGCGGCGTGCAATGGGTGAAAGAACAATTCGAGACAGTCGTCAGCGAGACCGGAGATTATGTGCGTCATAAGCCCGCGCAGTCTCTCGTGTGGGCTTTCGTGGCAGGTTTGATTCTGAATCGGTTGCCAATTGGCCGAATTCTCAGCGGTCTCGCTCGGCTCCTGATCTTTGCATTAAAACCTGCGATCCTGATTTATGGCGCCGCAAAGCTGTACCAGACGGCGCAGGAAGAAGAATAATTCGGTAGGGCGCGTCACTCCGCGCTTTTCGCAGCTCCAAGCGTTAAAGTGGTGAACCGGTGACGCGCGTGACGCGCGGAGCTTTATTCCTCCAAAGTAAAACCGATTTTCAACGTCACCTGCCAGTCGCCGATTTTACCCTCATCAATGTTTCCGCGGGTTTCGGTCACTTCGAACCAGCGCATGTTACGAACCGTCTTTTCCGCGCGTGCCAGCGCATTTTGAACGGCTTCCTCGAATCCTTTTGCCGAGGAACCGACTACTTCAATTTTTTTGTAAACGTGATCGGGCATGGCGCATTATCTGGTAGCCTGCAACGGAAAACAATAAAAAGGCCTTTCAAGTCGAGCGCACGTCCACAGCGTGTCTGATCCATGGTTTCCCCCTTCCCTTGCCAAGGCCGAGGCGAGCCACGCGCAGTTCGCAAATTTTCTTTACAACGGCAGCTCGACTCAGGCACCCTCGCACCGTGCGAAAACCTGTTGCTGCGTGGCTTCTGCTACTTGCTGCTCTCTCCTGCGTACGCGGGCAGGATCAGGAACGCAAACTGGTCGACCGCCTACTCAAGCCCGACATGAGCCTGCAAAATGAGGCGCAAAATAAGAAATTTATGGCCGACGGGGCTTCAACAAATAAACGGGCAAACGTCGGAACATTCTACGTCCAAAAGAGATCCACCTCGAAGAGTTTTCTGGCAATAGGTCAGTTCCTGGCGCGTCCATTCACTTCTCACTCTTACCACAGTAAACGAAGCGTATTCGAAGTTTCATCTGAGCAACCGATGGGAAATTCTCGAGTTGCGTACGCCAGTCAGACTCCGCGCGGCGTCCGAGACTTCCCGCAATCCGACAAAAAAATTGCCAGCCGCGCGTATTCAGAGAACCGGCCATTCCTAGACGAGGGCAAAAGTCAAAAGTCGTTGAACAGGCAAAATGCGCCGCTCACAATCGAGCAGGTGCGCGAGTTGTTAAATAAAAATAAGTAGCGCGCTCGCGGGTGCACTATTCTGTGGTTGATCATGCAACCAGAAGAAGCTCTGGCGCTTTTGAAGCAAGGCGCGGCCCAGATCATCAGCGAGGATGAACTGCGCGCCAAGCTCACGCTGGGTCGGCCATTACGAGTAAAACTCGGAGTCGATCCGACCACCTCGGACATTCACCTTGGCCATACGGTTGTCCTGCGAAAACTGAGGCAGTTTCAGGACCTCGGCCACCAGGCCGTTCTGATCATTGGCGACTTCACCGGAATGATCGGCGACCCGAGCGGTCGTTCCGTTACGCGGCCGCAATTGACGCATCAGGAAGTGATCGCAAATGCGGCAACGTATCGCGAGCAGGCATTCAAAATTCTTGATCCCGCGCGCACGGAGACGGTGTGTAACGGCGACTGGTTTCGCGCCATGTCGTTTCAAGACGTCATTCGCCTGAACAGCCGGGTGACTTTGCAGCAAATGTTGCAACGCGAAGACTTCAAGGCGCGCATCGACAAGCAGCAATCCATTCGCGCACACGAAATCCAGTACCCAATCATGCAGGGCTGGGATTCCGTGATGGTAAAAGCCGACGTGGAGCTAGGAGGCACCGACCAGCTTTTCAACATCCTAATCGGACGCGATTTTCAAAGCGAAGAAGGCCTGCCGCAGCAGGTCGTTTTTCTCGTCCCGATTCTTGAAGGCTTGGATGGCACCAGGAAAATGAGCAAAAGCTTCGGCAATTTTGTCGGGGTGAACGACGTTCGAAATCGTGCAGAGGTATCACACGTCTGCGATCGCTCAAAAAACACTCGATGAGTGGAACACCCGCTTCAGTAAGCGCGACTTGAAACACGCGGAGCTGCCCGCGTTTTCACCAGTTAATCGAGAAGGGCTTGCTGCTGTTACCCTGGTTTCGGATGTTTATCGACAGATGTTTAACTTGAACAAATCGCACAGCGAAGTCTCCCGCTTGATCAAACAAGGAAGCGTCGAGATTGATGGAACGAAGATTCACGATCCCAAAGCCAAAATCAGCCTTCGCCCGGGCCAGATCCTCCGCCTCGACCGAAAACGCGCGGTCCGAATAGAGTAGAAGTGCATGTACAGCAAAAGAGCCACGCAAGCCCCCAACCTGCGTGGCTCTTGGACCCTCTGTGCCCTCAGGCGTGAGCGGTTTGGAGCACTGCTGCGCAGTTCCGCAGTCACGAAGCTGTCCACGAAATGCAAACGCCGGTCGAGCCAGGCAAAGATTTTGTTCTTGATCTCGTAATGAACCGCGAGTGTGACCTCCGTGCAGTTGGGACGGACTTCAGAGAAATCAACAATGCCCATCAGGGCAATGTTCCCACCCGCGGATTCGAACGCATACTGGTCTGGCGAGTCGCTCTCGACCGATAAAAGAACCGTGTGTGCCTCAAAACCAAACGGGCCGCGAAAACTGAAATCGACCGTTTTAGATGAGGTGACAGTTGCACGGGTCACCATCAGAAATTGTCTTCGATATGATTGAATGCTGCCCAAGCGCGCTTTGCACTCGGCCAACGGCTGGCTCATGTGTAGGGTTTTTTGTAAAAGCATAATGATAAGGTTTTCGCCTGTGTTTTTAAGCAACAGTGATGCCAGCCTGTTACTAGAGGCACCACAGGCTATCCAAATGCCGAATAGTGTTCGTTTTCTTTACAATACTGTATCAACTCAACACGCGGCGCTCCCTAGTCGAATTGAGCATAACTCGCCGTCATCGAGGTAGTTCGATCAGGTTTTCTCCTAATTCAGCAGGGGATGGGCAGTTGGTAAGTCACGCAAGCATCGTAGGGCGCTTCTGTGAGCAGCCATCGAGGACGGCGTTCGCCGCAGCGGACGCCCTACAACATGCGGCACTGATCGTCTGCATCATCGACCGAAAAATCTTCGCGCCTTCCACGCTGCCGAGCCGCGCATCGGACGCGCGATCAGGGTGAGGCATCAGACCGAAAACATTTCGTTCGCGATTGCAGATACCGGCGATGTTTTCGATTGAGCCATTCGGATTCGCGTCCGAAACGATGCGTCCTTGTGCGTCTGCGTAGCGCAAGATCACTTGTTCGTTGGCGTTCAGGTCGCGTAAAGTTTTTGCATCAGCGAAAAAGCAGCCTTCGCCGTGGGCGACGGGCAGACGCAGGAGCGACCCTCTAGTGCAACCGTGCGTGAACGGCGAATCATCCACCTCCACGCGCGTGATAACCATGTCACACACGAACCGCAGCGAGCGATTGCGCACGAGTGCCCCGGGCAAAAGACCGGCTTCGCACAGGATCTGGAAGCCATTGCATGTGCCCAACACGAGTTTACCCGCGCGCGCGTCGCTGATCACTGCTTTCATCACCGGCGAAAAGCGAGCGATAGCGCCGCACCGAAGATAATCGCCATACGCAAAACCACCCGGCAACACGATGGCATCAAAGTCGTCAAGCGACGTTTCCTTGTGCCACACGTACTCGGCATGTAATCCACACAAGCCATTGATTCCAGCGACGCAATCCTGATCGCAGTTGGAACCGGGAAACTGGATGACAGCGAATTTCATGCAATCGACTGTAACGGCCCGCGTTCTCGCGCGCAAAAATTTCCTGTTACGTGCGAGCCAATTGTTCCGTCAGCGCAACGTGCTGTTTCACTTTAGCCAGGAGTATTCGCATTCCAGAAGCGCCAGCGCTGAAAGCGCGATTCATGACTGAGGCTAGTTCGAGCCTACTCCGCTTAACGAGCCGCCGCAGCCCGCTTCTCAGCGTGATAATCGTTCACTACCAGGCAAGCGTGAATGACTCCCGGAATCCAGCCAAGCAAAGTCAAAATCAGACTTAAAAAGAAACTGGCGATCCGACCCGTCATCAACACCGCGAGCGGCGGCAGCACTATGCAGAAAAAATATCGCAGCGCCTTCATCGCAAACTCTTCCTCTTCCGCTTCGTCTTTCCCTTCCTTGATTGCACGTTGGCCGTTGGGGGTTGGAGGTTCGGCGTTTTCCAACTTCTGGCTCCTGGCTTTCGACCTCCGACTTGTGATCGTTGCAGCTCGTAATCTTCGATCACCGGATTCGACAGCAAATCGCGGCAAAGACGATGCAACCGCGATTCAAGCTCGCCGTTTTGTCCCTCAACATCGATCTCCATGTATTTACCGATCCTGACGCTGCGCACCTCCGGCATCCCAAGGTGCCGCATCGCATCGCGCACGGCATTCCCTTGCGGATCGAGCACCGCTGCCTTTGGCATCACAATCACTTTTGCCTTCATCGCTTCACCATATCCGCCGAAGGACGGATTCGTCCAGAGCGACTTTGCCGCCGCAGGCGCCAACAAGCGCAATCCATGAGATGGCGTGTTCCTCTGCGGATATACTATTTCAAAAGGACAATTTCGATCTCGCCGTCGCGGCGAAGCACGTTGACTCCCACATCGCCTTCGTCGTGTCTGGTCAGCAGAAGGTCAACGCGGGCGCCTCCTACTTTCAAATCACGAATAGTCACCTGCGGAAGGAACGGCGGCAAAAGTGGCTTTGAAAATACGAGCTTTCGTTCGGGGGCGGAAATGCTCAAGCCGAGACATGCTTCGAATAAGAGGAACACCGCACCGGACGCCCATGCTTGCGGCGCGCAAGCTACGGGATAGAGCGTGGGAGATTCACCAGGCCGCCGCGGGAACCCGCAAAATAGTTCTGGAAGGCGATGCAGATCCAGAAAAATACTGGCGTCCAGCAAACCCGCGAGAACCATCGCCGCCGATTCCTTCAATCCGTATTGGCCGAAGCCCGCGGCTATTAAACTGTTATCGTGCGGCCAGACCGATCCATTGTGATATGACATGGGATTGTAGCGCGCCTCGCTGCTAGCCACGGTCCGAATGCCCCAACCGGAAAACGACGTTTCATCTGTGAGCGTCGTCGCGACGCGGCGCGCATGCTCCTGTGTCGCGATACCGGCAAAAAGACAGTGACCCCCATTGGATGTTCGCACTCTGCAAGGCTGCTTCACTAACCCTCGCGAACAACGTCGGTAGGCTTCTTATCTTCGCGTAGAGCGAGGAAAACGGGTGCACGCAATTTTCCGTCACGAGTCCACTCGGCGAATTTGATTTGGGCGACAAATTTTGGATTTACCCAGTCCATCTTTTTCATCATGGAAGGCGTGATTCCTTGCACCCACTGCCCGTTTTGTTTCGAGGGCAGATCGACAAATGGACAATCATACCGCGCTTCTTGTTGGAGCTTCTTATACAACATCGATAATGACTTCGTCGTGAATCCAGTGCCGACTTTTCCAGCAAAGATCAGCTTATTCTTATCGTAATAACCAACAAGAATTGCGCCGAAATGTTTGCGCGCTCCCTGCGGCGGCGTGTATCCGCCGATGACGAATTCTTGTTCCTGAACGCACTTGAGCTTGATCCAAACGCCGCTTCGGCGACCAGGCTCGTAAACTGAGTTACGCTGTTTGCCAATGAGACCTTCGAGACCACGACGCTTCACTTCATCGAGAAGCGGTTCGGCGTCACTACCAATTGCTCCGGAGTAGCGGATCGGATCATCGGCATCGCCCGAGAGCTTTTCGAGCACGTTCTTTCGCGCTTCCAGTGACAGGCCAACCAAGCCTTTACCGTCGAGCTGAAGTAGGTCGAACGCGTAGAAATAGACCGGACTTTTTCGCCCTTCCATTTCTAGCGCTTGCAGGAGTTGAAACGACGAACGGCCTTCGTCGTCGAGCGCAACTACTTCGCCATCGATCACGCACTCACGCGCAGCCAAATTCTTTATCGCCTCCACAATCTCCGGGAAACGCGCGCTCAAATCGTTTTGATTTCGCGACAGCAACGACACCTTTTTATCGGCTCTGACCGCGATCAGGCGGATCCCGTCAAACTTCAATTCATAAATCCAATCACCCGTTGCCGGTGGTTTCTCGACCAGTTTCGCTTTCATCGGCTCGACGAAGTGCGGCTTAGCGGAAGGCAATTTGGACAACGATGCGATTGTAGGGCGACCGCTTCGGCTGGCCAGCTGTACCGCCGGCCGGCGATGCGCCTGCCCTACAGCTTCATTTTTTACTTTTTTTTTAATCGCGTCACGAATGCGCGCCTTGAATTGCGATGTCGGGCTTTCGTCTTCCAGCCGATTGGATTGCCACTCCGCGTCGCGCGCATCGGCGATTCGCTTCATCGTGCGGCTGGTCTTCACCGATTGATCTTCGAGTTTTTTCGAAGGTGGCTTTGCGTCGTCGCCAGTCTTCAGAATCAGCCACTGATTTTTTTCACCATCGCGGCCGCGAATCCGCACAAGTGTCCATTCGCCTTTTGCTTTTTTGCCATCGAGAACTAGGTGAAGCTTGCCTTCGCGCAGCGATTTCAGCGGCTGTTCACCGAAAACGTAATACGTGCCGCGGTCCCAAACCATTACAGTGCCACCTCCATATTGCCCTTCCGGAATGACCCCTTCGAAGTCTTCGTATTCAATCGGGTGATCTTCTACTTCCACGGCAAGATGTTTTTCGCCTCGTTTCCATGGCAGGTCTTTCGGTAGCGCCCATGATTTCAGCACGCCCTCCATCTCCAGGCGGAAATCGTAATGCAAACGGCGCGCAGCGTGCTTTTGAATGACGAAACGCGACGCGCCTTTGACTTTTTTTGGCAACGGCTTGCCAGCCGGCTCAGCTGTCTTCTTGAAGTCGCGTTTCCGTTTGTATTCAGCTAGTCCCATTCCAATAACTTAATCACGGATCGGCCGAATGGCACGCCACGACCGGAATGGCCATAACGTGCGCTGTCCTCAGTGCATGAATTCGTGGAAGAGATCCGTGAATTTCCGCTGAGGACAGCGGACGCTACAATGCCTAGCTTTCGCTCGGCAGCGGCTCACCGACCAAGTAGCGCACGAAGCGGCGGATTACGATGTTTTCCCCGAGCTCTGCGATCTTGGCACTGACCAAATCTTTGATGGTGACGTCAGGGTTCTTGATGAAAGCTTGTTCAAGCAAGCAAACGCTGCTGTAGAATTTTTCCAGTTTCCCTTCGACAATCCGTTCCGCAACGTTTTCTGGTTTGCCTTTTACCTGCGCTTTATAAATCTCGCGTTCGGCTTCGATAAGATTACCTGGAAGGTCCGCACGGCTCACATAAAGTGGATGCGCTGCAGCAATATGCAGCGTGATGTCTTTGACGAACTCGCGGAAATTTTCGTTCCGCGCCACAAAATCCGTTTCACAATTGACCTCAACCAGCACTCCGACTTTACCCTGCAGGTGGATGTAGGAAGCAACGATTCCCTCCTTCGTTACGCGCGCGGCTTTTTTGCCGGCACTCGCGATACCCTTGGTCCGCAAAATCGCTTCCGCCTTGGGCAGATCACCGCCGCTCTCAACAAGAGCGCGCTTGCAATCCATGAAGCCGGCATTGGTTTTTTCGCGGAGTTGCTTCACCAGTTGTGGATCGATTTCTGTTGTTGCTTTCATTGAACGTTGAGCGTTCGGGGCTGGGCGTAGGACGTTTTCTTCCGCCTACGCGGAAACGCCCGCCATTTCAACCTGCTCGCGAATGCGCGCTTCGTTACTTGCCGAAACAATCGCGTCCACAAGCTTTTGCAAAATCACGCGGATAGCGCGAATGGCATCGTCGTTGCCGGCAATTGGATAATCGATGATGTCCGGGTCCGCGTTAGTGTCCACAATGGCGACCACTGGTATCCCGAGGCGCCGCGCTTCGTTCACAGCATTTTGCTCGCGAATCGTGTCGATGACTACCAGCGCATCGGGCAACTGTGACATCTCCATTATTCCTTCGAGATTGCGTCGAAGCTTTGCCGCTTCGCGATTGAGCGCCGCCAATTCTTGTTTTCCCATCTTTTTGTATTCAGGCGACTGCTCGATCTCTTCGATGTATTTCAATCGACCGATGCTCTTGCGAATCGTCGCGAGGTTAGTCAGCGTCCCACCTAGCCAGCGCTGATTCACATAAAATTGACCGCAAGCCAGCGCTGCCTCTTTTATCGCCTCCTGCGCCTGCTTCTTACAGCCGACAAATAGAATTTTGCCGCCCCGGCGCGTCACCCCCTGGAGAAATTCCGTGGCACGTCGCAGTTGCAAGACGGTCTCATCCAAATTGATGATGTAAATCTGATTGCGCTGTTCGAAGATGAAAGGTTTCATCTTTGGATTCCAACGCTTCGTCTGGTGTCCAAAATGGACGCCAGCTTCCAATAATTCAGGCACTAATTCTGTTGTATCTGCCATAAAAGAAATTCCCGAAAGGGAGCTTCCAGAGCGGGACGTTGAACATGCTACAGCCCCCGCTAACGCGCAACCTGAAATTCGACGTTCCGCGACGATGCATAACATCGGAGCGGGCAACCTGCTGCGGGAGGGTTGCTCGTCTTCGACGCACGATCGGGATCCCAGCAGAGAAAACGGCGCTAACCCGACGTTAGTGAGCGCTTCTCGGCGTATCTTGCGAGAATCCAGCAGAAATCCGAAAGCCGATTGAGGTAACGCAGAATCTCCGGATTAAACTCCTCCTCCCCTGAGCTGAACACGGCGATGTGCCGCTCTGCGCGCCGGCATGTTGTTCGGGCAAAATCGAGAGCCGCAGAAACTTTGGTTCCGCCGGGAATCACCCAGTCCTTGGGGTAAAGCGATTTGTCTTTCTCGAGCTCGAAAATGGCCGCTGTTATCTTGTCAACCATCTCCGCTGTGGTGAGCTGAAAGCCATCTTTGACGTAACGTTCACGGTCGCCAGTCGCGGTTGCCAGTTCGCCCATGACAACGATCAGATCCTTTTGTGCAGTGAAAATTTCGTCCGAAATGAATTTGTCGGTTGAAAGGGACCGAGCGAGACCAAGCGCGGCGGTCAGCTCATCGATACAGCCGTAAGCGTCAACGCGCGGATCGGCTTTCGAAAGGCGCCGCCCATACATCAACGACGTTTCGCCTTTGTCACCTGTCTTAGTGACGATCGACACGCGCTAAATTGTAGGGGGTTTCTGCAAAACGCCAATTCAGTAATGGCGCCTGACACAGACGCCCTACAAACACTGTCGCATTTATCCGATGGCTGGCTGCGGCTCAGCTTCTTCCATTACGGACGCGCCAATGGGCTCCCCTTTTTCAACCAGCTTGATCTGGCGATGCTCTGGGAACCCAGTCCCAGCCGGGATTAAGTGACCCATGATCACGTTTTCCTTGAAACCACGCAGCTTGTCGACTTTCCCCAATGTGGCGGCTTCGGTCAGCACGCGCGTTGTGTCTTGGAAGGAGGCAGCGGAAATAAAGCTGTCGGTTTCAAGCGACGCTTTCGTGATGCCTAGCAGCACGGGAACGGCTTCGGCGGGTTTACCGCCTTTCTCGACCACTTTCTTGTTTTCCTCTTCGAAGTCGAGTTTGTCGACCTGATCGCCCCAAAGCAGCGATGTATCGCCCGGATCGGTGATCTTCACCTTGCGCAACATTTGGCGCACGATGATCTCTATGTGCTTGTCGTTGATCTCGACGCCTTGCAAACGATAGACCTCCTGCACTTCATTAACCAAATGCTCCTGCAATTCCTGCGGACCGCAGACTTCCAAAATCTCGTGCGGCACGATTGGACCTTCGGTAAGTTGCTGACCCTTCTTCACGAAATCGCCTTTGAACACGATGATATGCTTGGTGAGTGGGATCAGATGCTCTTCTTCGGTTCCCGTCTCTGGATCTTTTAGAATCAGCCGTCGTTTTCCGCGAATGGTTCCGCCCATCTCGCTGACGATTCCATCTATCTTCGCAATCTCAGCAGCGTCCTTCGGACGACGGGCCTCGAATAATTCCGCCACGCGCGGCAGACCTCCTGTGATGTCTTTTGTCTTTGCAACCTTGCGCGGCGTCTTTGCCAGCAGCGCGCCGGCGCGCACTTTCTGGCCTTCCTCCACAATTACGTGAGCGCCGGCCGGAATGGAGTAACTCGCAAGCACTTCTTTTTTGTCATCCACGATGACGATCTGCGGGTGCAAATCCTCCTTATGCTCGATGATTACAGTCCCCATGAGGCCGGTCGCTTCGTCGACGTCGCGTTTGATCGTAACTCCGGCAATCATGTCGCGGAATTCGACCTTGCCGCCTTTATCGGTGAGAATCGGCACGTTGTAAGGGTCCCATTGCACAAACGTCTCGCCTTTCTTAACCGTAGCTCCGTCGCCTTTGGAGATCATTGAGCCGATCACCACGTTGTAACGCTCAAGCTCCCGTCCTTCGGCATTATGCACACTGATTGAGCCGTTTTTGTTTAGAACAATCCAACTGCCGTCGAGCGCCTGTACCGTGCGTAGATCGTTAAACTGGACAGTGCCATCGTTCTTCGCTTTGATGATCGGTTGCTTAAACGTCTGGCTCGCCGTGCCACCAATGTGAAATGTCCGCATCGTCAATTGAGTGCCAGGCTCGCCGATGGATTGCGCGGCGATAATCCCCACAGCTTCGCCAAGCTTAACGAACTGACCGGTGGCGAGGTTGCGCCCATAACACATCGCGCATACTCCACGGCCACACTCGCAGGTAAGAACTGAGCGAATTTTCAAACTTTCCACGCCTACTCGCTGAAGTTCTGCCGCGATCTTTTCATCGATAAACTGGTTTGCTTTGACGATTTTTCTCTTCTTATCGACCGGATCGGCAATTGTCTCGCAACTGACGCGCCCGATAATGCGCTGCCCAAGATCAACTACTTCCTCGTCCCCTTCATAAATTGAGCGAACAATAATGCCGTTCACCGTGCCACAGTCTTGTTCGTTGATGATCACGTCCTGTGCCGCGTCCACCAGCTTGCGCGTCAGATAGCCGGAGTCGGCAGTCTTGAGCGCAGTATCGGCAAGACCTTTACGAGCGCCGTGAGTGGAAATGAAGTACTCGAGCACGCTGAGCCCTTCGCGGAAGTTCGACGTAATCGGGCGCTCGATGATTTCACCTGACGGCTTGGCCATCAGACCGCGCATGCCTGCGAGCTGACGCACCTGCTGGCGATTGCCTCGCGCGCCGGAGTCGACCATCAGATAGACTGGATTCAACTCCTTTCGCCCCTCGTTGTGCTCCAGCGTGCGGAACAGTCCGCTGGAGATTTCGTCGCCGGCGTGCGTCCAGATATCGATCACCTTGTTGTAACGCTCGCCATCGGTGATAATACCTCTGCGATATTGCTGCTCCACCTGCCGAATCTGCTTGTAGGCATTTTCAAGCTCTGTCTGCTTCTCTTTCGGAATGATCATGTCTGAAATCCCGATCGAGATACCGGCCTTCGTTGCTTCTGCGAAACCGAGCTCCTTTAATTTATCCAGAGTCGCCACTGTTTCCGCCGGGCCGGCGATTTGGTAACAGCGCCAGATAATGTCGCTGAGCTGCTTTTTACCGGCAGGCCTGTTGAAGAATCCAAGTTGGCTCGGCCAAATCTCATTGAAAATCACGCGACCTGGAGTGGTCTCGATGGTTTTTGCCTCTGCATTGCCGTAGATGGTTTTTCTCCCAAAATCGCGGTTCTTGATGCGGATCCGGTCGTGCGTGCGAACGCTGCCCTCGCCCATGGCGAATTCCACTTCGGCTGCATCAGTGAAGAGCGGAAGCCGTTGGCCGTCCTTACCATGACCTCGGGGATTTTGGGTAAGGTAGTAACAACCGAGCGTGATGTCCTGGGAAGGCGTCGTAATGGGCTTGCCGCTGGACGGAGAGAAAATGTTGTTCGGAGCGAGCATGAGCATGCGCGCTTCCATTTGCGCCTCAACTGAGAGCGGTACATGCACCGCCATTTGGTCTCCGTCGAAGTCCGCGTTGTAAGCAGTGCAAACGAGCGGATGAATGCGAATGGCTTCGCCCTCAATCAATTGGGGTTCAAAAGCCTGAATCGACAGTCGATGCAAAGTGGGCGCGCGATTCAGCAACACCGGATGACCCTTGGTTACTTCCTCGAGAATGTCCCAGACCTCCGGCGTCTGGCGCTCGATCATCTTCTTTGCGCTACGCACGGTGTGGACGTAACCAAGATCTTTCAGCCTGCGGATGATAAACGGCTCAAAAAGCACGAGCGCCATCTTCTTCGGCAAGCCGCACTGATGCAGCTTGAGCTCCGGGCCGATGACAATCACGGAGCGACCTGAGTAATCGACACGCTTACCCAGCAAGTTTTGGCGGAAACGGCCGCCTTTGCCCTTGAGCATGTCGCTCAGCGATTTGAGAGGCCGATTACCCGCGCCTGTGACAGCGCGACCATGTCTGCCGTTATCGAATAAAGCGTCCACGGCTTCCTGCAACATCCGCTTTTCATTGCGGATGATGACGTCCGGCGTTTTAAGCAGCAGAAGATTTTTGAGCCGATTGTTACGATTGATAACACGGCGGTAAAGGTCGTTCAGGTCCGACGTCGCGAAACGCCCGCCTTCCAGCGGCACCAAAGGACGCAAATCCGGCGGAATAACCGGCAATACGTCGAGAATCATCCACTCCGGGCGCGCATGTGAATTCTGGAATCCTTGAACGAGCTTGAGACGCTTGGCCAGTTTTTTACGAATCTGCTTGCTCTTGGTGGCAGCCATCGCTTTCTCCAGCTCTTTGTTGAGCTTGTTAAGGTCGATCTCGGCCAGAAGTTTCCTGATTGCTTCAGCGCCCATCCCGGCTACAAAATCTTCGCCGTATTGCTCCTGTGCCTCGCGGTATTCGACTTCATTAAGCAACTGCGTTTTTTGCAACGGCGTCTTGCCCGGATCAATTACGATGTAATCCTCGTAGTAAATGACGCGCTCGAGCTGACGCGCGCTCATGTCGAGCATGAGTCCGATGCGCGAGGGCATGCACTTGTAAAACCAGATGTGCGAAACGGGCACTGCTAATTCGATGTGGCCCATCCGTTCGCGACGCACACGTGCCAGGGTGACTTCCACGCCACACCGGTCACAGATCACGCCTTTGTGTTTAATGCGCTTGTATTTTCCGCAGGAGCACTCCCAATCTCGCGTCGGCCCAAAAATGCGCTCGCAGAAAAGGCCGCCCTTCTCCGGCTTGAAAGTGCGGTAATTAATTGTCTCTGGATTTTTGACTTCTCCCTTGCTCCACGACCGCATGGTGTCGCTCGACGCGACACCGATCGCGACCTGATCAAAACCCACGGGGCGCTCTTCGCCCACTAACTCACGCCAGGAATGTTCGTTCATGATTTGTCCAAATGAATTGTGAATTGAAAATTATGCCACGCTCTCCAGAAAGGTGGGCGCTTGCCCACCAACCTTCACGTCCAGACCGAGGCTTTGCATTTCCTTAATCAAGACGTTGAACGACTCGGGTGTACCCGCTTCCAGTGAGTTATCACCTTTCACGATCGACTCGTAAATGCGAGTTCGCCCCTGCACATCGTCGGATTTAACTGTTAGCAGCTCCTGTAAAGTGTAGGCGGCACCGTACGCTTCAAGAGCCCAGACCTCCATTTCGCCAAAGCGTTGGCCACCGTATTGTGCTTTGCCGCCGAGCGGCTGTTGGGTAACAAGCGAATACGGTCCGACAGCCCGGGCGTGAATCTTGTCCGCCACGAGGTGGCCGAGTTTCATCATGTAGATGTAGCCAACCACGACTTCCTGATCGAATGCGTCACCAGTGCGTCCGTCGAAGAGCCGCGCTTTACCGCTGTCCTTTACCCAGGAGAAGCCCTCCTTCTTTGTGGCATCGTGCAAATATTCGCGGATCTGTTTTTCTTTGATTCCATCGAACACTGGAGTCGCGACTTTGAATCCGAGCGCCTTTGCAGCAACTCCGAGGTGTGTTTCCAAAACTTGCCCCACATTCATACGGCTGGGAACACCCAGCGGATTCAGCACAATTTCAACCGGCGTTCCGTCAGCCAGGAATGGCATGTCTTCTTCAGGCACAATCCTGGCGACGACACCTTTGTTTCCATGGCGTCCAGCCATTTTGTCGCCGACGCTCAGCTTGCGCTTGCTAGCGATGTAAACCTTGACCTGCTTGATGATTCCCGGATCGATGTCGTCCCCGCTCTCGACACGGTCTGTTGCGCGATCGCGTTCGAGCTCCAGCTCCGCGAACTTGTGTTCGTACGAGCCAATGATTTCGCGAATTCTATTGCGGATCGGACTCGGATCGATCTCGATGTGATCGTGCGCCGTCGCCAGCTTTCGCAACAGTGTCTTGGTGATTTTGCGATTGGCCGGGATAATGATCTCACCATTCTTAGCATTTACCACGTCGAGAGGAACTTTCTCGCCCAGCAGGACATTCGAAAGTGAATCGGTCAACTGTTCAATGAGTGCCTCTTTCTTGCGCTTATGTTCTTCGCTGATGGTCTTGAGCTGCCGCCTGGTTTCCGCCGGCGTAAGTTTTTCGCGTGAAACTTCGCGACGGGACGAGACCTTTACATCCATCACGATTCCGTAGGTGCCAGAGGGAACTGTAAGCGACGTGTCCTTCACGTCCGCTGCTTTCTCACCAAAGATCGCGCGAAGCAGCCGTTCTTCCGGAGCCAATTCCGTCTCGCTTTTCGGCGTAATTTTTCCAACGAGAATATCACCCGGCTTAACTTCCGCACCGACCCGCACTACGCCATCCGGACCGAGGTTGCGTAAAGCTTCTTCGCTGACATTCGGGATGTCGCGCGTAATTTCCTCCGGACCAAGCTTGGTGTCGCGCGCGCCGATCTCGAATTCATCGATGTGGATGGAAGTGTAAACGTCCTCCTTCACCACTTTTTCCGAGATCATAATGGCATCTTCGAAATTGTATCCGTTCCAGGGCATGAACGCGACGAGCACATTGCGTCCCAGTGCGAGCTCGCCGTGATCGGTGTTTGGACCGTCAGCGATGACTTGACCGCGTTTCACGTGCTGGCCTTTGCGCACGATCGGCTTCTGATTCACGCACGTGCCGGCGTTTGACCGCATGAATTTACGGAGCTCGTAGACGTAAATCCCAGCTTCCGGGTCCGTCTTAAGCTTCCTCTTACTCTCAGGCAGGTGGCCGTCCTTGGTGACAACGATTTGATCCGCAGCGACCGAAGCGACCTTACCGCTGTCGGTGGCCAAAACAACCGCGTACGAGTCTCGCGCAACTTTTTCTTCCAGCCCAGTGCCTACCAGCGGCGCCTCGGAAACGACCAGCGGCACACCCTGGCGTTGCATGTTGGAACCCATAAGCGCCCGGTTTGCATCGTCGTGTTCAAGGAACGGAATGAGGCCCGCTGCTACTGACACAAGCTGTTTCGGCGAGACATCCATGTAGTTCACCTTTGCTGGGTCGACCTCAAGAAAGTCGCCACGGTACCGCACCGAAACTTTTTCCCCCGTGAAATGTCCGCGTCCATCCACGGGAGCATTCGCTTGCGCTACAAGGAAGTTCTCTTCGCGATCGGCTGTCAGATATTCGATCCCGTCGGTCACTCGACCCTTTTCCACTTTCCGGTAAGGCGTCTCGATAAACCCAAACTCATTGATCCGGGCAAAAGTGCTCATCGAGCTAATCAACCCAATGTTCGGCCCTTCTGGCGTCTCGATGGGACAAATACGCCCATAGTGCGAAGGGTGAACGTCACGCACCTCGAACCCGGCACGCTCACGGCTGAGACCGCCGGGCCCAAGAGCAGACAAGCGCCGCTTGTGCGTCAATTCCGCGAGCGGATTCGTTTGGTCCATGAATTGTGATAGCTGCGAGCGGCCAAAGAAATCACGAATCACCGCGCTGAGCGCTTTTGGATTAATCAGCTTCTGCGGCGTCATTCCGTCAACGTTGATGTCGAACAATGTCATGCGCTCTTTGACGAGACGCTCGGTGCGAGCAAGACCGACGCGGCATTGATTCGCGAGTAATTCGCCTACCGTGCGCACACGCCTGCTCCCCAGATGATCGATATCGTCCAGCGTGCCTTCGCCTCGCCTTAAATTGATCAAATACTTGATCGCTGCGATGAAATCTTTGTCTGTCAGAATACGTTCTGTGGGATCGACATTGATGCCGAGTTTCTGATTGATCTTGTAGCGACCGACACGGCCAAGATCGTATTTTTTTGGATCGAAGAAAAGTCTTTTGAGCAAGGCGCGGGCGTTCGCCACCGTTGGCGGATCGCCGGGGCGAAGACGGCGGTAGATGTCCTTGAGCGCCTCTTCCTGATCGTGCGCCGGGTCTTTCCTCAGCGCCTTCACGATTGCGTCATCGTTCGAGATGTCGATGACTTTCACCTCGTGAATCTTGAGCGCCATGATCTGGCGGATCGTCGCTAAGGTTAGCGGTTCGAATGCGCGAGCAACCGTCACCTCGCCGTCACGGATTTCCGCAGTCAGCACTTTGGTGGCCAGCTTCTCTTCATCCATCTTATCGCTTAGCTTCAGGGTCTCGATGTTGTAAAAGAGTTTGATCACCTCTTCGTCAGAGCCGTAGCCGAGAGCGCGCAGGAACGTAGTGGCCAAAAACTTCCGGCGGCGCTTGCGGCGATCGAGATAAATGTAAAGGAGATCTGCCGTATCAAATTGCACCTCAATCCACGAACCCCGATCCGGAATGATCCGGAAACTGTAGAGCACTTTGCCGTTGACGTGCACGGTTGATTCGAACGCAATACCCGGCGAGCGGTGCAGCTGGCTTACGACCACCCGCTCTGCGCCATTAATGACGAAAGTGCCTTGAGGTGTCATCAGCGGGATTTCGCCCATGTACACCTTCTCTTCCTTGGTGCCTTTTTCTTCTCGCAATTGGAAGGTGACATGCAAAGGCGCGCTGTAGGTCTGGCCTTCCCGCTGCGCTTCCAGAGCCGTCAGCTTCGGCTCACCGATGTCATAGTGACTGAAATCGAGAACGGCTTTCTCGTCGTAGCTTTCAATCGGGAAAACCTCCTTGAAAACAGCCTGGAGTCCCTGGTTCTTGCGCTTCGAATAGGGGACATCCTTTTGGAGGAAATCGACGTATGAATTGGCCTGAACCTCAATCAGATTTGGCGGTTCAATGCCTTCCTTAATACTTCCAAAGTAAATGCGTTCCGACATAGTCTCTAAGATCAAGAGCTAAAAACCTCGCAGCGACACCCCAACTGCAGCCGACTTGGGCAAGATTTTATCAGTTCAGCGACGAGCGAAGGGCACAAAAATGGCACCGGAACGGCGCGTTGTCAAATCGACAACCTGCCGTTTCGCTGCCAGTGATGTGTTTTGCCTTTTAGCGCCGTTAAAAATACGTCTACCTAGCTTTAACCAATTACGACTTTTACTCCAAATCGGTCGCTGCGCAACTAATTCGTGCCGCGATGAGCTTTCAAAGTGGACTATTTATTTGATTTCAACCTTCGCGCCCGCAGCCTCGATCTTTTTCTTGATCTCGTCTGCCTCCTGCTTCGTCACACCTTCCTTTATTGTTTTGGGTGCTCCTTCAACCAACGCCTTTGCTTCCGCCAAGCCGAGCCCAGGGACTGCGCCACGGACTTCTTTGATCACAGCGATTTTGTTGGCGCCCATTTCGTTCAGGATCACATCAAACGTCGTCTTTTCCTCAGCCGCTGGAGCCGCCGCTGCACCGGGAGTGCCCGCAACTGGACCCGCCGCCACTGCTACGGGTGCGGCCGCGCTCACACCCCATTTTTCCTCAAGCTGCTTGACCAATCCAGCAATCTCCAGCACAGACAGGTTGCTGAGTTGCTCCACTAATTTTTCTGTATCTGCCATTTTGTTTTTTCCTCCAATAGCCGCCTCTGAAAGCTTCCAGAGAATTACGATCGACAGCCGCCGATCCGGTCAGTTTTCGTTGTTTTTGTAGAGCAACTCCGAAATGTTCGGCGTTGCCAAGGCAGGCGATGCGCCTGCCCTACAAAGTTTACGTCGCTGGCGCTCCCTCCTTTTCAGTCTTCGCTTTCAGTAACCGCGCCAGTGCCGAAGCCGGTTCGTTCAGAAGGCGAACGAGACGTGTCGCCGGAGACAAAAGCAGTCCCAGCAATTGCGCCTGCAAGGTTTCGCGCGGCGGCAAGTCTGCCAATGTCTCCAATTCCGCAGTCGAAAGGACAGCGCGATCAATGAAGCCAATTTTTACAGCCGCGATTTTGAATTCGGTCGCAAACGTTTTAAAGATTTTGGCCACCGGTGCCACATCGTTTTCTCCTGTGACAATTGCCGTCTGCCCAACTAATTGATCACTGACGTCTGGAAAACCGGAATCGGCCATGGCGCGTTTGAGGAAATTGTTTTTGACGACGTGCATTTCCGCTCCTGTTGGCGCCAGCCGGCTGCGCAACTCGCTGAAATCGGCAACCTTCATGCGCTGGTAATCGGTCACGATCACAAACGGCGAGCGTTTCAGCTTCTCAGACAAATCTGAAACGATGTTGGTTTTTTCTGGTCGCATTTTGTTCGATGTCAGGTGCGTTCCCTAAGCATTCAAATACGGCGTCGGATCGACGCGAACTCCCGGTGACATAGTCGCACTGATTGTCACGCCTTCAAGGTAGCGGCCTTTAGCTGTCGCCGGACGAGCCCGGACAACGGCTTCGATCACTGCATTTCCATTTTCCACCAGAGCCTTTTCTTCGAATGAAAACTTTCCGACGGGTACCGCGACGTTGCCGTTTTTGTCGAGCTTGAATTCCACGCGGCCCGCCTTCACCTCTTGCACAGCTTTGGCAGTATCGTCAGTCACCGTGCCGGTTCTGGGATTCGGCATTAGCCCGCGTGGACCAAGTACTTTCCCAAGCTTGCGCACCTCTGCCATTGCTGCAGGTGTAGCAATCGCCACATCAAAATCCTGGAACCCTTCCTGGCATTTTTGAATCAAGTCCTTCATCCCGATAAATTCCGCCCCTGCTTCTTTCGCTGCGCGCGCAGCCTCGCCTTCTGCGAACACCAGCACGCGCACCTGCTTTCCACTGCCATGGGGAAGTGGGCAGGTCCCGCGCACCATCTGGTCGGACTGTTTGGGATCAACCCCGAGTCTGAATGAAACTGTCACAGTCTGATCAAATTTTGTCGGCGAACATTTCTTCAGCGTCGAGACAGCATCGGCAAGATTGTAGGTCTTGCTTCGGTCGATCTGCTCTGCGGCGGCGCGATAGCGTTTACTTCGATTTCTTTGCATTTTGTGTGCAGTTCAAATGCCCGGTCACTCGCTTTAGCAACAAGGCTCCTGCTTAAATTGTTCGATGCAATTCAGCGACGGAGCACAGAAACTAGCGGCTATTTTCGCGCTGTCAAAATCTCGTGCGAACAAATCGCAGTGAATGCCTCAATCACCCCCAGTTGTGACATCTCGCGACTTCGTTGCTTCGGCAGCTTTTTGCGCTGTGGGTGGGCCCTGACGAATGATCTTGCCTTCCTTCATGACGAAGGAAACGCGCGCGGTCGCAGTTATGTCGGTCGTCGGATCACCCGGCACGTCAATTACATCGGCCAGTTTCCCTTTTTCCAGTGTGCCGAGTTTTTGAGCGACACCGAAGAGCTCGGCGTCGCTTGTAGTCGCCGATTTTAGCGCGTCGATCGGCGACATGCCAAGATCGACCATCAGCTTAAATTCCTTTGCGTTTTCCCCATGTGGATAGACCGCTGCGTCTGTTCCAAATGAAATCTTAACGCCCATCTTCACGGCGTTGCGAAACATTTCCGAGCGCGCATGGAAGGCCGCTTTGGCTTTCTCCTGCAAGGCAGCCGGATAATTCGCCAGCTTGCCCATGATCCACTCCGACGCCATCAATGTGGGCGTCAGATATGTGCCTTTCTTCTTCATCATTGCGAGCGTTTCTGGTTTCACAAAGGAACCGTGCTCGATGGAATCGACGCCGGCCTCAATCGCTTCGCGCGCGGCTTGATCACCATGACAATGCACCGCCACTTTTCTGCGCAACCGGTGCGATTCATCGACCAGCGCCGCCATTTCCGCCGGCGTTAATTGCGGAGTATCCACTTCATCGGCGAGTGAAAGTACGCCGCCAGAAACTGCTGCCTTAATCACATCTGCACCATTCTTCACCTCGAACCGAACCGCCTTTCGGATTTCATCAGGACCATTCGCAATTCCATCAGTGTAATCCGGCTCGCGTCCAAAAAGAAAATCACGAAACCCGCTCGTAGGATCGAAATGACCACCGGTGGCGCCGATTCCTTTCGTAGCGACCAGCATTCGTGGACCGACGATCGTCCCTTTGTTGATCGAATTGCGCAGTGCCACGTCGACAAATTCGCGGCTGGCAACGAAACGACTGCCCAAGTCGCGCACGGTTGTGAAGCCCGCTTCAACAGTCGCGCGTGCAAACACCGTCGCGCGAATCGCCTGCTCGGAAACGTTCAGATCAAGTTCTTGCAGTCGACGCTCGTTGTAATTACCCGAGTAATCGGCGGTCAGATGTGTGTGCGCATCCATGAATCCCGGGGAAAGCGTTGCGTCTCCGAGATCGATCACTTGCGCGCCGCTTGGGATCGGCAGGTTGCTTCCCGCCTCGACAATTTTGTCACCCTGCACGATCACCACACCATTTTGCACGAGTGAACTCGATTTGCCGTCGAACAGCCGCGCCGCTCTCAACGCGATTGTTTCATCGGCCGCGTGCGCCGATATCCCGAAACACAGCAAAACCAAAAGGACACGAGACGTGATTTTCATTCCGCTGGTCTAGA
>WNGE01002334.1_pt1 | contig 30301 bp, 13 predicted proteins | sample 5400651 | NCBI WGS metagenome assembly WNGE01 (sample SAMN13153370, study PRJNA577476) | soil metagenome | isolation source: 60 cm soil or saprolite under grassland replicate 2 | place: USA:California | collected 2016-06-15
ACAAAGCGCTCATCCCTGCGTATATCTCCAAAATTTAAATGGGGAAAATCCTTAACAGTAATCTTGTGCATTGCAAATGTTTATGTCAAAGAACCTTAATATTTTTACCCTAACAAAATTTGGGTAAAGGCTAGCTGCCAGTAGGCAGGTTGAAGATAACATTTGTCGCTTAATTATTAACATCACCGAACTGAAGCTGAATAAAGTGAAGCTGAGGTGGCGTTATCTGTCCCCGACATAACACAAATGCATTGTTGGCGGTTCGTGCCTTTTATGGTTTGTCTTTTGCATAGGTCATGTCATTTTGTAGTAAATATAGTCGGTCAAAAGAGGTTCAAGTCCACTTTGCCTGAATTCAGTGGCTATTTGTCCCCTGTGATAAGTAGAATGATTGATAACTTGAAATAAAATATCACGGACACTATTATTAAAAATCTGTCCTTTGCTATTTGAATACTGAATAGTTTGGCTTAACGCAAATTTATCAAGTATGAGAATTGAATGTCCAAAATTTTTTCTTTCAATCTCATAAAAGTCTTTAATATGATGAATTTCCCAAGTTCCATAGAGGGGCTGGTCAGGTTGGATTTTGCAATTCCAAATTTGATGAACATTAAGAATATGACTTAGAAGCTTTATGCACTTCTCTTATGCTTTCTCTGGATTTTCAGCCAAAACAGAAATTACCTCTTGATTAAAATGATTATTGTATTGGAAAAGTTCCTTAAAGAATGTTTTCATGTACTTTGTATTGTCGGTCAAATATTGTGTTGGTTAATATTGATGTTCTTGTCATAGTATGACACACAGTGCGCCAATTTATATTATTAAATGCAGTATTTTAAAATTTTCACCAATTGAAATTCATTCGTTTAGTATTATACTTTTTGTATTGTCGTTAGGACAATCTGTTCTTATTGTTCCTACTATTTTTACCAGTTTATCTGCTCATTCTTCCATAAATCATCAAACGGGCTTATCACTTCTTATTCTTTTGACCGGACTCATTCACAGAATCTCACATGCGCAGCATCCTTGGAGAGTATGCATCCTGCAGACAAAAATCAGACATCATCAAATCAGAAATCAGACATATTAAATTGTAAATCCCAAATCGTAAATAATTCTCTAATTATCTAAACTGTATCGCTTTCACTGGTTGAATAGTTCTTACAAAAAGTGAAGGAAGCAACAGTGAAAGAAAACATACAACAAGCGTTGCTACACAAACAGCAAATACCTGCCACCAGATAAGTTGCACCGGCGCAACAGAAACATAATAAGCGGTTTCATCAAGCTTTATAAAGCCTGTATATTTTTGCACCAATGCAATGCCAACGCCAAAGAGCAAACCGAAACCAATGCCCCTTAATGAGATGATTGAAGCATGGTATAAAAATATTTTTTGAATACTCCAGTCATCACTGCCAATAGCTTTTAATACGCCAACCATTCGGGTGCGCTCTAACACAAGGATTAATAAACATGTTACAAGATTGATGATAGCAATGATGGACATGACAGTGAAAATTACATTACGGTTTACATCCTGAATATTGAGCCAGTCAAAAATAAAAGGATAAATTTCTCTTATAGATTTGCTTATCCATGTACCGGGCAAGGGAGTAGCGCCTTCATACAAGAGGTTATTAACAGAATCTATTTTTTTGTAATCATTGAGAAACACTTCATAGCCGCCTATTTCATTGTGTTTCCAGTTACTTATTCTGCGCAGTAAACGTATATCGCCAATTGCAAATGATTTATCAAACTCTTCAATGCCTGTTTTAAAAATTCCTCTTACCCGCAGACTTCTTACACTTGATGTAGCAGTTTCAGTAGAAATAAAATAAATATGAATGGTGTCATTCACTTTTACCTGCAACTCATCTGCGATTGCATTCTTTTAAAATCATAACTGCCATCAACACCTTTAAATAAAACGCCATCTATTTCTTTATTCCTTTCAAGCACGGTCGATTTTGTTGCAAAAGGTTGTATATGTTGTATGCCCGGAGTTGATTTTAAAATCTGCAGTACCGTATCATTTTGTTGCAGTGGTGTTTCTTCCGCAATCAGTGATTTATCCTGTTCATATTGTTGCACATGAAGATGTCCCCAGAAGTTAAAAACCTTATTACTGATAGCCTGCTGAAATCCATTTACAAATGCAAGCGTGAGAATCATGGCGGCAACACTTAAAGCGGTTGCGGCTGTTGCGAGACGAATGATAAATCTTGAAAAAGTTCTTTGCCTGTTAAATGCAACTCTCTGCGCTATAAAAGAAGAAACGTTCATGTTGATGCGGTAAAACTACATTTTTTCACCACATAGAAACATAGGCACATAGTTTTAACATAGATTGTATGATAAAGTCAATGATGTAATAGATTAGAATTTGTGTTTTTTTAGCCAGGCTGCATTGCTTCTATTCCCGTACGTACGGGACTCTTTTACACCTGCCCCGGAACAATGATCTCATAAAAAATTCTACACACCGTTAAAGACATTGAAGAGGAAGACGCTGAAGTAAAAGAAGATTGCTAAATTAGCTAACAACAAAATTTTATCTATGAAAAAAACGATTGCTTCTCTTTTATTATGCTGCATGTTAAGCTGCTCATTTTTATTTGCACAATCAACTGATGAAAAAGAAATAGCCGACCGTGTGGAAACACTCCGCAAAGCATTCTTAAACCCTGACAAAACTGTTCTTGAGGAACTGGCAGCAGATCAATTAAGCTATGGACACTCAACAGGATTAATTGAAGATAAAGCTGCTTTTGTTGATGATCTTGTAAAAGGTAAAACGATATTTACATCTATTGACCTGTCTGATCAAACTATAAAAATATCGGGTGATGTTGCCATAGTGAGACACCGGATGATGGCAGACCTCAACAATAATAATACACCATCAAAGGTTGACATCATTATTTTGATGATCTGGCAAAAACAAAAAGGTAAATGGAAATTACTTGCAAGGCAGGCAGCGAAAATTCCTGAAGCAAAGCAATGAAATGCTATTCATTTATCCTTCCAAATAAATCTAACCGCATCATGACCTCACGCCGGAAATTTATTTCTAACAAATGAAAATTTGAGACTAAGATCGTAGTTAATGCATTGGTTTAAATTGTTTAAGAAAATAAAATATTTTTGAAAAAATTCAATTCATCCGAATGTTTTAAACTTTGAGCAGCTAAATAAAGTTTTGAATTACTATTATACCCCTATTGCAGTGATATAACACCATGTCATAAACTACTTCAGCTTCCTACAAAAAATCTCCTCCCCTTCTTTCGTTTGTAAAATAATTGCACAGAAGAATTAACTTAGACTAACTTCTCCATTTATCATTTATACATCATGAGCCATCATCTTCATCGTAGAAAGTTTTTATCATCAATGATTCGAATGACTGCAATAGCATCTGCAGGTATATTAAATATTCAATCAGCATCTGCAAAAAAATTTTCAACAACTGTGAATGGATTAAAGACGAGCTTAAATGCTTTTTCTTTTAATGCGCCACTCACAGATGGAACCATGAGCATCAGCGACATGCTTGATTTTTGTGCGGCTGCCGGTTTTGAGGGAGTGGATATAACGGCTTATTATTTTAAAGGCTACCCGCAAGTGCCTTCTGACGAATACCTGTTTGAAATAAAAAGAAAAGCCTTCGGCCTGGGACTTGAAATAAGCGGAACCGGTGTTCGAAACGATTTTACATTCGCTGATAAAACCAAACGTGAACAGGAAGTGCTGCTTGTAAAGAACTGGATAGAAGTTGCAGCAAAGATTGGTGCGCCGGTGATAAGGATATTTGCAGGCAGTCAAAAAAATGAAGGTATTACTAAAGAACAGGTTACAGAATGGATGCTGGAAGATATTCAAACCTGTGTGGACTACGGCAAACAACACGGCGTTATTATCGGCTTGCAGAACCACAACGATTTTATACAAACTGCTGATCAGGTGATCAAGATTATTGAAGAGATCAACTCGGAATGGTTTGGTCTTATATTGGATACAGGCAGTTATCGGGTTCTTGATCCGTATGAAGAAATTGCAAAGTCAATAAAATACACTGTCAACTGGCAAATAAAAGAAAATGTTTTCATCAATGGCGAAGAAAAAGAAACTGATATGGGTAAATTAATGGGCATTATCAAATCATTCGGTTATAAAGGTTATCTGCCAATAGAGACGCTGGGCGAAGGTGATCCGAAAACAAAAGCGACTACCTTGCTTGCGAAGTTGAAAAAAGCAATGATGTGATGTCTGTCATCATTCGTATTCGTATGAAGATCGTGAAACGTCAGACGACAAACGTGAAAATTTTATTCTTAAACAACTTCTCATAAATCAGCATGAAAAAAATTAACTGGGGCATCATCGGTTGCGGCGATGTAACGGAATTAAAAAGCGGTCCTGCTTTTAATAAAGTAAGCAACTCAGCATTGGTGGCAGTAATGCGCCGCAATGCTGCAAAGGCACGGGACTATGCCCGCCGTCATAATGTGCCGCGTTGGTACGATGACGCAAATAAACTCATTAACGATCCCGAAGTCAATGCTGTTTATATAGCCACGCCTCCGTCCTCACATGAAGCATATACAATTGCTGCCATCAATGCCGGTAAACCGGTGTATGTTGAAAAACCAATGGCACACACTTATGTCACCGCGTACAATATGGCTGATGATGCTGCCGCAAAAAACATAAAACTGGTAGTGGCCCATTATCGCCGTGAGCAACCACGTTTTAAAAAAATAAAACAATTGATAAATGATAAAGCTATAGGTGAAATACTGCTTGCCCGCCTTGAGTTATATAAACCACCGCTTACCAAAGAAGAACTCGCAGATACAAAAATTGCATGGCGTGTTAACCCCGCAATTGCCGGTGGGGGGCTCTTTCACGACCTTGCTCCTCACCAGTTAGACCTTATGTATTATTTTTTTGGACCAGTACAAAAAGCTAATGGCATCGCATCAAATCAAGGAACCAACTATACTGCCGATGATATGGTTGCTGGAAATATTTTGTTCAAAACCGGTGTTGCATTTAGCGGCGTATGGTGTTTCAATGCAGCCCCTGAAACAACAACAGACTATTGCGAAATAATCGGTGCAGAAGGAAAAATAAGTTTTAGTGTTTTTAGCGGCAATACAATTACGGTGGTTGCAAATGGTAAAACAGCGACTATTTCATTTGATGAGTTACAGCATGTACAGCAACCCATGATTGAAGCCACAGTAAAATATTTTTTGAATGAATCTGTCAATCCATGCAGTGGATATGAAGGCGCAGAGGTAATGAGGCTGATAGAGGCTTTTGTTATAAAGTAAATGAAATATTATTCTGAGATGTGAAGAAATATTTCTCACCCATTGCCATGTGTTCTTACGCAATATTTATAATTCTTTTTTAGATGAACGCGTATTTAGCATATTCAATTATCTTCATAGCATTAATCAAAAAATTGAAAATATGAAAGCCCGGAAGTTCTTTATAATTTTTTTGCTTGTTCAAACTTGTTCGTGTTTTATAGCAACAGCTCAAAAACAATTTAAAGCATTATTGGTAACAACAACAAGAGGATGGCATCACGAATCGCTGCATTCTGGAGTTTTAGCAATTCAGGAATTAGGAAGAAAAAATTTTTTTGATGTGGTATTGTTTGAAGATCCGAATGGTTTCACCGATAAATATCTGGAGCAATTCCAGGTCGTAATTTTTTTAAATACTACCGGTGACATTTTTGATTCTGCGCAGCAAAAAGTAATGGAACGTTTTATTCAGTCAGGGAAAGGATTTGTTGGTATTCACAGTGCAACAGATACGGAATATGATTGGGATTGGTACACCAAACTGGTGGGCAGAATGTTTCACATTCACCCCGCCGTTCAAACAGCAAGAGTGAATATCATTGATACAAGCTTCCCGGGTTTGCAGGGTTTTACCGGCAATAAATTGTGGACTGATGAATGGTACGAATTCGGACCCGAAAAAATTTCAGGTCTTAACTATATACTCGCTGTAGATGAATCAACTTATAATCCCAACGTGCAGTGGGGTGACAAAAAAGGAGAAGGTATGGGAAAATTACATCCGGTTGCATGGTACCATAATTATGATGGCGGTCGTGCTTTCTATACAGCGCTGGGTCATATCCCTGTTATCTTTAGTGATCCTATATTTTTGAATCATTTATATGCTGGTATCTTTTGGGCTGCTACTGGTAAGAAATAATAATTCTGTTTATAAGATTGCTCAACGAATTGCTAAAAGCCTGACTTGCATTGCTAACAAAGGTTAGAAAGCAAAAGAGTGCGACGCAACGAAAGCTTAATTGTAGCAATACTGATTGGCTCATAAAAAATCATTGCCGTTTTAGCGGGATTGAAATATAATACTCACAACAATTAACCATGAACTCACTTAGTTGAATTTCTAATATTAAGCACTGAAGGAAGAATTATGTTTTCACCTTTCAAAATAAAATTTCTTTTTTCAAGCGCGTTAAACAATAATGATGCAGCCGCTTCACCCATTTCAAAAGCAGGTTGTGTAATGGTTGTGAGCGAAGGATTTAAAATCAGAGCTGAAGAAAGATTGGAAAAGCTTATCACTTTTACATCCTGTGGAATTTGCAAATTCAAATCATTGCAAACATGATAAACAGTTATGGTAAGTTTTTCTACTGACGCAATTAAACCATCAGGGTGATCTTTATTGCTCATTAAATTTTTTATTGCATTATAATTATACGCTTCATTATTTGTGCAAAACACTACGCCGTTTTCTTTCGTTTCCATTCTATGGTCTGTCAATGCTTTACAATATCCCTCCATTCGTTTGTTTGCAATGGATAAAGTGTTTGAAATGGATAAGTAAGTTATTTGTTTGCATCCTCTTACAATAAGATGTTTTGCCGCAACGTAACCACTCTCAAAATCATTTGTAGTTACTTTTGCTGTCTCTACTTCATCGCACACCCTGTCGAAAAATACAACGGGAATGCCGAGTGTTTGTACATCGCAGATATGATTACCCTGGGTTGTTTCTCTTGATACAGATATTAAAATGCCATCAACTCTCCCACTTGTAAAATCTTTAAGTATGCTCTGTTCTTTTGAAAAATTTTCGTGCGTAAGATAAATGAGAACATGGTAACCTTTATCCTGCGCCACGGCTTCAATACCATTAATAGCAAGCGAAAAAAAACTATCTGCTACTTCAGGTAACAACCGAAAGATTAAGTTCATGGGCTAATTTTTTTATGGTGGTATTAGCCATGAATAGAACTCACTTTTTTTTTGAAAGATAATCTTAGGAAAGGTAAACTGATTTCCGGTATTTACGAAAACGGTTTCGTAAATAAAAACGATGCATTTGCCATAAACGCGTCTTAAAAATCTCAAATTAGCATGCGAATTGTTGTTACTTGTTTAACCAAAATCATTTCGTCATGCCGGAACCAAACGTATCAGTGCAACATAACCCTTTAAATAGTCTTGATGAGTGGGAAGATGATTTGTTGCAACGTTATCCTGAACCTGATTCTATTGCTAAAGGGAAAAATACAGAAGAATATAGAAATTATGAAAATCCTCAAAGAGATTCCGTTCGCGAATTCTACAGGTTAAATCATACGTACCAGACTTATGAATTTGTGCAGCAGAAGAAACAGGAATTTTTAAAGTTTGATAAAAAGCAAATGCCGGTTTGGGATGCGTTTGAATTTCTGAATCAATTGGTTGATGATTCAGATCCTGATACTGATCTTGATCAATTTCAGCATCTGTTACAAACTGCTGAAGCAATACGTGCAGACGGTCATCCTGACTGGATGGTGCTTGCAGGTTTATTGCACGACATGGGCAAAGTGCTTTGTTTATTTGGCGAACCGCAATGGGCTGTTGTGGGTGATACTTTCCCGGTTGGCTGTGTTTTTTCTGAAGCGGTTGTTTATTCAGAATTTTTTAAAGATAATCCTGATATTTCAGATGAAAGATATAATACAAGGTACGGCGTTTATTCACCCAATTGTGGTTTAAACAATGTTCATCTTTCATGGGGACATGATGAGTATATATACAATATGGCAAAAGATTATTTACCTGAGCCGGCCTTATACATGCTGCGCTATCATTCATTTTATGCACAGCACCGCGAAAATGCTTATGATCATTTAATGGATGAGCATGATCGGGAAATGTTTAAGTGGGTTAAATTGTTTAATCCGTATGATTTGTATTCAAAAAATCCAACACCGCCGGATTGGAATCAACTGCGTCCATATTATGAAGACCTTGTAGCAAAATATTTACCTGCCGAATTAAAATTTTGATTTTTATGATACCGGCAATGCTATTTCATGGCATCTTTCCTGCGTCGCAAATCCGCCTAAGGCGGATTCTTTGAGACTATTGAAAATAAATTATACACGAAAAAATCCTTTCATCTCCTGGATAAAGATTAAACAGAAAAAATAAAATTGTTTCACTCGAATTTAATCAGATTTTTTTTGCACAACGTACAATTGAATAATAACTTATGAAAAATAATGTTGCATGGTAATTGAAAAGGGAACAGGTGTTCTGCATTAAAAATGTAGAGCACCTTTTATTTATTCTAATTGTTGCAAAGAAGATTAAACAAAATAACTGTTTTGAAAAATTGCAAATTATTCGGATGATTTTGAAAATGTTTACTGAATAGAATTGTTATCATACAAGACATGCTTTCACTCAGTCGGACTTACAATAATTGCTTATATGAAACAACACTTGTTCCGATTTTTTATATGGGGTTTAATTATTTTCTTTTCATCGTGCCGCAATGAAAACAAAACTTTATTTACTGAAGTGTCTTCCTCACATTCTCACATCAATTTCAGGAACGATATAAAAGAAAATGAAGATTATAATATTCTTACTTACGAATATTTATACAACGGTGGTGGAGTTGCGGTTGGTGATTTAAATAATGATGGATTACCAGATGTGATGCTTACCGGCAACATGACACCGAATAAATTATACCTCAACAAAGGTGATTTACAATTTGAAGATATTACGGATAAAGCAGGTGTTGCAGGACGTGCCAAATGGAAAACGGGTGTTGTAATGGCTGATGTGAACGGTGATGGTTTGCTTGATATATATGTGTGCTATTCGGGGCCCGGCACTGACGAAGAAAGAGCAAATGAATTGTATATAAATAACGGTGCACAAAAAAGTGTTCCATCGTTTACTGAATCTGCAAAGCAGTATGGCATTGATGCGCCGGGCACGTATACAACAACAGCTTCTTTTTTTGATATGGATAATGATGGCGACCTCGACATGTTCCTGGTGAATCATGCCGATATGTTTTATAATCCATATTTCAATACAGATAAATTGCGTACTACACGTCATCCAAAATTTGGTAATCGTTTATACAGAAATGATGGTGGTCATTTTACAGATGTAAGTGAACAAGCACATATTAATGGAAGCGGATTGAACTTTGGTTTAAGTGTTGCTGTAAGCGATATTAACAATGACGGATGGGCTGATATTTACGTAACCAACGATTATGACGAAAGAGATTTTCTTTACCTCAATAATCATGACGGAACTTTTCGTGAAGTATTAACGAAAGCAGCAAACCACATCTCTGAATTTGCAATGGGCAGTGATATTGCCGATTACAACAATGATGAAAAGCCTGATGTAATGGTGCTCGATATGCTACCCGAAGATAATCACCGTCAAAAATTACTGAAGGGCGCAGATACTTATGACAAATACACTATGCGGGTTGAGCATGGATTTCATCACCAGCAAATGCGCAACACACTGCAGTTAAATAATGGTGTTGACAGCAGTGGCATTCCGGTATTCAGCGAAGTGGGGCAATTGGCAGGCGTATCAAACACAGACTGGAGTTGGGCCCCACTTTTTGCTGATTTTGATAATGACGGATGGAAAGATCTTTTTATTTCAAACGGAATTTTGAAAGACATTACCAATCTTGATTTTGTAAAATATACTTCGGGATATACGGCAAGTCTCACCAACACCAAAGGCAGCAAAGAAGAGATGTGGCAGTTAATCCAGGAGATGCCTTCTACCAAACTTCATAATTATTTATTCCGAAACAATCATGATCTCAACTTCTCAAATGTTACAGATGATTGGGGGCTTACCAAAAGTTCTGTAAGTAATGGCAGTGCTTATGCAGACCTGGATAATGATGGTGATCTTGATCTTGTTATAAACAATTTGAATGACAAGGCAACTATTTATCGCAACAATACATCAGCGAACACTCATTCGCATTATATAAGAATTAAATTAAACGGAGAGAATAAAAATAGTTATGGTGTAGGCGCCAAAGTGTATGTGCAAACTGCTCATGGCAAACAAATGCAGGAAGAATATATTACAAGAGGGTTTCAGTCTTCGGTTGATCCTGTAATGCATATTGGTTTGGGATCAGATAGTATTATACAATCCGTTACAGTGAAGTGGCTGAGTGGTAAAGTGTCGTTGCAGCAAAATATTAAAGCAGATACATTGCTTGTAATAAATGAAAGTACTTCTTCAAATAATTTGAATGAATATAACAATAGTGTGCGTAGCAACATCAGCAAATCTTTATTTGAAGATGTTACTCAAAGCTCAGGGATCAATTTTGTTCACAGGCAATCACCATTTGTAGATTTTAAAATCTCACCGTTATTGCCTTACCAGTTATCCAAAATTGGTCCCTGCATAGCTAAGGCAGATGTGAATAAAGATGGGTTGGAAGATTTATTTATCGGCGCATCTGCAGCACAGGAAAGTTTGTTATACCTGCAAACAAGAGATGGAAAATTTATTCCTGCACAAAATCAGCCATGGAACAGTGAAAAGGTTTTTACCAATGCAGATGCACTATTTTTTGATGCAGACGGAGATGGTGATGCTGATCTGTATCTTGTAAGTGGCAGCGCTGATTATCCTTTGAACAGTAAAAATTACCAGGACAGGTTTTATGAAAATGATGGTCATGGTAATTTTAAAAAAATTGATGATGCACTTCCTGCAGAAACAATAAGTGGCGCTTGCGTTCGTGCAGCAGATATAAACAAAGATGGTTTACCTGATCTCTTTGTAGGAGGAAGATTTAAACCAGGCTTATTTCCTGAAGCACCAGAAAGTTTTGTTTTAAAAAATACAAGCATACAAGGTCATATTCATTTTGAAAAGGATAAATCACAAACAGATACAATACTGATTCATGCAGGAATGGTGACTGATGCAATGTGGTTTGATATTAATAAAGATGGATGGGAAGATTTAATTGTTGTCGGTCAGTTTATGCCGATAAAAGTTTTTGAAAATCATCATGGTAAACTTTCAGATGAAACAGAAGCTTATGGTTTATCTGAAACAAATGGCTGGTGGTGCCGCATTCTTGCAGATGATTTTGATAATGATGGCGACACTGATCTCGTGATTGGTAATATGGGCATGAATACACAATTAAAAGCTTCTGCAAAAGAACCCCTAACTATTGTTTATGCCGATTTTTATGGCAACGGCGTCATTGATCCCATTTTGTGTTATTATAACCAGGGAAAAAATTATCCATATTTTTCAAAGGATGAAATGGCGGATCAGATTCCTTCGATGCAGAAAAAATTTTTGCACTATGCAGATTATGCGGATGCACAGTTAACTGATCTTTTTACAAAAGAACAACTTGCAAAATCTTCTTCGGTTGAAATTAAAACCACGCAATCTGTTTACGTGCGTAATGATGGAAACAAAAAATTTACACTGCAACCTTTGCCGCTGTATGCACAGCTAAGTGTAGTAAACGGAATTGTGTCAGATGATATTAATAACGATGGCAACAAAGACATAATTCTTGCAGGAAACTTTTACCCCTTTCGTGTTCAGATTGGACCATGCGATGCCGGAATTGGTTTGGTTTTGAAAAATAATGGAAAAGGAGAATTTACCCCCCTGCCTTATGCTGAAACAGGTTTATGCCTGCAAGGTGATGTGCGCAATCTTATAAAAATAAAAGGAGACAATCATGATTTTATTGTTGCAGCAAAGAATAACGGGCAATTACAAATATTGAAACTAAATAAGAATGATAAGATAAAATAATAGCTCCGTAAGAGCGGAATATTAGTAGCAAAAAAATAAAATAAGTGTAAAAAGCTCCGTTAGGAGCGATATGTTTTATGAATGTATTTTAAAAATGCTAACCCATATTAACATGTCGCTCTTGTGGAGCTTAACCAGATAACTAATATTATTTCTACTAACATTTCGCCTCTAACGAGGCTTTAATGGAACCAGAAAGAAATGGAGGATGCATAATAATCCGAAGCGTGATTGCTGAATAAATTTATTTTAGTACAAGTGTGCGACGCAAGAAAAGTTTCATAGTAGCAATACAGCCGGGCTCATAAAAAATACTAAATGTAAATATCAAATGATGTTTTAATTCTACTATAACCATAAAAACCAACATTGTTATGAGACTAAAAAAAGGCTTGCCTTTAGCGATCATTTTTACATTTTGTGCAAGCATGCTTTTTGCGCAAACGGTGGTCACCGGTATTGTTACTGACCAGGATGGTAAGAAGTTGCAAAGCGTAAGTGTAACTGTCCCTAAAACTTCAATTGGTACATCAACAGATATAAATGGTAATTACAAAATCACTATTCCCGCGGGTGCCACTCAACTGGAGTTTTCAATAGTTGGTTACCAGAAACAAACAGTCAATATTGCCGGGAAGACTGAAGTTAATGTTACGCTTCAGCTTGCTGTGAGTGCGCTGGCAGATGTGGTGGTAGTTGGTTATGGTACGCAACGCAAAAGAGATGTAACGGGCACTATCAGCAGTGTGAGAGGTGATGATTTTAAAAATCTTCCTGTAACTAATGCTGCACAGGATTTACAGGGCCGCGCATCGGGAGTGGATATTATTCGCAGTGATGGTTCTCCGGGAAGTATTCCAAGCATCAGGATAAGAGGTACGGGTACCATTAATAATTCAGATCCTTTGATAGTAATTGATGGAGTTCCTTCAGGCGGTTTGAATGATGTAAATCCAAACGATATTGCTTCAATTGAAATTTTAAAAGATGCATCTTCTTCCGCAATCTATGGAACACGTGCTGCGAATGGTGTGGTGCTTATCACAACCAAAAAAGGAAATTTTGGTGATCAATTGAAAACAACGGTAAATGTTTATCAAGGCTGGTCAAATCCAATAAAATATTTGGACCTGTTAACAGCACCTGATCTTGTTACATTAAAAAAGGAAGAATTCACGAATGATAGTTTGCCTGTTCCAGCTATATGGAATGACGACTATTATGCAACACAAAGAACAGACTGGCAGCGTGCACTTTTTGAAACAGGAAAAGTAACCAATGCTGATTTGGCGATAAGAGGAGGAGGTACTAATTCAAGATATAGCATCACAGGTAATTACTATGATGAAAAAGGGATGATCATAAATTCTTTTTTTAAACGGTACAGTGGAACACTCAATTCAGAACATAAAATTGGTGGAAGAATAAGAGTAGGTGAAAATTTCTTGTACGCTTATACAAATGGGGATGCTCCTGATACAAGATCTACCCAAGCCGGCCTCGTATGGAGTGCCTTGCGCTTTAATCCTGCCATTCCAGTTATGGTTAACGATAGTACGTGGGGGAGTTCAAAAGCAGATAATGAATTAGGTGATATTAATAATCCTGCGTTTACTGCTGCTACAACTGACAGACGCAATGAAACGCGTCGTGTACTGGCTAATGCTTACGCTGAATTAGATATTATTAAGGGACTAACATTAAAAGTTAATTATGGTTTTGATCAATCAATATATGATGGTTATTCATTTGATATAGCAACGCCTGATCAAACAAGAGTAAATTCATTAGATGTTTTAACGCAGACTCACTCCGAGTCAACATCATGGCTACAGGAAATATTTCTCACATACAACACACAAATAAGCAAAAGTCATAATCTCACGCTTACAGGAGGTTATTCTGCCCAAACTTTTGCGGGCAATTCTTATTATGCACAACGCAGAGATTTTGCCGATGCATCTACTGATCACAGAGTATTAGATAACGGTAGCAGCGCAAACCAATTTTCAGGTGGCAGCGGCAGTAAAGAGCCTTATGCAGGATTGCAATCATATTTTGTGCGTGGTAATTATGCATACAAAGGAAAGTATCTCTTAACAGCTACCATGCGTGCTGATGGCTCCAGTAAATTTCCACCAGATGAAAGATGGGGTTATTTTCCTGCTTTCTCTGCAGGATGGCGCATATCAGATGAAAACTTTTTTAAAAATAATGTTTCTTTCATCAATACTTTAAAGTTAACCGGCGGATGGGGGCAATTGGGTAATCAAAACATACCCGACTTTCAGTATCTCGCAATCATAAGAAGCGGAGGCAATAGTACTTTATACAGTTTTGGCGTAACAGGCAATGTAGTTGATGGGTCTTATGTGATAAGCCTTGCAAATCCAAATATTACATGGGAAAGAGCGGTAATGACAAACATCAGTCTGGAGTTTGGTTTACTCAAAAATCATTTGACAGGAACGCTTACTTATTTTAATAAGGATACCAAAGACATGCTCATTCCTTATTCCCTGGTGGAAAATTATGGAGCAAATGTAAACTTGTCTTATGGCAGCGGTAATGTAACTATTCCCAATCAAAATCTTGGAACGCTTAATAATCGTGGTATTGAATTAGATCTGAATTATCAAAACAGGGCAGGCAAATTAAATTATTCCATCGGCGCAAATGCATCCTTCATTAAGAATAAAGTAACACATCTCTATGGTACAAAAGCAGATTATATCAGCTCATTATTATATGGACGTGAATCATTAGAAACTTCACGTACTTATGAAGGTGAACCGATATCCTCTTTTTACGGTTTTAAAACAAATGGCTTATATCAAACACAGGGCGACATTGATAAAGATCCAAATATTGCCAACGATCCTAATAAATCTGTTATAAAACCCGGCGATGTAAGATTCGTTGACATTAACGGCAATGGTTTGATTGATGATAGCGACAGAGTAAATCTTGGTGATCCAAATCCAAATGTTGTGTTGGGTATTAATGGCAGTGTTAGTTATAAAAATTTTGATTTCAGTTTTTCTTTTGCCGGTGCGCTTGGGTTTGAATTATATAATGCAGATCGCATGGCTGGCCTGGATGCCACACAGGTATTTAATATGTATCAAGAAGCGTTGAACAGGTGGCATGGTGATGGCACGAGCAATACTATTCCGCGTTTGGGCAGAGTAAATCAAAACAACAATTACCGTTCTTCTGATTTATGGGTGGAAAAAGGAGATTACCTCGCTTTGAAAAATATTTCATTAGGCTATACATTTAAAAACCTGCAGGTTTCAAATGCCAGGTTACCCGACATAAAACTTTATGTAAGCTGCTATAATGTGTTTTATATAACGGGTTATAATGGATACACACCCGAATTAGGTTATACAGATGGCAATAAACAAAGAGGCGTTGACGTGGCTCAATATCCTTCTGTAAGAACTGTTACCGTTGGTGCTACACTTAATTTTTAAACAACCATTACTATGAAAAGAAAATATTTATCAATAATTGTTAGCTGCTTTATTCTTATAATGATTGCAGGATGTATAAAACATCCGTTGGATGTGCAGCCTGTAGGAGTGTATACCAATGCTAATTATTGGCGTAATCAAAGCGATGTGATAGCAGGAATAAACGGCATTTATAATGTGCTTACGCAGGAAGAAGGAGTAGGCCATAATTTGTATGCGTTTGATGACGCAGCCGATGATATTTCTGTTGACGGAGACCATCCCGATTTCTGGGAAATTGAACGATTCACTGCAACTCCTGCGACATATCAATTACATCCAACATGGGGATGGGCTTATGAACAAATTGCACGGGCCAATAATGCTTTGATCTATGTTCCCAAAGTTCCTGTTATGGATGAAGGTATCAGGAGCCGCTCTTTAGGTGAAGCATATTTTTTGAGAGCACATGGTTACTGGACGCTTAATTTAATCTTTGGAGAAGTGCCTCTTATTGTTGAAGATAATGTGCTTACAGGTAATTATAATATTCCAAAATCTTCTGTTGATTCAGTAAGGACACTGATTGAATCTGATTTATTAAAAGCAGCAGACTTATTACCAGAGACCTATGGCCCTGATGATAAAGGAAGAGTAAGCAAAGGCGCTGCCTGGGGCTTGCTGGCAAAATTGTATTTGTTTTGGGATAAGCTCGATAAAGCGCAGGAGTATGGTGAGAAGGTAATCAATGATGCTAATTATGCACTTGCCCCAAGCTATACAGATAATTTTACGCTGGGCAAACAGGAAACCAATTCCGAAATTCTTTTTGCTGTGTGGAATAAGAACAACTATAATAATTCTTCCATCAATATTTACTTTACACCAAGAGCATGGAATGGCTGGGGCTTTCATCATCCAACTGAAAACTTTGTAGAGTCATTTGAGCCGGCTGATTCTATTCGTAAGAAAACTACTATCTTATCTGTTGGAGATTCTATTCCGCATCAAACAACATTGATTGAAATAACGGATAAAGATGCATATCAAATGTTTGCAGGTAAAGAGGGACAATTAACAGGCAGGATGCTTCCCAGCAACTCTTTAACAACAGGTTATTGCTTGAGAAAATATACAGCCTTCAATCCCGATAATTCCGGTGCACTTGACGGTGATTTAAAGCAACTAATATTGCGCACTGCTGATATTTATCTTGCAGTGGCTGAAGCTAAAATTCGATTAAGCGGTGCAGGTGCAGGGGATGCAGAAATTAATGCTGTCCGCACAAGAGCCGGTTTGCCTGCAATATCCGGTGCAGGTATGCCGCAGCTTATTCATGAACGCAGAGTTGAATTAGGTGGTGAAAACAACAGGTTCCAGGATTTATTAAGATGGGATAAAGATAAAATCATTAATGTTGATACCATTTTCAATAAGCCAAAAACAGCTTCACCTTTGCCTCCATACAATGGAGCAGTTGTTGTTGCCGGTCGTACTTTTCAGCGTCCTAAAAATTATTATTTCCCCATACCCCAGGTTGTGATTGATGAGAGCAAAGGAGTTTTAAAACAAAATCAATATTATTGAAAAAAGGCGCCGGGCCAAAGAGAATATTTGATGTGCTTGCTGACTTGTATGTGCTTAAGTAATTATGCTACAAAGTCGCTTTGATGATTTGGTGATTAACCAAGTTTAAACTGGAAAAAATAAAGCGAAACAAATCATTTTTATTTACTTCGTGTATCCGCCCTGATTTGGTTGGATACACGAAACTGAGAGAGGAATTGTTTCGTGTGTAAACAAGTTACATGCCACCCTTTCGGACAAATGCTTCAAGTGCAGGCAAGACAAAATTCAAAGTTTATATTTTTTTACCGTATCCGTAAGGTGAACCACATCTTGTTCATTAACAAACCGACCTGTAATATTGAGGTTTTTGCAGTTTTGGGGAGCACTTCTTTCCTATGTAAATTACAAGTGTAATTATTGTGCAGCACTGGAATCATCAACGCATTAGTAAGGTGACAACAGAACAATATTTCAGGTAGCTTTTTACAAAACTTATTTACCATGTCAATTAAATCTCTTTTAAGATATTCTTCATTTGTGCTTATTTTTAATGTAATTATTTCATTCTCAATCTTTGCCCAATCCGTTGAGGTGTCCTCCCAAAGCTCCTTTGTTTTTTATGTTGCGCCATCAGGTAACGACGCATGGTCGGGTAAATTAGCTAAGACAAATGGTATAATGAAGGATGGACCATTCGCTACCATCAGACGAGCCATAGAGGCTGTACGCCAGTTGAAAGGAAAAGGAAAGATGGAGAAACCGGTTTTCGTTTACGTTCGTGGTGGTCGCTACTTTCTTTCTGAGCCAATTGTCTTTGCGCCCGAAGACTCCGGCAGTCCTAATGCCCCAATTATTTATGCTGCTTATCCCGGAGAAATACCGGTATTAAGCGGTGGTCAACTCATCACTAATTGGAAGAGAGACGAACGTGGCCTTTTTACGGCTCTTTTGCCCCAAGTGCATGAAGGCAAGTGGAATTTCCGCCAGCTTTTTATTAATAATGAAAGGCGCTATCGAGCCCGGACTCCAGATACAGGGTATTATCAGATTTCGGAATTACCCGGCGTTGATACAAATACTAATTACCAAACACCTGCAAATAACTTTCGATTCGCACCAGGACACATCACCTCCCGCTGGACCAATTTAACAGATGTAGAAGTGGTGGTGCTTCACTATTGGGTTGATACTCATTTGCCAATACTAAGTGTTGATGATATAGCGAGAATAGTTACTTTTTCCCGAAACAGCAGGAGACGTTTAACAGAGAGTTTTCGCGGCAGCACCTATGCACGCTTTTATGTAGATAATGTTTACGAAAAACTTGATAAGCCCGGTAAATGGTATTTAAACCGAAAAACAGGTGTTCTCTCTTATATGCCAAAACAGGGAGAAAATCTTAGTAGAGCAGAAGTAATTGCACCTCGCCTCACTTATCTTATGAGCTTCGATGGACAACCTGAAAACAACAAGTTTATAGAGTATATCCAACTCCGTGGCCTTACTTTCAGCCACAATGAATGGGAGTTACCAGCAAATGATGCCGGAGACGTACAAGGGGCAAATATGGTTCCAGGCACTATAACGGCACAAGGATTACATAATAGCCAAATAGAAAATTGTACGTTTAAAAATCTTGGCACGTATGCCATTGAACTGGGCAATGGCTGTATAAATAACAGCATTAACGGAAATGAAATTGAGCATATGGGAGCGGGAGGAATTAAGATTGGCGGTGGAGATGCTAATAGTTCTATACTCATACAGACAAGTGACAACCAAGTAACCAATAACCATATCCATCACATCGGTGAAATTTTTCATGGCGGCATTGGTATATTATTAACCCATTCAGGACATAATCGGATAGCACATAATGAAATCTATAATACTTATTATACAGGCATCGCAACAGGCTGGGTTTGGGGTTACAAATCAAGCGTCAGCATTAAAAACACCATTGAATATAATTACATTCATAATATAGGTCAAGGTTTACTGAATGACATGGGAGGCATATATCTTTTGGGCCCGGCTGAAGGAACGGAGGTACGAAATAACCTTGTCTGCGACATCAATGCCTATGCTTTTGGCGGCTGGGGACTTTATACAGATGAGGGCAGTACAGGTATTTTGCTCGAAAACAATATCGTTTACAGAACATCGCATGGAGGATACAATCATCATTATGGCAGGGACAATATCGTTCGCAATAATATCTTTGCCTTTGGCCAGAAACAACAAATTACACGTATCAAGGACGAGGACCATATAGGTTTCACTTTTGAGCGAAACATTGTCTACTGGAATGATGGGCCGCTTTTAAGCAGGAACTGGCAAGGTGATGGTTATCGGTTTAATCGCAATCTGTATTTCAAAAGGGATGGAACACCTATACAATTTGGCGAGTGGTCGTTCGCGGAGTGGCAGGCCAAGGGGCAGGACAAAGAAGGATTGATTGCTGATCCAATGTTTGTGGATCCTCCTAATGGCAACTTTGGCCTGAAACGTGGGTCCCCTGCACTTAAGCTCGGTTTTCATCCTATAGATACTTCTGAGATTGGACTTGAACAGCCATACAGAAAACGGCTGCAGAAAAACTGCAAATGAACCAAACGGTAAACAGCTATAGGTATTTCGTGATGCATTGACATATCCCTTATTGTCGGACACGACGGTTTGCCCTTCAAAAGGTATTCTAGGAAAAGGCTGGCGCAATTAAACTCACTCACTATTGCAAACTTTTTATGGGTTGGCAATGGACGCTTAAAATTCAAAGCTGCTTCCTAATCGCAGGGCGGCATGTAATCGAGTAGACGGCCTCACCACTTGTAAGCGATGAGGTGCGCCGCTCACACCACTGTACGTACGGGCCTCGTATACAGCGGTTCATTAAGTTGAGGAGATACTTTAAAGTAATGTTCAAGCATTGATTCGTAACCTCGCTTTCTTAAACGTTCCAATGTAATAGTAGTTGCCAATATCGGGCTCTGTGCTACAGCCCATCCTCCCATTCTCGTTCTGCTCCATGCATACGCATGATGCTGGTCAACTCCTAATCGTAACAGGTTTTTCCTTTTACGTTCAGGCTTCTTCCAGTTGTGCCATATACAACAAAAGAAGGAATTAAAAGAAAAATATTGCCCATCAGAGGAGGATGGAAGGACAATTATTTTTATGCAATTTTAGATGAAGATTTTTTCAAATCTCATAAGTAACTTTCGATCAACAAAACACACATCAGCTATATCCTCTTGCAATAAGGCTAATTATAATTATTGCCGCTGTTGCAGGTCTCCATGACATCTTCAATTGATTCTCAAATTTTGGGAACGCACAAGAAAGTAATGCCATGAAACACGAATGCCGCATCGTTCCTTATCCGCCTGTAATCGTTTAACGCAAAATTATAATTGTAGTAATAAAAAATTAAAACGCTTATTCATGATGCATATGATGAATGAACGAGACCTGGAATAATTTAAAAAAAGGATAATTTCTTAATCTCACAAAAAGTTATAATTTGGATTTTTACTTTTGCTGCTACCAACAAAAAAAATCCATTACTCTCTCCTTTCTAACTGTTGATTTGAAAAAACACTTTTATGAATGAACACCCCCTTCTTTCCCGGTTAGCACAAATTACCGGTGCATTTGTGGCTGCGAATAATCCTTCTTTGGAAGAGTTACAAAATTTTCAAGACAGTGTTGCTGCTGCCCTTTTGCAGCAGCAGCCTGCTGAACAATTGCAGCAGAGTTTCCAATTTGAAAAAATGGAAAATTTCAGCACACAGCATCTTGGTGAATCTGATTTACTTCACCTGAACCAGGTGCTGCAAAATGTTGAGAGCAGTTCGCTGAAAGATAGCAATATCAAAGCTTTCCGGCGTGAAGTGCCTTTTATCAGCAGCCAGGTAAAGGGCAGTGTACCTGGGTGGGCAAGAGGTGCGAAAATAGTAAAGACAATTGGGCCGCTGATAGATCTGCAGGGACGCAGATTCTGGTGGGATTTTTATCATGTGGTGCCGGGTGTTCAGTTGTTTTTGCAGGGCGGTTCAAAACCTGCTATGATTTTATCTGTAGAGGTTTCATGGCTTTATTTTTTCTTTCACAATAATAAAGATTACAGCATTCCCGAATGCAGTGTCTGGATAAACGCTCACCTCCTGTCGTCACCAGCACCTGACAATGAATATTGCGGACTAGCAGTAAAGAAAGGCAAACTTCATTTTACAAACGATGTGGAATTGAACAACAGTACAATGGTTGTTCCTCCCGGCACTACTGTTACAGTTACATTGGAGCTGGTGCAACAAACAGATAATTCCGTATCACCTGATCTTACCGGCGTTGATGCAAAAAATGCGAGTGTTCAATTGCCACAAACAGTAAGCTTTAGCTTCAGCATTTCTGGCAGCCAGGTACTAACAGCAGGAGATGCATCATGGACAATCTATGGGCAGCCTGATGATTTTGTTTTTGATAAGAACCAACCTGTTTTTTATGAACCACAACTTAACAGGATCGGTGTTCCATATCAAAGTTCGCGGTCGCAGTTTGATGTTTTGAATTGCGAGTCTGCAGTTTGTAATATCAACGGTTCTGCTTCTGTCGTAAGATCAGCGTGGAGTTTGAATTGTGCTGTACTTGATGTAAACAATCCGCTGGAGGCAAATGGCATTGGCGGCATGATGATACAGACTGGTAAAGGATTATCTGCAAGCTGGTATGGTTTGCAGGATGTAAACCTGCAGAATAGAGAATGGATAAACCTGCGCACTCCATGGATCTTGTTGGAGCCCGGACGCATCTCTATTACCGATTTAAATGCCGGCAACATCAATGCAAAACAGGAATATAAATTATGGAAAGATGCCAAAGACAGATGGAATACCATAGATCTGCAATACACGGATAGCTTTCTCTTTTTCTATAATTGTTTACAGGCTGGCAATGAAGCTGTAATGGCAATTGCAGATTGTACAGGTGTCATAAATAAACCGGTAAATGTAGCAGGAATTCCATTTGAATTAAAGAGCAAAAAAACATTCTTTCTGCTTACATGGTTACCCGCTATACAAATTGTTTATTTGTATGATGATAATTTGCTGATCGATAACAGCGCGTCAAATCCCGGAGCTGTAACTACATTTAAATCACAGGCAATTGCATTGAATAATGCATTGCTTACTGTTTCACCCATAACAGGATTTCTGCTGGCGGGCGAACTGAAGAGTGAACAGGAATTCAGTAAAACATTTCTTGTTTATTCGTTTGGCTTGCTGGGCTACCTGCCTACTTTACCTGATCCTTATGCGGCAGACCTTGATATTTTCAGAGGTGTTTACCGTATTTATGAAGCTTATAATAAAGAAGGCGGTATTCCCACCTATGCGATAAAGCAATTACTTATTGCCATGATGAACTGGAAAAATGATGTTAGTCCGGAAGTAAAATTTCTCTGGGGCGATATAGCACCTCAATCATCGGCCAATGACCTTCAGCTTTCACAAAACGAAATTCATCAGCGGGCAGTTCCTTTGAATTTATTAGCCAATAAAAATATTGCTGTTCAGCGATCTCAGCAAACTGCATCAAGACAATCAGAAATACTTTCGCGGCAATACAGAGACGCTGGTAATTTTTATAATCCGCCTGCAGATACGGCAGCAACATTTAATGAAAGTTCAACAAGGGGCGGTATTCAAAACTTTAGTTTGTTCAGCCTTTTGGATGTAAGCACCAATGCTGATCTCTTAGGTGTAAATTTTGGTTTTGCAAATGATCAGTACATTTTTGGTGAAACATTTAAAGTAGAACCTGTTGATACAACAAAGAATCCCCTCGGCATAAACGGAATGGATGTCGTTGCTACCAGCCGGTTTGCAAGAATATTCACCGTACCGCAGATAAGCTGGGAACCCTTATTGAATATAACACCTGCTTTCAATGCTGCAAAAGATCCAGCTTTTGGTATTTTAAAATATGATAATGATGGCATACCTGCTATCATCGGTAATACAGGATTGAACACAGTACCGTTAGCTCCCATACCACTCACAAATGAAGTGGTAACCAATTATAAAAATGATAAGAATTTTAAAACCTGGAGCCTCTTTACATTGCCTAATGGAATGATATCAATAGGCCGTTATAATCAAACCAACTATTATTTATCGAAGCCTAATAATGATGGGGCCAAAATTGAATTGATAAAAGCAAGCTTTAAAGATGGAGTGAATGCAGGTTTGCAGATCGTAACAAAAGCAGGCGCCAATCCCGGTGAAGACAATACTGTATTTGAAGGCATCACCGTGCAATACTTTAATGTAAAAAATGTATTTGTTCCCGGTACATGGAGCATTCTTGGTCAAACGGTAACAGATATTTTTAATAATGAATTTGCCGGTTCGCAGTTACGTGTACGTGGTGTGCCATTGGAACGCTATGATTTTTCAGGATATGGAGCAAATGTATTCAGCAACTGGCTGAATAAAGGAGCAGAGATAGCTGCTGTCTCCAAGGCTATTTTTGATGTATGGAAAGGGAGAGTTGCCAAGGAAGTAATTGAAGTGAGAACCATTTTATATCCATGGGCTGTGCGGGTGGTGCGAACCATTACTATGTATCGCACCAGCACTGCATTTGAATACCGGGTAGATAGCGGATGGCGTGCCGACAGCAATGGTAAATATGAATTCAGAAACCGCTATCCTAAAAAAGATGGAAGCGGCAACGTAATAAAAAATCCTGATGGTAGTTTTCAATTTGTTGAAAGCCCGGAGAGTTATGTTTTTCATCCGGGGCTTATAAAAGGAGTGTTTAATGTACGCAATATTGTAGAAAATGATTTAGCACCTTTTAAAAAAACATGGACTAAAACAACCGGCATATATGTAAATGAAAATGACGGCCAGGCATATGATGTAAACGATGCTGTTCATCCGCTAACCCAACCATTAAATGTAGAACTTGTTCCTGTTTATTTTGATGCAGATGTTTATATCCGCGATGTGATGGATAAAAATGGCGCACCCAAGGACCAGTATATTCCTTCGAAAAAAATGTTGGGTTATTTGCAGGTAGCTCCACGGGGCATCATTATTTCGCGTGAAGATTTTGCTGAACTTATTGATATGCAAAAAGGTTTGGGCGGACCTGTAGATTGTTCACTAAACATCAATGGCAGCGGGCAAAAAATGCGTGTTAGCCGGGTAGAAGTTAACCATAGCCGTGACGAAACAAACGAGATTGTTTTTGTATCTGCTGCTATGGGCATGCCTGTTTTACCAAAAGATGGAAGCTGGAGTTTGGTATCGCATGATAAAACATCTAAGCAGGTTCAGCCGATTACCGATACGGTTGTTTCCTTGTTAAGAAAAGGAGTGCTTAACAGCAACACAGAAGAGGTTCTTAATGGCCTTAATCCAAAAGAAATAGCGGCTACTTCTGAATTATTTAAACTACCCACTAACAGGCTCACCCAATTAGGCTTTTTACAAAATACAGATACACAAAAAATATTATACCGCAACCCGTTTTTTAAAGCAGGTGAGGCTCTCTTGCACAGCACCATGCCTGATTTGGGAGATGCATACCGCTTGCTCAACAGCAAAGGGGTTTTTCCCAATCTTGATAACCTGCCTACCATAGACCTTGATGCAGGCGGTTGTGCAACTAAAATCATTGAAGAAGGTTACCAGATGGTTGATAAAGCAGCCAACAATGTGCTTAAATTTTTACAGCAGAGTTTCCCTAATAACGCATCTTTTACTTTTATAGATAAGCCCGGAATACTGAAGGTATATGTTGAATATGCAAACACTGATAAAAATGGCAATAGTCTTGGTGCCGGTTTGCTTAATGTTGATCTCAACAGCCAGGTAAATAACTGGGTGAACAAGATGAATGATATAACTATGGTGGTTGATCTTGTTGACATGAAACGGCTGTTCATGATCACCGGAAAATTTGATACACAAAAAGGACAGACGCCGGAATTTAAAGGCCCGAAATTAATTCCGGGAAACGATCTTAAACCAATCATAGAAATACTGGAAGTGCTTGAAGCAATTGGCTCTTCAGGTGATTATGCTGATCTCGTTAAAAAAGGTTTGCAGATCGTAATGAGCAACAGTCCCAACAATTGGGAATATAAATTGCAGGCTGATAAGGAAATCCCTGTGTTGCAGTTTCCGCCTGCTTATCTCGATGGACCCACCACGCCACTACGTTTAGAAGCAAGTTTAAAACTGGGTGTATATTTCAATCTTGCTGTGCCCGTTCCACCGGATGGCTTACCCGGCCTTAGTGCCGGTGGCTTTATTGAATTTGGTGCTAAGCTTAGTGTTATGTGTGTAAGCCTTGCCGCCGCTACTGTGTATGCAGTCGGCCAGGTTACACTACGTATTTCGGGCGACACCGTGAAAGGGCCGGGTCTTTACATGAAGATGGGGTTTGGTATCGAGTTAATGGTAGGCATTCCGGTAGTGGGCAATGTAAGTGTGTATTTTGCAGTGGGTATAGAAATATCACTCGATACAACGCAGATCACCGTTGCCGCATTCATTTTATTCAGGGGCAGGGCCGAACTTATTGGCGGCCTCGTCACCATTACCATACAGATAGAAGCAAGTGGCAAAGTGCATAAGGAATTTGGCTCAGGAAGAACTGACTGTATAGCACAGGTAACATTCAGCATTGATATTTCTATTTTATTTGTCATAGACATTCATGATACAGAGCAATGGCAGGAAGCAAGGCAAATTGCGTAAAAAATGAAGAAAATTTTATGAGCCAAGCTTAGTAATTAAATGGAACGTTCCTTTCATTGCACTTGTACTGCAATAAGGAAGTCAGTAAGCCGGAAAGACTGAAAATAAGGCTCAAAAAAAATTTCTAAAAAAATATTTGAATTACTATTTAAAATAATTGAACCATGATTTCCAAACTAAGTATTATGGCTTTCCCGCAAAAACAGGTGGGAAAAAGTTTATACCTGAACGTGCTGATTGTGGTAAGAAATTTTAATCCTTTGCTGGATGATAAAGTGAATGCATTATCTCCTGCATGGGTTGATTGCAACCTGCGCCTGCAGGCAATGGTAATAGATTCGCCTGATGATTATCCCCGTCTTGACTTAGCTGCTACACCATACGATCTGCCTGCTGTAAAAATGCCTGCAGAAGCTGCAGATGTTTTTACCTCACTCCAAAGCCGGTTTAAGATCACAAAAGCAACACGCGCAGATAATGCTGCCGCGAACGTAAAGCAGGTAAAAAAATATTTACCCCGAACATACAGGGAGTCATTCAACTTTACTTCTCCGAGAAATAAAAATATTTGCGTAACGGGCGATGAATACCATTGCGCCGTAAAAAATAATCCAAAACCTGATCCCAATTTTGCTATAAACATCAGTGATGATACAAGCTGGGGTAAAGTATTTGCATTTTGCCTGCGCCATAAAGAGCTTGCAAAAAAATGTGGCTTCATACATGAGCAGTTAAAAATTGATCTTGCAGATAATACTTATAAAAATGGTGGCTGGCTATATGTTGATCTGCATTCGGAATGCAGCTATTACGATCAAACATTTGGGCCATTGCCTGATGGGGATCAGAGTTATACAAAAAGATATGCAGCCCGCATTCCAAAACTTGATCTTGCAAAAGAAAGAAATCTTTTTGCTGCCGTCGAGTTTCCGGTATTGATTGATAATAATCCACCATTAGCCGATTATCCTGTTGCACCTTCCACTTCCATACTTGATGAAATGTTTGTTGAAGCTGCAGAATATGATGATGGCTTTTGTAAAATCGTGCACAGTTACCAGCCTGTAAGTAATAGTTTAATAAAAGAAGAACAGGATGACGAGCATCCCGTAACTAATGATATTGGAATAAGAATAGGTTGGGATGACGAGCAACTGGCAGCCTGGCATGCAAGGCAATTAGGTGCTGATCCATCAACAGGCAACAGACCTGATGCGCCATTGGGTGTGTTTCAATATCGTATTGATGTAAGGGAAAAAAGTACTGACCCGATGAACCCCAACGATTGGATACCACTGTGCAGGGTACGGTACGATAAACAGGTACAGTTGGATGCTGTAGTGATCGGCAATAAAGATGAAGAACTTGAAATGGGTGTTGAAGTGTATCCTGCGCAACTGGATGCAGATACAACAGGCAATTTCTGGCTGCCATCTTATTTCTCACAATGGATCGGCAACAGTCTTGTATTGCAGGATGAAGATGCGATAGCTATTTATCAGAAAGATAAGATTGATAAAAATCATCTTGGTGCAGGTAACCAGTATGATCCACCTGCGGAGCAGCCTTTTAAAGCAACAAAGAATAATTTTTATAAAGCAGTTGGTTTAGATCAAATTGATTTGATTTATGGACATCAATATGAGTTCCGGGTGCGCATGGCGGACACAACAGGCGGAGGACCTACCATTGATGATGAACCTGTTTATGATTCAGTTTCACCTGTTACACTATGTCATTTTGTAAGGCATGTTATTCCGCAAACATTCAATTTTGTTACACCACTTCCTGTTAGTGATACAGAAATTTTTACGGGCAGTACTTTAAGTGTTAAACGTCCGCTGCTGGGTTATCCTGCCATATTATTTACAGGGGCTTACAATGATACTGTTCAAAAATTAATTGATGATGGCAATACTGTCATAAACAATAATGCAAAAAGAGATATTGGATTATATGATCCGGATGTTGATCGCATGGAAGTTTTGGTAGAAGTAAAATCGCTTGGCATGGATACCACTATACGCAAGAGAGATCCGAAAGATAATTATGCGTTATTATATACGACAACGCGAAATTTTTCGATTGATTTTGATGGCCAACTTGATGTGCCACTCACATTTATTGATGCCCCGGTTTTAAGTTTTGTCGGCAGCCAGCAATTGCCTGACCTTGGTTTGAATACTTCCGGCAAAACCAATATTGATGAACGAACTGATTTAGCGTTACCCACTGCAAGAGATATACGTATTACGGTAAGACCGCTTACTGCAACTAAGCCAGATTATTATGGTGGTACAAATCCCGATGGAAGTAACAGAACCGAATTGAGAGGAATGCCTTCTTCTTTCATTACAAGAAAAGCAGCAACATCAGAGATGGATTTATTCAAACCTACTGGTAATCAAATGATAATTCGTGGTATTTACCTGCAGCCGGATGAAGCATTGACCGTTACTGCAGATATCAACCAGTTACTTGTTGCCAATCTTGCTACAGACGATAGGATACCAACAATGATTCAGCGTTTATCAATCGCCATCGGTTCAGATAATAAGGGAATGTCCTTACTTGGTCGGCAGGGGCAACGCTGGCAGTTTGGTGCAAGTAGGTTTATAAGGCATACTGCCGCACCGGATAATACCAGTATTACATTTGCTACCAAAAGCGATTTACTTAATCATTGGATCGTACCTGTTACTTTATTGATTGACAGAGACTGGACCTGGGACGGAGTGCAACCTGTAAGTATGGAAATATACAGGCACAAAATATTTTTAAGAGATGCTATGCAGCTTATGGGTTTTACGGACCGTGATGCATTTTTAAATACATTCAGTACAGCGGATATCATGACCAGTGCAGCAGTTACTGCAGCAATAGCAGAAGAAAGGGTAGGCGACCTCGAATTAAAACACACGATAAATATCCAGGCATTATTGCAACCTGACCGTTCTCAAACCTATTGCTGCTTTATTGATGCTGCAGAACCTAAACAGGATGATGACAAAAAATTTCCGGATGAATTATTACTCTCTTACCGTATTGCAGTAAACTATTTAAAGGATGGTGTTGCAGTGCCGCTGCATGATGATGATATAGCATTGCACTTACACCTGCCAATAACAATACCTCCTGTCCAGAAGCCAAAAATAGTGAGCGCCGGTATGGCTTTCAGTAAATATGTACGTGATGAAAATTATGCTAATACGGAAACCCGTAAAAGATATTTATGGGTCGAGTTTGATCAGCCACCTGCTGATCCCAATGATGCTTATTATGTGCGCATGCTGGCCTATGCACCTGATACTTTACTTGCCCGCTGGGAAGGTGATTTGCTGATCGCACCACAGGAACCGGCATTGCCAGTAGAACCAGAGCCAATACGCATCATCAGTCCCGTAAGCAGTGATGATAAAGCAGGTTTACATGCCATGCAGGAAATGATTCCGGCAACAGATAGTAATGTGCATTATTTAGTGCCTTTACCGCCGGGTCTTCATGCCGATTCACTGGAGTTATTTGGCTTTTTTACTTATGAATTCAGGGTAGCACATAAAATCCCCTGGTGCACCGCCCAGGCACGCTTTGGAAGGCAACTGAGAAATACCGGCGTACAGCATCCTGTTCCGCAACTGTACTGCGTGGCCAACCGTAATAAAAAAGATATCATAGTAACCGCGCCTTATGCTCAAACTGTTTTTGATGGCCGTAATGTAACAGCCAGTCCGCCACGTACAGAAATATGGGCACTTTTGTATGCACAGGTACGCATGGCCGATGACAGCGATAAGAGAAATGTATTGCTGGCGGACAAACAATTATTTATTCCACGGGTTTATTCAAATGCGGGTACGTATATAGGTGATCCGTTCACAAATTCCGATGCTACTCCGCAGGGCGCTACTGGTTGGTTGAATGTAGAGGTGGATAACCTGCTTGAGTTGTACGGGCTTCCCTTGGATAGTCCGCTAAGTGTGTTGTGTGTAGAGATGATGCCTGGCTATGATAACTTCCTGGTCAATGAAAAATATTATGAGCAGAACAGAAGCGTATACAGTTTTACACGCGGTAATAATGCCATTGAAAGAACTGGTTTGTTTACTGCTGCAGAGTTTAAAAATTTTATGAAAAGCACACATTTAGCGATGGAGGAAACAAGATCACAAGTCTATCAGTCAAGGCAAACAGAAGGCTATTTATACAGCAACAGCAATATTGATACTTATGGCCCAAGACCTTTAACGAGTGATCTTGGCAATTACCGGATATTACGTACATCATTATTGGTAGCAGTTCCTGAAGTGTGTTGCACCAATTGTTAATCCTGCTGCAACAG